>WBZX01001040.1_pt1 | contig 22194 bp, 14 predicted proteins | sample 5204211 | NCBI WGS metagenome assembly WBZX01 (sample SAMN12344362, study PRJNA552823) | activated sludge metagenome | biome: Activated sludge suspended growth; feature: Nitrification reactor; material: Wastewater; isolation source: activated sludge from nitrification reactor of wastewater... | reverse complement strand
CTCGGGAGGATAGGGACGAGGCACAGGTCAGAGCCTTTCAGTCGAGCCTCGACTCGTCACACACTCTGGAAACCGAGTTATAGGTCAGGTCACCGTCAACCGAACCGACAGCAGACCCGGCGGCGCTCAAGTGCCTTTACCTGACGATCGCCTCGACCCCACCGGACGCGGAGCGCACCGCTGGATGAACCGCTGGAGGCCCGCCCTCAACGCCTTCGCCATCGCGTTCAGCGACCGACTCTTCACCACCAACAACTAACAACCGCCACGACCAGTTACACCGTCTTCTTGACATTCCCGACCGGAGCGGGTCGCCCGCCTGGGGGTCGGCCTTCGGTGCGGGGGTAGTCAGCTCGGCGAGTACTCCGGCGAAGCGAGCCTTCGCACGTGCCCATTCCTCGGCCAGGCGCCTTAATCGCTCATGAGTGTCTCCGCCACCGCCCAATCGGGCCCTGTGAGGAGCGTGCGCCTCGCTGTTGCACAATCGTCGCTACTCGGACCGCTGGCCCCACGACCTCGCGGGCTCTGTCGCTCAACTGCTCCCGACCTTGGCCGATAGGCTGATATGGCACTCAGTTGTTCTTTGGTCCGTTGGATTCGCCGAGCCTCGCCGCGAGCCCTCGTCACGCTGGCGATGGTCGCGGCACTGCTGCCGCTGTCATTCGGTGTCGCACCAACGCGCGGCGCTGGAGCGTCTGGCACTCCCGACATCACGGTCTCCGCTGATGGGCCCGCGCGAGTACTCATCGGAACCAGCGCTAGCTACACGTTCCGAGCCTGCAATCCGACCGCCACCGACGGCTACAACCTGTCCTACCGGACCGTGCTGCCAGCGGGCGTCGGGTTCGATTCGGCAACACCAGCGGCCACCACCGTGCTCGCGAACAAGCCGAGCGCCGGCCTGACCACGGTGATCTGGGAGAACACGAGCGATCTCCTGTCCGGCGCCTGCACGTCGATCAGCCTCGCCGTATCCACCGATGCCGACAACGACGTCGCGACCCTGCCGGTCGGCACGAACTTCGACATCACGCCGGGGGCCTACGTGAATTCCGACGCCTTCTACATCCCCGACTTCGATGCCAATGGCGTACCCGTGAGCGGCGCGACTTCCTACACCGGGTCCGCCGTATCGACGCCGAGGACCTCACAGGTCGCCGCATTCATCCTCGACAAGGTCGCCGGAAACAACGGCGAGGGCGAACTGACGCGTGGCGTCCATGGTGCGGACCCCAAGACCTACACCCTCACAGTGACCAACAACAGTCGGCGCACCACCAACAACTTCAGCGTCGTCGACGTGCTCCCTCCCACGCTCGAGTTCCTCGGATGCACGAACTACCTTCCGGACTCCACCAGCGATGCGCCCACGAACACCGGCTCCACCGAGGAGTACACCGGATCAGGGCCGCTCGCCGGCGGCACCCCCGCAGCGACCTGCCTCACACCGTCCAGCATCGAAACTCTCGCTGCGCCGACCGTGCTCGCCGACGGCAGCACAGCAGTCGCCGGCAGCACACGGGTCACGTGGAATGCCGCCGCACTCGGCGCTGGTGCCAGCCAAGCCGCCAGCGGCGTGCTCACCATCACGTACCTGGCCGGCATTCCGCTTCGCGCCAACACGAACACCTTCACCGGCACGAAACCGAGTGATTCGTCACTGCAGCAGGGTCGAAATCTCGACAACAACAACGGTACGCTCACGACGGAGACCTCGAGCGAAGACGCCATCACCAACCGCGCCGCCGCAACCGGCACCTACCAAGGCCCCTCCACCAGTGGCACCAACCCCACCCTCACGGACACGGACAACGCGACGGTCACCGCCGAGGACCTGCTGATTCGTAAGTCATCTGTGGGCACGGTTGTCCAGGGCACAGTCGTCACCAACACGCTCACCATCGAGACCAGCGAATACCGAGACTCATCGAGTCTCATCGTCACCGACACACTTCCCAACGGCATGTGCCCGCTCGGCAACCTCGCCACCGGCGGACCCGCGGACCCGACCTGTTCGCCTTCCGGGGCCAATCCCACGATCGACATCGGCGCCGGCCCCGTCGCCGCGCCGTACACGTCGGCCACCGAGAACGCTGACGGCACCTGGACCCTCGTCTGGGACTTCGCGGACACCACCGAACTGGCCAATGTCGCCCACGACAACCAGGTGACGATGACCCAGCTGGCACGGGTACGCCCGACCTACCGATCGAACGGGTCGAACACAACGCCGGTACTCATGGGCGACTCGATGACCAACGACGTCTCACTGAGCGGCGACACGTCGCACCGAGGGGCGATCACCGACGACACAACGCCAGACCTGACCGGCGTAGCCGACATCTCCGCTGACACGATTGACGGCGTCCTGCCGACGATCAACAAGCGGGTCTCGGTGCGAACCGGCCCATTCGCAACCGGTGCGGCTCGGACCTCGGCCGGCATCGGGGCGCTCTGCGCCGGGGGGACAGTCACCTGGTCCGAGGGCGATCCCACACCCGAGGCCGGTTACCGTCCGGGAGACTTCGCGTGCTTCGATCTCCAGGCCACCTTCCCGGTTGACGTCGACTCTGCGGGCGTGCGTATCGACGACCTGCTGCCGCCGAGCTACACGTACGTCACCGGCTCAGCCACCCGGGTCACGGCGTTCGACGCCGACACACTCTCCGGCACCACGTTCAGCGAATCAGCCAACCTGGTCACCTTCACCGTCGGTTCCGGCGGTGCCGTCACCAACGCCGGCGAGAAGTTCCACTGGACCATCGCGGCCCGAGTGGGCACACCTCCGCTCGGTGTCGCTGCCGATATCGTCGCCAACCTCCAAAAGATGACCATTCGAAATACCGACAACGAGGTATTTCAGTTCCGCGACCAGGCCGCCGCCGTGTGGACCGAGCCGCAGATTCGGCTCACCAAGGGTGTCCGATCCATCGCCGGGGGCACCTCGACCACCGTCGCCGGACCGCTCGCTGCCAACTCGGACAATCGGGCCGTACAGGCCGGCGATGTGGTGACCTATCGGGTCGACCTCGAGAACACCGGCAATGTCGACTCAGCGAACACCGAGGTTTGGGACGTACTGCCCTCCGGCATCGATTGCACGATGGTGAGCTCGGTCAGCGACGGTGGGTCGTGCCCGGTGTCGCCGGGAACCCGAGTCGAATGGCCGACTTCCGCAGCAATCTCCGTGCTCGCCGGTGCATCCATCGGCTCCGGAAGCCAGCGGACGCTGACGTACGACGTTGCCATTCCGTCGACCGTCGAGCCCGGGCACACGTTCGTCAACACGGCCGGTGTCCGAAGCTACGAAGCGGCAACGAACGCCTCGGATTCGCCACAGGTGTACTACCCGGCGAGCAACATCGACGGCACGGTCACCGCCAACACCGACGCCGCGTCGGACACGTCGTCGGTGTATACGCCCCAACCCGGGGCCACCAAGGTGCAGCAGTCCGCGCTGAGTGAGACCGGCAATACCGCGAACGGATCGCTGGCATCCACCGCCGAGAAGGCGACCATCGGCGAGGTCATCACGTACAGCACGACCCTCACGATTCCGCAGGGCACGACCACCTACGACGGCGTCTTCTCCGACGCCCTCCCGGCCGGCCTGGCATACGACGGCAACGCGAGCATCGTCGGGTCGAACGTGACGCTTGACGGCTCGTCGCTGTCCACCCCTTCGGTCGGATCGAACGGCACCGTCTCGGTGACGTTGCCGACGCCCTACGTGAACGCCGTCGACTCCGGTGACGACACCCTCACCCTGCAGTTCGATGTCAAAGTGCTCGACACCGGATCTAATACCCGAAACGCCACCAAGTCGAACCGTTCGACGATCAACTGGAAGAGCGCAACTGGAACCTCGGCAACGGCCATCAACTCCAACGCGGTCGTCACCACGATCGTCGAACCCCGCCTGTCCATCGCCAAGTCCAACAACACCTCGGGCAACTTCGCGTCGCCCGGCCAGACGGTTGGCTACACCCTCACCGTCACCAATCCGACCGCTTCCAACGTGAGCACCAGCCACGAGCTCTCGATCGTCGACACAGTGCCCGTCGGCATCGAACCCACCAACAGCGGAACTCCGGTCGCCGATGGTGGGTCGGTCGATCCCGACGGCGGAACCTGGAATGCCACTGCCCGAACGATCACGTGGAACGCAACAACGACCTCGGCGAAACTCACATCGCTCGCCCCGGCCGGATCGACCTCGCTCACCTACTCGGCGACCGTCGACAACCCCGCCGTCGCGTCGAACACACTGGTGAACAACGTCGCCGGATCCACCAGTTCGATGCCCGCAACGGTGACCGGCGAACGGTCCTACACGGCAACCGCCACCAACACCATCCAGATCACCAATCCCACGATCGCAAAGACGGTCAGCCCCACGACGGGGACGGTTGGCACCAAGACCACCTACTCGGTGCGGGTCGCCGTGCCGGCATCGACCCGGATGTACGACGCGACCGTGGTCGACACCATGCCCGACGGAATGGTGTTCGATGCCTACAACTCGATCACCCTCGAGACCGGACCGGGCAGCTGTCCGGATCCGTCGGGATTCTCGGGCATCACTCCCCCGACGGCGAACGGTAACGGCACCACCTCCATCGGGTGGTGGTTCGGCGATGTCACCACGCCAGCAGCCGGGGCCTGCCAGTACCTCCTGACCTTCGATGCCCATGTCGCCGCCAACCGCACATCGGGTGGCGCAGCAGTCGTCGCCGGCGACTCGCTCGTGAACTCGGTCCAGCTCGCGTGGAACACCTCCAACCTCGCCGGTCCCGGTGTTCCGAGTTCGGTGCCGTCGACGTCCGGCTACACGTCGACGCTCCCGGTCGCCACAGCGACCTTCACGGTGCAGGAGCCAACCCTCCGCATCGACAAGGACGTATCGCAGACCGGGTGTGACCAGACTGCCGGCAACATCGGAGACGCCGATACCTGTGGCACCTCTCCCGGGTCGAACTACACGTACACCCTGACGATCACCAACAGCGGTACCAGCGCGGCATACGACGCAACCGTGTCCGACCAGCCCAGCGCCAACCTCACCAATGTTGTCGCCACAGGGTCGAGCGGCATCACGATTACCGACGGATGGACGGTTGGCGATCCCGACATCACCTGGCTGATCGACGGTCCGATCGCAGCGGGTGGCAGCGTGACCATCACCTACACCGCCGATCTGGTGGCCAGTGGATCACTCAGCGACGCTGCACATGTCCAGAACACCGCCGACATTCCCACCTACTACGCCATCGGAGTCACGGAACGAACGGCGAATCCGTCGATCACCTACCGCACCTATGGCAATGATCCCAGCGGGCCCGGCGGCAACGTGACCGCCGACTCGGTGGACATGACCGTCAAGTTTCCGTCCCTGACCGTGGACAAGACCGTCGTGAGCGACGCCACCGACGCCCGCGTCGGCCAGAACTTCACCTGGCAGATCGTCGTGACGAATGCCTCCGGGGCAACGATCGACAATGCGTTCAATGTGGACGTGAGCGACGTGCTGCCTGCCGACTGGGACTACGTGAACGGCTCCGCCCGGGTCACCACTCCGTACGTGACCAACGCTGCGGTCGAGCCGGGCTGTGCCCCGAGTTGCGCCACCGGCGGCACGGTCTCGTGGGCAAATCTCGTCTCCGGCGTCGGCCAACCACTGGCGCCGGGAGCGACGATCACGGTACGGCTCGCAACAACGCCAACCTCGGCGGTGCTGACCGTCCCGAAGACCGGCACGTTCGATCATACGAACACCGCGTCCGTCGCCGGAGAGGACCGCACTGGCGCATCGAGCAACGCCGATGGCAGCTTCGCCGGGCCGAACGACACCGCCACCGCGCGGGTGCGTCGAGCAGACCTTCGCGTCGCCAAGACGGTTACTGCTGGCCCGTATTACTACGGCTCCGACGTGGACTACACGGTCCGGGTCACCAATGACGGCCCCGACACTGCCACCACGGTTCGCGTGGACGATCTCCTTCCAGCGACCATGGCGTACCGCAGCACCGTGAGCGCCTCGCAGGGAAGCTACGTGTCCAGCACAGGACGTTGGTCCGTGGGCACCCTCACCAATGGCGGCTTCGCGACGCTGGTCATCCGTGCCCGAATCGCTTCCGTCGGCACCATCGTCAACACGGCCGAAGTTGGAACCAGTGACCAGTGGGATCCTGACTCCACGCCCGGCAACGCATCCTCCGCACCTACCGAGGACGACACTGCGGCCGCGTCGATCACCACGGCGCCCACCTCGCTGGGCGATCTCGTCTGGTTCGATGCCGACGGCGATCACTCCCGCGACTCCAACGAACCGGGGATCCCCAACGTCACCGTGACCTTGGAGTCCGCCGGCAACGACAACACCTTCGGTACCGCCGATGATTTCTGGGGCCCCGATGGCGTCGCATCCACCAGCGATGACATCACGACCACGTCGACCACGACCAACTCAACGGGTTCGTACGCGTTCACCGATCTGCCGGTCGGCGACTATCGGGTGCTGGTAGATCAGACCTCACTTCCCGGTGGCCTCACCCAGACCTATGACGACGACGCCAGCTCGGGCGGTTCACTCGATCATCGGTCAGGAGTGATCACGCTCACGAGCACCACTCCCTACCTCAATGCCGATTTCGGGTATACGGGCACTGGGTCGCTCGGTGACACCGTCTGGGTGGACGCCAACGCCAACGGAGTGCTCGATGGCGCCGAATCGGGTATCTCCGGAGCGGCGGTCACCGTGGTGTGGGCCGGCTTCGACGGCACCGCCGGAACGGCTGACGACGTGACCTTCACGACCACGACGGCGAGCGACGGGACGTACCTCGTGAACGATCTCCCCGCGGGCTGGTACCGCGTGACGATCGATCCGTCATCGCTCCCGGCGGGTCTGGTCAACGTCTTCGATCCCGATGGAACCCTCGACGGCCAGTCAGTGACCACCCTCACCAGTGGGCAGGACCGCACCGACATGGACTTCGGGTACCGCTACCAGGCGGACCTGGCCGTGACCAAGACCCATACCGGCGACTTCGCCGTGGGTTCGAACGGCACGTACATCGTTACGGTCACGAACAACGGACCGTCAGCCGCGAACCCGGTCACTGTGGTCGATACCCTGCCGACCGGATTGTCGTTCGTCAGCATGGCCGGCACCGGATTCACCTGCGCCGCAGTGGCCCAGGTCGTGACCTGCACGTCAGGGGGTTCCTTGGCGGCGGGCGCATCAGTGACGTTCGTACTGGTCGTGTCGGTTGCGAAGGATGCCGCCCCATCGACCATCAACTCCGTCACCGTGTCGAGTCCGGTCTTCGACCCGGTGCCCGGCAACAACACTGCCACCGACCCGACGTCGGTCCCCTACGCCGATGTCTCGCTGGTCAAGACCCTGGTCGGCGCCATCCAGGCCGGCAAGAACGCCACCTACACGCTGGCGGTGAACAACAAGGGTCCCTCCGTCGCTCCCACGGGAATCGTGATGACCGATGACCTTCCCGACGGGCTCACGTATGTTTCGGCAACCGGTTCGGGATGGTCGTGCGCCGCAGCCGCCAACGTGGTGAGTTGCACGAGTGCTTCAACATTGGCCGTGAACGCGACGAGCACGATCGACCTCACGGTCGCCGTATCGTCCGCTGCTTCGGGGTCGATCATCAACTCTGCGATGGTCACGGGCGAGAACGTAGGCAACGGCGGCTTCGTCGACCCTGATAGCACCAACAACGATTCCTCTGCAGCGGCCCCGGTTCTCGCTGCGGACACGTTCCGGTCGCCGCTAGCATTCACCGGTGCGCCTGCGTTCCTATTGACAGCGGTTGGCCTCGCGTTGATCGCGATCGGGATGTTGGTACTGCGCAAGCGCTGACGCCCGAGGGAGTGTCAAGAGAACGGTGTAACTGGTCGTGGCGGTTGTTAGTTGTTGGTGGGGAAGAGTCGGTCGCCGAACGTGATGGCGAAGGCGTTGAGGGCTGGCTTCCAGCGGTTCATCCAGCGGTGCGCTCCGCGTCCGGTGGGGTCGAGGCTTCGGATCGTCAGGTAAAGGCATTTGAGCGCGGCCTGCTCGTTGGGGAAATGCCCCCGTGCTCTGGTTGCCCGTCGCATCCTGGCGTTCAGCGACTCGATGGCGTTGGTCGAGTAGATGACCCGGCGGATCTCCACGCTGTAGTCCAGGAACGGGATGAACTCGCCCCACGCGTTATCCCACAGGCCCTTGATCGCGGGGTAGCGGTCGCCCCAGGTGTCGTGGAACTCCGCGAGCTTCGCTTGGGCCTGCTCCTCGTTGACGGCGGTGTAGACCGGCCGGAGGTCTTTGGCCATGCGGTCCCAGTCGGCGCGGCTGGCGAGGCTGATGACGCTCAGGTGAAGTTCCCCGGAGTTGCTCACTGAAATTCCCCACCTGTGGGTCCCACTTTGAGGGTGGGGCTCCCTCGATGCTGACGGTCTCTGACCACCACCAGCACAACGAGGGAGCCCGGTTCTCATGCTCACACAGGAGGACGATGTGGACGCGCACGCGCTCGCAGCGAAGGGGTGGACGATCTCCGCGATCGCCCGCCATCTCGGACATGACCGAAAGACGATCCGCGCGTATCTGACTGGCGGACGCACTGCCGGTGTACGCGCACCAGCGGGCGGCGACGCGTTCGAACGGTTCGTTGACTACACCCGCGAGCGGTTGCGCGAAGACCCGCACCTGTGGGCCACCACGCTCTACGACGAGCTGGTCGGTCTCGGGTTCGAGCAGAGCTACCAGACGTTGACCCGCCAGATCCGCGAGCGCGGGTTGCGGCCGCCGTGTGAGACGTGTCGCCCGGCGAAGCAGCGGCCGGTCGCGATTATCGAGCATCCGCCTGGGGGGGTGTCCCTGTCTTGTTGTCAAGCAGCTTCGGGGAGGGCGGTGTGTCTCGAGAGGTCGTAGGGGCTGGCGGTCTTGAGCATGGCGAGGATGATGTCGCAGCGTTTGCGGGCGAGGCAGATGACCGCTGCGTTGTGCTTCTTGCCCTCAGCGCGTTTGCGTTGGTAGTACGCCTTGGCGGCGGCGTCGTGTTGGGCGGCGACGAACGCGGCGAGGAACATGGCGTTCTTGAGGCGGTGGTTCCCGGATCGCGATTGCGAGGACGAGTTGATGCTTCGCCCCGAACGTCGGTCAACGGGTGCGAGGCCGGCGTAGGCGGCGAGACGGCCGCCGTCAGCGAAGCGTTGCGGGTCACCGATCTCGGCGAGGGTTCGTGCACCGGTCCTGGGCCCGAACCCGCACAGGGTCACCAGGACCTTTCCGAGAGGGTGTGCCATGAACACCTCTTCGATCTCGACAGCGAGCTGGTCTCGTTGGCTGATGACCCGGTCGAGGTCCGAACACAGATCAGCGATGATCCGTCCCCACGCGGCCTCCCCCGGCAGCGTGATCGTCTGCGCGTCGAGCGCAGCCCAGACCTCCTCGGTGACCTTGGCGGCGATCCGCGGCGATCGCTTCGCCATGCGGGCGCGTATCCGGGCCTGGCCCGCCGAGCGCAACGCCGTGGGCGTCGCCCACTTGGCGAGGACGTCGCGGACACCGGCTTGGCCCAGCCGAGATCCCACAACCCGCTCCAACGCAGGCGAGATGGCGGTGAGCGCGTCACGGCACCGGTTGATCGTGCGAGTCGCGTCGGCAGCGAGGTCGACGTCGCGACCGTTGAGGATCCGGAGCTCGACCAACAGATCGTCGGTGACCGACAGCCAGGTGAGCCGATCAGCGTTGCGCCGTGCGAAGTCAGCGAGAACGAACGCGTCGATGGGGTCGGTCTTCGCAGAGCCGGCGTAGAGATCGGCTGCACGTCGCATCTGGAGCCCGGTCACGTACGCGACGGGGACCTGGTGTTGGGCAGCGAGGCTCAGCAGCAGTTGTGCTCCCGACGCTGGTTGGTCGACGACCACGACGATGCGCCCGTGGACCGCTGCGTCGGATAAGAGCTGTTCGATCGTCGCCTGGTCGTTGAGGACCGGACGCTTGAACAGTTCGGTGCCGTCGCGACTGATCGCTTGGGCGTAGTGGTCTTGCTTGGCCATGTCGATCCCGACGAACACGTCGATCTCGGTCACCGCTGGGGCCATGTCACCTCCTGGAGCTGGTTGGTTCGCAGGGAGCTCGCGGGCGAGGTCGCCGTCAACCACCTTACGAATCAGCCCGGCTCGGGCATGTCCCTGTCAGAGGTCAACCGCGCCCAACAGCACGGGTGGCAACACCCCCCAGGCCATCTGCGTGACAGGGGCAGAAAGCCCTGCCCGTGCTGTCGAGCAACCCAAGCCGAGAGTCTTGCTCACGGCCTACAAGGAAGGTAAGGGGGTGTGTCAAGAGAACGGTGTAACTGGTCGTGGCGGTTGTTAGTTGTTGGTGGTGAAGAGTCGGTCGCCGAACGTGATGGCGAAGGCGTTGAGGGCGGGCCTCCAGCGGTTCATCCAGCGGTGCGCTCCGCGTCCGGTGGGGTCGAGGCGATCGTCAGGTAAAGGCACTTGAGCGCCGCCTGCTCGTTGGGGAAGTGCCCGCGGGCCCTGGTCGCCCGCCGCATCCGGGCGTTCAGCGACTCGATGGCGTTGGTGCTGTAGATGACCCGGCGGATCTCCACGGAGTAGTCCACGAACGGGATGAACTCGCCCCACGCGTTGTCCCACAGCCCCTTGATCGCGGGGTAGCGGTCGCCCCACGCGTCGTGGAACTCAGCGAGCTTCGCCTGGGCCTGCTCCTCGTTGACGGCGGTGTAGACCGGCCGGAGGTCTTTGGCCATGCGGTCCCAGTCGGCGCGACTGGCGAGGCGGAACGTGTTGCGGATCAGGTGCAACACGCACGTCTGCACGACCGCCAGCGGCAACGTCACCGCGATCGAGTCGGGCAGCCCTTTCAACCCGTCGCAGCACACGATACACACGTCGTCGACGCCACGGTTCTTGATCTCGGTCAGGACCTGCAGCCAGAACTTGGCGCCCTCGCCGCCGGTGCCCGCCCACAGGCCGAGAACGTCGCGTTTGCCGTCCACGGTGACGCCGATCGCCGTGTAGATCGGCCGGTTCGCGACCTGGCCGTCACGGATCTTGACGACCATGGCGTCGATGAACACGACCGGGTACACCCGTTCGAGGGGGCGTGTCATCCACTCGGCCATCTCCCCCAAGATCGCGTCGGTGATCTTGGAGACCTGCTCGCGGCTCATGTCGGTGCCGTACACCTCGGCGAGGTGCGCCTGGACCTCACCGGTCGTGAGACCCTTCGCGGTCAACGAGATCACCATCTCGTCCACACCAGCGAGGCGGCGCTGACGCTTCCGCACCAGCTTCGGGTCGAACGTGCCATCGCGATCGCGGGGCACGTCGATCTCGACGGGCCCGACTTCGGTGAGCACCGTTTTCGAACGGGTTCCGTTGCGCGAGTTGGCGCCATTGCGGCCCTCGGGGTCGTGTTTGTCGTAGCCGACATGGTCGGCCATCTCTACTTCGAGGCCGGCCTCGAGGACCCGCTTAGTGAGATCCCCCAAAAGTCCGCCAGGGCCAACCAGGTCGACCCCATCCGCGCGGGCCTGGTCAACGAGCTGGGCGGCGAGCTCATCGCTCACCACCACTCTCCCCGTCGCGGGCGGCGGCAACCGCCACTCCTCTCCGGTCGATTGGGTCGTCGGATCCGTTGTTGTGATGTCAGTCATGATGGTTGCTGCTGTCCTTCCGGCCAAGCAGTCGCTCAGCCTGTCAGGCCAGACCAGTTCCACCGTTTATCTGACACTCCCGGTAGCGGCGCACCGGTAGTGCGGTGGCGCGGTCACCTCTGTCGAGTCGTCCGAGGCCAGCGTGGCGCAAGAGGTGTTTACCGTCGAATGGCGAGCCCGATGTGATGGCTATCCGGTCTGCACCCCAACGGCGCCTCTTACGGAGCTGGATCAACAGGCTGCGTACTCGGCGCGGAGTCCGGTTCAGTGCGCGTTTCGGGCGTGAGGACCGGTCCCGGAGGCCGATTTCGCCTTCGGCGAGGAACGGGACGCGCCACTTCCGGACGGTCGTGGGGTCGACCGGGAACCACTCGGTCGCTTCGATCGACCAGCGGTCGACGAGGCGCAGTCGACCGTGCGGCGGCGCCCGAGCGGGGTCAGAGGCGCGCTCGGGTGACGGCTTCTAGCTTGAGACAGGAGCCCTCCCGGGTAAGGCGGTGAGTTGTGGAAGACCCACATCCTCGTCCGGAGGGGCTCAACTCACGACGAGATCAGCCAACACCGCTACTCCAGGGACAACCTCCCCGGTCGTCACAGCGCCCGCCGATCATCGGCACGGTCGCGATCAGAGATCGATCTCGAAGTCCAGGTCGTCGTCGTGGCTCGCCGGCGTCTGGTCGACCGCCATCGACTGAGCAGCAGTACGGCTGATCGATGACCTCACGCGATCCACGAGCGACGATTCGATCTCGTTCGTGTGGGAGTCGGTGGCTCGGTCACCGTCGTCGACGAGGTACAGCGTGTTGTCGATGCGTCCCCGGGACATGGCGGTGTAGGCGGATTCCTTGGTGAGGTGGTCGCCGGCCAGGATCAGGCACCGGTCGTAGGTTGCGCCTTGGGATTTGTGGATCGTCGTCGCGTACCCGTGGGTGAGGTGCCCGTCGGCGGCGTAGTCGAACGGGATCGTGACCGCCTGGTCGTCGTCAGCGCGACACCGCATGACCTGAGCGTGGGTGTCTATGGCGTCAACGGTCGCTCTTGTGCCGTTCAGTAGGCCGAGTCGGCGATCGTTGCGAAGGGCCACCACGATGTCGCCTTCGGTGTAGCCGTGGCCCGCAATGATGATCTTGTCGGCACCGAGCGCGCCGTCCTTCCGCAGTGCCCTACGCGCGTACCTGTTGAGGGCGTCGACATCGACGCGTCGGCTGGCCAGCATGACGGCCGTCCCGGTTCGGCGTGCGTCGAGCCAATCACCGATCATTCGCGACCGCGCTTCGGCTCCGGTGGGCGCTACCTCGACGCGGCCTCGCTCGATGTAGGTGTCGATGGCTGTGTCGGTGTCGCCGGTCCGGAGTCGGGCCAAGGCGGCGCGCTCCCACGGTTCGCGTTGGCGGCGATTGTCGGCCAGGTATGACGCCGAAAGGCGTTGGCGGAGTCCGACGAAGGCTCCGCCGGCTTCGATCTCGGGGAGTTGGCACGGGTCGCCGACGAGCACGACCTTCGCGTCGGCCTGTCGGGCGTGGTCGAGGAGACGGAGGACCTTGCGGGTACCGACCATGGCGGCTTCGTCGACAACGATCACGGTGTTCGGGGCGAGGCCTCCGCGTTCAGGTCGGTCGAGGTCGATGAGGAGTCGATCGATGGTGCGGGACGGAATGTCGGCGTCGGTCTGGAGTTGACGCGCCGCTTTGGCGGCGAGGGCGCATCCGATCACCGTGTGGCCTGACTCGGTCCAGGCTGGGTTGGCGGCAGCAAGGGCGAACGTCTTGCCTGCGCCGGCGACACCTTCGACGAGGTCGACGCCGCGACCGCTCGTGCAGAGTTGTCTCACCATCTCCACCTGCTCGTCGCTCATCGACGGGCGCTGTCCGATCGCGACATCGACGACCTGTGGGTCGGCGAGGCCGACCCCGGCATCGGCGCAGCCGACGGCCGCGGCGATCAGTCGCCGTTCCGTGGTGAGCATGTCTGGGGTGGAGAAGCGTCTCTCGTCGGTTCGTGCCGACACGGTCCGGCCGTCGCTGGTTCGGATGACCGCCGACTTGGTGCCTGCGAGTCGTGTGCAGTGTTCGGAGTCGATGAACAGATCAGCCCATTCGCAGATGTCGGCGACGGGAGCGCCGATCGGGAGGCGGTCGCAGATCCCCTGGATAACCTCGCGTCGTCCGAACGTCGACCGGGTTTTGGTCAGCCCGTCAGGTCCGGCGAGGTGCTCGAACATCGGGGTGAGATGGACGAGACCCGTCCACCTCAGGGTGAGGGTTCCGGCGTTGAGCCGGTCGCAGACCTGTTCGCAATCGAACCCCAACTCGCTCGCACGTCGCTGCCAGGTGTCGACGAGCGATTCAGGTGTCGCCGTGTGGTCTTTCATGCGCCGGGTGGCATATGCCGCGAGCTGTGCGGAACGGGCGGAGTCGAACCCGTTCTCCGCCAGGTGTGCTTCGATCTCGTGACGGCGGGTGGAGAACTCGTCGACCACCTGCATCGGCACCTCGGCGACATCGGCGATCCCCCGCCGCACCGTCCGCCACTCGACACCGACAGTCCGAGTGAGTTGGTGACGGAGCTCGGCCTCGTACAGGTAGCCGACCGTCTTCGACCAGTGGTAGAGCGGTCGGGCGTCGAGGGCGGTCCACCGCCCGTCGGGCCCGTGGACGAGGTTGGCGATCACCACGTGTGTGTGCAGGTGGGGATCGCCGGCGCGAGAGGTGCGGTGAGCGAACGCAGCGGCGACGAACCCGTCGCCATCGATCACGTCGGCTCCGCCATGGCCTCGCCGGCCTCGCGACGCTGCGGACTCGAACACCGCGAGCGCTTCACGGACGGCGACGTCGTGCGCCTGGCGGACGGCAGCACGGATGTCGGGGGTGCCGAGGCCGTGGAGAATCGACACCGACTTCGGAGCGCAGAACGTCGCGTCGAACCCGGCGACGCTCGGCGCGGACCGAGCCGCTGTGATCCGCACGTTGGTTCCCGGATACTGATGATCGAGGACGGATGCGAAGTCGTCGGGCTGGACGGTGCCGGCGAGTCCCAGCCGTTGGCTGGCTTGACCGACCCAGACGCCGGGGGCCTCGCGGGCCGAGGTGAAGTACTCCTCGGCGCCGTCGGCGACCATGGCGGTGTAGTAGTCGCCGGCCCCGGCGGCGAGCTTGCCGATGCTCAACAAGGCGACCGCCGACCTGAACAGCGGACGTGTCCGACCACAGGGCACCGTGGTGCAAGTGCGTCGAACGAAATGGCACCTGACCAACCAACAGTCCTGCCGACCGCGCGACCGATCACGAATCGAACCGCAACTGATCCACCGACACCAACCGACGACGACTGCCAGACGCAGCACTCGGGTGGTCGACGCGAGCAGGCGTTGGATCGGGGACGACATCGAGCGGCACCACCGTGTCGGGCACCAACGGGACCGTCGGCCCGGTGGTGACCGGTGTCCCGACCGGGGCGCCGATCAGCCGCTCAAGGGCCACCCTGGGGACCCGGAGCTGCCCTCCGACCCGGATCACCCCCAAGCCCTCCCCGCCCCCGGTGGCGAGGTCGCGTCTGGCGAGCTCGTAGGCGGTGGTCCGGCCGATGCGCAGCACGACGGCCGCCTCGGTGACAGTGAACAATTCAGGTAGTGACATCTGCGCTTCTCCAAGGGTTGAGGTGTTTCCCTACCTATGCGCGCGCGGGTCCCGCCGAAGGCGATATCTGTCGAATCCTCCCGAGGGAACGAAACTGTCCAGTCGGCCGTCCACCGGACCGTCGTGTTCACTGTCGCCTCTCCTGTCGCCACGGTGACAGCGTCGGATCCGGCCACTCCGATGGTCATCCTGACCACCGACCTGAACAATCCCGCGTTCAGGGGTGACCATCAACGAGTCCCGACTTTGACGCGTAAGTGTCAACTATTTCGTTGATGACAGCGGGGCGCCGCAAGCGTAGAGTCGGCGACGTGCCCAGCCGCCCGAAGCGCCTCACGCCGAACCAGATCGTTGCGTTCAACCTCACGCGTGCCCGCACCGATCGCGGGTGGAGCCAACCCGAGGCCGCCGCGGCGCTCGAACCGTTCCTCGGAGTGCGCTGGTCGCGAGCGAGCTACTCGGCCGTCGAGCGGTCGGTCGACGGGGTCCGTATCAAACAGTTCTCCGCCGACGAACTCGTCGCAATCGCCCGCTGTTTCGACCGGCCCGTCAGCTGGTTGCTCACCCCACCCGCCGGGACAGTGGCAGCCACGCCCGACCACCTCGACGGCCTCGACGCCAGCGTCCTCCAACGAACACTCCGCTCAACGAGGAAACCGTGACAGAACCGACACCCGAGAGGAACCGGCGCGCACCATCGGTCGCTCCACGCAAGAACCCGACGACTGGGCTATGGGAGTTCATCGTCGACCTCGGTCCCGGCGCCGACCCTGGCGGGGTCTGGCGGGAGCGACGCCAAGCGCGACGACGCGGCTTCGCCACCAAGGCTGCCGCCCAGGAGGCGCTCGACGACCTCCGAGGCAAGGCACGGACCGGGACGTTCACCTACGACAGCAAGCTGACCGTCGCCGGCTACCTCCGAGAGTGGCTGTCCGACACGCTGCCGGCCACCGTCCGGCCGGCGACGCTGTTCAGCTATGAACAGAACCTCGAGCGTCACGTCATGCCGCGCATCGGCGACATGAAGCTCAAGCAGCTCACCGGACCGGCGCTCAATCGGCTCTACGGACAGCTGCTTGCGCCCGGCGCCAACCTTCGCTCCCCCAAACGCGGCCTCTCACCTAGAACTGTCCAGTACATCCACACCGTCCTCCATCGGGCATTGGAGGATGCCGTTCGGCACGGCCTCCTCCAGTCGAACCCGGCAGACCTCGCCGACCCACCTCCGTCGACCGCCGTCCAGAAGGCTGGGCTCAAGGTATGGACCGGCGCCGAACTCGCGGCCTTCCTCCAACAGTCGGAGGCGGAGGGCGACAGAGACCACCCACTCTGGCGACTCATCGCCGCCACGGGCATGCGCCGCGGCGAAGCGCTCGGTCTCCGCTGGGCTGACGTTGACCTCGGCGCCGGAACCGTCACGGTCACCAGGACGTTGATCATCGTCGACCACGTCGCTCAGTTCGGACAACCCAAGACGGCAGCGGGAGCCCGAACCATCGCCCTCGACGAACGAACGACGGCCGCGCTCCGATCGCATCGCGCCCGTCGGGCCGCAGAGCGCCTGTCCCTCGGTCAGGGTCAGGCCTCGTCGGACGAATTGGCGTTCGCAGATACCAGCGGCGACTGGCTGCACCCCGAAGCAGTTTCCAAGCGGTTCGACCGACGGGCGAACCGCTACGGACTCCCCCACATCGGCGTCCACGGCCTTCGGCACACCTGGGCGACGCTCGCACTCCGAGCAGGGGTCCACCCCCGAATCGTTCAGCAGCGCCTGGGACACAGCACCATCGCGGTCACACTCGGCGTGTACAGCCACGTCACCGATGGCATGGATCTCGGCGCAGCACAGCAAGTCGCAGCGCTCTTCGAGCCAACTGTGACCAATCTGTGACCACAGGCCGTCGACGGCACTGAACCGAACACCGCGTTCCCAATGTTCTCGGGGTGATCACTCCATCACAAGCGTGCCCGGGGTGGGACTCGAACCCACACGCCCTCTCGGACAGCGGATTTTGAGTCCGCCGCGTCTGCCATTCCGCCACCCGGGCCGCCGGGAGAGCGTAGCCTGCACCTCGATGTCCTCGAACCACGTTTCACCGCAGTCCGCGGCGACGAGACAACGGATCCTGTTCGTCGTCGCCGTCGTGGCGGTCGTGACGGCATGGCGCGAGCGGGCGTTCGCCCGCAACCGGGCGCGGTACGCCGCAACCCAGGCTCCCCAGCCGAATCCCTGATCCTGTCGCCCGATCCTGTCGCCTGATCTCGGTCGGGCTACCCCTCGGCGAGGGCCGCGAGGAGGTTGGTCGGCGTGTCCTTCGGGCTGATCTTCGGCCAGGCGTGGGTCACCTTGCCGTCGGGGCCGACCAGGAACGCCGAGCGCACGACGCCCATGTACTCCTTGCCGTAGTTCTTCTTGAGCTGCCACACGCCGTAGGCCTCGGCGACGGCGTGCTCCACGTCGGAGAGGAGCGTGAACCCGAGCTCGTACTTCGTGTCGAACTTCTCGAGCTTGGCCGGCTTGTCGGGGCTGATGCCCACGATGACGGTGTCGCCGACCTCCGACACGATGTCGCGGAGCCCACACGCCTGGGTCGTGCAACCCGGCGTGTCGGCCTTCGGGTAGAAGTACACGAGCACGTGCTTGCCCTTCTGGGCGGCGAGGGAGAACTCGGCCTCGTGCTGATCGAGCAGCTTGATCGCAGGGGCCTTCTTGCCAACGGTGGGAGTCGAATCAGCCATGCCCGCAACCTAGTGCAGCCAAAAATGCGAGGGAGGAGCAGGCGAGCCTGCTCCTCCCTCGAACTTCGTGCACTCGTTCAGCGACGCGCCGGAGCGCGTCTCAGATCACTTCGGGGCAGGCTTGGTGCCCTTGGCGATGGCCTTGAGGGTCGCGCCGGCGGTGATCTTGACGGCGTTGGTCTTGCCGATCTTCATGGACTCGCCCGTCTGGGGGTTGCGGACCGTGCGGGGGTCACGGGTGACACGCTCGAACTTGATCCAACCCGGGATCGTGACCGCGTCCTTCCCCTTGGCGACGGTCTGGGCGATGATGTCCCAGAACGCGCCGAGCACCGCGTCGACGTCCTTCTTGGACAGCTCGGTGCGAACGGCGATGGTCTCGACCAGTTCAGTCTTGTTCATTGTGGTGACCCTCCCGGGTTCATGTGATGAAGTTACAACGGTGTAACTCTACCGTGTTTTCGGGGTTTTGTCAGCATTTGGCGTCCAACGCGGCCCGGAACTCGGCCACGAGATCGGCCACCCCCTCGGGCGTGCCGACCTCGAGCGCGCGCCGAACGACCGCGGATCCGACGATCACACCGTCGGCCACGGCGCACGTCTCGACCGCCTGCTGTGGCGTCGAGATCCCGACACCCACCAACACCGGAACGTCGGTGACCGCCTTGAGCCGACCGGCGATGTCGAGCGCCGAGCGCGCCAAGCTGTCGCGCTCACCGGTGATACCCAGCAACCCGACGCCGTAGACGAAGCCTCGGGCGCGGGCGCAGATGCGCGGCAACCGTTCCGGCGGAGCGGTCGGCGCGGCGAGCATCACGGTCTCGATCCCGGCGGCGTCGGCAGCGGCGCACCACTCCCCCGACTCCTCGAGCGGCAGGTCGGGCAGGATCGCCGCGCACACGCCGGATTCGGCCGCCGTCTGGGCGAACCGCTCCAACCCGAACCGGTAGACGAGGTTGTAGTAGGTCATGACCGACAACGGGACGCCGGCGTCGAGCGTCGCCGCCTCGGCGAGGATGCTCGGCGGCGTGGCACCGGCGGCAAGCGCTCGGTCCGAGGCCTCTTGGATGATCGGCCCGTCCATGACCGGGTCGGAGAAGGGAATGCCGATCTCGATCGCGTCGGCGCCGGCGTCCGCCGCTGCCCGCACCATGTCGAGCCAACCCGGCAGCCCGCCGGTCAGGTACACGACCAGGCTCTTCACACCCAGCTCGCGACGCTGACGCAGCTGCGTCTCGAGCTGCCCGTACGGCGTCGAGGCGGCGGTCACGCGTGCTCTCCCATCAACTCAGGGCCGAGGATGTCCATCATCTGGCCCACGTCCTTGTCGCCGCGGCCCGACAGGTTGATCACCACGGTCGAACCGGCCAGCCGCTCCCGCTCACGGGACACCCAGGCGATCGCGTGCGCCGACTCGAGCGCCGGGATGATGCCCTCCTTGCGGCTGAGCAACTTGAACGCGTCGATGACCTCGGGGTCGGTGACGGGGTGGTACTCGGCACGGTCGATGTCGGCGAGGTGCGCGTGCTCCGGCCCGACGCCGGGGTAGTCGAGGCCCGCCGAGATCGACTGGGCCTCCTCGACCTGGCCGAATTCGTCCTGCATCAGGAACGAGCGCATACCGTGCACGATGCCGGGGACCCCGCGCCCGACCGCTGCTCCGCCGGCCGGTTCGACACCGATCAGCTTCGACGGGGCATCGGCGAACCCACTGAAGATCCCGATGGCGTTGGACCCGCCGCCGACACAGGCGACGACGTAGTCGGGAGACCCCCCGACCTTGGAGCGGAACTGCTCGGCCGTTTCGATGCCGATCACACGGTGGAACTCACGCACCATCCACGGATACGGGTGCGGCCCCATGACCGAACCCAGGCAGTAGTGACTCGACTCGACGGTGGCGACCCAGTCACGCATGGCCTCGTTGACCGCATCCTTGAGCGTCCGACTCCCCGAGCTCGCCGGCCGGACCTCCGCTCCGAGGAGTCGCATGCGGAACACGTTGAGCTCCTGGCGGGCCATGTCGACCTCGCCCATGTACACCACACACTCCATGCCCATCAGCGCCGCAGCGGTGGCGCTCGCCACCCCGTGCTGCCCGGCACCGGTTTCGGCCACCAGCCGGGTCTTGCCCATCCGCTTGGCGAGCAGCGCCTGGCCCAGCACGTTGTTGATCTTGTGGGAGCCGGTGTGGTTGAGGTCCTCACGCTTCAGCCAGATCCGACAGCCCAGCTCCTCGGACAGCCGCAAGCACTCGGTGAGCGGCGACGGTCGCCCCGCGTACTCGGTCAGCAGGTGGTTCAGCTCGGCCCGGAATGCCGGATCGGCCCACGCCTCCTTGAACGACGCCTCCAACTCCTGGCACGCCGGAACCAGCGTCTCGGGCACGAACTGCCCGCCGAACTCGCCGAACCGTCCGTTGACGGGATCGCCCATCACCGACTCGGTCTCCGACCCCACACTCACCGTCTTCGTCACTATCTCAGTCATGTCGCCCACTCATCTCGTTCTCACAGGTCAGCCATGCGATTGTGCCCAGACGGGGCCGAATCGCGTCGAACTCGTCTCGTTGCACCGATCGGGGGACGGCCGGCGATCGATCAGAGATCGCCGGCCTCGCGCCAGTCGAAGGGCTCGCGGCCGCCATCGGATGCGTACGCGGCGGGCTCGGCCGCACGCGCGGCGCGAATGAACGCCTGCACGAGACGGGGGTCCTTCTGACCGGGCGACGCCTCGACTCCGCTCGACACGTCGACCCCCCAGGGGTTGACCCTGGCCACGGCGGCACCGACGTTGTCGGGGTCGAGACCACCGGCGAGGATCAGGCGGCGATGGTCGCGGATCGAGTCGACCAGGTCCCAGTCGAAGACCTGGCCGCTCCCCGGAGTCGTGCCGTCGAGGAGCATCGCGTCGGCGTGGTACTCGTCGAAGCGGTCGATGGCGGGAGAACCGGCGGGGAACGCGACGATCAGCGTCTGCGGACGCGGCGAGAGCTCGGCGGCCATTGCCGGGGTCTCGTGCCCGTGGAGCTGCACACCCCGGAGCCCGGCGTCGAGCACCGTCTGGGAAACGAAGTGCGGGTCCTGATCACGGAACACGCCGATCGTGATGATCTCCGGCGGAAGCCGACGGGCGATGTCACGGGCAGTGCCGACCGTGACCTGTCGGGTCGACGGGGCGAAGACGAAGCCGACGGCATCGGCACCGAGGGCGACCGCCATCAGCGCGTCCTCCTCGTTCGTGATGCCGCAGATCTTCACCCACATGGCGCCAAACCTAGCGGTGCGCCGTCGAGGAGCGGGGTACCCGTCCGGCCGGGTCACGAGGAACCCGCAGCGCGGCGATCGCCGCCGCCGGATCGCCCGACGTCACCAGATGCTCGCCCACGAGCACAGCGTCGTAGCCCGCCGCCGCCAGCGCGACCGCGTCATCGACACCGCGCACGCCGCTCTCGGCTACACGGACCACGTCGGCGGGGATGGCCGCCGCCACGCGCACGGCACGTTCCTGATCGACCTCGAAGGTGACGAGGTCGCGCTGGTTCACCCCGATCAGGCCCGTCGAGGTCGTCGCGAGTGCCCGCTCGACCTCAGCCTCGTCGTGGGTCTCGACGAGGGCGTCCAACCCGATCGCCCCGGCGAGGGCACCGAACTCGGCCAGTTCGTCGTCGCTCAACGCCGCCGCGATCAGCAGCACACAGTCGGCTCCCATCAGCCGGGCGTCGAGGACGTCGAGCGCGGACACCGTGAAGTCCTTGCGGATGACCGGCAAGCTCGTCGCGGCCCGGGCTGTGGCAAGGTCGGCGGCCGATCCACCGAAGTGGGGGCCGTCGGTGAGCACCGACAGGCAGGACGCACCACCGGCCTCGTAGCTCGCTGCCAGCGCCGCCGGATCGAGATCGGCGAACAGGTCTCCCTTCGACGGCGACCGGCGCTTGACCTCGGAGATGACCCCGAGTCGGTCGGCGCCGCGCAGCGCCGCCGTGAACCCACGGGTCGGGGGCAGGGCGGCACACTCCTCGATCAGCTGCTCCGCGGAGCGGGCGTCGGTCGCGGCGCGTTCACGATGGAAGGCGATGATGCGATCGAGGTAGGTGGCCATCGGGGGCGACGGTAGCGCGTCGCGGGACC
>WBZX01000439.1_pt1 | contig 22222 bp, 27 predicted proteins | sample 5204211 | NCBI WGS metagenome assembly WBZX01 (sample SAMN12344362, study PRJNA552823) | activated sludge metagenome | biome: Activated sludge suspended growth; feature: Nitrification reactor; material: Wastewater; isolation source: activated sludge from nitrification reactor of wastewater... | reverse complement strand
GCGAGGAAAGCCTTAAATTTTGGTGCCCGAGCCAGACTCGAACTGGCACACCTTTCGGCGGCGGATTTTGAATCCGCTTTGCTAAGTAATCCGGATATTTCCGAAAGCACGAAGACGCCCTTTCTATCTGCGTTTCAGGGATAATCAAGCCTTCCCGTAACCCCCGTTGCCTCCGACGCATCGGGGTCCGAAACGGGGTTCGATTTAGGGCTAGGATTATGGCACAACTCACAGACAAGATGGTTAGGGCGGCGCAACCGGGCGACAACCTAAGCGATGACGACGGCAGTCGTAATGCTGGGCGATTGACGCTGACGGTGAAGAAAAATGGGCGCAAGGTCTGGCAATTCCGTAACCGACAAGGCGGCAAGGACACTACCAAGTTGATCGGCGATTACCCCGCAATGAGTTTGTCCGAGGCGAGGGCCGCGGTCGAAAAATTGCGCAAAACGCCTGACCTACTCAAGAAGGCGGGAACGCTGGAAGAACTGCTGACGGCCTACAAGGAAAGTCTCGGCGACCGGCCTAGCGCCGATGACGTGCGCAAACAGATGAACACGAACCGCGACCCGTTGTTCGCCAAGGAGGCGCGGTCGGTGACGCCCGCCGAAATCTCAGCGTTGTTGCGCAAGGCCGTCGAGCGCGGCGCGACGACCCAAGTTAATCGCTGGCGCTCTACCCTTTGCGCGGCCTACAACTTCGCGGCCCACGCTGACTTCTCGCCGCTGCGCCCGGCAGAAGGCGCCCGGTTCATGATCACGACGAATCCGGTCATGCTGGTGCCGCGCATCGCGGAATTTGAAGTGCCCAGGAAACGAATTCTGACCGACGATGAGTTGAAGGAATACATTGCCGGTTGCCGCGCTCGGCGTGACGCGGTTGGGGCGTTCCTCGAATTGCAACTGTTCTCAGGGCAACGCATCAAGCAATTGCGCGCGGCTGTGTTCGCTGAAAAAACAATCACCGTGACAGACCGCAAGGGTCGCCGTGCGACGGAGAAAATCAACGTGTTGCCGGTTATCCCTGCGTGGAGAGATTTGCCTGAGCGTGCCGCGCTGGCGGTTCATGCGACCTTAAACGTCATCAGCAAGGCGGGAAATGCACTGTTGCCCGAAGGCTCCAATATGCTCGATCTGCGTCGCACCGTTGAAACGCAGTTCCAAGAGCTTGGCATTGACCGCGAGACGCGCGGCTACATTTTGAGTCACGGCAGCGGCGTTCAGCAGCGCGTCTATGAGCAGGCGGAGTTGTTAGAACGGAAAGCCGCCGCGCTGAACGTGTGGGCGAAAAAAATTTCGGCGCTGTGCCCCTTTGCATCGGAAACTCAGGGATAATTATTTCCCCGGTTGCTCCGGGACCTAATGACTGGACTTGATCTGGTAAGGCTGACACAGGGCGAATAGTCAGCCGCGAACGAAGCTCCCTGAAAACGTTGGCGACGTCTTGTCGCCGGTATCAATTCGTTTTCAGGAGAAGCCAAATGGCGCTCAAACTCGAAAAACCGTTATACATCAGCCTCGCCGACGCGGCGCGGTTGAGCAATCTGTCGACGGCCTCAATTGTGCGGCTGGAGATCGCCGATCCGACATTCCCGCGCATCGCCCGCATTTCCAACCGCAAGTGCCTAATCAAGATGGCCGAACTTGAGGTTTGGATCGATGCGCAGGCGGGCAAGAAGCCCGAGTCATTGCGTGGTCGTGCTGCAGCTGCCTTGGAAAAAGAGGTGGCTGAATGACCCACACCCTCGAAATCCAGCTGCTGCCCGGTGAAACCGAGGTGACGCGGCTCAAAGGTCGCCACCCAAAAAAATAGCCGGGATGTGGGCTGCATCCCGGCTACCGATCTATTTGCCACCCTGGAGGAGAGGACAAACGGCGTCGAACCGCGTCGAATTCTCCTCTTCTCTGCGGCAAATGGAAAGTCTGGTGATGTAGCCACCCCCAACTCCTGAATTTTGTTAGGAGTTGGAAGATGACGCATTACAGAAATGCACCCAAGGGTGCCAAGGTCGTTAGTGGCGACCAACGCAAGCCACGCGGCACAACCGTTTTTGTACCGCCATTCAAGATGAACCGTGCCCAGCGGCGGCGGGCTGAGCGTGAAGCACGCAAGAATGGGGGCGGGAAATGAATACCGCGAGCCTTGTCTCTAAGTATTGCGCGCTGGCTGAGGTCCAGCGCAAGAGGCCGAACAACGATCATATGTTCGCGGCGCACACGTTGATTGCCAAGATGCTGGGGTGCCACGTCACCCGCAACCAGCATCCCACGCTGGCGCACTTGACAGGCCGCAAGAGCGCCTACAGACGTAGATACATCCACGGCTCCACGGACGGATGGGATTCCGTGCTGGACCATTACCACTTTATCACAAGAAAAGGCCGCAGGCTTTCAGGCGTCATAACTGCGCCCTACCCACCCGTCGATGTCGAGCGGTTTTGCCGCCTGAACGACTTGTTGTGCGTCGAGATTCCGGGCTGTTGGTGGAGCGCAAAAACCTACGTGATCCTGCCCAACGATGACATTGGATTGGCCGATGCCGCAGTCATCACAGCGGCTTTTGGAATGGAGGTGACGAAATGAACAGTCCAATGGACAAGATGGACGCGGCGATGTCCGAACTTGCCGCAATCGACAGGACGCCCAGGACGACGGAAGCTGCCATTGAGGCTGCTGAGCGCATCTGCCGCGACTATCTTGCGGATGACGCTGAGACGCGGAATCATATTCTGGCTTGTGCACGGAAGCCTCTGCCGCCTGAACAAGAAGCTGCGAAACTGGCATTGATTGAAGAGGCTGTGCGCGGCCTCTATAGTGACGGCAAAGACGGCAAGTCTCCAGCAGATTGGTCTCAGGCGCTTCATTGGGCAATGCTGTTTTGGTCGGGGCACGAACGCTTGCTACTCAAGGCCATCGACAAGAACACAGGGTTTGTTGAAGAAGGCGCTTTCCTGCACGCGGCCAAATTCGGTATTTATGACGCGGCTGATGAACGGATGTCAAGAATCAGGGATAACATCGTCGCCGCCAATGAAGCGAGGGACCACGAAACAAGGCGGCGCTGGACGCGTGAATTGAACCGCGCCATAAGCAACGAACAAATTTCCCCTTACAAACCGGAAATTCTTTCACAGGAAGAGATGCTGGAGCGTTGCATTTATGTAGAGGGCCGCAATGAAGTGGTCATACTTCCGCCCGGCTCTGCGGCAGACAGCGGAATGAAACTGATGAGCATCCCGCAGCAGCACTTCAAACCGATGTACGCCAGCAGCCTAGCGGCCCATCCGGTACGGACGCTACGCGACGGCTCTCCTGTCATGGTGCCTTTGACTGACCTTTGGTTGAAGGACCCGGATCGCAGAAACATACGAGATGCCATGTATGCCATCGGCAGGGGGCGGTTCATTACGACCCCAGACGGCGACCACGCAGTAAATCTGTGGACACCGACAAAACGCATTGAGGTTGGTGAAACCAGCATAAAGATATTCCTCGACCATATCGCTTACCTAATTCCGGGTAAGGAAGACCGCGAGCGGTTTCTGGATTGGCTGGCGCACTGTGAACAAAAGCCGCATGAGTTGCCGCACCATGGATGGCTGATGTGGACAGAACAGTTCGGAATTGGCCGGAATTGGCTGGCTTCTCTCCTGCTGCGCATTTGGCGTGGCGAGGTTGCGCCGTCTTTGGATCTCGTCGCGCTGCTCGGGGGCTCATTCAATAATGTGCTGTCCTGCAAACGCATGGCCATCGTCGATGAAATTCATATTGGTTCCAACAACTCGCTCTTCACGATGGCTGCGCGGCTGCGGCAATTGATGACGGAAGAAATCAGGAACATCAATCCGAAGTACGCAAAGATGATGTCAGAATACAACTCGACGCGTTGGCTGATCTTTTCCAACCACGATGACGCGCTGCCGATTCCGGGGGATGACCGCAGGTTTGAGGTTGTGCGCAACCCGAGCGAAGCGAAGAGCGAAGACTACTATGCGCGGCTCTACAATGCGGTGCATGACCCGGAGTTTGTTGCTGGAGTTGCCTTTTTTTTGGCCAACCGCGACATCAGCAAGTTTAACCCTGGCGCAAGGCCGCTGCTGACAGAGGCGAAAAAGCACGTGATCGATGCTTCGACACCGCAAGTTGAAAAGGACGCGCAAGAAGTTCTCCGCAGCTGGAAGGCTGCGGGAATCTTGATGTTTTGTAGCAGCGACCTAATCCACCAGTCTGGCGCCAACCAGCGCCAAGGGGCGGTGTTCCATCACATCCTGAAGCGACTGAAGACGCCGCAGGTCGGAGAAACGAGATTCAACTTCCTTGGCGCCAAGGAACGGTTCTTTGCGGTCGATGACGCCGCGCTCGCGACCCTCGCCGAAGAAGGAATGTTCGATGCGGCGAAGAGGCGTATCGCACTGGAGCGTGGGGATGGCGGCTTGATGTACCGGGCGCCGAAAGAGGAGCAAGGAGGGTTTTGACGACGACGATGATAGCCGCGGGGGTGGTCTGGCTGATATGTGCAAAGGGGAAAAGGGTCTGCTAGGTCTGCTGGGTCCGCTACTTCCAGAACTCGCTTACACTGTTTTCCCCTTTTAAAAACTAACTGAATCTCCTCGCGGGGTTTTTTGGAGCATCAGACCTAGCAGACCTAGCAGACCCTTTTTAAAAACAAAGTGCCTCGGCACGACTTTTGGAAGCGATCCAGGCGCCACGCCTGCGGCTCTCATTGACCGCCCCTGCGGCTGAAGACGGAAACCCCCAGAGGTCGCTGTAAATCGGATATCTCACCCGAGGGCAGGCAACGGTATAGGCCCACCCCAGTCGTAATCCGTAGCTCGCCCGGTCAGCGCCTAGCGCCTTGGAATTTCTCATTCGCCGACGGGGGCGGGCTTCGGATTCTGGGACGGGCGGCTAGAACGGAAACCTCGCGGCAATCAACTGCGGCTGAAGATGGGAGGGGGGCGGCAACCATCCCCCATCCAAGTCATTTCCCCTCCCGGCAGAAACGAGAGCAGACTCAGCGCCATGCACCAAGCCCCCGATCCCAAAATCCTCGACAAAGGTGTTCGTGCCGTTGTCGCCGAGTTGAACCGGATTGGCGCCCGCACGTTGTTTTCCTGCAGCGGGCATGGCGACCGGCTCGCTTGGTACGTCCTCTTTGAAGCCGACCCGCTTCTGGCGCAACAGATCGCTGACCTTGGCCACTTCGGAATCAGCCTTGTTATGGGTCAGCCGGGGCGGTACCGAATGGCGCGGTCTCATACCAAGGGCAAGAACTCTGTACTCGTCAAGGGCTGGCTTGATGCCCTGTACAAGAAATTCGGCAGGGGGGCGGGCTAAGTGCCGGGCGATCCGTTCTATCTGTCCAAGGAATGGGTTGCACTCCGTGACAAGGTCCGACGCAAGTGGAAGGCGCAACAGCTCCCCTGCGGCTTGTGCGGCAAGCCCTTTGCGCGGGGGGACAAGACCATCGTCGATCACATTGTCGAGCGTCGCAAACGTCCTGACCTGTCGCTGGTGGAATCGAATTTACAAGTCGTTCATCACGCTTGCAACTCCATCAAGGCTACGGCAGAGAAGAAGCCGGGAGTAAACGCGCAAGGTTATCCACCGGGCTGGGCTTGATCGGGGGGAGGGTCATTGCCACAACCCCGCGGCAATCAAGCTGATTTTTTTCAACCTCCACCCGCAACCTTCCAAGTAACCGGGCTGTGCAGCCCGAATAACGCCCTAACCCTGTTGTAGTAGCCGCTGACCGGGCCACCAGTGGCATAGAACGTACCCGCACGCGGGGGTTGGTCTGGGGGCGTATCTGGCAGGCAACAATCAGGCTGGGGGTAGATAGGGGGCGTCATCCCTGCGGCTTCCCGCACCCGGCTACCGCCCCCCCGGCAACCCGGTCAATGCCGCCCCCTACGCCTGCCAACCTTGCGGCTACCGTGTCGGCTGCCTCCCCAGCCTCACAGACGGCCTGAGCGCCACAGCAACCCTTGCGGCAACCGCCTCTGCCCCATCGCCTGTTACCCGAGCCACCAGCCCATATCACCCCAGCCATCAGCCTGTCGTGTCGGGTCGCCCTGTCCCCCAAGCCAAGCCATCAAGTCATTGGCTTACTGCCCCGCCATCCCCCACAGGCATCGCCTCGTCGCCCTCGCCGTTACGTTCATTACACCTTCCGCCTGCGTTTGGCAGAACAGTTGTTGCGCTCCCGCCGACCCGGTCAAAAGGGGTTGAGCCGCGCCGCAGACAGTAGCCGCAGCCGCGCTGCAGTCTTCACGCCACCAAGCCAAGCAGCCCAGTGCCTAGCCCCCCAGCCCCAGAGCCCAGCACCCAGCAGCCCAGCCACGCGGTTGTCGTTCATCTTCAGCTTGGTGAATGCATCGAATTACGTAGCGTTCGCCCACGGCAACGCCCGTTACTGCCCCGTTACGAGGCCGGGCGGGGTCTCTTTGACAAACAGCCCATGTGTCTTGCCGCCCATTGGATCGTTTTTGGGTCGGATGCTGGCAAGGCACGCACGAGCGCGCTATTGACAGATCCCCAGCGAACAGAAATAGGTGACAAAAACAACAGATTTCATCCCATTCCATCAGCCAATCATCACGCGGCATCGCCTTCCATCGCCCCATCACCCCGCGGCATAAACTTTCATCAAAATCCATCGCCCCACGACCAGACTCCAGCCCACAAAAACGGAGCGAAACTTCCGAAAAAATCACATGACAAGGAGCTAAAAGTGACCGAAGCAGCTCTTTTGCAACAAAACGCAGGCCTGATCCACAAATTCAGCCTGAAATTCATAAGGCTACGTCCCGAGATTGCGGATGACATCCTCCAAGCTGCGCGGCTTGGCTTTTTGACGGCGGTACGCGCCCACGATCCAGAGAAAGGCGCACTCACAACCGTGGCAACGCTGCATATCCTGCGTGAAATCGCCCTCCTTTTTGAGATCGAGCATACCATTCGCTTGCCTCGCGGTTATGCCGCGAAAATTCGCAAATTGAGGGCAAAGCCCGAAGCAGAACTAACGCAGTCAGAACGCACCAAGCTCTACGCCGCAACCCCCGCAGCAAGCCTGGACGTCCCCGTTTTCGATGACGGCTCTGCGGCTACGTGGGTCGATGTCATTGAATCCGATTCACCGTCGCCGGAAGACCTTGCAGAACAGGCCGAACTCGCCAGAGTCCTGGCCGCGGCCATCAGCCGTCTCGCCCCAGCCCAACGCGAAGTCATAGGCGCTTACCACGGCCCTGATGAGCTGACATTCGATGAAATTGGCGCCGCACGCGGCAATGGCAAAGCTGCGGCCCATATGGCGCACAAGGCTGGAATGAAAAACCTCAGAAAATCGCTCCAACATCTCGCCGCTTGACGCTGAAAAGAGAGATATTTCCACTTGGCATGACAGTGTCGTGACCAACCCTTCAGCGAAAGGAGTATCAAATGAGGTTGAACATCTCAAGTGGCGACACAATCAAAGTGACCGCACCCGCCGTACAGCGAACTGTCGCTACGGCCCTCAAAAGTCTGTTGCGCACCATCGATGGCCGTTACCAAGCCATCGACGTAACCATCCCGACCGTCCGGAAAGGCTTCGGCGTCGCCGCGGCCCTTGCCGACATTGCGGCTACCGGCACCTCAGACCCCGTTGCCCGCATCCAGCGCGAGCTAGACGCCGTTGATGCCCAGGTCGAAGCAGAAATCCGCAAGGCCGCGGCCCTCGTTTCCAAGGCTGACGCATTCGCGGCTCTCCTGCGCAGCGCGGCAGATCACATCGAACACGGATCGGCATTGAAGTTTGTTGCGGCTGACCCGTCAATCGCGGAGTCGGCGGAAACGCTGCGGCGGGCAAAGCAACTTGGCGACGCCAACGGCCTCGCAAAGCAGACGGCCAATGTTCTGCGTGCGGAAGCTGATGCCGCCGCGGCTTCTGTTGCGGCCGCGGCGGTCGATCTTCGCCGTTTCCGGTCGGCTCTGAAGGCCGCGAGCCTGAGCAACCGTGCCAAGGCGATGAAGTGCGCGTCAGAAAACGCGAAGAATCCCGCGGCAGTCATCAGCGAAAAGCATGTCACCCAACTGGAAGCGAAGGCATTCGCTGACAACCTTGCGGCAGACGCCTACAAAACAGCCTACGCAAAGACTTTTTTGAAGAAGGACGCAAGGCAACGTCTGCCGCGGCTCAAGTGCATCGGCTCCGAACGGCTCTATCGCACCAGTTCCGGCGAAGTAAAGGTGATCTGACATGGACATTAATGAACTCAAGCAACAACTTGATGAACTCCGTCAATCTGTCGCCGCCCTCGGGCTAATGTCAGGCTCCAACAACGCTGACAAAGAATTCTCCGCGCGGCTCCGCACCGTTGAACGGCAGGTCGAGGTGCTGGTCAATGATCCCCAAGACAAGTCCATCGTCAAGAGTGTGCGGCAGCTTAATGCAGAGGTTGAACAGCTGCAGAAGCAACTTGCCCCCGACGCCGTCACAAAAATTCCGCGGCTCGTTAGCCCCTTCATCAAGGCTATCGCAGAGTCGCTGTTGCAGGAAATCCGCGTTGTATCAGAAGCCCATGAAACGGGGCTTAAGACCCTACGCGGTGAATTCAAGTCCCTCGCGGCCAGCATCGACGGCGCGGTTGCTAACCTAACAGCCCTCGCTGACCGCTCCACGGAACTCGCGGCCCGCCGCCTGATGGACGCTGCGCGGTCGTTCAGTGCCGGTGACATCCAGAATCTCGACGGCCTAAAGGCATCCGGTCTGATCGAATCCCATCTTCTGAATAAGGGGCACTGAAATGGCTGATATATCGAAGCTCATTGCCGACGAGTTGGCCATTGCCGCGCGGCAAAACGCTGCCAAGGGCAACGCAACCACAATCATCGTCCAGTCGCTAATCGCCACGGGCAAGGTGAAGGCGCCCGCCGACATAATGCACCTGACACGGGAAGTGTCGATGCTCATTGAAAACTTCGCGGCCGAATTCGACATCAACAAGGCGCTCCAAGTCATCGCCGACCACGTTGCTTACCGCAAGAATATTCCGGTGCAGGTGGGCGCGGGTTTGGCCGAGAACCTTAGTCCTGAATCCCGCCTTGCCATTTACGAGGCATGGATCTTTATTGGCGCCAAGGTGTTCGCTGAAAACCTCCTCGACCGTCTGAAGCCGAAGAAGCAGCTTGAAATGGCAACCCACGGAAACAAGCTAAAACCCTTCGACAACGTCACCTTCGAGCACTGATCCATGGCACTAACACTGACAGAACGCGCCTTGCTGGCCCATGAAATGGGCCATGTCGAAGCCCTGATCCGCTTTGGCAACGTCGAAGAGGTCACCATAATGGATGATGGCGGCGATCACCTCAATATCGTTTGCCTACAAGCCATCCCGAAAGAGGCACAGGGCTACGCTGCCATTGCCGCGGCCTTCACGGGCCTTTTCTTCCGGCACTTTGCCTGCGGCGGCACGCTGGCCGCGCTGAATTGTGCCATGCGCGTTGCAAATGGCTCGTTGGCCAGGACGGGGGCGCTCAATGACCGCGCGGTTTCCGATTTCGACCGTGAGCTGATAGCCGCCCTTCCCGACCCGGACGCGTGTGCCGCCGAGTATGACTTCGCCCTAACACTTGCATCCCGACTCGCCGGTTGCCCGGAGCAACTTGACGGTATCGCAACTCTTCTCAAGAAGAATGGCCAGGTCACGTTCGGGCGGTGCAACAAGACGGAATCGTGTCAAACCCAAGCAGCGACATTGCAATGACTTCCAGTGTGAAGCGTGTCCCAGCCACCGTGACATCGGTTCCCTTCAGCGGCGGCGACTGAAAAACGGTGGCTGGGACTTCGTGTTGATCTGATGAACAATTCAAAAAGCTCCCGTTGGCAAATCACCTTGGTCGGGGGTGGCTCCATGACTGTCGTCAGCATCGCCCCGATCAGCCGCGATGAAGCTATCAAGCGTGCACAAAGCGCGACGCGATGCGAAGTGTTGCTCGCAGCACCAGTTTTCGACCGGAAACGGGGTGCCTGACTTGGCGCGGCGCAGACCGCCAAAAGACCGCAGAGAGAAACGCCCACCTTCGGCGCCAGAGCCGCGCCAATGACATACCCGTTTCTGCCGCCGAAGTCACATCCTGCCACGCGGCACCGTCCGCAGAAAGACGACCGGACCAAGTCGCCTAATCTGGCTTGATGCTGGGTGATGATAATTCTTAGCTGAACGGCGCTTCACGACCCAAAGCGGTAGCATGACAATCAAATGTCGCTTGGCTGCAAACGGCCTTGATCCAGTCACACAGCAATCCGGCAGAGCTCTTCTCTCCGCAGAAACTGCGTCATAATCAGTCTTCATGAAAAAGCCGCGCCATGTATAGATTATGAGTAGTTCCACAAATATCGTCGCAGACTACTACTGCATCAGCCATATCTCTGCCGCAATTATTCCTAGCTCGCGCTTGAGCGGCATCCTCGCCAGGATGCATCAGGGGCTGCCGCTGACAAAGCATTCGCTGGACTTTCTGCAACAACAAAACCTTCCGGGCCTATATCGACTTGCCTGCGGCGAAATTACCCATGAGGCATACATCACGGGGCTCGACCCCTCATCGTTGAGCAAACATCAGGCGGCGAAGGTGGCGAATGAAGCGAAGGAAACTGCGCAGCAGGCCCTTACAGCCCACTACCGTGTTCGGAAGACCAATCATCCCCCTGGTAGTAAAGTCCATGAAATTGACAGGGAGACTGAACGCAAGCTGCGCCGCAAGCGTGAGCGGGAGGCTGATGAAGCTGCCGATAAGGCGCGAAAGGCGCGCCAGGCAGAATGGAAAGCGCAACGCGAGCGCAATTGCGAACAGGCTGCCGCAGCATACAGCGCTTGTGCGATTACCTCTGGCCATACCGAACTGACCGCCCTGGACATCGCTCGTTACTTTCATTTGGAACATATTGCCGCCGCGGTCTCCCCGCCGATGAGCGATCTTCTAGCAGCTCTCTTTCAAGGGCGCCCGCTGACCGAGCATGAATTTGCATTTCTTAGTCAAAATGCGCCGCCCCATTTGTTTCAACTCGCTTTCGGCAAATTGACCATGGAAGACTACATCCCAATAGCAAAAGCCGCCGAGGCCGAGGTGCGTGCGCTTAAAGCTAGAAGGGAGGCAATTGAAGCCGCTCGTATCGCTCGCGAGAAAGACCCCGAATACATCGCGATGATTAAAACGCAAGCACTATACAAAAAATACGAAATATCGCTGACTGATGAATCGTTGCGGCCACGTATGACGAAACTTCTCCAACAGATCGATGCAGGTAACCGCCTCCCGAACGAAGAACTGCTATGGCTAAGTACCGCAGCCAAAAAGCATTTCACGGCGGTATTAAGAAATGCGTATCACCGTCTCGAAGCAGATTTCCATGCCGATCAGTATTGTCGTACTCAGGATCCATGGAACGTTGTCAATGCCAGTGGGCACTATCGGAAGTGTGATCAACCAAATACAGCCCTTGAGCTGATTGATAGCGTTCCATCCGATCGCCTCAAACAGCCAAAAGTTCGGTCCGCGATATTCACCACTCGTGGTGGCGTGATGCGCGACCTTGGGCAGCGATCAGTGGCAATTGAATTGGGCGAGACGGCACATGCGCTAATGCCGAAGGACTACCGACCCTGCACATTACTTGGTGCGGTGCATATGGAGTTGCAGAACTTTGACAAGGGCCACGAATGGTATGAGAAAGCCCGAGAACGAGGTGCCCCGGAAAAGGGCATCGACTCGGAACTTCGAAGCATCTTCCAGCAACTGGATTTAGCTGGACGTGAAGCCATGAAAAACTTCCTGCTCGCGGAAGATTCGCATCGATATCAGTGGGTTAACGAGAATAGTTCCCGGAAAGCAAAGAAGTAGCTGCGCTCTGGGAATTGCCCGGTGCAGGAGACGCCCTCTCAATGGTGAAGTCAGCTTCCTTGGGAAAGCAGTCCCTCGAAGCAGCTAGTTGAGCAAAGACAAATGACCGCAACTGGCCGTACCCTGCCTGATGACGTATGCGAACTGGCCGACCGGCTGAGTTCGACCCAATGCTGTCATTGGCCGCTTAAAAGGTCCAAAGGCAGATACCCAGGTACAGCAGTCGTTCCAGCCAACGGCTCATAGAAAGGTTGTCGGCCTCATGGGACAACCAGTTGATGCCTAGAAATATCTCTGTCAGCCAGCCTGACAACAACTAGATGGTCAGAGGAAAGCCTCCGGTGCCGGCAGCATCGCAATCTTGGCCGGTTGCCTAACTCGGCAATGGCTCTGCCTTGGGGAAATCCTTCAAGCAACACCTGCCGGAAGGATTGCGCACGTCGCAGGCGCAGTTGTGTAGCCGAGTTTGCTCAATCACGAACTCCTTGGCAGAACTGCTGGGTCGATAGTCCGTCTCGCCGAGAACCTCTCGCTCGGTGATGCCGAAGCAATAGCAGATTACCCGGTCAGGGCTGCTCGACTTTTGCCCGACCTCGCTTCGGACGTCGTGACGGGTAATGACGGAACCATCCTGACCAAAATATACGACGTCGCATTCCTTGTTGTCGCAGAAGTAATACCCCTGTGTCGCAGGACGATTCGCATGCGGGCGCTTCAGATGGTGCAAGACCGTGCGCAACTCCACGCTTCGGCATGATTGACCATCGACCGGACAGTAGGCCGTCTTCGGAATATTAGTGGCGCAGTCTGTATCGGCGGATGACTTCTTCGTGCCTGAAGAGCAACAATTACCCATCAGAGTTCTCCTTTTTTGATGATGGCGCGCAGATGTATGCCGCCAACGGCGGGTATTTATTTTTCAGCTTTCAGCGTCGAAGGATAGCCTGCGTTTGCAGTGGCTTTGGTTATGGCTTCGATATTGGTCTTGGCGTCGTCGAAGGCGACGACGGCTTCGCGTTTCTCGAAGCTGACTTCGGCATTCTGGATGCCAGCCACTTTGGACAGGGCCCTCTTGACCGTAATCGGGCACACTTCGCAGGTCATGCCTGGCACCGACAAGGTGACGGTCTTGGTGGCAGCCCAGGCAGGTGAGCTCAGGGTAGCGGCCAGGGCGATAAGGGTGGCGAGTTTTTTCATGGCAGTCTCCTTTCAGTAGAACAGCGGCAGGACGTAGGGAAATGTGAGTGCAACCAAGACCAGCGCGGCCACGACCCAGAAGATGGCCTTATAGGTCGTCCGCACTTGCGGCACAGCGCATACTTCGCCTGGCTTGCAGGCATGGGCCGCTCGAAAGATATTTCGCCAAGCAAAGAACAGCGCGACGACCGACGCTCCGATGAAGAACGGCCGGTACGGTTCCAGCACGATCAGATTGCTAATCCAGGCACCCGAGAAGCCAAGTGCGACTAACACAAGCGGGCCAATGCAGCAGGTGGATGCCAGAATGGCGGCGATGCCGCTGGCAGCCAGTGCGCTGCCGTTCTTCGGTTTCAAGATGACGTTCTCCTTACGAATCTTCGTTTGATGTTGTAACCTTATTTCCGTAGTCAACTACGGAGTCAAGCACCATGGAGAACGCTCAAGATAATCTGACCATCGGCGCTTTCGCCAAGGCCGCCGGGGTGAACGTGGAAACGATACGCTTCTATCAGCTCAAGGGTTTGCTACCCCAGCCCGAGCGGCAGTATGGCCGCATCTGCCGCTATGGGCAGGCAGACGTGGCGCGATTGAAATTTGTGAAATCAGCCCAGCGCCTGGGGTTCAGCCTAGATGAAGTCGGCCTGCTCCTGAAACTTGAGGACGGCACTAATTGCAGCGAGGCGGCCGAACTGGCCACCATGCGCTTGGCCGATGTGCGTATCCGCTTGGCTGACCTCAAGGGGATGGAGGCGGCGCTTTCGAAGTTGGTGGGTGAGTGCAATGCGCGCCACGGCAACGTTTCCTGCCCGTTAATCGCGGCCTTGCACTGCTGCTAAACAGCAACCTTCGGCCATTAGCGTACAATTTTCAATTTCTGAGACGCCCACCTATACACATCGGCTATTTGGGCCCGAGTCGCAGTTGCCCTCCTTCTGCCCCCCACTGGTAGCAGCCACTCAGGCCATATGTCGCCTTGATGTCGGCAACCTACGAGTGAACGGCCATTGAGTTGAGGCGCCCCCCCGGCTGCTAAGGCCGAATTGCTCGCGTAGTGTATCCGGCAGCTACCGGAGTGAAGCGGTCCATTGAACGGCAGCTTTGGAGAACAGATGACCGGCTGGTTGTGGCCGGACTGAGACGTTGCATTCGGTAACTGCTCCGTGGCTGACGCGTGCCAACTGTCCCTTTTGAATCAGCCCGCCCGGTTAAGCGAACATCATTCGACGGCCGCGGGGCAATGCCTCAACTACCTTCATTGGCCTAGACATTGTAACTGTACAAATATACAGTTGTCGCATGAGCTTGCTAGTCAATGTCCAACCGCTGCGCAAGCATGGCGTTCGTCTGGATGTGCCGCCCCCGGTTTCGGACGGCTATTTCCGCGTTGAGAAGCGCCAAGGCTATACCGCGCTCCTGCTGATTTCCCACAAGGGCGGCATAACGATGCTCGGCCCGCTTTTTGAGCCACGCATCACGCGCTCGGAACCGGACGGGTTTGTACTCTTGGGCTTCGAAACCGGGGAAGGCAAAGCCTCGTTCGTGCAGGAATGGCTGGTCAGTAGCTATACCGGAACCTTCATGGCGCCACGCGTGATCTTGTCCGGAGAGCGCACCTTTCAATAGCGCGCTTATTTCCGCCAAAAGCGCATGGCCAGAAACACAACAAAATGGCCACGGGCGCAGAAATTAATGGCGCCCATACCGTTGCACCAGCCCATTGGAATTAATGGCGTTTCAGCGGCCACCTCCAAGACGCTTCTGCCGCCTGCGTCTTGAAGAGCACGTCTGGCGCTATTGGGATTCCGCTGAAAAACGGGTGACGACCATCCTGCGCGGCCCTCCTGCCTGAATAGATTTCAGAATTATCGCCTTTCTGATTATGCTGGAGGCATAATTAACGCAGTTGCGAATCGTTCGCAACACCGCCTAGAAAGGAACAGAAATGAAAACCATCGACATCACCACCGCCAAGACCGCTGAACTTGTCTCGTTCTTCAACGCAAACTGCAGGAAGATCGGTCGAGAGCCTGTCAAGAAATTTGCAAGCAGAGCGGCGGCAATCGAACGGATCACGGCCCTGATGGAAGCTATCGAGCCGATGCCGCCAGAAACAAACCAGACGCGCAGTGCAAGCATCGCCGATAGCTGGGCGCGGTCGGAGGTCAAGACTGCGCGGTCAGCTCGGCACGCGGTCTCTGTGGGTGGTGTTACGTACGCCAGCGTGGCCAAGGCGTTCGCCGCCCTCGGCTTGCCTGCCAACAAGATCGTTAGGCTGCGCGGTCAGCTGGTGAAGACGGGCGCGGCTACCCTCGATGGATATGACTTCAAGTTGGTGCGGGCCTGATGTTCAGCCTTGGGCAAATCGTGATGACGCGCGGCGTTGCGGACGCGGTGCCTGCGGCGGTCGTGTTCGATCTGATCTGCCGGCACGCGGCGGGTGACTTCGGCGACCTGTGCAAAGAAGATCGGGCGCTAAACGCCGCCGCAATCACTGACGGTGGCCGGGTGCTGTCCGCCTACGAAACGCCGCAGGGCAATTTCTATGTCATCACGGAATGGGATAGGTCTGTTACGACCGTGTTGTTTAAGCACGAATATTGAAGCCGCCCCCTTGCAACGAGAAAGAGGCCTGCGAAGGCCTCTTTTTTTGAGTCTCTGGCCCACGTAGAGAGGTCTAGAAACGACGAACGCGGCTAGGCCTGTAGGGTTGCTTGGGCTTGGGGCGGTTCTCGGTCACTGCCGTTACTCCCAACGGTTTCTGAACAATTCCGGCAGTGACTTCTCAAGCGTCACGTCCAGGAAAACACAGTCGTCTTCAGAAGGTGGATTCTCTTGCAAGTCATTAACAATTTCCTTGATGGTCAGATTGCCATTGAAAGATTCTTTTGTGCCCTTGCGCCGCAAGAACACTCTGGTGCCGGTGGGAACGGATAAGCCGCTTCCTACGCCAAGCGTGTCGCCCCAAATAATTGTGGCGTCCGGCTTCGTTGTACCGATCAGCCAGAACTTCGTGCCTTCGATGCGCGTCGGCTCGACCAAGTTGATGTCTAAAACTGACATCGCCAGATAGGCTTTGCATTTGCTCATGGGTGTTGCTCCTGAAAATTCCACGGACGCGGTTGCGCCGCGCGGTGATTGCGAAATGGATTTTCAGGACTGTTCTGTCGCCGGTTCTTCCCCTGCGCCCGGCTTGATCTGGACTCGCCTAGATCGGTACCCCAACACGACGCATTTGTTCTGTCGATGGGGTCAGTGTACAGGACGTTGCTTGGGTGTCAAGCGGTGGCGGGGGCTGTGAGATTCGAACTCACGGACGGTTGTCGCTTCGGGGGTCAAGCGGAGAATTGCGAAACCTCGCAATCCTCCGAAACCCTTGCAAATACTGCTGGTGCCCCGAGCCAGACTCGAACTGGCACACCTTTCGGCGGCGGATTTTGAATCCGCTGCGTCTACCGATTCCGCCATCGGGGCGAATGGAGGCCGGATTATCCCTGAATCACTTCTTCGGTTCAAGCGACTCGGCGCACGGGAAGGCTTTTGACAGCGCGCCGGCGACCAGCGTGGCCGTGCTGCCTTCCGGGTTGGGCGGCTGCCGTTCGAGATGGGCGAGGACGGCACGCACCATGCGGTAGGAGAGGTCGCGTCCGGGCGGCAGGCAGAAGGCATTGAGCTTGACGCCGACCGATTCGGCGAGGAAGTCACTGACCGCGTAGCCGTCGGCAAAGCCTTCGACATAAGCGATGCAGCGGGTAGCCCGGGGTGAACCGTAGGGGTCGAGCCGGCTGCTCTGGGCATAGGCGTCTTCGGCGGCCTGGCAATCTTCGCGTAGTTCCTTGCCGGTATAGGCATGCGCCGATGCGGCGAAAAGCGCGATCAGAAGCAGCAGGCGTTTCATGTTCGTTCGAACCAGTTGAGTTTGGCGTGCAGATTGACAACGCTGCCGACAACGATCAATGCCGGCGGCTTGATGCCGGTTTCCTCAATGCGCTGGGGCAGGGTGCCGAGGGTGGCGAGCAGGGTCTGCTGCGTCGGCAGGGTGCCGTTGCGGACGACTGCTGCCGGGGTCAGCGACGGCAGACCGTGGTTGATCATCTGGCGGCAGATTTCGCCGGCGGCGCCGATGCCCATGTAGAAGACGACGGTCTGGTTGGGCCGGGCGAGCGCCGGCCAGTCGAGATTGACCGTGCCGTCCTTGAGGTGGCCGGTGACGAAGGTGACGGCCTGGGCATGGTCGCGATGGGTCAGCGGGAAGCCGGAGTAAGCGGCGCAGCCGGCGGCGGCAGTGACGCCGGGAACGACTTCGAAGGGAATGCCCGAGGCGGCCAGCGTCTCCAGTTCCTCGCCGCCGCGCCCGAAGATGAAGGGGTCGCCGCCCTTCAGGCGTACCACCGACAGTTTTTCTCGGGCCAGTTCGACGAGCAGATTGTTGATCGACTCCTGCGGCAGCGTGTGGTTCGAGGCCTCCTTGCCGGCATAGATGCGGCGCGCATCCGGACGCGCCAGATCCATGATGCCGTCGCCGACGAGGTGGTCGAAGACCAGTACATCGGCCTGGGCAATCAGGCGGGCGGCCTTGACGGTGAGGAGGTCGGGGTCGCCGGGGCCGGCGCCGATCAGCCAGACCTTGCCGGCCGCGAGTGTGTTTTGCTTGTCCATGATGCCCTTGTGTCTTTGGGCGCTCATCCTAATGCGGGAATCGGTGCCTGCCAATAGGGAGCTCTGATAGGCCGCAGGGTGGTAGTCAAAAAGAACTATATGACTAGTTACAACGACCTATAAGCGATTGAATGTAAATGAATTCTTATGCGCGAAAAGATTGATTGGCATCAAGGATGGCGGATTGGGTCAGGTTCAACCTAGCGCCCATCGCGTTGGGGAAATGGCGCGCCTTGTTTTGTTCTAGGAGAGGAAGATGAAAAAAACCGTAGTGGGGATGCTTGCAATGACTGCCATGGCTGCAGCCATGGGTTCCGCGTTCGCTCAGGAGGCGGCTAAGGCAGCGCCGACGCTGACTGCCGAGGAAAAGGAACAGGCCAAGAAGATTTATTTCGAGCGTTGTGCTGGCTGCCACGGCGTGCTGCGCAAGGGCGCCACCGGCAAGAACCTTGAACCGCACTGGTCCAAGAAGGACAAGGACGGCAACGTGACCGAAGGCGGCACCCTCAAACTGGGTCAGCAGCGCCTCGAGAAGATCATCGGTTACGGCACCGATGGCGGCATGGTCAACTTTGACGACATCCTGACCAAGGAAGAAATTTCCCTGATGTCGAAGTACATCCAGAACACCCCGGATGTACCGCCGGAATACAGCCTGAAGGATCAGCTGGACTCGTGGAAGGTCATCGTGCCGGTCGACCAGCGGCCGAAGAAGCAGATGAACAAGCTGAACCTCAAGAACATCTTCTCGGTGACGCTGCGCGACACCGGCGAAGTGGCGCTGATCGACGGCGACACCAAGGAAATCGTCAGCATCGTCAAGACCGGCTATGCGGTCCATATCTCACGTCTTTCCGCTTCCGGCCGCTATGTATACGTGATCGGCCGCGATGGCCGTCTGTCGCTGATCGATCTGTGGATGGAAAAGCCGTCGGTCGTGGCTGAAGTCAAGATCGGCTTCGATGCCCGTTCGGTCGATACCTCCAAGTTCAAGGGCTTCGAGGACAAGTACGCGATTGCCGGTTCCTACTGGCCGCCCCAATACACGGTCATGGATGGCGATACGCTGAAGCCGCTCAAGGTGGTTTCCACCCGTGGCATGACGGTCGACGGCGAATACCATCCGGAACCGCGCGTCGCTTCCATCGTCGCGTCCTTCACCAAGCCGGAATGGGTCGTGAATATCAAGGAAACCGGCCAGATCCTGCTGGTCGATTATTCCGACATCAAGAACCTGAAGACCACCACCATCGGTTCCGCCAAGTTCCTGCATGACGGCGGCTGGGATGCTTCCAAGCGTTACTTCCTGGTGGCGGCCAATGCTTCCAACAAGATTGCCGCCGTCGACACCAAGACCGGCAAGCTGGCAGCGCTGGTCGATGTCGCCAAGATCCCGCACCCGGGTCGCGGCGCCAACTTCACCCATCCGAAGTTCGGCCCGGTCTGGGCGACGGGTCACCTCGGCGCCGATGTCGTGACGCTGATCTCGACGCCGTCCGACGACGCCAAGAACGCCAAGTTCAAGGAGTACAACTGGAAGGTCGTGCAGGAAATGAAGCACGTGCCGGGCAACCTGTTCGTCAAGACGCATCCGAAGTCCAAGAATCTGTGGGCTGACTCGCCGCAGAATCCGGACAAGGATCTGGCTGAATCGGTTTCCGTCTGGGATATGTCCGACCTGTCCAAGCCGAAGGCCGTGCTCAACGTCGCCAAGGATTCCGGCCTGCCGCCGACCAAGGCGACCAAGCGCGCGGTGCATCCGGAATACAGCGCCGACGGCAAGGAAGTCTGGATTTCGCTGTGGGGTGGCAAGACCGATCAGTCGGCCATCGTGGTCTATGACGATGAAACCTTGAAGGTCAAGAAGGTCATTACCGATCCGAAGATGATCACGCCGACCGGCAAGTTCAATGTCTATAACACGCAGCACGACATCTATTAATTTGGCGCCAGCCTGATCATGTTATGAAAACGGGGGCGCAAGCCCCCGTCTCGCTTGCAAAACGGAGAATACGATGAAGCAAAAACTGACCACGCTGTTCGTGACGGCTGCCCTGATGACGATTGCTTCGCAGGCGGCCCTGGCGGCTCCGGACTGGAGCAAGGTGCCGACGAAGAGCATTCCTGTCATACATACCGGTGTTGCACCGCTCGAGTGGGTGCAAAGCCGCGACCACAGCGGTGCCAGCGCCCTTAAGAAGGGGGAGACGTGCGCCGGTTGTCACTATGATGGCGGGAAGCTGGATATTGACCTCAAGCGCCTGGCCGGCAAGGAAATGGAGCCGAAAGGCGCGCCGAAGACGATGACTTTTCCAGTCGGCGTGCAGTCGGCCTACGACGCCAACAACCTCTATGTGCGTCTGACCTTCAAAGCGCCAGCCGGTGGATTTGACCATTCCGACAAGGACAATGAAGTCAAGGCCACGGTGATGTTCCCGAACGACAAGGTGCCGCTGGCCGAGCAGGCCGGTTGCTGGGGGGCCTGTCACAAGGATGCACGCACCATGCCGGGCGCCGACGAAAAGAAGACCAAGTATGCAACGCCGGGCGCGATGGATCTGATGCAATGGTCGAGCAGCGGCAAGGTTTCCGATGGTGCGGTCACCGACAAGCGCAACATGGATGGCGGCAAGGCGGGGGTGACGGCGGAGGGTGGCAAGTCAGGCGATACCTACACCGTGACCTTCACGCGCAAGCTGGCCGGTGGCGTCAATCTGGTGCCGGGCAAGGCCGTGCCCTTCGGCGTGGCCATCCATGCCGATCATGCCGGAGGCCGTTTCCATCACGTTTCTTTTGGTCACACCATCGGCCTCGGTGCCGATGGCGATGTGAAGGCCGCGAAGCAATAAGCGTGACGATCGTCCAGGTGCTATGAAAGTTGTCCGTTGGATGAGGCAGGGGTGGGCGCTGGCCGTGCTGGCGCTCGCTCCTTTCGCGCTAATTGCCGGACAGACGGTCGAGGTCGGCATAGAGAACTACAAGTTTTCGCCGCCGGAAGTCACGATCCGGGTCGGGGATACGGTGAAATGGACCAACCGCGAAAAGCGGACCAGCCATTCCGTGGTGTTTCCGCAGGAGGGCGGCCTCGAATCGGAGCGCATGTTTCCTGACGAAAGCTGGCAACGCGAGTTCCTGAAGGCGGGGCGCTACGATTACACTTGTGGCCCGCATCCCGAGATGAAAGGCGCCGTGATTGTTCGGGAATAAACTGATTTTTGCCCTTTTTTTGGTGTCGACCGCAACAGGCGCCAGCGAGCCGGATGCGGTACGTCAAAAGGAGCTGGTGCGCCTAGTCCGCCAGGATTGCGGCTCCTGCCATGGCATGACCTTGCAAGGCGGGCTGGGCCCCGCGCTGTTGCCAGCCAGCCTGCGCGACAAACCGGCGGAAGGTTTGGCGGCGACCATCTACTACGGCCGCCCCGGCACGCCGATGCCGCCGTGGAAGCAGTTCATTTCGGAAGCCGAAGCCGACTGGATCGTGCAAAAATTGATGAGCGGATTCCCGCGGTGAGGATGCGATGCGTCTGATACTGAGTCTTTTCCTGGTCCTGTTCCTGGCCGCCTGCGCCGGCCCGCAAGTGCGCGGCACCGGCGATCTCGGGTTGATCATAGAGCGCGCCAGCGGCCAGGTCACGCTGGTCGACACCACGACGCGCCAGCCCTATGCGCGCATCGGCGGGCTGGGCGATCTTTCGCACGCCTCCGCCGTTTATTCGCGTGACGGCCGCTACGCCTTCGTCTTCGGCCGCGATGGCGGGCTGACCAAGGTCGACATGCTGGAAGCGAAGGTGGTCAAGCGCATCATCCAGTCCGGCAACGCCATCGGCGGCTCGATCTCGCAGGATGGCCGCATCGTCGTCGCCCAGAACTACACGCCGGGCGGCATCAAGGCCTTCGACTCGGAGACGCTCGAATTGCTTTCCGAAGTGCCGGCCGAATACGCGCCGGGCAAATTTTCCAAGGTCGTCGGTTTAGCCGATTCGGCCGGCAACAAGTTCGCTTACGCATTGTTCGAAGGCGGCGAAATCTGGGTCAGCGATTTCAGCAGCCCGAGACAGCCGAAAACCCAGCGCTTCGCTGCCGGCAGCCAGCCCTACGATGGCCTGGTGACGCCGGACGGCCGTTACTTCCTGGCCGGCCTCTTCGGCGAGGACGGGGTCGCCATGGTCGATCTCTGGCAGCCCGAGAAGGGCGCGCGCAAGATTCTCGAAAAATACGGCCGTGGTGAGGAGAAGCTGCCGGTCTTCAAGATGCCGCACCTGCGTGGCTGGTCGGTGGCGCAGGGCAAGGCCTACCTGCCGGCGATCGGCCGCCATGAAGTATTGGTCGTCGATGTCGCGACCTGGAAGGAAGTCGGCCGCATCCCGGTGCGCGGCCAGCCGGTCTTCGTCATGGCGCGGCCTGACGGGCGCCAGGTCTGGGTCAATTTCGCTTTTCCGGATAACGGCAAGATGGACGTCATCGACACCCTGGCCGGTAAG
>WBZX01001037.1_pt1 | contig 22247 bp, 18 predicted proteins | sample 5204211 | NCBI WGS metagenome assembly WBZX01 (sample SAMN12344362, study PRJNA552823) | activated sludge metagenome | biome: Activated sludge suspended growth; feature: Nitrification reactor; material: Wastewater; isolation source: activated sludge from nitrification reactor of wastewater... | reverse complement strand
CAAGCCGGACCTTTTCATCGGCGTGGACGCGCCCGATTTCAACCTCGATCTCGAAGCGCGCCTGAAGGCCGGCGGCATCCGCACGGTGCATTTCGTCAGCCCCTCGATCTGGGCCTGGCGCGGCAAGCGCATCGAGAAGATCCGCCAGGCCGTCGATGCGGTGCTGTGCATCTTCCCCTTCGAGCCGGAGATCTACGCCAAGAGCGGCATCGCGGCGCACTACGTCGGGCATCCGCTGGCCGACACGATTCCGCTCGAGGTGCCGCGCACCGAGGCGCGCGCCGCGCTCGGCCTCGGTGACGAGAGCGTGGTGGCCTTGCTGCCGGGCAGCCGGCGCTCGGAGATCCAGTACATCGCGCCGCGCCTGTTCGCGGCGGCGGCCGAGATGGCCGGGCTGCGCAGCGGTCTGCGCTTCATCCTGCCGGTGGTGCCGGGGCTGCGCCACCTGATCGAGCCGCTGCGCCGGCAGTATGCCGACCGCGTCACCGTCGAGCTGCTCGACGGCCGCTCGCACGAGGCGCTGGCGGCCTGCGACGTGACGCTGATCGCCAGCGGTACCGCCACGCTGGAGGCGGCGCTCTTCAAGCGGCCGATGGTCATCACCTACGCCATGCACGCGCTCTCCTGGCAGATGATGAAGCGCATGAAATACCAGCCCTGGGTGGGCCTGCCCAACATCCTGCTGCGCGACTTCGCCGTGCCCGAGCTGATCCAGGGCGATGCCACGCCGGAGCGGCTGGCGCACGCCACGCTGGCCTGGCTGGACGATTCGCCGCGCTGCGCGGAACTGCAGCGGCGCTTCCAGGCCCTGCACCTCGAACTGAAGCGCGACACCGCGCGCGCCGCCACCGATGCGATCGCGGAAATTCTTGCGCGCTGAGCAGCTCGGCCTCGCCTTCGACGTGCCCGGCCTGGTGGCCGGTGTCGACGAGGCCGGCCGCGGGCCGCTGGCCGGGCCGGTGGTGGCGGCGGCGGTGATCCTCGACGAGCTGCAGCCGATCAAGGGCCTGGCCGATTCCAAGGTGCTCACGCCGCTGCGGCGCGCGAAGCTCTTCGACGAGATCCGCGCCAAGGCGCTGTGCTGCTCCATCGCCGAGGCCAGCGCCGCCGAGATCGACGAGATCAACATCCTGCAGGCGACGCTGCTGGCGATGCGGCGCGCGGTCGAGGGCCTGCGCCTGAAGCCGGCCAAGGTGCTGGTGGACGGCAACCGCATTCCGGTGCTGAAGATGCCGGCCGAGGCCATCGTCAAGGGCGATGCCAAGGTGAAGGCCATCTCGGCCGCGTCCATCCTCGCCAAGGTGCACCGTGACCGGCTCTGCGCGGCGATGCACGAGGCGCATCCGCAGTACGGCTTCGACGGCCACAAGGGCTACCCGACGCCGGAGCACCTGGCGGCGCTGCGGGCACATGGCGCCTGCCCCGAGCATCGGCGCAGCTTCGCTCCGGTGCGCGAGGTATCGGGAGATTGAACGTGGCCGAGCCGCGCACGATCAGCTCCAAGGACAACCCGCTGCTGGTGCGCGTGCGCAAGCTGCTCGCCGACCCCGGCGGCTACCGCAAGCTCGGCGAGGTGTGGCTGGAGGGCGAGCACCTCTGCGCCGCCTTCGTGCAGCGCGGCGGCCGGCCGCTGCAAGCGATCGTCAGCGCCGAGGGCTTGCTGCAGCCGGCCCTGCGTGAACTGGCCGGCCATGCGGCAGCCGTAGCCGTCGTGCCGGGCGAGCTGATGGCCGCGCTCTCGACGCTCGAGTCGCCGCCGGCGATCGGCTTCGTGGTGGCCACGCCCACCGCGCCCGCGATCACGCCCGACGCGCCCTCGCTGGTGCTCGATCGCCTGCAGGACGCCGGCAACGTCGGCACCATCCTGCGCAGCGCCGCGGCCTTCGGCTTCACGCAGGTGGTGGCGCTCAAGGGCACCGCCGCGCTGTGGTCGCCCAAGGTGCTGCGCGCCGGCATGGGTGCGCATTTCGGGCTGCGCCTGGTCGAAGGCGTGGAGGCCGATGCGCTGGCGGCGCTGCGCGTGCCGCTCCTGGCCACCAGCTCGCACGCCGCGCAGGCGTTGCACGAGGTCGACCTGCCCTGGCCCTGCGCCTGGGTGATGGGCCACGAAGGGCAGGGCGTGTCGCCCGTGCTCGAACAGCGCTGCGCGATGACGCTGCGCATCCCGCAGCCGGGCGGCGAGGAGTCGCTCAACGTCGCCGCGGCCGCGGCGGTGTGCCTGTACGAATCGGCGCGGCAGCGCGTGGCCTGAAACCCGTCAGTACATCAGGCGGTCGGGCCGCAGGTCGCGCAGGATGGTCGTCGCGATCTCCTCGATCGACTTGTGCGTCGACGACAGCCACGAGATGCCCTCGCGGCGCATCATCGCCTCGGCCTCGCGCACCTCGGCGCGGCAGTTCTCGATCGAGGCGTACTTGCTGCCCGGCCGCCGCTCGTTGCGGATCTGGCTGAGGCGATCCGGGTCGATGGTCAGCCCGAAGCACTTCTTCTTGAAGGGCGCGAGCGTCGAGGGGATCTGGCCGCGGTCGAAATCCTCCGGGATGAGCGGATAGTTGGCGGCCTTGATGCCGTGCTGCATCGCCAGGTACAGCGAGGTGGGCGTCTTGCCGCTGCGGCTCACGCCGACCAGGATCACGTCGGCCTCGGCCAGGTTCTTGGCCGACTGGCCATCGTCGTGGGCGAGCGAGAAGTTGATCGCCTCGATGCGGTCGGTGTACTCCTGGCTCTTCGAGACGTCGGAGAAGCGGCCGATGCGGTGGTTGGACTTGACGCCGAACTCGGCCTCCAGCGGCTCGATGAAGGTGTTGAACATGTCCAGCACCATGCCGTGCGACTGCTTCAGGATGGCGAGGATCTCGGTATTCACCAGCGTCACGAAGACGATCGGCTTGCGGCCCTCGGTGTCGGCGCTGTGGTTGACCTCGCGCACCACCTGGTGCGCCTTGTCGGGCGTGTCGATGAAGGGCCGCCGCACGTGCCGCGGCTTGCCGGCGAACTGCGCCAGGATCGAGTTGCCGAAGGTCTCGGCGGTGATGCCGGTGCCGTCGGAGACGAAGAACACGGTGCGGTTGGGCATGGATGCGCGGCCTGCGGCCGTGGGGGGTGGTGCCCGGAATGATAGGGACAAACCTTAGAATTCCGCCCAACTTGGCCCCACCCGCCCGCCCGATGAACGCCCTGCGCCGCCACCCACAAGCACTCGAACAGTGCGGCGCACCGGCATGGGGAACACGGGGCACACCGCTTTCTCAACATCACGGAGTTTTCCCATGTCCAACCCCGCTCTGGCGACCGCCCTGGTCGTACCGTTCGAACAACTGAGGATGACCGACGTCGAGGCGGTCGGCGGCAAGAACGCCTCCCTCGGCGAGATGATCAGCCAGCTGGCTGCCTCGGGCGTGCGGGTGCCCGGCGGCTTCGCGACCACGGCGCACGCCTTCCGCGAGTTTCTCGCCCACGAGGGCCTGGCCAGGCGCATCGAGGAGCGCCTCGCCACGCTGAATACCGACGACGTGCGCGCGCTGGCCGAGGCCGGCGCGAAGATCCGCCACTGGGTCGAGTCCACGCCCTTCCCGCCGGCGCTGGAAGCGGCCATCCGTGCCGAGTTCGCCAAGCTGACCGCGGGCAACGCGGGCGCCTCGTTCGCGGTGCGTTCCTCGGCCACCGCCGAAGACCTGCCTGACGCCTCCTTCGCCGGCCAGCAGGAGACCTTCCTCAACGTGGTCGGCATCGACGAGGTGCTGGCGAAGATGAAGGAGGTGTTCGCCAGCCTCTACAACGACCGCGCCATCAGCTACCGCGTGCACAAGGGCTTCGCGCACGCCGACGTGGCGCTGTCGGCCGGCGTGCAGCGCATGGTGCGCTCCGACCTCGGCGCGGCCGGCGTGATGTTCACCATCGACACCGAGAGCGGCTTTCCAGACGTGGTGTTCGTCACCGCCAGCTACGGCCTGGGCGAGACGGTGGTGCAGGGCGCCGTCAACCCCGACGAGTTCTACGTGCACAAGCCGGCGCTGAAGGCCGGCAAGCTGCCCATCATCCGCCGCAACCTCGGCTCCAAGCTGATCAAGATGGAGTTCGCGCCGGCCGAGGAGAAGGCCAAGACCGGCAAGCTGGTGCGCACCGTGGACACCGCGCCCGAGCAGCGCAACCGCTATTCGCTGACCGACGCCGACGTGGTGGAACTCGCCAAGTACGCGCTGATCATCGAGCAGCACTACGGCCGGCCGATGGACATCGAGTGGGGCAAGGACGGCGGCGACGGCAAGCTCTACATCCTGCAGGCGCGCCCGGAGACGGTGAAGAGCCAGCAGCAAGGCAAGGCCGAGCAACGCTACAAGCTCAAGGGCGCCAAGAGCACGGTGCTGGCCGAAGGCCGCGCGATCGGCCAGAAGATCGGCACCGGGCCGGTGCGCATCGTGCACAGCCTGGCCGAGATGGACCGCGTGCAGCCGGGCGACGTGCTGGTCACCGACATGACCGACCCGAACTGGGAGCCGGTGATGAAGCGCGCCAGCGCCATCGTCACCAACCGCGGCGGGCGCACCTGCCACGCGGCCATCATCGCGCGCGAGCTGGGCATCCCGGCGGTGGTCGGCTGCGGCGACGCGACCGAGACGCTCAAGGAAGGCGCGCTGGTCACGGTGGCCTGCTCCGAGGGCGACACCGGCTACATCTACGACGGCCTGCTCGAGACCGAGGTCAGCGAGGTGCAGCGCGGCGAGCTGCCGTACTGCCCGGTGAAGATCATGATGAACGTGGGCAACCCGCAGCTCGCCTTCGACTTCGCGCAGATGCCGAACTCGGGCGTGGGCCTGGCGCGGCTCGAGTTCATCATCAACAACAACATCGGCGTGCACCCGAAGGCCATCCTCGACTACCCGAATGTCGATGCCGACCTGAAGAAGGCCGTGGAGTCGGTGGCGCGCGGCCACGCCAGCCCGCGTGCCTTCTACGTCGACAAGCTCGCCGAGGGCGTGGCCACCATCGCCGCGGCCTTCTGGCCCAAGCCGGTGATCGTGCGCCTGTCGGACTTCAAGAGCAACGAGTACAAGAAGCTGATCGGCGGCTCGCGCTACGAGCCCGAGGAAGAGAACCCGATGCTGGGCTTCCGCGGCGCCTCGCGCTACGTCAGCGAGGAGTTCGGCGAGGCCTTCGCCATGGAGTGCGAGGCGATCAAGCGCGTGCGCAACGACATGGGCCTGACCAACGTCGAGATCATGGTGCCCTTCGTGCGCACGCTGGGCCAGGCGCAGCGCGTGGTGGGCATGCTCGCCGAGCGAGGCCTGAAGCGCGCGGCGGCCGGCGGCGCCGATGGCCTGCGCGTCATCATGATGTGCGAGATCCCGAGCAACGCCATCCTCGCCGAGCAGTTCCTCGAGCATTTCGATGGCATGTCGATCGGCTCGAACGACCTGACGCAGCTGACGCTGGGGCTGGATCGCGACTCCGGCCTCGAACTGCTGGCGCGGGATTTCGACGAGCGTGACCCGGCTGTGAAGGCGATGATCTCGCGCGCCATCACGGCCTGCCGCGCGGTCGGCAAGTACATCGGCATCTGCGGCCAGGGCCCCAGCGACCACCCGGATTTCGCCGACTGGCTGGCGCGCGAGGGCATCGTGTCGATCTCGCTCAATCCCGACACGGTGGTCGAGACCTGGCAGCGCCTGGCCAAGCGCTGATCAGCCGAGCTCGAGGTTGTCGATCAGCCGCGTCGTGCCGAGCTTGGCGGCGGCGAGCACCACCAGGGGCTCGCCTTCGCCCGGCGCGCCGAGATCGCGGCGGCGGCGGATCGCCACGTAGTCGGGCGTCCAGCCGCGTGCGATGAGCGCGTTCATGGCCTCGACTTCCAGCTTGGTCCAGTCGCGCTCGCCGGCGCTGGTCGCTGCCTCGATGCGGCGCAGCGCCGCGCTCAGCTGCACCGCCTCGGCACGCTGCGCGGCGTCGAGGTAGCCGTTGCGCGAGGACAGCGCCAAGCCATCGGGCGCGCGGCCGGTCTCGCCGCCGACGATGGTGATGGGCAGCGCCAGCTGGTCGACCATGCGGCGGATCACCATCAGCTGCTGGTAGTCCTTCTTGCCGAATACCGCCACCTTGGGCTGCACGGCGTTGAAGAGCTTGAGCACCACGGTGCACACGCCGGTGAAGAAGCCGGGGCGGAAGTAGCCTTCGAGGATGTCGGCCAGCTCGGCCGGCGGATGCACCTTGTAGCCCTGCGGCTCGGGGTAGAGATCCTTCTCCGACGGCGCGAAGACGATGTCGCAGCCGGCCGGCGCGAGCAGCTGGCAGTCACGCTCCAGCGTGCGCGGGTAGGTGTCGAAGTCCTCGTGCGGCGCGAACTGCAACCGGTTGACGAAGATGCTCGCCACCACCGGGCCACCGCGCGCGCGCGCCAGCTTGATCAGCGAGAGATGGCCCTCGTGCAGGTTGCCCATGGTGGGCACGAAGGCGGTGTTGGCCTGGCCGGCCAGCGCGGCGCGCAGCTGGGCGATGCTGTGGACGATCTGCATGCGTGGGGTGTGCGGTTCAGTAGCCGTGCTGGGCGGGGTCGGGGAAGCTGCCGTCCTTGACGGCGGCCACGTAGGCGCGGATCGCGGCTTCGATGCTGTCGCTGCCTTGCATGAAGCTGCGCACGAAGCGCGGCAGCCTGCCGCGCGTGACGCCCAGCATGTCGTGCAGCACCAGCACCTGGCCCGTGCAGCCGGGGCCGGCGCCGATGCCGATCACCGGGATGGGCAGGCTCTGCGCGAGGCGCTCGCCCAGCGCGCTCGGGATCAGTTCGACCACCAGCATCGCGGCGCCCGCCTCGGCGAGCTCGCGCGCTTCGCGCAGCAGGCGCTCGGCGCCGTCCTCGTCGCGGCCCTGGATGCGGTAGCCGCCCAGCGCATGCACCGACTGCGGCGTCAGGCCCAGGTGCGCGCACACCGGGATGCCGCGCTCGACGAGGTGGCGCACCACCGGCACCGTCCAGCCGCCGCCTTCGAGCTTGACCATGTGCGCGCCGGCGCGCATCAACGTCGCGGCGCTCAGCAGCGCCTGCTCGGTGCCGGTGTGGTAGCTGGCGAAGGGCAGGTCGCCGACGATCCAGGCGAAGCGGTTGCCGCGCGCCACGCACTGCACGTGGTAGGCCATCTCGTCGAGCGTGACGGGGAGCGTGCTGTCGCGCCCCTGCAGCGTCATGCCCAGCGAATCACCGATCAGCAGCACGTCGACGCCGGCGTCGTCGAGCAGCCGCGCGAAGCTGGCGTCGTAGCAGGTCAGCATGGCGATCTTCTCGCCGGCCGCGCGCATCGCCGCCAGGCGGTGCAGCGTCATGGCCTTGCGCGGGGTGCCGGCCCCAGTGTTGTCAGCGGCGGCGGGGGTGGGGTACATGAGTCTCCTCAGACCAGGCCGTCGAAGGGAAGAACATCGACCAGCTCGCCGGCCGCCACGTTGCCCTGCTCGTGGCCGAGCACGACCAGGCCGTTGGCCACGCTCATGCTGCGCAGGATGCCCGAGCCTTGCGCGCCGGTGATCTCCACCTGCCAGCCCGATGCCGAATCCGCGCTGCGCGTGACGATGCCGCGCTGGTACTCGGTGCGCCCGGCCTTCTTGCGCATCGCCTGCGTGCTGGCGGCGCGCAGCATGGGCAGCGGCTGCGGCGTGGCGCCGCTCATCGCCAGCAGCGCATCGCGCACGAAGGCGTAGAAGGTCACCATCACCGCCACCGGATTGCCGGGCAGGCCGAACAGGATGGCGTCGTGGCCGCCACTGCTGATGCGCCCGATCGCCATCGGCCGGCCCGGCCGCATGGCGATGCGCCAGAACAGCACGTCGCCGAGCGTCTTCATCACCTGCTTGGTGTGGTCGGCCTCGCCGACGCTGACGCCGCCCGAGGTGATCACCGCGTCGGCGTCCTGCGCTGCCTGGCGGAAGGCCGCTTCCAGCGCCGCCGGGTCGTCGCGCACCACGCCCATGTCGATCAGGTCGACGCCCAGGCGCTGCAGCATGCCCCACAGCGTGTAGCGGTTGCTGTCGTAGACGCAGCCTTCGTCCAGGGGCTCGCCGATCGAGCGCAGCTCGTCGCCGGTGGAGAAGAAGGCCACGCGCAGGCGCCGCAACACCGGCACCTCGGCCTGGCCGAGCGAGGCCAGCAGGCCCAGGTCGGCCGGGCGCAGCACGCGGCCGGCCTTCAGCGCCGCTTCGCCCTTGGCAAGATCCTCGCCGGCGCAGCGCCGGTTGTCGCCGCGGCGCACGGCGCCGGCGGGCACGACGACCCGATCGCCCTCGACCCGCGTGAACTCCTGCGGCACCACGGTGTCGAGGCCGGCCGGCATCACCGCGCCGGTCATGATGCGCACGCACTGGCCGGGCGCGACGCTGCCGTCGAACTGCGCGCCTGCGAAGCCGGTGCCGGCCACCGTCAGCACGGTGTCGCCGCTGGCGGCGAGCTCGCTGCCGCGCAGGGCATAGCCGTCCATCGCCGAGTTGTCGTGCGCGGGCACGGCGATGGTCGAGATCACGTCGCTGGCCAGCACGCGGCCGAGCGCGCTGCGGATGGCCAGCTTCTCCACGGCCTGCACGCGCGGCACCAGCCGGGCGATGAACTCCTGCGCCTGCGCCACGGGCAGGGCATCGGGGTCGTAGCCGCTCACGCAGGAGGCGATCTCGGCCAGGGTCGGATTTCTCGGGCTCATGGGCGCCGATGGTAGCGGGCCGCGCGGCTGCCCCGCGGGCAGCTCAGCGTTGCAACTGCTGCAGTTCGGCCAGCGTGTTGGCGTTGAAGAAGGCGTTCGGGTCGTCGAACATCACCTCGACGCAGCGATGCTGCGCCGTCCAGCGGTCGATCTTGCGCTGGCCCGAGGCCGTGAAGGCGACCAGGCTCTCCATCAGCGCCGTCTTCATCAGGCAGAACACCGGCTGCACCTGGCGCTCGCCGTTCTCGATGGTGGCCGCCATCGCGATGTCGGCGCCCTCGGCTTCCAGCGCGGCGGCCAGGCGCTCGACCAGGTCGGGCGGGAAGTGCGGCGTGTCGCAGGGCACGGTGACGAGGTAGGGCGTCTCGCAGTGCTCCACGCCGGCCAGGAAGCCGGCCAGCGGGCCCGGGTAGTCGGGCAGGGCATCGGGCCAGACCGGCGCGCCCATGGCCTCGTAGGCGCCGAGGTTGCGGTTGGCATTGATCATCAGCGCGCCGACCTGCGGACCCAGGCGCAGCAGCGCATGCATCGCCAGCGGCGTGCCCTGATGGTTCTGCAGGCCCTTGTCGACGCCGCCCATGCGGCTGCCGCGGCCGCCGGCGAGGATCAGGCCGGTGATGTCGTCGCGCGGGATCGTCACGGCCTCACCCGCCGATGTAGTGCATCTCGACGCGCCGCTCGCCGCTGCCGCTGTCGGCCTGCATGGCGCCGCGCAGCTCGGAGTAGCGGTCGTCGCGGCCGGCCCAGAGCGCGGCGACGGCAGCGCCGATCTGCGCGTCGTCGTGGCCGCCGCGCAGCAGCGCGCGCAGGTCGTGGCCGTGGCTGGCGAACAGGCACATGAAGAGCTTGCCTTCGGTGGACAGGCGCGCGCGGTTGCAGTCGTGGCAGAAGGCCTGCGTCACGCTGGAGATCACGCCGATCTCGCCGCCGCCATCGCGGTAGCGCCAACGCTGCGCCGTCTCGCCGGGGGCGCTCGCCTCGGCCGCTTCGAGCGGGAAGACCGCGGCGATGCGCTGCACCACCTCGGCCGAGGGCAGCACCTCGTCCATGCGCCAGCCGTTGGTGGCGCCGACGTCCATGTATTCGATGAAGCGCAGCACCACGGCGCCGCCGAAGTTCTCGCGGAAGAAGCGCGCCATCGGCACGATCTCGTGGTCGTTGCTGCCGCGCTTGACGACCATGTTGACCTTGATCGGCCCGAGGCCGACGCGCTGCGCCTCGGCGATGCCTTCGAGCACGTCGGCCACAGGAAAGTCGACGTCGTTCATGCGGCGGAAGATGGCGTCGTCCAGCGCATCGAGGCTGACCGTCACGCGCTGCAGCCCGGCCTCCTTCAGCATCCGCGCCTTGCGTGCCAGCAGCGAGCCGTTGGTGGTGAGCGTGAGATCGAGCGGCATGCCGTCCGTGCCGCGCAGCGCGGCCAGCATGGCGACCAGGCGCTCGAGATCCTTGCGCAGCAGCGGCTCGCCGCCGGTCAGGCGCAGCTTGTGCACACCGTGCGCGGCGAAGAGTCGAGCCACGCGGGTGATCTCCTCGAAGCTGAGCAGCGAGGCGTGCGGCAGGAAGGCGTACTGCTTGTCGAACACTTCCTTGGGCATGCAGTAGCTGCAGCGGAAGTTGCAGCGGTCGGTGACCGAGATGCGCAGATCGCGCAGCGGCCGGCCCAGACGGTCGAGCACGCGGCCGGTCGGCGCTGCGAGCCGTTCCGGGATGCGCGGGATGCTGGCGGCGTAGCGATGGTCGGCCAGCGGGATGATCTTTTCGCCCATGGGGCTGAATTGTGCCTGCGAGGGCCGCGGGGCTGCCTGGCCACGACCCCGGCGGGCCCGGGGTTGAGCGCACGCCCGGGTTCAGTGCAGCGTGCGGTAGGTTTCGGCGTCCGGCACCGCGGCCGGGCCGGCCGCTGTCGGCTGCGGCGCAGCAGCCGGCGCCGGCACAGCGGCCTGCGCGGCCGGAACCGCGCCTTCGACCAGCGGCTGCGCGCGGCGCGCGCCGGTGAAGCGCTTGCTCCAGTAGGCGTAGCGCATGTCCTCGACGCGCACCTCGCCGCCGGTGCGCGGCGAATGGATGAACTTGCCCTCGCCGATATAGATGCCGACGTGCGAGAAGCTGCGCTTGAGCGTGTTGAAGAACACCAGGTCGCCGGGCTTGAGCTCCTCGCGCTTCACCTTCATCAGCCCGCTCGCGCGCGCCTGCTCGTCGGCACGGCGCGGCAGCACCAGGCCGAGGCTGGCCTCGAAGACGTGGCGGGTGAAGCCGCTGCAGTCGAAGCCCTGCTCGGCGCTGTTGCCGCCACGGCGATAAGGCACGCCGAGGAAGTTCATCGCGCTGAGCACCATGTCGGAAGCCTTGTCGCGCATGCTCTGCACGAAGGCATATTCGCTCGGCGGCACGGCGGCCGGAACCTTGTCGGGATCGCCCAGCCCGCGGTCGGCCAGCAGCTTGGCGATCGGGTCGGCCGCTGCCGTCTCCGGTGCAGCCCGCACGCCGGCGGCCAGCGCCAAGCCCAGGGCCAGGCTGGCCAAGGCGGGGCGGAGGCGGGCAGGGCGTGTCATCGGCGCGCAGCTTACGCGCTGGCGGGTCCGGGCGTCAACCCAAAAAATCCAGTGCTGACGGGCACTTGCGCCAACATTTCGAGAGCTTTGTGAGGCTGCGTTATCGTCCGGGCAACACCCGAGGAGATGCCATGTTCAAGGCCCTGCTGCTGGAAAAGGACGACGCCGGCTTCCGCGCCGGCATCCGCGAGCTCGACGAGGCCGCGCTGCCCGAGGGCGACGTGCTGGTCGCCGTGGCGCACTCGACGCTCAACTACAAGGACGGCCTGGCGATCACCAACCGCGGCCCGGTGGTGCGCAAGTGGCCGATGGTGGCCGGCATCGATGGCGCCGGCCGCGTGCTGGAAAGCTCGCATCCGCAGTGGAAGGCGGGCGATGCCTTCATCCTCAACGGCTGGGGCGTCGGCGAGACGCACTGGGGCTGCCTGGCGCAGAAGGCGCGCCTGAAGGGCGATTGGCTGGTGCCGCTGCCAGCAGCCTTCACGACGCGCCAGGCGATGGCGATCGGCACCGCCGGCTACACCGCGATGCTGTGCGTTCTCGCGCTGGAGCGCCATGGCCTGAAAACAGGCGACGGCGAGGTGCTGGTGACCGGCGCCACCGGCGGCGTCGGCAGCGTGGCCACCGCCTTGCTCGCCAAGCTCGGCCATCGTGTCATCGCCGCCACCGGCAAGGCGGCCGAGGCCGACTACCTGCGCTCGCTCGGCGCTGCCGACGTGATCGACCGCGCCGAACTCGCCGCGCCCGGCAAGCCGCTGCAGAAGGAACGTTGGGCGGCGGTGGTCGATGCGGTGGGCAGCCACACGCTGGCCAATGCCTGTGCGCAGACGCGCTACGGCGGCGTGGTGGCGGCCTGCGGGCTGGCGCAGGGCGCAGACCTGCCGGCCACGGTGATGCCCTTCATCCTGCGCGGCGTGACGCTGGCCGGCGTCGACAGCGTGATGGCGCCTCTGGCGCTGCGCCGCGAAGCCTGGCAGCGCCTCGCGCGTGATCTCGATCCGCAGCGCCTCGAAACCATCACGACCGAGGTTCCACTCGCGCAGGCGATAGCACGTGCGCAGGACTTGATGGCCGGCAAGCTGCGCGGCCGCGTCGTGGTCAGCATCGGCTGAGCGTCAGACGCTCGTAAGAGCCTGCGCTTGAAATTCGCCGCCAGCCAACGACGATCTTCGGGAGACAGGCCATGACGAGCTATGCCGCGTTCCACCAGCGTTCGATCCAGGATCGTGATGGCTTCTGGGCCGAGCAGGCCCAGCTGATCGACTGGCAGACGCCCTACGAGAAGGTCTGCGACTACGACAACCCGCCCTTCGCCAAGTGGTTCGTCGGCGGCAAGACCAACCTCTGCCACAACGCCGTCGACCGGCATCTGAAGACGCGGCCCGACCAGAACGCGCTGATCTTCGTCTCCACCGAGACCGAGCAGGAGAAGGCCTACAGCTTCCGCGAACTGCACGCCGAGGTGCAGCGCATGGCGGCGATCCTGCAGGAGCTGGGCGTCAAGCAGGGCGACCGCGTGCTGATCTACATGCCGATGATCGCCGAGGCCGCCTTCGCGATGCTGGCCTGTGCGCGCATCGGCGCGATCCACTCGGTGGTGTTCGGCGGCTTCGCCAGCCACAGCCTCGCGAGCCGCATCGACGACGCGCAGCCGACCGTGATCGTCAGCGCCGACGCCGGCATGCGCTCGGGCAAGGTGGTGGCCTACAAGCCGCTGCTCGACGAGGCCATCAAGCTCGCCGCCCACAAGCCGGCCAAGGTGCTGCTGGTCGATCGCGGCCTGAGCGCGATGGACAAGACCGCCGGCCGCGACGTCGACTACAGAAGCCTGCGCGACAAGCACCTGAATACCGTCGTGCCCTGCGTGTGGGTGGATTCCACGCACCCGAGCTACACGCTCTACACCAGCGGCACCACCGGCAAGCCCAAGGGGGTGCAGCGCGACACCGGCGGCTACGCGGTGGCGCTGGCCGCGTCGATGAAGCACATCTACTGCGGCAACGCCGGTGAAACTTATTTCTCCACCAGCGACATCGGCTGGGTGGTCGGGCACAGCTACATCATCTACGGCCCGCTGCTGGCCGGCATGGCGACCATCATGTACGAGGGCCTGCCGACGCGCCCCGACGCCGGCATCTGGTGGAGCCTGGTCGAGAAATACAAGGTCACGGTGATGTTCAGCGCGCCCACCGCCGCGCGCGTGCTGAAGAAGCAGGATCCGGCCTTCCTCACCAAGTACGACCTGTCGAGCCTGAAGGCGCTGTTCCTTGCCGGCGAACCGCTCGACGAGCCCACCGCCACCTGGATCGCCGGCGCGATCAACAAGCCCATCATCGACAACTACTGGCAGACCGAGACCGGCTGGCCCATCCTCGCCATCTGCAACGGCGTCGAGCAGGCGCCGACCAAGTTCGGCTCGCCCGGCAAGGCGGTGTACGGCTACGACGTGCGCCTGATCGACGAGACCAGCGCCGAGGAGATCACCGAGCCGGGCAAGAAGGGCGTGATCGCGGTCGAGGGCCCGCTGCCGCCGGGCTGCCTGCAGACCATCTGGGGCGACGACGCGCGCTACGTCAAGACCTACTGGTCGACCATCCACGGCCGCACCATGTACAACACCTTCGACTGGGGCGTGCGCGACGAGGACGGCTACTTCTTCATCCTCGGCCGCACCGACGACGTCATCAACGTGGCCGGCCACCGCCTCGGCACGCGCGAGATCGAGGAGAGCATCTCCAGCCATCCGGCCGTGGCCGAGGTGGCGGTGGTGGGCGTGGCCGACCAGCTCAAGGGCCAGGTGGCGATGGCCTTCGCGGTGCTGAAGGATGCGAACCTCGTCGCCGATCCGGCCGCACGCCTCAAGCTGGAAGGCGAAGTGATGAAGACGGTGGACGGCCAGCTCGGCGCGGTGGCGCGGCCGGCACGCATCCACTTCGTCTCGCTGCTGCCCAAGACGCGCTCCGGCAAGATGCTGCGCCGCGCGATCCAGGCGGTGTGCGAGCAGCGCGACCCGGGCGACCTGACCACCATGGACGACCCGACGGCGCTGCAGCAGATCCGCGATCTGGTCGCGGCGAAGTGATCCGAGGCCCCCGCAAGGGGGCCTTCTTCTTCGCCCCGGCGGAGGGATCGCCGGCGCGGGCGCGGCGCTTCACGATGGCTCCATGTTCACGATGGAGCCGCCCATGCACTTCTTCCGACCGAATCGCCGCCAATGGCTGGCGCTGGCCGCTGCCGCGCCGGCGCTCGTGCTGGCCGAGCAGGTGCGCCCCGGGCTGGATCCGGCCGGCTGGCTGGTGAGCGAGAAGCTCGACGGCGTGCGCGCGTTGTGGGATGGCAGGCAGCTGCGCTTTCGCAGCGGTCGCGTGGTGGCGGCGCCGGCGGGGTTCCTGGCGCGGCTGCCGCGCACGCCGCTGGACGGCGAGCTGTGGCTGGCGCGCGGCCGCTTCGACGAACTCTCCGGCCTGGTGCGGCGTGCGTCGCCCGACGATGCGCTGTGGCGCGAGGTTCGCTACATGCTCTTCGAGTTGCCCGGCGCGCCGGGGCCGTTCGCCGAGCGTGCCCGCGCGCTGGAGCGCATCGCCGAAGCGTCGCGCTGGCCGCAACTGCAGGCCGTGCCGCAGTGCGTGATCGCAAGCCGGGCGGCGCTGGCGACGCTGCTCGCGGACACCGTGCGCGAGGGCGGCGAGGGTCTGATGCTGCATCGCGCCGATGCGCTCTACGAAGCCGGCCGCAGCCGTGCGCTGGTGAAGCTCAAGCCGCAGCAGGACGAGGATGCCGTCGTGATCGGCCATCTGCCCGGGCGTGGCCGCCACGCCGGACGGCTCGGCGCGCTGCAGCTGCGGCGCGCCGACGGCCTGGTCTTCCAGCTCGGCACCGGATTCAGCGATGCCCAGCGCAGCAGCCCGCCGCCGCTGGGCAGCACCGTGACCTACACCTACCGCGGCCTCACGCCCGGCGGCGCGCCGCGCTTCGCGAGCTTTCTGCGCGTGCGGCCCGACGCCTGAGTAACCGTCTCTCGAGTCAAGCGCCGTGAAGCGAGTTGTCCCAGGGTTTGTTGGTTCTGACCATGGCATTGAGCGTGGTCAGCAGCTTGCGCATGCAAGCCACCAAGGCGACCTTGGGCAGCTTGCCGGCGGCGAGCAGCCGCTCGTAGAAGGCCTTGACGACCGGGTTGCGGCGGCTGGCGGTCAGCGCGGCCATGTACAGCACGCGGCGCACATCGAAGCGCCCGCCCTGGATGCGTCGTCGGCCTTTGCTGGAGCCGGAGTCGTTGGCCATCGGTGCGACGCCCACCAGCGCAGCGATCTCGCGCCGGTTGAGCCGGCCGAGCTCGGGCAACTCGGCGATCAGCGTGGCGCTAGCCACCGGGCCGATGCCGCTGGCCGACTGAAGCAGCCGGTCGAGTTCGGCGAAGTGCTCGCGTACATGGCCGACCATCTGGCCCTCGATCTCGTCGAGCTGCGCCTTGATGGCCGCCACGATGGCCTCGATGCTCGGATGCAGACCCTTGGGCGTGATCTGCAGCCGCTGGCGCTCGCTCAGCAGCATGGCCAGCAGTTGGCGCCGGCGTGTGACCAGCGCGGCCAGCCACTGCTGCTGGGGGTCGGCCAGCGGGCGCAGGAAGCGGGCGAGATCGTCACGCCGCAGCAGGACCGCGGCGAATTCCGCCAGCATGCGGGCGTCCACCGCGTCGGTCTTGGCCAAGCGGCCCATCGACTTGGCGAAGTCGCGTGCCTGGCGCGGGTTGACCACTGCCACCGGCAGGCCGGCGGCCTGAAGCGCGCAGGCCAACTCCGTCTCGTAGCCGCCGGTGGCCTCCATCACCACCAGCGCCACGTCCAGCGGCTTCAAGGCCGCCGTCAACGCCGAGTGAGCCTCGGCCTGGTTGTCGAACCGCTGGGCATCGAGCTTGGCGCCCAGCACCGAGACATCGACATGCGCCTTGGCCACATCGATGCCCACCACCACTGAGGAAGCAGACATGGTCTTCGGATCCCTTGCTTGTGCATGCGCACTCGGCCAGGCCGGTGCGCGTAACCGTTCGGGCTTGAAGAAGACCAGCACGGCGGCCGTGCGCTCTTTACTCAGTCACGGGCTCGATCGCCCCAGCACGTTCCAAGCTACACGGGCCGGTCTGGCCGCCTCATCGGCGACCAGACTCTACCGTTCTGGCCTGGTCTGAACATACAAGCGAGCGTCTTAGCGCTCAGGCACCGAGGCCGGCCACCGCCTGCCTCGCCGCCTCGATGCCCTGCGCGAGCACGGCCTGCTTCCAGGCCTCGGTGTCAGTGTAGAAGGCCGCCAGCATGCGCTGCTTGATCGCCTCGCGCTGCGCCGCGCCGGCCTCGGGGTGGTTCTCCAGCCACTGGTCGGCGCGCAGCGCGTCCAGCACTTCCATCACCGGCACGGTGCCGTATTCCAGCGCGATGCCGGTGTATTCGGCCTGCGCGCATTCCTCGTAGGCGACCGTCCACATCAGGCCGGTCAACAAGGCCGAGGTCGAGCTGCCGTCGTAGATCGAGGTGATGCGCTCGCCCCACCAGGCCTTGGCGCGCACCAGCGCCGCCGCATCGTCGCGGCAGGCGAAGATGCGCTCGCCCACGCCGCTGGGCCCGAGGCCGGTGTGGAAGTCGATCCAGCCCAGCCGCGCGCACTGCCGGCCATGCTCGTGCAGCACGTGGCGCAGCGTCACCTGGCTCCAGGTCGGGTTGCGGCCGCCGTAGAAGATACCCTCGGGATGATCGTGCTGCCCGCTGGTCGCCGCCTGCTGCAGCGCGCGCAGGCCGTGTGCGGCGACGTGGCGCTGCAGCGCCGCATCCACCTCGGCCGAAGGCGGCCAGCTCGGCGGCACCAGCAGCGACGCGATGGCGTCGTAGCCGGGGTTGGCGGGCAGCGGCTGCGAGAAGTCGTGGAAGTTGCGGTTGAGGTCGACGTTCTCCTGCGTTGTGCGGCGCCACCACGAGAAGCCCCAGGGGTTGAGCGCGTGGATGTAGAGCACGGCCACGCCGCTCGTCTGCAGCAGGCGCTGCCAGGCCGCATCGCCGAGCAGCGCGTGCTGCACGCCCGAGCCGCAATAGCCCTCGATGCCGTGGCAGCCGCTGGAGAGGATCAGCAGCGCCTTCGCGTCGCGCGCGCCCTGCAGCGCCACGTCCATCGCCAGCGCCTCGCCGTCGCGCCCGAGCAGCGGATGCGCGTGGCTCTCGACGTCCAGCCCCGCGCCTTCCGCGGCGGCGAGGAACTTGCCGCGCGCCTGCCCGTAGCTGCGCGAGAAATGCGAGGCCGCGTCGTTCATCGCCATCTCAGCGCCGCGGCTGCGCCAGCCAGGCTTCGGCCAGGCGCACCCACATGGTCGCGCCGAGCGGGATCAGCTCGTCGTTGAAGTCGTAGCTCGGGTTGTGCAGCATGCAGGGCCCGAGGCCGTGGCCGCCTTCGCGGTGGCTGCCGTCGCCGTTGCCGATCAGGAAGTAGCAGCCGGGCTTGTCGAGCAGGTAGTAGCTGAAGTCCTCGGCGCCCATGGTGGGCTCGAACTCCTGCACGTTGGCGGCGCCCACCAGCTCCTTCAGCACGCCGCGCGCGAAGGCGGTCTCGGCCTCGTGGTTGATGGTGGGCGGGTAGTTGCGGTGGAACTCGAACTCGCAGCCGGCGCCGAAGGCGGCGCAGGTGTGCTCGGCGATTTCCTTCATGCGCGCTTCGATCAGGTCGAGCACCTCGAGCGTGAAGGTGCGCACCGTGCCCTGGATCTCGCAGGACTCCGGCACCACGTTGGTGGCCTCGCCGGTGTGGATCATGGTCACCGAGATCACGCCGGCGTCGATGGGCCGCTTGTTGCGCGTGATGATGGTCTGGAAGGCCTGCACCATCTGGCAGGCCACCGGCACCGGGTCGATGCCGTTGTGCGGCAGCGCGGCGTGCGCGCCCTTGCCTCGGATGGTGATGCGGAACTCGTTGCTCGACGCGAAGCAGGGCCCGCTCTTGAGCGCGAACTGCCCGGCCGCCATGCCCGGCCAGTTGTGCGCGCCGAACACCGCCTCCATCGGGAACTTCTCGAACAGGCCGTCCTTGATCATCTCGCGCGCGCCGCCGCCGCCTTCCTCGGCGGGCTGGAAGATCAGGTAGACGGTGCCGTCGTAGTTGCGGTGCTTCGCCAAGTGCTTGGCCGCGCCGAGCAGCATCGCGGTGTGCCCGTCGTGGCCGCAGGCGTGCATCTTGCCGGGGTGCTGGCTGGCGTGCGCGAAGTGGTTGTGCTCGGTCATCGGCAGCGCATCGATGTCGGCGCGCAGGCCGACGGCGCGATCACTCGTGCCGTTCTTCAGGATCGCCACCACGCCGGTCGTGCCCATGCCGCGGTGGATGGGGATGCCCCAGTCGGTGAGTTGCTTGGCGATCACGTCGGCGGTGCGCACCTCCTCGAAGCACAGTTCCGGGTGGGCGTGGATGTCGCGCCGCACGGCCGCGATGGCGGCGGCATCGGCAAGGATGGATTCGATCAGCTTCATGACGATCACTCCGTCGGCGTGGCGCCGCGGTGTCGGGAGCGCCATCTTATCGAGGGCGGCGCCCGAACGCTCGAAGCGCTCCAAGCCCGCGTTGCGGGTGGAGGCCGGCCCCCTGTGCAATAGTTCGTCCATGCCCGTCACCACCGTCCGCGCCGCCTGCCCGCACGACTGCCCCGACACCTGCGCCTTGCGCGTGACGGTCGATCAGGGCCGTGTCGTCAAGGTGCAGGGCGATCCCGATCACCCGCCGACGCACGGCGCGCTGTGCACCAAGGTGTCGCGCTACGCCGAGCGCACCCACCACCCCGAGCGTGTGCTGCGGCCGCTCAAGCGCGTCGGCCCCAAGGGCAGCGGGCGCTTCGAGCCGGTCAGCTGGGAAGCGGCGATCGCCGAGATCGCGGCGCGCCTGAAAAACATCGCCGCGCGCGACCCCGAAGCCATCGTGCCCTACAGCTATGCCGGCACCATGGGGCTGCTGCAGGGCGAGAGCATGGACCGGCGCTTCTTCCACCGCCTCGGCGCTTCGCTGCTCGATCGCACCATCTGCGCCAGCGCCGGCGGCGAGGCGCTCACCGCCACCTACGGCGGCAAGGTCGGCATGCACCTGGGGCACTACGCCGAGAGCAAGCTGATCCTCATCTGGGGCAGCAACTCGATCGCCTCCAACCTGCATTTCTGGACCTTCGCGCAGCAGGCCAAGCGCAACGGTGCGAAGCTCATCTGCATCGACCCGCGCAAGACCGAGACCGCCGACAAGTGCCACCAGCACATCGCGCTGCTGCCCGGCACCGATGGTGCGCTCGCGCTCGGCCTGATGCGCGAGCTGATCGTCAACGACTGGCTGGACCACGACTACATCGCGCGCCACACCGAAGGCTGGCCGGGCTTGCGCGAGCGCGCCATGGCCTGGACGCCCGAGCGCACCGCCGAGGTCTGCGGCATCAGCGCCGACGAGGTGCGCCAGCTCGCACGCGACTACGGCACGACCAGGCCGGCGGCGATCCGCCTCAACTACGGCATGCAGCGCGTGCACGGCGGCGGCAGCGCGGTGCGGCTGGTGGCGATCCTGCCCTGCCTGGTCGGCGCCTGGCGCGATGCGGCCGGCGGCATGCTGCTCTCGGCCTCGGGCTGGTTCAAGCGCTTCCGCAACGAGGCGGCGCTGCAACGGCCCGATCTGCTGGCCGGGCGCACGCCGCGCACCATCAACATGGTCACCATCGGCGACGACCTGCTGCGCGAATCGTCGCCCGGCTTCGGCCCGAAGATCGAGGCGCTGATCGTCTACAACAGCAACCCGGTGGCGGTGGCGCCGGAGTCGCCCAAGGTGGTGAAAGGCTTCGCGCGCAACGACCTGTTCACGGTCGTGCTCGAGCAGTTTCTGACCGACACCGCCGACCACGCCGACATCGTGCTGCCCGCCACCACCCAGCTCGAGCACCTGGACGTGCACACCAGCTACGGCCACACCTACGCGCTGATCAACCAGCCGGCGATTGCGCCGCTGGGCGAAGCCAAGCCGAATACCCAGGTGTTCCGCGAGCTGGCCGCGGCCATGGGTTTCGAGGAGCCCTGCTTCCGCGACGACGACGAGACGCTGGCGCGCACGGCCTTCACGGCCGAGCTCGACTTCGAGGCGCTGCGCCGCGACGGCTGGGTGAAGCTGCCCGTGGCGGAGGCGCCGTTCGCCGAGGGCGGCTTCCTCACGCCTTCGGGCAAGTGCCGCATCGCCGCGCCGGCCTTAAGCCTGCCCGACTTCGTGCCCAACCACGAATCGGCGCTCTCCACGCCGGCGCTGGCGCAGCGCTACCCGCTGGCGATGATCTCGCCGCCGGCGCGCAACTTCCTCAACTCCAGCTTCGTCAACGTGAAGAGCCTGCGCGACATCGAGGCCGAGCCGCTGGTGGAGATCCACGAGGCCGACGCGCTGCCGCGCGGCATCGCCGATGGAAGCATCGTGCGCCTCTTCAACGACCGCGGCAGCTACCGCTGCAAGGCGAAGCTGTCGACGCGCGCGCGGCCGGGCGTGGTCAACGCGCTGGGCATCTGGTGGCGCAAGCTCGGGCTGGACGGCAACAACGTCAACGAGCTCACCCACCAGCGCCTGACCGACATCGGCCGGGCGCCGTCGTTCTACGACTGCCTGGTCGAGGTGGCACCCGACCTCACGAGCGCGTGAAGCGACGCGTGCTGCTGATGGCGAGCCTGGGCCTTCTCGGCGCGGCCGCTCTGGCGGCGGGCGCGCTGTGCCTGACCAGCGGCTGCAGTGCTATCGGCTACTACGCGCAGGCTATCGACGGCCACCTCACGATGCTGCGCGCCGCGCGGCCGGTGCCGGAACTGCTGGCCGACGGCACTTCCGACGCCGCCTTGAAGGAACGCCTCGCGCTCAGCCAGCGCATGCGCGACTTCGCGGTGGCCGAACTGAAGCTGCCCGACAACGCCAGCTACCGCCGCTTCGCCGACCTCAAGCGCGGCGCGGCGGTGTGGAACGTGGTGGCCGCGCCCGAGCTGAGCCTGCAGCTCAAGACCTGGTGCTATCCCGTCATGGGCTGCGCGGGCTACCGCGGCTACTTCGAGCGCGGCGCTGCCGACAGCTACGCCGCCGCGCTGCGCGAAGAGCACTACGAGGTGAGCGTCTACGGCGTGCCGGCCTACTCCACGCTCGGCCGCCTGCCCGGCGACTGGATGGCCGACCCGCTGCTCAACACCTTCATCCACTGGCCCGAGGGCGAGCTGGCGCGGCTGATCTTCCACGAGCTCTCGCACCAGATCGCCTACGCGGCCGACGACACCGAGTTCAACGAATCCTTCGCCACCGCCGTGGAGCGCATCGGCGGCGCGCGCTGGCTGGCCAGCCACGCCTCCGACAAGGCGCGCGAGGAATACGCCGTCTTCGACGGCCGCCGGCAGGATTTCCGCGCCTTCACGATGGGCTGGCGCGAGCGGCTGGACGCCTTGTACCGCTCGGGCGCGAGCGACGAGGCCAAGCGCACGCGCAAGGCCGAGCTGGTGGCGCAGATGCGCAGCGAGTACGAGACGATGAAGCGCGAGCGCTGGAGCGGGTTTTCCGGCTACGACGGCTGGTTCGCGCGCGCCAACAATGCGGCCTTCGGCGTGTTGGCCGCGTACAACGCGCTGGTGCCCGGCTTCGAGCGCCTGTTCGAGCGCAGCGGCCGCGATTTCGAACGCTTCTATGCCGAAGTGAAGCGGCTCGCCGCCCTGCCCAAGACCGAACGCCGCGCCGCCCTGGCTTCCACCGGAGAATGAGAACATGCCCGACATCCGCATCCACCGCAGCCACGCCCTCGGCCTGAAGAAGGCGCGCGAGGTGGCCTGGGCCTGGGCCGAGGAGGTGGAGAAGAAGTTCGACATGGAGTGCGCCGTGCTCGAGGGCGAGACCAGCGACACCGTGCAGTTCACGCGCGCCGGCGTGAACGGCCGCCTGATCGTGGCGGCCGACCACTTCGACCTCGACGCCAAGCTCGGCTTCCTGCTCGGCGCCTTCAGCCGGACCATCG
>WBZX01001036.1_pt1 | contig 22260 bp, 15 predicted proteins | sample 5204211 | NCBI WGS metagenome assembly WBZX01 (sample SAMN12344362, study PRJNA552823) | activated sludge metagenome | biome: Activated sludge suspended growth; feature: Nitrification reactor; material: Wastewater; isolation source: activated sludge from nitrification reactor of wastewater... | reverse complement strand
GTCAGGGGCTGACCCACCGGGTCACGAACAGGCTGCCGCCGTCCGGGGCGGAGATGGGGACTCCGCCGAGCACGAGGGAGGTGTCGTTGAGCTGGCCGGCCAGCCAGAGGGCGCCTTTCGGGCCCGCGGACGCGACGAGGTGGAGGAAGAACGGGGGGCTGCCCTGCGCCTTCACCTGCTCGGTGTAGGTGGGGGCGCCGCAGGGGTCCAGCTCGATGAAGAACACCGGGCCGTCCTCCGGTGACAGCGGTCCTCCGCCGAAGTCCGCCGGGGTGCTGTACGTGCCGACGAGCACCGTCTGGCCGCCGGGCATCCCCAGCACCGTCATCTGGTGATCGAGCCAGTTGCCGGGGCTCGGCGCCTTGGCCCACACGACATCGCCTTTCGCGTCCAGCTTGACGAGGAAGCGCCCGCTGCCCGTGAGGAGGGTGTCCCCGCCCATCCCGAGCGACTTGTCGAAGAGGCCGCTCAGGACGGCGCTCCCCTGGCCGTCCACGGCGAGATAGAGCTGCTGGAGGGTGCCCCCCGTGCCCTCGAGCGTGAACGTGCGCGCCCATTGCACCGCGCCGTCCGGGCTCAGCTTGACCACGAAAGGCTGCTCGCTGAAGCCGCCGGGCGCGGCGATCGGGCCGTCGCCGAAATCGATGCTCCCCCCGAAGATGCCTGTCGCCCACAGGCTGCCGTCCGGGCCGACCTGCACCACCTGGACGCGCTGCTCGCCCTCGGGGGAGCCGAAGGTGCGTGTCCAGAGCACCTTGCCGCTCGGGTCCGCCACGCCCACGAGCGCCTCGCCGTCGATGGGCAGCAGATCCCCGCCCTTGGCGTTGGAGCCTCCAAACACGATGTCTCCGGAAGCCTCGACGTCCATCGAGAAGGGAATGCCCACCACGCCCGGGCCCACGCTCTCCGAGAGGGTCACGAGGGAGACGACATTGGCGCTGACGTCGAACCGGCGCAGCTCCTTCTGCTGGAGGAGCAGGTAGTCGCCTTCGGGGGAGACGGCGCGGGAGACGGGGGAATCGCCCGGATCCGGCACCGGCGTGGCCCAGAGGACGTTGCCGGCGGCGTCGAACCTGGCCACGAATCGGACGGAGCCCGAGGCCGGCGCGAAGGTGACGGGGCCCACGGTGACTGGCACGTACGTCTCGCCGTAGAGCCAGGCGATCGCGAAGTCGTCCACCAGGATGGACTGCGCGAACGCGAATCCACCCGTGAAAGGCGTCTGGTAGAGCCAGCTCGTGGTCCCCGGGAGCGAGCCGGGCAGCCCGCAGCCGGGGAGGCCGCCGGTGCCGCCCGTGCCTGCGCCGCCCGCGCCTGTGCCGCCCGCGCCGGTGCCGCCCGCGCCTGTCGTCGCCGGGGCGTCGAGATCCAGGGGCGTCCGCGCGCCGCAGCCCGTCGCCGCGAGCGCGATCGTCGCGAGGACCACCTTGCAGCCGCCGGCGCCGAACGAGGACATGACGGCGCGCACTCTCGCCGAACCTTCGGGTCGCGGCAACCCGCACATGCAGGCCTCCACCGCGGGCTGCCCGCCACGCGCCCTCGCGCCCCGCCCGACCCCGGCTCGCGGCGCGGGCGGCCCGTCCCGCCTTGGGGACGAACAATGTCCGAGGGACCCACGGCCCGCCGTTGACTGCCCATCCACCGTCGCGTACGTTGCCTGTTCCGACGGGCGTCCGTTGTCGCGGGAGGGCAGAGGTCCCCCGAGGTCGTCGTCGTCGGGGGTCGAAGCGCCTCAGTCCTCTGCGCAGCGGGCAGACGGGCCGGAGGGGGGATTTGCCGCGCCGTTCGGCGGCGCGGGCGGGCGCACGCGTCCACACCGCTCTCGTCGTGACTCCCACTCTCGGGTGGGCGCCGCGGCGGGGTATTGGTGCGACGGACTGGCCACCAAGAGGGCCGCCATCCGGCGTCCCGCGAGCCGCGCGCCGGTCGCGGGAACGCGCGGGCGAGGCCGTGCCGCGCGTCCGTCCTGGGCTCTACCGTACGAGAAGAACATCGAGGTGAAACCATGTCCATGCCCACAGACAATGGGTATTCCAATCAAGTCACGTCGAGATGGCAACCCCAGTCCCCCTTCGCCGACAGCTATGTCGAGGGCGAAGCCGGGGGAGCGCAGGCGGAGCAGGCCAGTCCGGCCCCGTCGACGTTCGCGACCGAGAGCCCCTTTCTCTCCGAGACCGAGGTGACAGGCCACCTCACCGCGGTCGATCCCGCCTCCGAGGCCGCCGCCGAGCTCCTGCACGAGCTCCACGATCCGGAGCTGGACGAGGCCCTCTACGGCCTCGTCCACGAGGCCAGCGCCCTCGCCGCAGGGCGCCTGACAGGCGAGCTGGGCGAGAACGAGGTCCTGAACGCGCGCATCGAGCGCATGCTGGACGATCACTTCGCCCCGCTCGCGCGCCACGTCGAGGAGACGCTGGAGCGGATGAGCGAGGCCCTCGCCCCGCTCGATCCCCTGTCCATGACGGAGGCGGAGCTCGACGAGGTCCTCGATCGCGTCCCGCCGCCTGCGGGCCGACTCCCGCCCAGCTTCGAGCTGTTCGCCAAGAAGATGCGCGGAAAGGCCAAGAAGGCCGCCAAGGGGGCCGTCAAGGCGGCGAAGAAGGGGCGCGCCAAGAAGGGCCCGGGCGGGATCCTCAAGAAGATTGGCGCCCTCGTGAAGCCCCTGCTCCAGAAGGTGCTCGCCTTCGCGCTCGACAAGATGCCCGCGAAGTACAGGCCCCTCGCGGTGAAGGTCGCGGAGAAGCTGGGCCTCCGCAAGCCGGCGCGAAAGCCCGCCATGAAGCCGAAGCCGGCGTCTCCGCCGGACGACGCGACGGACGCGGCGGACGTGGCGGACCCGCAGGACACCGGCTCTCCGGAGCCCGCGGCGACAGGCGATGACGATCCGGGCGCGGACGCGGCTCCTCCGGAGGAGCCGGGCGACGACTCCGGGCCTTCCACCATGGACGCCGACGCCACGGAGAGCGCGGCGACCTCGGCCGCGGACTCCGGTGTTCCCTCGGATCTGCCGGAGGACGCCGCGCCGGACGTCGGACAGGCCCAGTCCGACATGGATGTCCAGATCGCCGAGCTGGTCCTCGCGGACAGCGAGGAGGAGCAGGAGGCCGCCGTCTCGGCCGCGATCGTGCGGTCCCGCCCGCGAGATCCGCTGTCGGAGCTGGACCGCGCGCGCGGCCACTTCGTCCGGCGCGTCCGGACCCTGAAGCAGGGAGAGAGCCCCGGCCCCGCCGTGGAGAACTTCATCCCCGCCATCCTCGCGGCCGTCCGACTGGGCATCAAGATCATCGGTCGTCCCAAGGTCGTGAAGTTCCTGGGCGGGCTCATCGGCAAGCTCATCCAGCCGCTCGCCGGCAAGGATCTCGCGCCCGGCCTCGGACAGGCCATCGCCGACATCGGCCTCAAGGTGCTCCTCCACGCCGAGGTGACCACGCTCGACGCGCGCCAGGCGGCGGAGCGGGCCATCAGCACGACCGTCGAAGAGACGGTGAGGCGCGTGGCGGGGCTCCCGGAGCACGTCCTCGAGAATCCCACGCTCCTCGAGGCGCACACGCTGGAGGCCTTCGAGGCGGCCGCCGCCGCGAGCTTCCCGCCGTCGCTCGTCCGCCCGGAGCTGCGGGAGGCGGCGGGCGTCAATGCCACGTGGGTGTCCCTGCCCGCGCGCGGCCGGCCGTATTACCGCAAGTGCAGCAAGGTCTTCGACGTGGAGGTCAGCCCGCAGTCGGCGGGGACGATCCGCACGTTTGGTGGCCAGTCGCTGCTCGCGTTCCTGCGCGACAGGCTCCGCCTCTCCCCGCAGTCCACCGTGAGGGCCAGAGTCCACCTCTACCAGCTCCTCCCCGGCGGCCGGCTCTCGCACATCGCGCAGAACGAGGCTGTCCGCGGGCTCGGGGACGGCGACGCGTGGCGCATGCTCCACCCGCTCACGCCGCAGGCGGCCACCGCCCTCATCTCCCACCCTCGCCTCGGGACGGCCTTCCCCGCGGCGCCGGATCCGCTGCGCCCCTCGGTGGGCCAGCGCTTCTATTACCTGGAGATCGACTCCGCCCCTGCGAAGCCCGTCGGGCAGGTCAGCCAGCTCCGCGTCACGGCGGATTTCCCCGGCGACGAGATCCGCGTCCACGCCTTCGTCGGCGAGTCCGTCGCCCAGGAGATCGCCGCGTCGCTGCGCAAGGGTGGCAGTCCCGGCGCCGCCATCCACAAGCTCCGCGCCCTGTTCCGGAGCGAGCTCGGCGTCCTCGCCGGCAACGACAACGAGCGACTCCTCCGCTTCGTCCTGGAGAAGGCGCCCGCCGGGCCGCAGCCGGACTCGCTGGCTCGCACGGCCCTCCGCGCCGTCCAGCGCACGCTGCGCAAGCAGCTCGGGGTGAAGGTGATCGACTGGTTCTGGGCGCGCCTCGCGGAGCTGCTCCAGAAGGAGAGCGCCGCCTTCGTCAAGGCGACGGAGGGCCCCGAGGACGGCGTCACGGTGCTCGTGACCTTCCACAACCCGCCGGGGCTCCAGGCGCTCCGGAAGGCCCTGCGCGGCGCCGCGCCGAGCTCCCTCGACCAGTGGCCGCCCTCGCACCTGCCGAACGCCACTGTCCGCTTCGTCGCGGGGCGCGCCGAATGAGCCGCTTGGCTCGAGCCGTTCGCCACCAGCTCGCGCGGCAGATCGCGCACTGGTCCACGGCCACAGCCGAGCTCGCGGACCTGGACAGGCTCGCCGCGAAGTCCGGCTGGCGCTCGCTGGAGCGCTATCTGGGCGTCGCCATCGAGTCCGTCCTGCGCGAGACGGTGGAGCGGCTGCGCCGCCAGACGACCGCCCTCACTGCCACCCTCGCGGCGGCGGAGACGACGGCGGAGCTGGATCGTGTCCGAGCGGATCTGCTCGTATTCCGGTCGAGCTTCATGGCGGCGGAGGCGGTGCTCGATTTCTACGGCGACGCCGTCGGGACGCGCGGAAACGAGGCGATCGGCACGTACATGCGGGCGTGCGACACCCTCGCGACGTCGAGCATGAGGGCGGTCCTCGCCCCCCTCGGGAGGAGATCGCCGCCCGTGCTCACCTACGTCGACAAGGGCCTCGGCGCGTCGATCTTGAAAGCGGGGCTCCGCCTCTGGGACGGCAGGGCGGTGAGCCCTGTGGCCGCCATCAAGATCGTCCGCCACAACCTCCAGCGGCCGACGGCGCTCATCCACGAGACAGGCCACCAGGTGGCGCACGAGCTCGGCTGGAACGAGCAGCTCGCGGCCCTGTTCAAGCGGGGTCTGGAAAGGCACGGATCGGACCTCGCGCACCACTGGGCGAGCTGGGCGTCCGAGATCGCCGCCGACGCCTTCGCCTTCGGGCACACGGGCTTCGGCGCCGTCGCGGCGCTGCACGACGTGCTCGCCGGAGAGCCCGAGTGGGTCGTGCGGCACGTCCCGGGCGATCCCCACCCCGTCAGCTACCTCCGGGTGCTGCTCGGACACGCGATGTGCGCGCGCTACTACGGCGAAGGGCCGTGGGACGATCTCGCCCTCGCGTGGACGCGGCAGAACCCGGCGAGCGAGGCGGACGCCGAGACTGCCGATCTCATCAAGAGGTCGGTCCCCCTGCTCCCGGAGGTGGTGCGCCTCCTCTTCGGGGCTCCGCTCTCCGCCTTCGGGGGGAGGCCGCTCGGCGCGCTCCTCGACCCCGGGCGGGTGAGCCCGGCGTCCCTCCTCGCCCTCTCGCGTGAAGCGGGAGATGCCCTGTTCTCTTCGGATCACTGGATCCGGACGGAGCACCTGCGCCTGCTCGCCCTGTGCGGGTACCTCTCGGCCGAAAGGCCCGAAGGCGCGCCGGACATCCAGCGGAAACAGGATGTCTGGATGCGCCGGCTCGGTCAGCTCGTCGCCGAGGCGGCGTGACCATCGAAACGAAGTCGGTCCTGGCCCTCTCTCTCTCGGAGACATCGCTATGTTCATTCACCTGTCGAATCACCTCGTGAACAATGGCTTCAAGCCGGAGGACGTGTTCAGCCTCCATCCGTACCAGATCCTCGCCTTCCTGGACGCCATGTGGGAGACCGGCCGCGGCCTCCCGCCGGCCGCCAAGGCCGTCCAGCAGCCGGACGCCGGGATCGGCGGCTCCGTCATCGCGCAGCCGCCCCCGCCGATGGGGCTCCGCGACGACCTCCTGCGCGCCCTCCAGGGGCCGTACAACGACCCTTCCAGCCCGCCCCTGAACCTGAGCGGGGACATCTTCGCGAACCACGCGACGATGCACCTCACGATGCTCGCCAGCAAGGCAGATCGCATGTGGGATCACCTGATCTACGCCTATTGCATCGAGAACACCCGCGTCTACGAGGTGTGCGGCAAGCTGCTCGTCGAGCTCATCCACGGCGAGCGCCTCGGGTCCCTCTCGGCGGCGAGCCAGCGCTGGGTCCGCGCCTCGGAGGAGCTGTTCTTCCGGGACAGCATGCCTTCGCTCATCGCCTCGCTCGTCAGCTCCATCCGCCCCGACATCCGCGCCACGCGCCGCAACGCGTATTACCGGATGTTCGGGATGGACCTCAATCACGGCACGATCGACAACAGGCCGTATGCCTACGAGAAGAGCGAGTCCTCCAACCAGGCCTTCGTGCAGACGTTCGAGTCGTTCCTCCGCGAGATCTGGCGCGGGTACGTCAACGCGTCGAACACGTCCGGCCCCAACACCACGGACAAGTCGGTGATCGCCGAGCTCGCGCGCCGGCTGCGCGAGATGATGAGCGAGCGGCGCCGCAACGGCACGCTCAGCCGCGAGGAGTTCGTCTCCGTCGCGGCCATGTCCTGGTTCCACCTCACGCTGAGCTCCAACACCCCGCTCGTCGTGGACCTCAAGGCCGACGCGAGCACGCCGGAGGAGCGCCTCCGCCGCCTGGGCGAGCGCGTGGGCGTCGGCACCCACTCGCGGTCGCGCGCCTTCTTCACGCTCTCCGAGCCGCTCTCGCGGCTGCTCACGCTCGTGGAGCAGGGCAAGTTCGACGCGCCTGCGGACGTGGTCAATCTCTACGACCCCAACGTGCCGCCGCCCAACAACTACGTGGCGACCACGCTCACGATTCTCCACCACTGGTCGGCCGCGACGGGCCGCGATCTCAAGGCGACGGCCGTCGTGGCGCGCCCGCGCTGAGCCGCCCGGAGCCCGGCCATGCCGCGGCGGCGGGGGCGCGGCGCCAACATCCCTTTTTCGAGGAGCGAGCACATGTTCGACAATGGCATTCAGAGAGGATTCCAGGACGAGGACGAGGGCCCCTTCGTGGCGGGGGCGTTCCAGGGCGAAGAGCCCCCGGATCGCGAGGATCCGCCCGGCCTGGCCGGGGAATACCCGGAGATCTACAACGAGTATTCCGGTGGTCAGTCGGAGCTCTACGAGGGGCCGCCGCGCCCGGGTCGCCGCCACCACCACAGGCGCGCCGTCCCGGCGATGCCGGCGGCGGCCGACATGGATGGAGACGCCGTGTCGCGGGAGAGCCCCTTCCTGGACGAGGAGGAGATGCTCCAGGACCTGGCCGGAGAGAGCCTCTCCGGCGGAGAGGGCCGCTGCGCTTGCGGCCGGCGGGTCCACGGCGCCCCGCCGCGCCGGCGGGTCGTCTCCCCCGCGCACGAGGGCGAGAGTGACGGCGGACACCCCACCCTCCGGCGGGGCGCGAGCGGGCAGGCCGTCCTCGACTTGCAGTCGAGCCTCGGCCGGCTCGGGTTCCGCCCCGCGTCCCCGGACGGCGTCTTCGACGCCGCCACCGACGCGGCAGTCCGGCAGTTCCAGCAGAGCCGCGGCCTCACGGCGGACGGCATCGTCGGTCCCATGACATGGGGGGAGATCGACAGCGCCCTCGGCGGCTCGCCGCCTTCGAGCGGCGGCGGAACGGGCACCACGCCCGGATCCGGGCCCACGGGACCCGCGCCCACCGGCGCGGCGGCGGCCATCGTCGCGGAGGCGCAGAAGCACGTCGGCTACCGCGAGGGCCCGAACAACGACAACAAGTTCTCGGCGCACTTCGGGGTTCGCAACGTGGCCTGGTGTGCCTACTTCGTGAGCTACGTCCACACCATGGCCGGCATCTCGCTCAACATCGGAGGCACCGACGCGATGCTGGACTACCTCCGTCGCATCGGCCGCTTCTCCACGTCGAGCCCGGCGCCGGGCGACATCATCATCTTCGACGGAAACCCCGCCGACAACGACCCTTCCACGCACGTCGGCATCGTCGAGAGCGTGAGTGACAAGGTGTATACCATCGAGGGCAACAGCAGCAACGCCGTCAGCCGTCGCAAGTACTCGCTCGGCGACCCCACCATCGTCGGGTACGGCCGACTCTGGACCTCGCAGGGCACCTCCTCCGTCGGCTCCGGCGCGGCGAGCGGCGCGGGCACCGGCGCCGGCGCGGCGCCGCTCTGCGCGAACGTCCGCCCGAGCACCACCGTGAACCCGTATCTCCGCGAGTTCATGGTGGCGGCCACGAGGGCGGGAGTCCCGCAGTCGTGGGCGAGCAATGCCGCTCTCATCCAGCTCGTCGGCCACGAGTCGGGCTGGAAGGTCGGCGTCAAGGCGCCTTCGAGCACGGCTTTCGGCCTCTTCCAGTTCCTCAAGTCCACGTGGGCCAAGTACCTCCCGGAGGTGCCTTATGGCACCGCGAGCGCCGCCTGGCAGGCCGTGGGCGGGTATCGCTACATCCGCGCGGCGTACAAGACGCCGGAGCGGGCGTGGGCCTTCTGGCAGTCCACCGTGTGCAAGAACGCGAGCCTCGCCCCCTCGGATCTCCAGTCCAGGTCCCGCACCTGGATCTCCAAGGGATACGCCGGCTACTGACGGCAGCGCGCCGCGGGCGGCGTGAGCTGTCCGCGGCGCCGTATTCAGGGCTGGATGACTCCCCTCTCCTCGGCGTCGAGTGCTGTCTCGGCGCCGACTCCCCCTCTCCTCGCGCCGTCCCGAGCGGAGACGCTTCGCTCGTACGGTCACCGCCTCACCCTCCGCCCACGCGGCGCTTGCGCCCAGACGCATCTTCCGCACGAGCGCGGCCCGGCCCCACCTGCGCTCTTCTCCGCCGGTGCGTTCGCGCGCCTGCTCGCCTGGCAAATCCCGCCAAAGTTGCCGCCGTGGGGCGAATCTTCCGCTCGCACCACCCTGCGTGGGGTCCTAAGTTGGGGTGTCTCCGAGTCCGGGGTATTCCCATGTCCGCTGTCCTCGTCGTCCTCCTGGTGCTCCACGGGCTGATTCACCTGATGGGGTTTCTCAAGGCCTTCGGCTTCGCGGAGCTCCCCCAGCTCGCGCTGCCGATCTCCAGGCCGCTCGGCGTGCTCTGGCTCGCCGCGGCGCTGGCCATGCTGGCGACTGGCGCCCTCGTCTACCTGTCCCCGCGCTGGTGGTGGGCCGTCGGCGCCGTGGCCGTCGTGATCTCCCAGGTCGTGATCGTGGCCTCGTGGGGAGACGCGAAGTTCGGCACGCTGGCCAACGTGATTGTCCTCGTCGCCGCGATCCTCGGCTTCTTCTCCGACGGGCCCGCGAGCCTACGGGCCGAGTACGAGCGCGAGGCGGCGCGGGGCCTCGCGCGCGCGGCGCCGGCCGCGCCGGTCACCGAGGAGGACCTCGCGCCGCTCCCGCCGCAGGTGCAGCGCTATCTGCGCCTCGCGGGCGTCCTCGGGCAGCCCCGCGTGCAGAGCTACCACATCCGCTTCACGGGCCGGATCCGCAGCGGCCCGAGCGCGGCGTGGATGCCCTTCGTCGCCGATCAATACAGCTTCGCCGACCAGCCCACGCGCCTCTTCTTCATGCGGGCCAGGATGTTCGGCCTGCCCGTCGACGCGCTGCACATGTACTTCGGAGAGCAGGCCTCGATGCGCGTGAAGGTCCTCTCGATGGTGCCGATGGTGGACGTCTCCGGCCCGGCGCTCGCGGCCGCCGAGACTGTCACTCTCTTCAACGACATGTGCCTCATGGCGCCGGCGACCCTCGTGGACCCGAAGATCCGCTGGGAGCCTGTCGACGCGCAGCGCGTGAAGGCCACCTTCACGAACGCCGGGACGACGATCCAGGCCACGCTCGTGTTCGACGAGGCGGGCGAGCTCGAGGACTTCGTCTCCGACGACCGCAGCGCCCTGCAGCCCGACAACGTCACGTTCGTCAAGCAGCGCTGGTCGACGCCTGTCTCGAAGTACAAGTCCTTCGGCCCCTTCCGGCTCATGTCGTTCGGCGAGGCCCGCTATCATCCGGCCTCGGGCGAGTACGCTTACGGCGAGTTCGAGCTGCACGAGGTGGCCTACAACACCACCGCGATGGCACCGCTGGAGTGACGGGCGAGGCGCCTCTTTCGAGGAGCCCGCGGGCTCCGGAGAGCGCGTCGCCGCCTTCTCCGTCAGCTCCTCCTCCCCGGCCCGCAGACACCCCCGTTTGCCGCCCCCTCGGAGCGCCGCCGCCCACGTTCGGCTTGCGTCGAGGGGGGGCGATGGATGAAGCTGCGGGCATGGGCCGCGCCGTCCTTCAAGCTCGCCTCTCGCCGGAAGAGTACCTCGCCTTCGAGCGCGCCTCCGAAGATCGCCACGAATATGCGGACGGGGAGATCTTCGCGATGTCCGGGGGGACCATCGCGCACAGCGAGATCACCGGGAACATCTATGGCGAACTGCGAAACGCGGTCCGCCCACGCGGGTGCCGCGTGCTCAACGGAGACATGCGCATCCACATCGAGGCGACCGGCCGGTACGTCTACGCCGACGCCCTGATCCTGTGCGACAAACCGCTCTTTCACGACGGTCGGATGGACACACTCCTGAACCCCAAGCTGGTCGTCGAGGTGCTCTCGGACTCGACGGAGGCCTACGATCGCGGCGACAAGTTCGCAGGCTACAGGACCATCCCCTCGCTCCGCACGTACGTCCTCGCCTCGCAGAAGGAGCCTCGCATCGAGGTCTTCTCCCGTCAGGCCGACGGAAGCTGGGTCCTTCGCGCCTACGGTCCCGGTGAGCGCGCCGTCTTGACGGACATCGATGTGCTCCTCGACGTAGACGCCGTCTATGCGGGCGTTTTCGGCCTCACGGACGCTGCCTCCGGCGCCGCGTAGCCCGAGACCCCGCGGCCGGCATCGCTGCGCCTCCGGGGGGGCGGTTCGGAGACGCGGGACGGGGGGGCTCCGGGTGGGGGAGGGCGCCTTTCGCGCCCCCAAATTCTCTGCTTTGGTCTGATCTTTGTGGATCATGGGCTGTTCGTTCGGGTGTTGCGCGGGGGGCCGGGCTCCGTGGTAGGGTCCGCCGGACAACCCACCTTCTGTCAGGAGAGACTCGCTTCGTGGAAACACCCGCCACTGCCACCTTCCTCGTCACTGCCCCCGATCAGGCCGGGCTCGTCGCGCGCCTGTCCGGCTTCTTCTACGAGCTGGGCGTCAACATCCTCGACGCTTCGAACCACACGGATCTGCACGCCGACGCGGGGCCCCGGTTCTTCATGCGGCTCGTCGTGGATCTCGCGTGCCTCGGGCGCGCGGAGGCCGCGGCGCGACTCGGTGGGTCCGCCACCCGAAAGAACCTGGAGGCGGCCTTCGACGAGCTCGCGGGGAAGCTCGGGGCCACGTGGAGCGCCGCGTACAGCGATGTCCTGCCGCGCGTCGCCATCCTCGTCACCAAGGACCCGACTTGCCTCTACGACCTCGTCCTGCGGCAACGCATGGGGGAGCTCCGCTGCGAGATCCCGCTGATCCTCTCCAACCACGCGGCGCTGGAGCCCGTCGCCGAGAGCTTCCGCATTCCCTTCGTCGCGCTGCCTGTCACCTCGGAGACCAAGGCGCAGCAGGAGAAGGCGCTCCTCGAGCACATCCGGCGTCACCACGTCGATCTGGTGGTGATGGCGCGCTACATGCAAATCCTGAGCGATGATTTCCTGCGGGAGGCGCCCGTGGTCATCAACATCCACCATGGCTTTCTGCCGGCTTTCCAGGGCGCGAAACCCTATCACCAGGCGCACGCGCGCGGCGTGAAGCTCATCGGGGCGACTGCCCACTACGCGACGAAGGACCTCGATCAGGGCCCGATCATCGAGCAGGACGTGGCCCGCGTGAACCACCAGATGGGGCCGGACGACCTGGTGCGCCTGGGCCGCGACGTGGAGCGCGTGGTGCTCGCGCGCGCCGTGCGGGCCCACCTGGAGAAGCGCGTGATCGTCGAGGGGCGCCGGACGATCGTGCTGTGATCAGGCTGGGAGGGGAGGTGTCTCGAACACCCCCCTTCCTCAGCCGGGGAAGGGCTGGCCCGGCTTTCCGCGCTCGAAGTAGTAGCGGAAGTAGCCAGTCAGGTGCGAGGTGAACTCGGCCGGGATCGCGTCGGCGTCCAGCGGCTCGCCGAGCGGGGCGTCGTGCGGATCGCCGATGATCAGGTCGAAATCGGCGTCCGTGTACTTCTCCGCGGCGCTCTTCTCGTTGGGGTCGCCGCTGAAGAGGGAGCGGAAGCGGACCCAACCGGAGACGGCGTAGAGGACCGTGTTCTGGTTGTGACAGGACTTCTGGAGATAGAGCGAGACGGCCACGGGGAGGACGTCGCAGATCTGCGTCGCCTCGTCGCACGGCGGGCGCGGGGCGACCGTCGCGCCGGGGGGGATGACGCCGATCGGGATGGCGACAGGCACTTCGACATAGAGCTTGAGCGCCTCTTCCTCGGTGGCGCCGCCGGCCATGGCGGCCTTTTGCTTTTGCTGGAGGGGCGCGCGGATCTTGTCGACGTCGTTCACGAGGACCGAGAGGCCGTCCGACAGCTCGTTGATGTCGGTGCCGCGCTGGATGCGCATCTGGATGGTCTCGCGAAAAGGCACCGCGGCGAAGAAGTCGGGCCGGAGGTCGTAGGCGTCGCAGCCGACGTCGATGCCGTCGGGCCCTGCGCAGTTGTCGGGGGAGGGGAGGACGCACTCCTTGGCGTAGAGATCGTCCGAGTGGACCTCGCCCTCGCCGCGGCCGAGCGAACAGCCCATCACCGCGGCGGCGAGCACCGGAACGACGGCGAGATGCGAAGTTCTCACGAGGCCTCCTTCTGCCGATCAGCGCTGTTTGTCTCGCTCGAGCGGAGCGCGCGCACGATGGTGCCTCCGCCGAACACCCGATCTCCGGAGTAGGCGACTGCCACCTGGCCGGGCGAGACGGCCCGGACAGGCGCCGTGAACCGCGCGACGAAGCCGCCGTCCGGGGCCCTGTCGATCACCGCGGGGGCGCCCTCGTGGCGCGACCGGACGCGCACCGTGGCGCGCAGCGGGAAGGTCACGTCGTCGCTCCACACGGCCTCGTCGAGCCGGAGGCCGCCGGCGTGCAAGTCGCCCTCTTCGCCGAGCTGGATGGCGCCTGTCGCGCCGTCGATGGCCGCCACGAAGAGGGGCTTTCCGACGGCGACGCCGAGCCCCTTTCGCTGGCCGACGGTGAAGGCGTGGACGCCCGCGTGGGCGCCGATCGCGCGGCCGTCCGGCGCGAGGATGGGCCCCGGCCGGACGCGCCCGTCCGCGCGCTGCTCGACGAACGAGGCATAGTGTCCGGACGACACGAAGCAGAGCTCCTGGCTCTCGCCCTTGGTGGCGCCGGGGAGCTTGCGGGCGACGGCTTCGGCGCGGACCTCCGCCTTGGTGGCGTCGCCGAGGGGGAACGTGAGGCGGCGCAGCTCGTCCTCGCGGAGCATGTGGAGGAAATAGCTCTGGTCCTTTTGCGCGTCCTTGCCGCGGAAGAGGCGGGCCTTGCCGTTCTCGAGGGCGACGCGGGCGTAGTGGCCGGTGGCGACGAGCTCGGCGCCCAGGCGGTCGGCGAGGGGGAAGAGCTCGCGGAGCTTCACCGAGCGGTTGCAGGCGATGCAGGGGCTCGGGGTCTCGCCGTGGAGGTAGGCGTCGACGAAGGGGCCGACGACGTGCTCCTGGAAGAGGTCGCGCCGATCGAAGGTGAAGTGGGGGATGCCGAGGACGTCGGCGACGCGGCGGGCGTCGTGCTGGTCTTCGGGGGCGCAGCAGCGGCCGCGCTCGCTGCCGTCGTCGGGGTAGTCCCAGAGGTGGAGCGTGACGCCGACGACGTCGAGCCCCTGGTCCACGAGGCGCGCCGCGGCGACCGAGGAGTCGACCCCCCCGCTCATCGCGATGACGACGCGCGTCCGTGCAGGCATGGTGGCCTTATAGCGCAAATGCGGGCGGAGGTGGTAGCGTGCGGGCGTCCGGACTGGAAGCGTCCCCATGAGAATCCCCTACGGCCTCTCGAACTTCGCTGCTCTGCGCAAGGGCCGCTATTTCTACGCGGACAAGACGCCTTTCATCCCCCTGCTCGAGAGCCACGAGTCCGGCTTCCACTATCTCCTGTTCCTCCGTCCTCGCCGGATCGGCAAATCGCTGCTGCTGAGCATGCTGGAGCACTACTACGACGTCGGACGTCGCGAGCAGTTCGACGCGCTGTTCTCCGGCCTTTGGATTCACGAGCACCCGACGCCCGAGCGCAACGCGCACCTGGTGCTCACGCTCGATTTCTCGCCCCTCGCGGTGAGCGGCGGGCAGGAGGCGCTGGAGCGCACGTTCTTCGAGGTGGTCCGGGGCGGCGTCGAGGATTTCTTGATCCGGTATCAAGACACGGTCCCTGATCTGCGCCGCCTGGATGAGCGCCTCGGGACGTACAGAGATCCGGACGCGCTGATGATGGCGTTGTTGCGGCTCCTCGGAAGGTCGGAGCGCAAGATCTACCTGTTCATCGACGAGTACGACAATTTCGCCAATCGGCTGCTCTCCGATGGACAGCAGGGCCTCTACGACTCCGTGGTTCGGGGCACGGGGTTCGTCCGCAGCTTCTATGCGGCGCTCAAGGTCGGCACGGGGTCGGGCGCCCTCGCGCGCATGTTCATCACGGGGGTGTCGCCCATCCTCCTCGACGACCTGTCGAGCGGGTTCAACATCATCGCGCACGTCTCGCAAAAAGCCCGGTTCAACACCATGGCCGGGTTCACGCGGCCGGACGTCGAGCGGGCGGTGGAAGAGTTCCTCGGTGACAGGCCGGAGCTCGAAAAGGACCCACGCCTCGGGGACCGCGCGGCGCTCCTCTCCGCGATGGAGCAGTACTACAATGGCTACCGCTTCGCGCGGGACGCCGAGGAGCGGGTCTACAATTCGGATCTCGTCCTCTACTTCCTGCGGGAGATCGAGAACAACGGTCGTTACCCGGGGCAGATGCTCGACCTCAACGTGCGCACGGACTACAGCCGGCTCCAGCGTGTCGCCATGCTCTCCGGGGCCGCCGGCGAAGAGCAGCGCTCCCTCCTCGAGGCCGTCCTCACGACAGAGCACGTCACGAGCGCCATCGTGGAGCAGTTCGGCTCGCGCAACATCCAGTCTCGGGAGCAGCTCGTCTCGCTCTTCTACTACATGGGCATGCTCACGTTCGGCTCTCCGACGCCGGACCGCTCCGCGCCGGAGCTCGTCATTCCGAACCGCGTCATCCGCGAGCTCCAGTGGGAGTACCTGGCGCTCTCGCTGAAGGAGCACGAGAAGGTCTGGATCGACACGATCGACCTGGAGAGCGCCCTCTCCGCGATGGCCGTGAGGGGGGATATCGAGCCGCTCCTGTCCCAGTTCCGGGCGCAGGTCGTGGCGCGCCTCGGGTCGAAGGACCTGCGGCAGTTCAGCGAGAAGGTGCTCAAGCTCATGCTGCTCGCGTACATCTCGCAGAGCCGCGTGTTTCACGTCCTGAGCGAGAAGGAGTTCTCGGGCGGGTATTGCGATCTGTTCCTGGGGCTCAGTCGAGACGTGCCGAGCGGCCGCTTCGCCTGGATGCTGGAGGTCAAATACCTCAAGACGAAGACGAAGCCTGCCGACGTCGAGCGGGCGGTGGAGGAGGCTTTTGCGCAGCTCGAACGGTACACCGCCGACGGTCAGCTCGTGCCGCTGCTCACGCTCGGCAAGGAGCTGAAGGCCGGAGCGCTGGTGTTCGTCGGGGCGAAGGACGTGCTGTTCCGGCCCTGGCCGGCCCCCCCCTCCGCGGAGTCGGCGCCGCGAAAGAAGAAGGCGGCCCCGCGCGCCGCCGCGGCGAAGAAGGCGGCCCCGCGCGCCGCCGCGGCGAAGAAGCCCCGCCGCCAGGACTGACTGTATTCCGAACGGGACCGCGACCCCGCTCACCACATGATCGCGGACGGCTTCTCCCCGGTGGCGCCGCTCCCCAGCTCGCCATGGGCGTTGTCGCCCCAGCAGGCGAACGTCCCGTCCTCCACCCGCGCGCACAGGTGAAGCGCCCCGGACGACACAGCGCCCACCCCCGTGAGCCCCGGCACCGCGAACGGCTCCGGATGATCCGCCTTGGCCGGATCGCCGAGCTCCCCGCTCGCGCCCGCGCCCCAGCACTGCACCGCGCCGTCCCCCATCTGCGCACAGCTGTGATCGCCCCCGAGCGCCAGCGCGACGGCCCCCGTGAGGCCCTTCACCTTCACAGGCGCAGTCGCGTCCTTCGTGGTGCCGTCCCCGAGCTGCCCATGGTGGTTGTGCCCCCAGCACGTGACCGACCCGTCCGCGAGCCGCGCACAGGCATGCTCGAAGCCCGCCGCGATCTCGACAGCGCCCTTGAGCCCCTTCACGACGGGCAACGTCGCGGCCCTCACCGCCGCAGGCGGCGTGGTCACGACCATCATCGTGCGGGCCCCGTGCTTGGGCGGCGGGGCCGGCGGCGCCGTCGCGCGCCCGAGCGCCTGGAATGCGTCCGAGCCCCAGCACGCCACGCCCCCGTCCCCGAGCGTCGCGCACGCGTGATCCCGCCCGAGGAAGAGCGCCCGCGCGCCCGACAGGCCCAGGACCTCCGAGGGCCTGTCCTGCGCCCCCGTCTGCTGCGGCGCGGCCGGGACTGCCACCTTGGGCTTGACCGCCGGGCCGGCCCCGAGCTGGCCAAACTCGTTGTCGCCCCAGCACGCCACCGTGCCGTCCTCGAGCCGCGCGCACGAGAAGAGCTGGCCGGCGGCGATCTGCGCGACCTTCTCCAGCTTGGGGACCGGCATCGGATAGCCGCGCATGTCCTTGGTGTCGTCGCCGAGCTGCCGGACCGCGTTCGAGCCCCAGCAGTGCACTGTCCGATCGGCCAGCAGAGCGCAGGTGTGCTGTGCGCCGAGCGCCACCTCGACGACGCCGCGGAGGCCCGCGACGCGCCGCGCCCCTTGCTGGCCGAGCTTCCCGCCCTCGGGCGAGCCGAAGCACCGGACCTTTCCGTCCGAAAGGAGCCCGCAGGAGAAGCCCTCTCCCGCCGCCACCTGCGTGATGCCGATGCACGCGACGCCGCTGCAAATGGGGCTCACGGCCGGACACGGCCCCTCGCTCGCCCACTCGCCCTCTTCGCTGCACGTCTCCGGCTTGTTGCCCTTGCAGCGCTGCTCCTCCGGCAGGCAGACTCCACACTTGCCCTTGCCGTTGCAGACCCCGCTCTTGCCGCACGCGGTGCCCACCTCGACAGGCGGGTAGGCCGGCGCCCCTTCCTCGCAGACCTCCTCGGCGCAGGGGTTGTCGTCCTCCGGCGGCTCGTCCGTCTTGTCCGGGATGCCGACGCTCTTCCCCTGGCCGTCGCAGACGAGCACCTTGCAGTCGCCACGGACCTGCGACTCCCGGCCGATGAGCGTGTCCTTGGCCGCGTTGACAGCGGTGCAGACCTCCTGCCAGCACGTCCACACCTGGCACGGATTCGCGGGCTGCGGGCAGTCGCGATCCGTCGCGCAAGGGCGGCCTTCCGGCGTCGGATTCTGCGGATCCCCCACCCGCGTGAAGCAAGAAGAGACGGCCATCGCCAGGCCCACAAAGGCGGCGCCTGCCAGGAGCCTCGTCGCCCCGAGCCTCACAGATCCACCTGCATGCCGAGCTCCACGACCCGGTTCGGGGGCAGGCCGAAGTAGGCCGTCGCCGGCCGCGCGTTCTTGGAGAGGAAGGCGAAGAGCATCTTTCGCCAGCGCGACATCCTGGCCTTTCCGCTCGTGAGGAGCGTCTCGCGACCGAGGTAGTAGCTCGTGCTGTTGGTCTCGTGCCGGATACCGAATTTGCGACACGCCTCCATCACGGAGGGGACGTTGGGCGTCTGCATGAAGCCATAGCGCGCCACGACCTGGAAGACGCCGAGGCCCTTGTCGGTCACCTCCAGGCGCCGCTCGGCGGGGACCTCGGGGACGCGCTCGTTCTGGATACTGAGCAGCACCACCTGCTTGTGGAGCACCTGGTTGTGCTTGACGTGGTGCAGGAGCACGGGCGGCGTCACGTCCGGGTTGGACGACATGAACACCGCGGTCCCCTTGACGCGGTGGAGCTCCATCGCCTGGAGATCGGCCAGGAACGCGGGCAGCGGGAGCGCCGCCTCCTTGATGAAGTTGTAGAGCGCGGCGCGCCCCGTCTTCCACGTGATCATCACGGTGAAGACGGCGGTGGCCATCAGCAGCGGGGCGAACCCGCCCTTGTGCCACACCCACCCCATCTCCCCGCTCGGGAGGCGCTCCTCCAAGGGCAGGAGCTTCGCCGCGTTCGCCGCGAAATACCCCACGTCGAAGAACATGAACATCGCCAGGAGGGGGAGGGCCTTCCACAGAGGCCACTTCCACCGCTCGTGGATCACCACGAAATAGACCACCGACGTGATCCCCATGGTGCCAGTCACCGCGATGCCGTAAGCGGCCGCCAGCGCCGTCGACGACTGGAACCCGAGCACGAGCGCGATGCAGCCGATGAGCAGCGCGTTGTTCACCTCGGGGATGTAGATCTGCCCCTCCGAGTCCTTCGACGTGTGCACGATGGTGACGCGCGGGAAATACCCGAGCTGGACGGCCTGCTGGGTGAGCGAGAAGGCCCCGCTGATGAGGGCCTGCGACGCGATCACCGTGGCCATCGTCGCGATCGCGATCACCGGGTAGAGCGCCCACCCGGGGACGAGCGCGTAAAACGGGCTCTTGGCCGCGGCCGGATTGGAGAGGAGGAGCGCCCCCTGACCGAAGTAGTTGAGCAGGAGCGCCGGGGCCACCATCGCGTACCAGGTCATGCGGATCGGCCGGCGGCCGAAGTGGCCCATGTCCGCGTAAAGGGCCTCTCCGCCGGTGATGCACAGCACGACGGAGCCGAGAATCAGGAAGCCGTGCCCCTTGTTCTCGATGAAGAAGCGGACCGCGTAGCCGGGGTAGACGGCCTTGAAGACCTCGGGGTTCCCCGAGATCGCGCGGAGCCCGAGCACGGAGATCGTCACGAACCACACGATCATCAGCGGGCCGAAGACCGCGCCGACGCCCCCTGTCCCGCGCTTCTGCACGAGGAAGAGGCCGACGAGGATCGCGCACGTGATCGGCACGATCCCCGGATCCAGGGACGGGGCCGCCTCGCGGAGGCCTTCGACGGCGGAGAGCACCGAGATCGCGGGGGTGATCACGCCGTCGCCGTAGAGCAGCGCCGCGCCGAAGAGCACGAGCGGGAGCAGGATCGGGCGGGCCTCGCGCTTGCCGTCCTTCTGCGGCACGAGCGCGAGGAGGGCGAGGATGCCGCCGGCGCCCTCGTTGTCCGCGCGCATCACGAAGGTGAGGTACTTCACCGTCACGATCATCGCGAGCGACCAGAACACGAGCGACAGCACCCCGAGCACGTTGGCGGGCGTCGTCGCCACGTGGTGCGTGCTCTCCGGGCTGAAGCACTCCTTCATGGCGTAGAGCGGGCTCGTCCCGATGTCCCCGTAGACGACGCCGAGCGCCCCGAGCATGAGCGCCCACTGGGAGCCGCCGTGGTGGCCGTGGGCCTCTCTGGGAGCGCCTGCGCCGTGCCCGCTTGGGGCCGCGCTCGCCGGTGCCCCGGGGCTCTCGGGCTTTGCGGCCGCGCTGGGACCTTGTTCCGTGCCGGTGGTCATCGCCGCGAATCCTAGTACAAAGCGCCGCGGGTTTTCCCACTTGCGCCGCATCGCCGCTCGGCGCAAAGCTGGACGCGGAATGGATTCGACGGCGATCAACGGACGCGCGCGGGCGGCAAAGGTCGCGGCGTGGCTCGTCCGCCGGCAGAGGTCGCGCGAGGCCGTCGACCTCCTGAGCGCGTGGGCCGCGCGCGGCGCCAACGATCCCGACGCTCAGAAGCTCCTCGGCGACGCGCTCCGCATCGATCAGGGCGCCCCCATCGCCAAGATGGCGTTCGAGCGGATGCAGGGCATCGACGGCGATCACGCGCTCCTCGACGAGGCGATCGAGCGCTACGCCGACGCCGAGCTCTTCCGCCTCGAGCGCGAGATGGGGACGGGCGCGTTCCGCCGTGCTCAGGTTGGATTCAACGACAACCTCAAGCACAAGGGCCGCGTCTACCACATCCAGACGGAGGACTCGGGCGTCGACAAGCCGCAGATCCTCACGCACCTCTTCGCCGACGGCGGCCGCGTCCTCAAGAGCTACAAGCGCACGTACAAGGACCAGCTCGACCGCCCGGATCTCGACGCGTACGTCCGCGCCCTGATGAAGGCGCAGCAGATGGAGATGGCGAGCGCCCTCCGCGAGGGCAAGCTCGACGGCGTCATCGACGGCCGCGAGCCCGGCGGCATGGTGCACCTCACCGAGGCGCCCCACGTCGACATCCAGCGCCTCTCCAACAAGAGCGATCGCGTCGTCCCGGCCGGCGTGGTGATCGTCCGCAAGGACAGCGAGCCCAAGATGGTGAAGAAGCCGGAGCAGTCTCCGGTCCGCTTCCGGCTCCACGTCCTCCGCAGCCTCACCGGCGGCCCTGAAGAATACGCCCCCCCCGGTGACCTCGTGATCATCGGCGCGACGGGCGCGATCCAGCTCCCCGGCGAGCGCTTCTGCCACCCCCGCGAGGCCCTCGTCCGCTACAGGAACGCGCGCGTCGTGCTCGAGGACATCGACGGCGGCAACGGCGTCTTCCTCCGCATCCGCCGCCCCGTCGAGCTCGCCGTCGGCGACGAGTTCATCGTCGGCGACCAGCTCCTCCGCATCGAGCGCAACCCCGATCCCGACGATCACCCGGACCCGGATCCGACCTACTTCTGGTCCTCCCCCAAGCCCGTCTCCCCCTTCCGCATCGTGCAGATCTTCGAGGGCGGCGCCCCCGGCGCGTGCGTGATGGCGCGCGGCACCACGCTGCAAATCGGCGCCGCCGTCGGCGATCTCGTCTTCCCCAACGACCCCCTCGTCTCCGACTACCACTGCCTCGTCGAGGAGCAGGCCGGCACCGTCGTCCTCACGGACCTCGCGTCGCGCACGGGCGTCTTCGTTCGCATCCAGGGCGTGCAGGAGCTGACGCACGGCGACGAGCTCCTCGTCGGCCGCACGCGCCTGATGGTGGACCTCGCCGGCTCCGGCCCCGGCGCCTGACGCGCCGCCCGCCCCCATCGCGCAGCGGGCTGCGTTTTTTCGGGGAAGCGGCTATCGTCCGCTCATGGCTCTGCACAAGCTCGACCGGGAGGACCGGCTACGCCTCATGCGCTTCGTTTGCTCGTTCGCGTGGGCGGACCTCGAAGTGAAGAAGACCGAGCGGGCGCTCGTTCACAAGATGGCGAAGAAGCTCGCGCTCGACGACGACGAGAAGAAGATGGTGGAGGAGTGGCTCCAGGTGCCGCCCCGCGCGGAGGAGGTGGACCCGCAGAGCATCCCGCACGCGCAGCGCAAGATGTTCCTCGACGCCGCCCGCGAGATGATCGGCGTCGACGGCGAGGTCGATCCCGAGGAGGCGGAGTCCTTCCAGCTCCTCGAGCAGCTCCTCCGCTGAGGCTGCCGCCTCCTCCGGTCACTTCCCGAACGCCGGCCCCCGCACGCGATCGTCGCCGTCGCGCTTCGTGAAGCCGTCGCGATCGAACGCCTCCAGCAGCGGGATCACCTGCCGCCGGCCGAGCCCGGAGATCGCCTTCAGATCCGCGATCGTGAGGCGCGGCGCCCCTTCGAGGTGCGCCGTGATCTTCGCCTTGAGGCCGTCCACGGCCTTGCGCGAAAACCACAGCTCCCCGGCGGCCATCGCCACCCCCTCGCGCGTCAGCTTCGCGAGGATCGCCTTCGTTTCCTTGGGGTTCGCGCCGGTGGCCTCGCGCATCATCGCCTCCGAGAGCCCGCGGAGCCCCGTCTCTTCCATCGCCCGCAGCGCCTTCTCCACGGCGGTCCCGGCGGCGCCCGACGAGCCGCTCTCGAACCCCGGCACGCGCGCGATGTCGGCCTCGACGGCGATCGGATCCCCGGCCGCGGCGCCCTTGCGCGCCGCGAGCCGGATCGCCTCGTCCGCGGCCTCCGGGCTCGAGCTCTCGCCGAGCTGCTTGCGCAGCGTCTCCAGCGGCAGCCCGCGATCGAGCGGCGCCGCCTTGTGGTGCT
>WBZX01001035.1_pt1 | contig 22285 bp, 19 predicted proteins | sample 5204211 | NCBI WGS metagenome assembly WBZX01 (sample SAMN12344362, study PRJNA552823) | activated sludge metagenome | biome: Activated sludge suspended growth; feature: Nitrification reactor; material: Wastewater; isolation source: activated sludge from nitrification reactor of wastewater... | reverse complement strand
ACTGACCCAGCACCGAGGGATCACCTACCTGAAGTGGGACGCCAACCGAGACATCACCGAGCCCGGCTCGGGGGCGTTGAGCGACGACTCCCAGACCCATCTAGCCGTCGATCGGGTACGTCACACCTGGGACGTGATGGCCGGGGTGGCGGCCCGCCACCCCGATGTGGAGATGATGCTGTGCGCGTCCGGTGGTGGACGCAGCGACCTGGGCACCCTGGCCTCTTTCCACGAACTGTGGACCTCGGACAACACCGATCCGGTGGACCGGGTGCGGATCCAGTGGGGAGCGTCGCACCTGCTGCCGGCGTCGGTGCTCGGTGCCCACGTCACCCGGTGGGGGCTCAGACCGATTCCCTTCGCCTGTGCTGTGGCGCTCTCGGGCCGGTTCGGCTTCGACCTCGACCTGACCTCGCTCAGCGATCACGAATGGTCCTGTGCTCGGCGAGCGGTGGCCGTGCACCATCGCATCAGAGATGTCGTTCAGCATGGCGAGCTGTTCCGTCTGGAGTCGCCGGTCGGCACCGATCGTGGTTCGCTCGCCTATCTCGCTCCCGACCGGTCACGCAGCGTGGTGTTCATATTCCGGCTGGACGACGAGGACCTGGGGTCGTCACCTGGGGGAGCTGGAGTTCAGATCCCCTGGCTGAGGGCCGGGAGTAGGGGGACGCTCGAGGCCGCCACCGACCTGTCGCCCCACCATGACCCGCGGGCCGTGGATCTGGCCGACGTGGCCGGAGGAGTGATCGATTGGCCCACTGGAGTCGGGCCGGTGGCCCGGGTGGTGGAGTTGGTTCACCCTTCGCTGTGACGGAGCCGGCTGAGGGGGTCAGCGAGAGGCCCGGCCAACAGATCGTCTACTGCCATGGGATGGGCCATCAGGTAGCCCTGGACCCAGGGCACCCCCAGCTCTCGCAGGACATCTACCTGGGCTTGTTCCTCGACCCCTTCGGCCACGATCGACAACCCGAGGCGCCGGCCCAGCTCGATGATGATCTCGGCGATCACCCTGGTGTCGGTGTTGGTCATCAGCGCCCGGGTGTAGCTGATGTCCAGCTTGAGGCCGTCGATCGGGTAGCGCCGGAGGTAGGCGATCGACGAGTAACCGGTGCCGAAGTCGTCCAGGACCAGCGACACCCCGGCATCTCGCAGGGTTCGCAACGTCTGGTCGACCTCGTCGAGGGTGTCGATGAGCACCGATTCGGTCAGTTCGAGCACCAGCCGATCTGCTGACAGGTGGCGGTCGGCGAGGGCCTGCAAGGTGCGCTGGGCGAATGACGGCTCGAGCAGTTCGCGTCCTGACACGTTGACCGAGACGACCGTTGCCGGGGCGGTGGGCTCTGAACCGGCGGGAAGGTTGGTACGCCAGTGGTCGTCTATTCGAACCAGGTTGTCGAGCGAACGGTGGAGGATCCGCGACCCGAGCGGGATGATCAATCCCGACTCTTCGGCGGTGGGCACGAACTCTGCGGGCGAGACCAGGTCCCAGCGGGCCAACGCCTCGAACCCACCGATGTGGCCGTCCTCGATGGAAACCACCGGTTGGAAGTAGGCCTGGATCTCGTCGTTGGTGATGGCCTGTTGGAGGGCAGTCTCGAGTACGAAGCGGCGGGTGACCGCTTCTCGCTGGTCGTGGTCGAAGCGGGCGATGCGGCCTCGGCCTCGCCGTTTGGCGGCGTACATGGCGGTGTCGGCGTTCTTGATGAGCTCCTCGGGGTCGAGGTCGTCGATTGGGGTCCAAGCCACGCCGACGCTGGCTGAGAGCCTGGTGGGTACGTCGGGGACCCGCACGTCCTCGATAGCGTGGAGCAGCTTGGTGGCCAGGTCGGTGGCGTGGTCGATGCTGCCGACGTCGCTGTGGACGACCACGAACTCGTCACCACCGAACCGGGTGACCGTGCCGGACCCGGCAATTTCGACCAACGCGTCGGCCACCGCTACAAGGAGCTTGTCTCCGGCCCCGTGGCCCAGCCCGTCGTTGACGACCTTCAGGTGGTCGAGGTCTATGAAGCAAAGTGCGACGTCGTTGGCCGAAATTGCGCTCAGCATCTCGTTGAGTGACAGCCGGTTGGGCAGCGAGGTGAGCGGGTCCACGTGGGCCAGCTCGTCGAGTTGGCGCGCGTGGCGACGTTCAGCGGTGACGTCGCGCAGGATCACCCCGAAGTACCGGGCCTCGGCACCATCGAGCACCGGGGTGACGGTGGCGGCGAGGGTGTGAACCTGGCCGTCCCTGAACTCCAGATCCAGGTCTCCGCTCCAACGTTCCATGCGGTCGAACAGCGGGCGGATGGTGCTGTCCACCAGGTGGGCGACGGTGGGGGCCATCAGGTCGCCAATCGGGACGCCGGTGCGAAGGTCGGTGAGGCGAGCCTCAGCGGCATGGTTCCAGTAGACGAGGCCCGCGTCGGGGTGACCGATGAGCACCATGTCGTCGACGTCGTCTAGAACCCGGACCAGACGCTCGTGGGCACGGCTGCTGGCCACACCCAACTGTTCGACCTTGACCTGGGAGTCGATGTCGAGCAGCTCGGTCACCACCGCTCTGATCCCCGGATCGGCCAGGGCGTTCCAGTTGACGAACTCGAACCAGCGCCAGCTCCCGTCGTCCTGGCACAGACGGACCCGCCCCGGATGGGGGAGCTCGGGGGTGGACAGCACCGCCACCCAGTCGGCCAGGCAGCCATCGATGTCAGCGGGATGGATGAGGTCGGTGGCCAGGGTCCCGATGAGGTCGTCGCCGTGACGGCCGAGGGCTCCCGCAACGTCGCCGGCGCAGTCGATGATCGCTCCGAAGCGGTCCAGGTGAAGGCGGAACGCCACCATCGACGTCCGGTGGTCTGTAGGAGGCAGCGGCGTCGGCTCCAGGGTGGCCACCATCACCTCGAAGCTCGGTACCCCGACCAGGTCGTACATATGGACCATCAGGAACTGGGCATCGACCACCCGGCCATCGATGGTTTGCATGGGGCCGGCCGACTTCACGTGGGCGGTGCCGGTGCGGTCTGGCCTTACCGTTGCGTCCAGCCAAGCCTGGTGCAAGGCGGCGTTACCGCTTGGGTCGATCACCATGTGAGTTAGCGCGTCGAGGGGGAGCAGCGCGACATCCTCGGCCAACAGGCCGACCAAAGCAGGAGGCAGCGTCGTCGGGTTGCCCATGGCGTGCATGCATCGAACCACGGCGTCTGGCGCCAACGACGCCAGCTCGGTGAGGGCGCGGGTTGGGTCCCGGTCGGAGTCGTGGCGCAGAGGACCCTCAGTGCCGTTCCGGTCCGGTACCTGATCCACTGGTCCTCCCCTCGGCATCGGCGGGCAAACCCTGTTCACCACACTACGTGGCGCGCCGGGGTTGTGGGGCCGGACCCGTCTACGATGGGTTCACCGTGGTCGTGGTCCGTCGCTTCTTCCGTTTCGTGTTCGTGATGACCGCCCTGGTGGGGGTCATGGCTGGGTCCTTGGTGTTGATCGGCCCGCACCTGGTCACCATCGTCAGCGCTCACCGTTCCGATCACGAACGCATCAACCTCAAGCCGCTCGCCGAGAGGTCGTTGATCTTCGATTCCTACGGGAACCTCCAGGGCACCATGACCAACAGTCGTGATCCCCAGAACCGTGCCCAGGTTCCGATCGAAGACATCCCCGACACGGTCAAGTGGTCGGTTATCTCCCAGGAAGACGCCCAGTTCTACGAGCACTCCGGGGTGAACGTCAGGGCCATCGTGCGGGCCGTGGACGCCAACCTGGAGAGCGGTGGCGTCAGCCAGGGCGGGTCAACCATCACCCAGCAGGTGGTCAAGAACTCGCTGGTGGGAGACGAGGAGAGCCTGAGCCGCAAGCTGCGTGAGGCGTTCTTGGCGGTGGAGCTCGAGAAGCAGATGTCCAAGGACGAGATCCTCGAGCGCTACCTCAACAGCGTGTACTTCGGTGGTGGGGCCTACGGCGTACAAGCTGCAGCCGAGTACTACTTCCGCAAGGACGTGGCCGAGTTGAACTGGGCTGAAGGTGCCCTTCTGGCGGCCATGATCCGCGCCCCCAGCGAATACGACCCGTTCAAGAACCCGGAGCTGGCCCGGCGTCAGCGCAGCTTGGTTTTCGGCCGGCTGGTGGCCACCGGCCGCTTGACCGAGGAAGAGGTGGCCTTCTCGGAGGGCATTCCGCTCCCCGACGACCCCAACCCGCCGATCCCTCCCTACGACTACTTCGTGGAGGAGGTCAAACAGCAGCTCCTCCACGACCCTCGCTTTGGTCTCGGTTCCACCCCCGCGGCTCGTAACCGGGCCGTGTACGAGGGCGGGATCCGAGTGTTCACCACCTATGACCCGGTGATGCAGGCCCAGGCTGTCCAAGCCCGGGCCGAAACGTTGCCCAAGAGCGAAGACGGCGCCACCTTCGAGGTCAAGAACCCTCGCACCGGCCAGACGACCTTCGGTACCCAGGCCATCGCGTCGGTGGAGCCGTCCAGTGGAGCGGTCAGGGTGCTGGTGGGCGGGCCCGGGTTCGAGAGATGGCAGTACAACCTGGCCACCAAGTCACCGGGTCGTCAGGCCGGGTCGACCATGAAGACCTTCACGATGGCGACCTTGTTCGAAGGTGATGGTGCCGATGGTGTCGAGCACGTCCCCAACGACACGGTCAGCGGTGGGCGGTGCACGTTCAAGTTCCCGGGGGAGTCCAAGCCCTACAGCCTCAGCGGCAACACCGGCTACACCACGATCACCAAGATCACCCAGGTGTCCTCGAACTGCGGCTACATGCGCCTATCTCAGGTGGCTGGCGTGGAGAACGTTGCCCTCATGGCGTCTCGCCTCGGCATCACGAGCGAGCTCTACCTGACCGATGACGAAGGGCGTCCCACCGCTCCGCCGTGGAACCTGACGCTGGGCACCATGGAGGTCACCCCGCTGGACATGGCCGCGGCCTACGCGGTGTTCGCCAACGATGGTCTGCGCAACGAGCCGTACATGGTGGAACGGATCGAGGATCGCAACGGCCGGGTGATCTACCAGCACCGGTCTGATCCCGAACGGGTGGTGTCCCAGCAGACGGCCCGGCTCGTCACCCAGGTACTGGCCGCCAACGTCACCGGTGGCACCGGTCGAAATGCACGGATCTCGGGCGGTCAGCCTGCCGCCGGCAAGACCGGTACCACCAACGACGCCACCGACGTCTGGTTCGTGGGATACACCCCCCAGCTCGCCACCGCGGTGTGGATGGGAGCCCCCGAAGGGGCGATCAGCTTGGCCAACGCCGGGTTGGGTGGCGCCACCGGTGGGCGGTACCCGGCCAAGACGTGGGGCGTCTACTACTCGTTGCTCATGGCCGACCAGGCGACCGTCGACTTCCGGGAGCCGGAATCGGCCCGTCGAGGCAAGTCGGTGGGCAAAGTGCCCTACGAGGCGGGGGGTAGCTCACAGCCCCGCTCGTCGTCGCGTCCCCGTGGCGGCACCACCGGAACCACCACTCCTGGTGGAACGGTTACGACCACGCCTGGCGGAACCACCAGCCCGTCGGCCACGTCGCCACCGGCCACCACCGCACCCTCGCCCGGAGGCTGAGTTGACCAAAGCGTTCGATGTGCTGCTCGACATCCAAGCCCACGACACCAGGCTCGACCAGTTGCGACACCAGCTCGCCGGCCTACCAGAGCGTGGTGCCAGGGACGCGGCTGCGGCGGCGGTGGCCGAGGTCGAATCGGCCACGGCCAAAGCCGAGTCGGCTCGGGCCGACCTGGCCCGCCAACAGAAGCGACTCGACGACGAGATCGAGACGATCGGGGCCAAGCGAGCCCACGAGGAGGCCACCCTCTATGGCGGAACCGTCACCAACGCCCGGGCGCTCCAGGACCTCCAAGAGGAGATAGAGGCGCTCAAGCGTCGTATCACTGCCCTCGAGGACCAAGACCTCGAGATCATGGAGCTGATCGAACCGCTCGACACGACGCTGAGCCAACTGGCCTCTGATCGGGCCGAACGCGTGGCCACATTGGAACTGTCCGAGGCGACGCTGACCGCGGCCGAGGCCGAACTGGCGGTGGCCGTCGATGCTGAGCAGGCCCTGAGGGACGCCTTGGTCTCGGCGGTAGACGGGGTGATCCTGGCCGAGTACGAGACCCTGCGCGGGGCCCTGGGGGGTGTGGGGGTGGCCCGCCTGGTGGGGTCGCAGTGCGGGGGCTGTCACCTGGCTCTCTCCGCTGTAGAGGTGGCCCGGGTGCGCAAGCTGGCCGATGGTGAGATCACCCACTGTGAGGAGTGCGGGCGACTCCTCGTGCCCTGAGCCTCGGTTCGGAGCGGTTCGTGTTCATCTGGTTCGCCGTGGTGTCGGTGGTGTTGGTCGCCTTCGTGTTCAGGAGTCCAGCCATCGACTACCGCACGGTGATCCTGGGATCGGTGCTACCCGTCCTGGAAGCGGTGGCCGGCGGACCTCGTGTGCTGCACTCACTGGTCGGGGCCGTCGCCCTGTTGGGGATCGTCATGGTGGCGACGGTGGGGTCTAGGTTGGTTCGGCGGCGCCTCTTGGGTATCCCGATCGGGGTCATGTGCCACTTGGTGCTCGATGGCTCCTTCACCCAGACCGAGGTTTTTTGGTGGCCGGTCCGGGGTTTGGAGTTCGCGTCGGGTCAGATTCCCGAGCTGGAGCACCTGGGGTTGGCGCTGATCCTCGAAGTGGTGGGGGTGGCGGTGGGGGTATGGGCGTGGAACCTCTTCGGCCTCCATGATCGAGGTGCCCGAGATCGGTTCTGGTCCGACGGTCGGCTGCGCTTGCCCGACGGGCCTGACCCACGCTGACCGGCCCTCACCAACCGTTGCCTCGCAGATCGCCGGGGTGACGCGGGGGAGCCCTGGTGGGTGGCGCGGTAGGGTCTGGCCGACGGTGAGTCCTCCGGGTGACCGCGGTCCGTTGTGCCTCGGTGCAGCGGGCTGAGGAAGGTCGGGGCTCCACAGGACAACGGTGCTGGCGAGAGCCAGGCGGGGGCGACCTCGCGGACCGGGCAACAGAAAGCAGACCGCCGATGGCCGGGTTCGCCCGGCACAGGTAAGGGTGAAACGGTGCGGTAAGAGCGCACCAGCGGTCGGGGCGACCCGGCCGGATCGGCAACCCCCACCGGGAGCAAGGCCAAACAGAGGGCAGAGCGGACCGTTCGCCCCTCCTCGGAGGGACCCTCAGGTGGGCCGCACAGATGGATGGTCACCGAACCGGAACCCCGTAAGGGGCCGGGGAACAGAACCCCGCCTACAGGGGGGCTCACCGTCGATACCAAAGCGACCCGCTCGGCCGGGATCTGTCCCGGGAGCGGCTCAGCGCGGGCGGTGCCTGGCGGGGCTGGTCGTTTCGGCGCCAGGGCGCGTGTGGTTCAGGCGCCGGCTTCGGTGGTGGTGGTCTCGCCCTCTGCCCCGGCCTCGCCCTCACCTTCACCTTCGGCCGGCTCTTCCTCGGCGGCGGTGCTGAGGTAAGCAGCCGTGGAGATCAGGTCCGACATGGGGAACAGGGCGGCGGTCGGGGTGGACCCGGTGCCGCCGTTGCCCCACAGCGTGGCCCGCCTCGCGGCGGCGCCAGCGTGCTCGGCGAAGGTCTGACGCCAGCTCGACTCGAGCATCGATCCGACCGCGGCGATGTAGGTGGCGGCGATGGAGCTCTCGACGGTGGACATGAGGTCGGCGACAGCAGCCTCTGAGGTGAGGAACGACCGCATCGGGTCGATCAGGTTGGTGAGCAGGTACTCGTTGGGCTCGCCCACACCAGCGTGCTCGGCCACGTCGGCACCGAAGACGTCGGCCGCCGCGGTGTGATCCGTTTGGAAACGAGCGGCGGCCTCCACCAGCTCAGGCGTTGCGAGCTCGCCGGAGTGACGGCGGTAGACCTCAACGGCCAACATCTCGAGCGAGTTGGCGGTGGCCAGGGTGTCCAGGTCGGCTTGGAGCTGAGCCTGGGTGGGAGCCTTGGTGGGCACCGTGGGCGGGACCAGCGTGGTGGATGGGGGAGCACCGGAGATGCCGGCCTTGGGGCCGTCGCTGGAACATGCGGCCAGCAAAGCGGTGGCGGCCAAGCCGGTGGTCCCGGCGGCCAACACACCCCGGCGGGTCGGGGTGGAATCGGACTGACGCGGAGTGGTGGTTTCCATTTGTCTCGTTCCTCGTGGTGGCGGCGTCAGTTGCCCGAGTCGGTGGACTCGGTGGTGCTGGTCGTGGACTCTTCGTCGGCCTCGGTGGTGGTGGTGAGATCGCCTTCGCCTTCACCTTCACTCTCGGAGGACTCGGCCTCGGTGGTGGTGCTTTCTTCGCCACCGAAGGGGGTGGCGGGAGTGCCACCGGCCACCAACGCTCCTTCGATCGATGCCACCGCTGGGGTCAGGTCCTCGATGGAGACGCCGGCGGCCCGGGACAGGGCCACTGCCTGCTGTTGTTCGGTGGCACTGACCTGGATGACGGTCTTAGCCGTCACCTCGTCTTCGAGATCGCCGATCACGGCCAGGTGGGTGGCGGCCAGGCCAGCCTCGAGTTCACCCAGACGGCCCAAGATGGCGTTCTGGTCAGAACCGAGCTGTGGGCTGTACTGGGCGGTGATGCCGGGGTCGGCGGTGGGAGCCACCTCGGCTTCTTGGATCATGCTCACCAGCAGGGTCGCGACCTCCTGGTGATGGCGGAGGAACTGGGAGAGGTGATCGAGCCACTCGTCGCTCAGTTCGGTGCGCCCGTTGGTGATCGCCGACAGGTAGGCCTGGGTGGCGGCCAGCTCGAGGGGGGCTACCAGGGTGGCGAAGTCAGAGGCGCTGAGCTTGGCCTTGATGGCGGTGGGGCCTTCGCCGCCTTCTTGGGCCAGGGCGGGCAGAACCCCGAGCCCTCCGTTCAGACCGATGGCGCCGACCGAGGCGGCCACGGCGCCTCCGGCGGCGGTGCGGGCCAGGAAGGCCCGGCGGCTGGAGCCGGTGGCGGCGGTCTCGGTGTGGTGGATCGGCACGCGGAATCCTCCTGGGATCATGGGTCCGGTTGTGAAGTGTGCTCAACCGAGTGGGGTCGAGTCCAAGCGAGAGGGGTCATGGGCGCGGATCGGGGTGGGCGTGACCATCCGGGACGGTGCTGATCGAGTCCCAGGACCCGATCGGCAAGGTCACGTCTCGTCCTTGTCAGAACTGGTTGAAGCCTTGCTGGGCAAGCGCTGAACGATGGGGTGTGCTGGGTGGGCTCGCCCTTCGGTTGGCCTCCTCAAAACGAGATGGCCGAGAGTTCGGGGAACCAGCGTTCGGCCCGCTTCAGGGTGTCGGCCCACCGGTCGCGGTCCACGGTGGCGTTTGGTTCGACGACGGTGCGGGGCTGCCAGGTGCTGGCGATCTCGGAGTCGTCCTTCCAGGCTCCGAGGGCCAGCCCGGCGGCGTAGGCGGCCCCGAGGGTGGTGGACTCCTTCTCGGGCGACACCTCGATGGGCCGGGAGGTGGCGTTGGCCAGGGCCTGGACGAAGGTGGGGTTGTCAGACATCCCTCCGTCGATACGCAGGACCGGGATCGTCAAGCTGCTGTCGGCTTCGGCCGCTTCCACCAGGTCGGCGGCCCGGTTGGCCACCCCTTCGAGCACGGCTCGAACGATCTGGGGCCGTCCGCTGCCTCGGGTGATACCCAACAACGCACCGCGTGCCCCGTAGTCCCAGGTCGGGGTGCCCAAGCCCAAAAGGGCGGGAACGTAGGCCACGCCTTCGCTGTCGGCGCATTGCGATGCGACCTGATGGGATTCGGCGGCGTCGGTGATGATGCCCAGGTCGTCTCGCAGCCACTCCACGTTGGTGCCTGCGGCCAGCATCACCGCTTCGAGCCCCCAGCGACGCTGGCCTTGTGCGCCTCGGGTGACGATCGGGAACGTGCCGCCGGCGCCCTGGGTGGCGAAACTGGGACGGTCGGCGAGGCAGAGGTCGAGCATGCCGCCGGTTCCGAAGGTGATCTTGGCGTTGCCGGGCTCTACACAGCCCTGTCCGAGCAACGACGCCTGCTGGTCGCCGAGGATGCCGGCGATGGGTGGGTTGCCGGGCAGTGCAGTGGCCGAGCCCACGACGCCGATCGAGTCGACCACCGCGGGCAGGGCGCCAACCCCGATGCGCAAGGCCTGGAGGACCTGGTCGTTCCATTGTTCCTGGTCGTCGGTACGCAACCCGGTGAGGGCCACGTTGGTGGCATCGGTGACGTGGACCTGTCCCTGGGTGAGTGTCCAGATGACCCACGAGTCGACGGTGCCGATGCAAAGGTCCCGGCTGCGGTCGGGATCAGCCTGGTCGAGAAGGTGCGATGCCTTGGTGGCGCTCAGGTTGGGGGCGAGCCGGATGCCCTGACCGGCCAGGGTCAGGCAGTCGATGACGGTGCGCAGGTCTTGCCAGCCGATCCCCGGACCGACCGGTTCGCCGGTGTGACGATCCCAGACGATGGTCGACGCCCGTTGGTTGGTGACGCCGACACCGTCCACGGCGCCCACCTCGGCGACCACTTCTAGACCTAGTTCGACGACGGCGGTGGCCATGGCCCTGGCGTCGAATTCGACGAGGCCCGGCGCTGGGCTGATGGGGAGGAGAACCCGATGGCGGCTGGCGATCACGCCGCGGCCCGGTTGCACCACCGCGGCCCGGATGCCGCTGGTGCCGACGTCGATGACGAGCATCTTCACGATGAACCTCCGGGGGTGGGAGTGGATCCTTGGGGGTGACGGGGCTCGGCCCGTCTACCGACACCGGCTCCGCCGGTGGACAAGGCGATGGCCATGACCCCCAACACGATGATGGACCCCACGCTCACCGGGGTACCGCGGTCGAGTCGGCCGATCACACCTATCACCTCCACCAGGGCGAACGTGGTGATGCCGGCCAGCACCCCGTGCAACGGTCGGCGGATGGTGGCTTCACGGCTGGCCACGAACCCGGCGATCCAGAAGGCGGCCAGCAGCGCCACCAGGGTGGCGTTGAGGGCCGCTTTGGGCTTGGGGTCCTGGTCGGCGAGGAATCCGTTGATGACCGCGGCCGGTGCACCCACCAACAGGGCGAACGCCGCCCCTCGGCCGACGACGATCCGGTTGATGGCCCCGCCCGATGGTTCCTCGGTGGAGGTCACGGAGCGGGCCATCCCGGCCCGCCGAAGGCGTCGGGAAGGCCGAGCTTGCCCGGGTTGCACACCCCGTTGGGGTCGAGGGTGGCCTTGATGGCAGCCAGGACCCCGAACCCTCCCTTGAGAGCCTCGGGCATGAAGCGGGCCCGGTTCATGCCTACGCCGTGGTGATGGCTGAGGCTGCCGCCGTTGGCCAGAACGGTCCTGGTGCCGGCATCCCACACCGCGGTGTAGTACGCGTCCCGTTCGTCTGGCGCGACCATGCCGCCGAAGGTGAAGTAGAGGCACGCCCCGGTCGGGTAGGAGTGTGACTGGTGGGCCGAGACCAGCACCGTTCCGGGCACGGCGGTCATGGCTGCGATGGTCTCGGCGTAGATGGTGTTCAGAGCCGACCACGGCGCAGAGATCTCCAGGGTGTCGACCACGAAGCCCTTGGATATGTAGGACTCGAGGGCGGCCACGTCGTTGCGGTGCCCGAACCACTTGTCCACCAGGTCGTCTCCCAGCCGTGTGGATCCGGTGGCCTCGCATTCCTGAGCGGCCACAGCCATGGTGGCGTCGACGAGGACCTGGTCTCCTTCGTCGTAGGCGAGCAGCACGTTGACCGAACGGTCCACGCCGAAGTTCCGTTCGGACTCGATCCCGTCGTAGAGCCGCAGCACCGCTGGGGCCGCGCCTCGCCGAACCATGCGTCGCATGGTCTCCAGGCCGTCGGCGAACGAGGCGAATCCCCAGGCTGACCGGCCCTGGCCGGTAGGGGTGGGCCAGGCTTGGAGCCAGGCCCGGGTGACCACACCCAAGGTGCCCTCGGCCCCCACGAAGAGGCGGGTGAGGTCGGGGCCGACCGCTTCTCGGGGTTGGCCCCCGGTGCGGATGGTGCGCCCATCGGCCAGCACCACCTCGAGTCCCACCACGATGTCTTCGATCTTGCCGTAGCGGTTGGAAAGCTGGCCTGCGCCTCGACACGCCACCCATCCGCCCACCGTCGACAGTGACATCGACTGGGGCCAGTGGCCCACGGTCAGGCCGTGCCGGTCGGCCAGCTCGGCCTCCATTGCATCACCGAACGTTCCGGCCATCACCTCCACCACACCGGACTCGGAGTCGACGGCAACGATGCCGGACAGGGCGGTCAGATCCAGGAGCACACCACCGTGGACGGGAACCGTGCCGCCCACCACGCTGGAGCGGCCTGCGGCGGGCGTGACCGGGATACGGGTCTGATGGCACAGGCGCATCACCGCTGCCACCTCGGAGGTGGAGGTGGGTCGTGCCACCGCTCCGGCCACCTGGCCGACTTGGCCCTGGGTGGCCCAGATCATGGCCAGGGGCCACCAGTCCCGGCTGGCTTCGGCCCGGTCGGTGGCGTCGAGGCTCACATCGGGGCAGACCTCGGCGAGCTGTTCGAGGAAGGCGTCGTCCAACAGCACGATCGGCGCCTTGAGTCGACCGGTGGTCGAGCCCGGTTCGCCCGAGAGCGCGATTGGAGGGGTGGGTGATCCGGGTGCGGGCTGAAGCGTCATCGGTGCCGCAGCCTATGCACCCGCCGAGTTCTCGGGGCGGGGACTTGGGGCGTCGTGGCCGTCCGCGGTGAGTGCCAAGCGCGCCACGAGATCCAACGGCGTGGACGGCAGTTGGGCGGTGTCTCGTTCGGCATCGACGGAGCGCTGGTATTCGGCGGCTTGACCTGCGGCCTGGGCCTCGGACAGTCCGAGCACAGGAGCGATCAGGCGGGCGACATCGACTGCGGCTGCCGCAGAGGCGTCGCGGGCCAGCAGCCGAGCCCGGGTGCGTCGGGTGAGGATGTCGTCGACGGAGCGGGCCATCTCGTGGCGGGCGGCGTACACGGCTTCGGCCCGCAGGTACGGGAGGCCGGCCACCAGTGGCTCGCGAAGGCTGGGATCGGACTCGGCCAGGGCCAGCACCGTGCGAGCTTCTCCGCCGAAGCGGTTGGCGAGATGGCTGGTGGTGGGATCGCTGAGCCGATCCAGGGCGTCGTATCCGTCGGCACCGCGCAGCCGAAGCTTGCGGGTACGGCTGTGGCGGGCCACGCCTTGGACGCGATCGTCGAGCATCTCGACCACCTCGTCGACGGTATCGGCGGCCATCTCTCGGTAGGTGGTGAGCTTCCCTCCGGTAATGGTGACCACGCCCGACGCAGTGGGCGAGACCCGGTGGCGTCGGGACAGATCCGCGGTTCGTCCCGATCCGCCGGTCTTGACCAGCGGTCGCAGCCCGGCCCAGGCGCCGACGACATCTTGGTCGGTGACGCCGGTGAAGCGGATGGCCCGCAGCAAGTAGTCGACGTCGTCTCGGGTGACGGGCGGATCGTCCAGGCTGCCGTCGTAGTCGGTGTCGGTGGTGCCGATGTAGGTGAGGTCACCCCACGGCACCACGAACACGGCCCGTTTGTCCTTGGGGACGGGGATCACGGCGGCGACGTCGTTGCGGACCTTGCTCCACGGCACCGTGATGTGGATGCCCTTGGCAGGACGGATCGATTGTGGGTCTCCGCCCTCGTCGAGGGCACGCACCTCGTCGGACCAGACGCCGGCGGCGTTCACGACCACCTGGCAACGGACCTCGATCTCGTCGTCCCCGGCCCGCACGCGCGCTCCCCGGATCTTTCCGTCAGGGGTCTTGTCCAACCCGACCAGGGCGGCACCGTTGACGGCGACGGCGCCGTGGTCGATGGCGGCGGTACGAGCCAGGGTGAGGGTGAGTCGGGCATCGTCGACGGTGGCGTCGTAGTACAGGTAGGACGCGGCCAGCTTGTCGGCGGGCAGGGTCGGCATGTGAGCCAGGGCCTCGGCCGCAGAGATGCGTTCGTGGAGCTTGCCGATCCGGGCCCCTCCGGTCAGGTCGTACATCCACATCGATGCACCGAGCGCCCGCGACACCTTGCGGGGAATGACGCTGCCGGCCCCGGTGAGGATTGGGAGCAGGAAGGGCAGGATCTTCACTAGGTGGGGTGCGTTGTGGAGCAGCCGTTGACGTTCGTGGAGGGCCTGGTAGACGAGGGCGATCTCACCCTGTTGGAGGTAACGCAAACCGCCGTGGGCCAGTTTCGATGACTTCGATGACGTTCCGGATGCGAAGTCATCTCGTTCCACCAAGGCGGTACGAAGACCGCGGGACGCGGCGTCTAGAGCCACGCCCGCTCCGGTTACCCCACCGCCGACCACCAGCACATCGAAGGGGTCGTCGGCCAGACGGCGCAGTGCGTCGACTCGGTCGAACCAGCCGCCGCTCACGAGTGGTGGCCCGGGGTTGCCAGCCGGGACGAGTGGGCCAGATCGGGTTTGGTGCTACAGCGCAGGGCCATGGACCGATCCTAGGTAGCCCGGTCCGCTGTCGGCACGGTGCGGCGTGGATCGGGACCGAACTAGCCCGGCGCCGGTGGTGAGGGCCCCGGTGGGGGAGAAACGTTGCGGGAATGTGAACCGTGCCGCCTGATGTGGACATTGGCACACCCGCGAGGCCATACTCAGCCCTCGCCCCCGACCTGGGCCTTCCTCCCAGGCTCGCCGGCCCCCAACCGTCGCCCACCGGGGCGGCTGCCGTCCCAGAACCCGAGGGAGCAACCCTCCACCAGATGAACACCTCTTGGCGAGACAAGGCCGCATGTCATGGCCTGGACCCGCAGACCTTCTACCCCGAGACCGATGAGGAAGCGGAGGAGGCCAAAGCGGTGTGTGGCGTGTGTCCGGTGCAGACGTTGTGCTTGGAGTACGCGTTGGTCCGGCGGGAGAAGGAAGGCGTCTGGGGCGGTTGCACCGAGCGGGAGCGCCGCCGGATCATCCGTCAGCGTCGGCGCACGGCCTGATATTCACTACCCGCAACCTTTGGTGGTCGTAGGCTCCCCACCGTGTTCCAAGTGCGACGGATCGGTGCACATGAGGGGGCGGTGCTGCGGGACCTGAGGTTGGCCGCCCTGGCGGACGCTCCGGGCGATGCCACCACCACGCTGGCTCGGGCCCGGGCCCACGACTGCCACCACTGGGAGGAGGCGGCAGCTGCCAACGCGTCCGGACCTCTCCACGCAACCTTCGTGGCCAGCGAGTCCGCTGATGAGCCCGAACAGGGACCGAGCGAAGGTGCGGGCATGGTCGGCGCCTACGCCAACAAGGACGGGACGGTGAACATCATCGGCCTTTGGTCCGCTCCTGGGCACCGAGACCAGGGGGTGGCCGAGGCCCTCCTCGACGCGGTTGCGGTCTGGGCCGGCAGCGAAGCGGGGGCCCGGCGCCTACGGCTGTGGGTGGTGGAACGCAACGGTCACGCCCGGGCCTTCTATGAGGGGCAGGGCTTCCGGGCGACGGGCTCGGAGATTCCCTACCAGCCCGAACCTCGTATCAGGCAGTTGGAGATGGTGCGCGACCTACCCGGCCGCTGAGCCTGTGATGACGGGCCGGTGAGGCCCAGAGGCCTGGCCGCGGGCTGAACCGGACGGTTGAAGTCGGTACTACGGTCAGCGGCCATGGATTTCGCCCTCACCGACGAACTGGCCGCCCTACAAGAAGCCTGCCGCCGCATCGCCCAGGACAAGGTCAAGGTCCGGGCCCGGGAGATCGACGAGACCGGCGAGTACCCCCAGGACCTGTTCGAGGTGTTCCGTGACGCCGGTCTGCTCGGGTTGTGCATCCCCGAGGACCTCGGCGGCGGGGGAGCGGGGATCTTGGGTCTGACCATCGCCATCGAGGAGGTGGCGAAGTACTCCAACACCGCGGCCCTGATGTTGCTCCTCACTCGCCTGCCCACCGGGCCGGTGATGATCGCCGGGTCCCGGGATCAGAACGAGCGCTACATCGCACCGATCGCCGACGGCTCCAAGCGGGCCGCCTTCTGCCTGAGCGAACCCCAGGCCGGCAGCGACGTGATGGGGATGCGGACCAAGGCGGTCCGTGACGGAGACGAGTGGGTGCTCAACGGCACCAAGTGCTGGATCTCCGGTGTGGCCCAAGCCGACTGGTACACGGTGTTCGCCAAGACGTCCGACGACGTCACCGAACGCAACCACAACTCGATCTCGGCCTTCATCGTCGAGCGGGGCTGGGACGGCGTCGAAGTCGGCTCGCTGGACCGCAAGATGGGCGTTCGCGGCGTCGACACCGGGGAGCTGTTGCTCCACGACGTGAGGGTCCCGGCCGCCAACGTGATCGGCGAGATCGGCGGGTTCCAGCTCGCCATGCAGGGCCTCAACTCCATGCGCCCCATCGTGGCCGCCCGAGGCATCGGCCTGGCCGAGGGGGCGCTCATGTACGCCACCGAGTACGTCAAGGAGCGGGCCGCCTTCCGCAAGACCATCGCCGACATGCAGGGCATCCAGTGGGAGATCGCCAAGGTCGCCACCGAGATCGAGGCGGCCCGGCTGCTCACGTATCGGGCAGCGTGGATGGCCGACCGGGGTGAGTACACCAAGGAACACGTCCCGATGCTGTCGATGTCGAAGTACTACGCCACCGAGGTGGCGGTGAAGGCTTCGAACATCGCCCTTCAGATGCTGGGCGCCGCCGGCTACATGAAGGACCACATGACCGAGCTCTACTACCGCGACGCCAAGCAGCTCACCATCGTGGAGGGCACCACCCAGGTCCAGCTCGGCCTCATCGCCCGCGGCGTCCTGGCCCACGACCTCTGGTGGGACTGACCCCGCCCCGCGGCTGATCCGTCAGGCGACGCGGGCGATGTCGGTTGGTCGAAATCGGTCCCCTTGTAGAGGAGTGGTGATCCAGACCACTTGGCCAGGGCATACGAGAAGCAGTCGCTGACCTGTAGACCACCGGGTTCACGTGGGCAGGCCGTCATCGTCCCAGCCGAGGATCTCGTCTGGACTGCGCCGGTCGATGAGTGGGCGAGCCCGGCCGCGGCGGATCATCTCCTCGAGGCCCAAGGTGTGAGAGGGCTGCGCCTTCCGTGACCACAAAACTGGATGGGCTTGGACCGACACCCCGGGGGATGGTTGGAGGGCGGGTGTGGTCCAGTTCGGGTCGAGGGTGGTCAGGCGGGAGCGGAGCTCGGCGGGTGACGCCGCGTTCGGTCCGGTTCCGGCCACCACGGTCAGAGAGCCGCCGTTTCCGCCCGCTCCGTTGACCTTCCAGCCCGATGCGCCCAGGGACCGCACCGCGTCGATGGCCGCGGTGTGGGCTGGACCCACCAGGCGGGGGTGAAGCTCGGCTTGGGCAACCGTCGACCGGGTCAGGACGTCGGCCCAGCCGTCGATGTCGCCGGCTTCGAGAGTGGCGGCTGCAACGGTGGCCAGCGAGCTCAGCTTGCGCGTGGCCTGGCGGACCCGCAGGTGGGCGTCACCATCACACGACAACAGGGCGTGGATCACCTCGTCGTGGACCTCAGAGGAGTCATGGGGGCCGAACACCACGGTCACCAACCGGTCACCCAGTTCGGTGGAGACGGCATCGGCGACAGCGAGCGGCCGGGCCCTCACCTCCGGGTAGGTGTCCACGACCAGGTGTTGGAACCCGCCCAGCGCCGCAGCCCAGTGGTCTTGGACCCCGGCTTGGCGCCCGGCCGGACCGGTCTCCACGATGTGGGCCCGCCGGGCCAACTCGGTCGCCGGTGATACCAGGACCTGGTCGGCATCATCGCCCGAGCCTTCGGCGGGGGAATGGAGCAGGCGGTCCAAGGCGGCCATCAACGCCACCATGACCGACGCCGAGGTACCCAACGACGCCCCGACCGGCACCGCTGAGCGGATCGTCACCCTCAGGTCATGGCCGGGGCCGGTCGCCGTCAGAGCCTCGAGACGGCCAGCCGTCGCCTCGGCCACGCAGTGTTCCAGCAGCGGGTGCCGCGGGTTGACCACCGCGGCGGGGTCGAAGCGGTAGTCGGCCCCCAGGTCGGGGGCCACCAGGTGCACGGCCGGTGGGCGGTGGCGCGCTCCAGGATTGGGGCGGACCAGTTCGGCGATGACCTCGATCCCGGGCCCGACCGCCACCGAGCACACCTGACCAGGTGACCCGAACCAGGTGTCGGTCCAGCCGCCGACGTCACACACCCGAACCGGCGCCAGCGCCCGGATGGAGCGAACCACGGTCATGGCATGGTCGCCTTGGCGGCCTTGCGGTCCCGCCACCGAGCCCGCAGGCGCCGGGCCGTTCGAAACACCACCCAGGTGACCGCCACGCACACCATGGCCAGGACCACCGCCACCACGCCGGCCACCACGGGGTAGGCCAGGGCCAACGCCACCATGGCGGCCACGAGGCCGTCCTCGCCGAGTGACAGCGCCACGTTGCTGACCGGTTCGGGCGAGGTGTTGGCCAGGGCCCGGGTCGATGACTTGGCCCCGTGAGCGGTCAGAGCGAACGTGCCGCCCAGCATGGCCACCAACACCTCGGGGGAGCCGGACTCGGCTGCCATCATCCCGGTCAGCAACGCCCCGCCCAGCGGCCGCACCACCAGATGGATGGCATCCCAGGTGCTGTCCAACCACGGGACCTTGTCCACCACGAATTCGACCGCGAACAGGGTGAACAGCACGGCCAGGACCCAAGGCTGTTGAAGCTGGTCGGGAGTCTCGGCCCAGTCGAAACGACCAGCCAACCCGATCAACAACGCAGTGGCATACAGGTTCAGCCCGCTAGACCACCCACTGGCCAGGATCGTCCCCAGTTCCATCCCCAAAGCATGGCGGATCGGCGGCCCTACCCGGTGTGGTCTCTCTCGGGCACCGGCCCGGCCGGAACCCCCGGTGGGGGCACATGATCGGCCGGAACTCCCGCGTCCGTGGGTGACGGGCATCTGCCAAGCTGGGCGGCATGGGTGATCGGGGTGAGCAGGTGGATGGCCGACATGGATGAGCAGGTGGCGTTCGACCGGGCCGGGGGGTGGTCGGGGGTGTTGGGCACCCTCACCGGGCGAGGTGACCTCACCGCCGACGTTGCTGGCGCGGCTATGGCCGAGATCCTCGAAGGCAATGCCACACCGGCCCAGATCGCCGGGTTCATAGTGGCGCTGCGCATGAAGGGCGAAACGGTCGAGGAGCTCACCGGGCTGGTGTCGGCCATGATCGACCGGGCCACACCGGTGACCCTGGCCGATCCCGAAGGTGTGATCGACATCGTCGGAACCGGTGGGGACCGGAGCCACTCGATCAACGTGTCGACGCTGGCCGCCCTGACCATTGCCGGTGCCGGGGGCCGGGTCTGCAAGCACGGCAACCGGGCCGCCTCATCGGCGTGTGGCACCGCTGACGTGTTGGAGGCGTTGGGGGTGGCCTTCGACCTGGGCCCGGCCGGTGTGGCCCACTGCGTGGACAGTGTGGGCATCGGGTTCTGTTTCGCGCCGCGCTTTCACGGAGCGATGCGCCACGCCGGGCCACCACGCCGGGAGCTGGGCGTACCAACCGTGTTCAACTTCCTCGGGCCGTTGGCCAACCCGGCTCGGGTCCGGCGGCAGGTCACCGGCGTGGCCGACGCGGCCATGGCCGAACGGATGGTCCAGGTTCTGGCGGCCAAAGGCTCCGAGCGGGCCCTGGTGGTTTACGGCCACGACGGCCTCGACGAGCTGACCATCACCACCACGTCGACGGTCCACGAACTGCGAGACGGTGCCATCCGGACCTATGACGTCGACCCGGCGGCGTTGGGTCTCGGCGGAGGAACCCTCGATGACCTTCGAGGTGGAGACGCCGCCACCAACGCGGAGCTCAGCCGTCGGGTGCTCGGCGGAGAGCGAGGACCCCGAGCCGACATCGTGGTCCTCAACGCCGCCGCTGGGTTGTTGGCGGCAGGGGTGGTCGACGACCTGGCCGCCGGGGTCGAAGCGGCGAGGGTGTCTCTCGACGAGGGTGGCGCAGCCTCGGCGCTGGACTCCCTGGTGCGGGCATCGAACGAGGCCGCAGCCCGAGAAGCCTGACGGGCGAGGCGACCATGGCATCAGCATCGGGCGCCTCGACCGAGTCCACCCACCGCGGGCCGACCCACCCCGAGTCATCCCGCACCGAGTCAGTCCGGCCCGAGTCATCCCGCCCCGGGCCGCTTCAGCCTGGGTCGTCTCAGCCGGCGCCTTCGACGCCCATGGAGGCAGGTGACGAGGCCGAGCGGCGCCGGGCTCTGAACCGGATGAAGGCGTTGGCCACCGGGCTCCTGGTGGCAGCCGCGGTGGTGTTCGTGGTGGCTCGCCGCTTCGATTCGGTGGCGGCTGGTTACGTGGAGGCCTTTGCTGAGGCGGCGATGGTGGGGGCGTTGGCCGACTGGTTCGCGGTGACGGCCCTGTTCCGCCACCCGCTGGGGTTGCCCATTCCCCACACCGCCATCATCCCTGAGCGCAAAGACGACATAGGCCGAGGCCTGGGAACCTTCGTGCAGGGCAACTTCTTGAGCGGGCCGGTGATCGCCGACAAGATCGCATCGGTGGGGGTGGCGGCCCGCATCGGTGAGTACCTGGCCGATCCGGTCAACGCCGCCAAGATCGGCCACAGTGCCGGGGACGCGGTGGCGGCCGCTGTCGACGTGTTGCGTGACGAGGACGTGGCTCCGGTGATCGAGCAGATGGTCACCGACCGGGTGGCCGCGGTGCCCGCGGCCCCGTTGGCAGCGCGGACATTGGAAGCGGCCATGGTGGATGGTCACCATCAGATCGCCATCGATTCCCTGCTCGCCGGGGTGAGCGGATACCTCGACCGCAACGAGACCAGCCTGCGTCAACGTCTCGGTGAGGAATCGCCGTGGTGGGTGCCCGAACCGATCGACGACCGGGTCTTCGCCAAGCTTACCGATGCCATACGTCGGTTCGTGGCCGAGGTGGGCGGGCAGCCCGATCACCAGGTTCGGCTCCACTTCGATGAACGAGCCCGCGATCTGGTGGAACGCCTCCGCACCTCGCCCGAACTCGAGGCCAGAGGGGAGGAGCTGAAGGCTCAGCTCCTGGCCCACCCGTCGGTTCGGGCCTGGACGTCGACGTTGTGGCAGGACCTCAAGTCGGCGATGGTGGACGCGGCCGGAGACCCCAATAGCGAACTGCGGGCCCGCCTCGAGGAGGGGATCGTGCGTCTCGGTCACACCCTCCAACGAGACGGAGAGCTACAAGCCAAGGTCGACTCATGGGTGGAGCGAACCGTGGTGTACCTGCTCGACCAGTACCGAGACGAGGTAGCCGACCTGATCTCGGGCACGGTGCAGCGGTGGGATGCCGATGACGCCAGCCGGCGCATCGAGCTACAGGTAGGACGCGACCTTCAGTTCATCCGGATCAACGGAACGGTGGTAGGTGGCCTGGTCGGCGTGATAATCCACGCCTTCGCCACCGTGTTCTGAACGGTCGAGCAAAGGTGCCGGCTGCCGATCAATGATGATTGCCGGCGCCACCGGCCCTTGCCTCGGCCGATCTCGGACAGACGCAGCGGATCTCACTGGGATCAGCATCGAGCCTGCATTTGGTCGGAAACCTGGCTACCCCCCAGACAGCCCTCAAGGTTCTGGTCTTCGTGTCGATGTTGTCTGGATGCGCATTGGTCGGGCTGTCTCTCTCTCTCTCTCTCCGGTCGAGGAGCTAGGGGCCGATTAGCGATCTGGCGTCTGGTGTTGGTTGGTTTGGTGGCGGGTGGTTTGGCGGTGGTGCCGGGCACTGTGGGTGCGTTGGAGCCGGTGGGTGGGGGTGGTTCTGCGGTTGGTGCGCCGGCGTTGTGGTGTACTTCGTCGCAGCGGGTGTCGGTGTCTCATCCGGGGACTCAGCAGTGGTCGCCGGAGGCTTTTGTGGGGGTGTGGGTGCCGGCGGGTACTCGCTTGATGGCCACGGTTGAGGGTCGGGTTCATACCCAGTTCGGGTACAGCCGGAATCACGGTGAGTATGAGGCGCGGTTCCAGGCTTACGATCCCGCTAGCGGGGATCCGCTGGTGGCCAATGAGTCTTCGACGTTGGTGAGCCAGGGCAGTGGGTCTGGGGTTGAGGAGTGGGTCGAGTTTGCGCCGAGAACTGTTTATGCCGGGTTTCAGAATCATGGATCTTCTGGGCGGGTGGTGGCGATCAAGTTGCGTAGTCTGCGCGGCCAGGGCCTGGGTTTGGAGTGGTCTGTCACCTTTTCGTTGACGGATGGGAGCGGTGACCCGGTTGGGTCGGTTGGGGCTCCGGCGTGTCCGACGGGTGATTTTGATGATTCGGAGACGGCGGGGTCGAATCCGGCGATGGTTGATCAGTGTGGTACATGGCGGGGTGTGGCTGATCCGGTGGATACTCGGACTGGGAGTATCAATT
>WBZX01001034.1_pt1 | contig 22306 bp, 22 predicted proteins | sample 5204211 | NCBI WGS metagenome assembly WBZX01 (sample SAMN12344362, study PRJNA552823) | activated sludge metagenome | biome: Activated sludge suspended growth; feature: Nitrification reactor; material: Wastewater; isolation source: activated sludge from nitrification reactor of wastewater... | reverse complement strand
AAAGCAGGCGACGATACGGCAAACTGGCCAATTCTGATTTCAAATCGCCGGAATCGCCCATCGGCCGGAAAACCACGTCAGAAAAGGGCTTGCGCGCGTTGATCATTCAAACGACCGGACAGTAGTGCAAGCAGGTAACTAAACGCCTGTTTCGGCTCGCGTTCCGTCCGGGCTGCGGCCAAACAGGGATTACGCAACTAAGGAAGTGCCGATGGAACCATTCTGTTTTTCCATTCGTGGTTCGATAAGCGCAATACAAACCCAATCAACCAGCACTTCCTTAAAATTCATAACTGGCTCTTTTTCTTTTTGATTCAGATGTGATTTCTGCATTTCTTGCGCTTACCAGCTTTCCAAATCTGTCTCGTTCTTCGGTTGTCAGTTTGCCGGCCAGTATGGTTCTTGTGCAACGCCATCGTTTGCCGTTCTTGGTCACAATGAGGCGCATGTCTTCTTCAGGGTGGGATCTGCCACAGTAGTAGCAATAGCGGGGTATCGACATAACCAGAGTCGGCTCCTTATAAATGATCCAGAAAATGTAGCTACTGAGTTGAGAGCCTTCAGTCAGCGCTGCGCGAAAACCGGCAGTCAGCTTGCAGTCGGTTTGGCCATGCGTTCGGCACCCAAGCTCCGGACTCAGTGCTTCGATCAGTTTAAAAAGCAACTGTTTCAGGCAGATGTCACTTGCGATGCCTGGTATTGATCGGGATCGAATTGAACCCGGATCATCCATTAGGGCACGCCAGCAATCGCGTAGGTTTAAAGAGCCGACTAATGGATGATCTGGGTTGAATAGTCTTTTTGTAACAATAAACCTTCATAGTGCTAGTCAATCATTTTTATGACTTTTAACTATTGAATCAGTAGTGTCCGATCAGGGAGCCAGTGATGAATCTATCGTTGCATTCTGCAATCAACAAGATTGAAGATAATCCTACCGTCATCAGGTTGCTGAAATACACTGCACCTGTCGACGAATCCATGCCGACCCTGGCGGTTCTTGATCTGTTTCAGGAGAATCAGGAGATATTTGCGATACCAGTTGTCAATTGCCACAATGTTCCTTCCGGCATTGTCGATCGTCATACTTTTGTCGAAAGTTTTATCAAGCCGTATACGCGCGAGATCTACGGAAAAAGAAGGATTTCCGAGTTCATGAACAGGTCGCCTATCGTCGTCGATAAGGAAACCGCCATCGACGATATTGCCAGAATCATGATCGATGCGGGAATGCAGCATATGGTGAGCGGGTTTATTGCGACTGATAACGGGCAATACATCGGCATCGCCAATGGGCATGACTTGCTGAATGAAATTACGCAACGCAAGCAGGCCAATCTGTTTTATCTGGCGCATTTCGATCAGTTGACCAAGTTGCCAAACCGGGTGCTGTTTCTGGATCGTCTGACGATGGCGATGATGGAATCCGCACGCCACAAAACACAGGTTGGATTGCTGTTCATCGATCTTGATAATTTCAAGCATTTCAACGATTCGATGGGGCATGGCTTCGGCGACCGGCTGTTATCGGCGGTTGCTTCGCGATTGGCCGGGTGTGCAAGAGAATGCGATACCGTTGCACGATTGTCCGGCGACGAGTTCACCATCATGGTTGAGAATGTGAATAGTCAGGAAGATCTGGACCATTTGTGCAGTCGTATCGTGAGCACAATGGATTTGCCGCTGCAAATCATGGGGCGCGAGGTGTTCATCACGGCCAGTATCGGAACAGCCATGTGTCCGGCGGACGATGATGATCCGAACGGCTTGCTGGTCAAGGCAGATGCCGCCATGTATGAAGCCAAGCGCAATGGCCGTAATACCTATCGGCATTATGTGGCGGGAATGCACTTGTATTCCTTCGATCGCATGACGCTGGAAACCGATTTGCGCATGGCCCTGGAGCGCAATGAATTCGTGCTGTTCTACCAGCCGCAGGTATCAGTTGCCAATGGGAAAATTGTGGGGAACGAAGCTCTGATCAGATGGCAGCATCCCAGTCGCGGATTGTTGTCGCCGATCCACTTCATTGAAATCGCCGAAGAAACCGGGATTATCGTCAATATCGGCAAATGGGTGCTTCAGGAGGCGTGCCGTCAGCATGTAAGCTGGATAGCGAACGGGCTGGAGCCCATGTGCATGTCGGTCAATATTTCCGCGATGCAGTTCTATCAGCACGGTTTCAGCGAGATGGTTCGCACCATCGTTACGGACAGCGGCATGCAACCATATTATCTGGAGCTGGAGCTGACTGAAAGCATGTTCATGCATGATGTGGAAACAGTTCTTAAAACGCTGCATGAATTGCACGATTTTGGCGTCAAGCTCGCCATTGATGATTTCGGGACGGGCTATTCCAATCTGAGCTATTTGAGAAGGTTTCCCATCGACCGGCTGAAAGTCGACCAGTCCTTTATTCGCCATATAGAGCGCGAGCCGATCAACGCCGAGATCGTTCGGGCAATCGCCGCGCTGGGCAAAAGCATGTCGCTGGAATTGGTGGCGGAGGGCGTCGAAACGGACAGTGAACTGGCCTTGGCCGAGTCCAGCGGTTGCGAGTGTGTCCAAGGGTATCATTTCTCGAAGCCGCTCCCGGCAGACCAGTTTGAATCCTGGGTCAGAGAAAACAACCTGACCCCGGCCTGAAGAAGGCGTTTGGGCTGCGTGCAGTGATTGTTGGGACACTGTTAAAATGATTTTAACAAAAGTGTCACACATGAGGCGGGTGTGAAGTTTTATAGTAGCCGCCTTCTATTAGCATGAATACTGGGGAGAAATCACAATGAAAATCAAGGCAGCCGACGATGAGTATCTGGAAAAAGCGAAGCAGCTTGGCGAGGAAGAAGCAGAGCGTCTGTTGTCGAGAATGGAGGGTAAGCTGCCGCGGCGTTTACAGAAAGAGAAATTGACCAGACTGGAAGCGTTGGCGATACAGCTTGAGATCGAAGACGACATGCTCGAGGAGTGGCGCGAGAACATGGCTAAAATCAGGGCCATGGAGAAATAATTTTTTCAGCTCGGCAGATCGGAAACCACCGCGCTGCCGAATCTTGGCAGGAATCAAATCCGAATTGGCGGGCACACTGTTCCGGTGTGCCATGACGCGAATCAATCGCTCATGTGCCTTACCCCTCGTTGGGTGAACAACACCGCATCGTCGCCGAAGTCGACCGCCATCTTTCCCTCGTCAACGAAGCCGAAGCCCAAGTCACCGCCAATCCAGCGTGTCGAACGGCTGCGTCGGAATTCCTGATTCTTGAATTGAGTATAATGCCTGCGAGCGCAACTTTGCGGTCAAGTTGTTTAATGAGCGTTTGTGAATCCGCGTGACCCCAATATCCAGTTGGTGGAGGTGGTGGCACAGGATGGGATGAGTTGTGCGATGAACTGCTGTTTGTCGGCGGTTGTGCTGCCGGGTGTTCTGGTTAAAGGAAGAGTCGCTGGAAGATTAGGATAACCTGCCTGCGCCGGGCGTGATCGCACTGGAAATAGTGGAAGCCCTGCAAGCCGCGCTGGAACAGTTTAAGGAAATACTGGCCGATATTGGGCCGGAATTGATGGATGTTGAGGAATGATCATCATGATAATCAACAGTGAGAAAGTTTCGAGATTGATTTGTGGCGCTACGCTTGCGGTATTACTGGGCGTATTGCCCGCGATTGCCAAGGATGTTGCGACCGAGCAGCATAACGTCGCGGCTGCCAGCAAGGCAGTCGATGACGCAAAGTCTGATTACGATGCCGCGGCCGAGCGCGTGCGCCAGCAGAGCCAGAAGGTGACAGAGGAAGAAAGTCGGCTGAAAGCCGAGAAAAAGGCGCTGGTCGAAGCGAAGGCGCGCTACGAGAAAGCGCAGGGCGCGCTAGCTGAGCAGCAAAAGAAGCTCGATCAGGCTTGGGACAAAAAATAGCCTGGAGCGCAATTTGATGGCCAGCGCCTTGTCGCAGGTCGATGCGTGTACCGGGCAATCAGGACAAAAAAGCCCCGCAATCGCGGGGCTTTTTTTACCGGTAGGCGGTGGAATTACTTCTGGGTTTCCACCATCACCAGCGGTTCTGCGGCAGCTTCGTCAGCCGCCTTCTTTTGTTGCCATGCCGCCGGTTTTGCCGGTGCGGGCGGAGTGGGTTCTTCTTCGATAACCACTACGGCGACGGCATCTGCACGGGTTTCGACCATTTCCAGGCCAACCGCCGACAGATCTGCCACGGCGACAGGCTCCGGTGCTTTGCGGCGACGCGGCTGGCGCGGCTTGCGCTCGGGCTTGTCTGCAACAGCAGGAGCTTCTTCCACGCCTTCGATGGCTTGCTGAACCGGTTCTGGCGTTACGGGCGCTTGCTGTGCAGTCGGCGCATCGACGGTTTCTGCTTGCGTCGCAACAGCGGCTGCTTCGATCGCTACTGGTGCCGGTGCGGGCGTCTCGACCACGGCAACGGGTGCGGGTGCTTCTGTCACGGCCACCGGCATCTCGGGTACTGCAGCCAGGGCTTCGACTGTGGCCGCTGGTGCGTTTTCGGCGGCAGGCTGGAGCACTTCTGCGTTTTCCGGGCGCGGGCGTTGCTCGCGTGGCGGACGGTCGCCACGATTACCACGACCGCCACGGCTGCGGCGGCTGCGTTGTTCGCCACCTTCTGCCGCGGGTTGCTCGGTCGTCGTCGCCTGCTGAGGTGCCGCCGCTTGCGGTTTTTCACGGTCCTGACGGGGCGCACGCGGTTCGCGTGGCTCTCTGGGCGGGCGGGCTTCCTGCTGCGCTTGCGGCTTGGCGTTTTCGCCAGTGCTGCGTTCGTTGCGTTCACCGCCGCGATCATTGCGGTTGCGGTTACGCCCGCCGCGCTCGCGGCGCTGCTGGTTGTCGCGCGTCTGGCGTGGCTCCGGCTTGGGTTCTTCTACGGCTTCGACCTTTTTCTCGGTGATCTTGCCCAGCCATGATTTGAAACGGCCGAATATCGATACGCCGACGACTTCTACGGCGACAGGTTCTGGTTCCGGCGCAGCAATCGGTGCCGGTTGAGCCGGTGTGATGCCCTTGACGGCCGCAACCTGGCGAGCGGGTTTGGCTTCCTGCTGCTGGTTGCTGCCTGGCAGTTCGTCGGATTCCACCGGCAACTCGACCAGCTCGTAGCTGCGGATGTTGTCGTTTTCGCCCGCTTCACCATCGCGCAGGCGCGTGATGGTGTAGTTAGGCGTTTCGAGGTGGGTGTTGGGGATGAGGATGACGTTGACATCCATGCGCTGCTCGACAGAGTGAATGTCGGCACGCTTCTCGTTGAGCAGAAAAGTGGCTACTTCGACCGGCAGTTGCACTTGCACGGCACTGGTGTTTTCCTTCATCGATTCTTCCTGCACGATACGCAGGATGTGCAGCGCGGTCGATTCGATCCCGCGAATATGACCGGTGCCATGGCAGCGCGGGCAGGGGATGTGGTTGGATTCGCCGAGGCTGGGGCGCAGGCGCTGGCGTGACAGTTCCATCAGGCCGAAGCGCGAGATCTTGCCGGTTTGCACGCGGGCACGGTCGACGTGCAACGCATCGCGCAGGCGGTTTTCCACTTCGCGCTGGTTGCGCGAACTTTCCATGTCGATGAAGTCGATGACGACCAGGCCGCCCAGATCGCGCAGGCGCAACTGGCGGGCCACTTCGTCGGCGGCTTCGAGGTTGGTGTTGAACGCGGTCTGTTCGATATCGCTGCCCTTGGTGGCGCGGCCAGAGTTGACGTCCACCGATACCAGCGCTTCGGTGTGGTCGATGACGATGGCGCCGCCCGATGGCAGGCGCACTTCACGCGAGAACGCGGTTTCGATCTGGTGTTCGATCTGGAAGCGCGAGAACAGAGGCACGTCGTCGCGGTACAGTTTGACGCGCGACACGTTGCCCGGCATCACGTGGTTCATGAATTGCAGGGCTTGTTCGTAGATGTCGGGCGTATCGATGAGGATTTCGCCGATATCGGGCTGGAAGTAATCGCGAATCGCACGGATCACCAGGCTGCCTTCCTGATAAATGAGGAAAGCGCCTTTCTGGATGTTGGAAGCGCCTTCGATGGCGGTCCACAGTTGCAGCAGGTAGTTCATGTCCCACTGCAGTTCTTCCAGGTTGCGGCCGATGCCAGCAGTACGGGCGATGATGCTCATGCCGTTGGGGACTTCGAGCTGCGCCATGATATCGCGCAGTTCGTTGCGGTCTTCGCCTTCGATGCGGCGCGATACGCCACCGCCGCGCGGGTTGTTGGGCATCAGCACCAGATAGCGGCCGGCCAGCGAGATGAAGGTGGTCAGGGCAGCGCCCTTGTTGCCACGTTCGTCTTTTTCGACCTGCACGATGACTTCCTGGCCTTCGCGCAGGACGTCCTGAATGCGCTTGCCTTCTGCGCCTTCACGAAAATTGCTGCGGGCGACTTCCTTGAACGGCAGGAAACCGTGGCGGTCGGTGCCGTAGTCGACAAAGGCGGCTTCGAGCGAAGGCTCGATGCGGGTAATGACGCCCTTGTAGATATTGCTTTTGCGTTGCTCCTTGCCAGCGTGCTCGATGTCGAGATCGATCAGTTTCTGGCCGTCAACGATGGCGACACGAAGCTCTTCAGCTTGCGTCGCATTGAACAGCATGCGTTTCATTTAGTTCTCCCGCGCTCAAAAGCGGGTGCGCAATTTTTGGCCGAAAACGGCCGGGGGGAACGCTGCCGGGTGACAGCGGAGGGACGCCCAAAAGCAGGCTACCGCGCGGTTGCAGGAATTTCGCCTGATCATGCAGACCGGCAAGCCCGAGGCATTGCCGTGGTGTTCTGCATTTCAGAAATCGTGCCATTTATCAATACGTTGATATCTTGAATCAACGTCTATTAAAAATCGCTGCGGTGCGACTTTTTCGTGTCCTGTGCGACTATCGTTTACAATACAACCCGGTTTGCGAGGCTGCGTCGATCAGCAATACAGGGATGGGCGCAATGCCAAGTGAAGCCCTGCATGGTAATTCGAACAGCCCCTCGTTCCCGCCGCGCGGCTTGGTTAGCCAATCGGTGCGCGGCAGCGCTTGAGCGCATTATTGTTTGGAAAATTTGCCGGGTCGTCACGTTGCGGGCTTGATGCCATGCGCCGGGAGCCGACAATTAATCCAAGGTTCTGCAAATCGCTACTTGTTTCAATGGTGAGCGAAATTAACCAGAAAATTCTTTTGCAACGCCTTTTGACAAAGGTCTTTAAAGGCGAGGCGCAAGTATAGGTCAGATGACGGAAATAGGCAAAAATTCGGTAACATTTTTCACCGTGGACGAGAGTTGCGAAGGTCAGCGCATCGACAACTTTCTGGCACGCCTGCTCAAGGGCGTGCCCAAGAGCCATTTGTACCGCATTTTGCGGGGGGGGGAAGTGCGCGTGGATAAAAAGCGGGTCGACGCCACGCACCGCTTGCAACTGGGTGAGATCGTGCGTATTCCGCCAGTGCGGGTGGCGGCACCCGAAACCAGGGTCGGCGTTGCACCGGTCGAGATTAAGCTGGCTGGCGCGGTAATTTACGAGGACGACGCCATGCTCGCGCTCAACAAACCGGCCGGAATGGCGGTGCACGGCGGCAGCGGCATTTCGCGCGGGGTGATCGAGCAACTGCGGATGGAGCGCCCGCTGGCCAAATTCCTGGAACTGGCGCACCGGCTGGATCGTGAAACTTCGGGCGTGTTGCTGGTCGGCAAGAAGCGTAGCGCGCTGACCAAGCTGCACGACATGATGCGCGAAAACCATATGCGCAAACGCTACCTGATGCTGGTCAAGGGTAAGTGGCAGGACCAGAAGCGGCGCGTGGTGCTGTCGCTGGTCAAAAAGGATCTGCCCAATGGCGAAAAACGCGTCAGTGTGGGCGAAGGCGGCCAGCATTCGGAAACGATTTTCTACTTGAAACAGCGCCTTGGCGAATACACCTTGCTGGAAGCGGAACTGGTGACGGGCCGTACGCACCAGTTGAGAGTGCAACTGGCACATCTTGGTTACCCTATCCTTGGCGACGATAAATACGGCGATTTTGCCCTGAACAAACAACTGCAAAAGCAGGGGCTAAAGCGCATGTTCCTGCATTCGGCGGAGACCACGCTGCGTCATCCATTGACCGAAGAACCATTGATACTGGCCGCGCCCTTGCCGCACGATCTGGAAAATTATCTGAAAGTATTGAGAACGCAACATGCCCAAGCAGTTTGATTTATTGGTTTTCGATTGGGACGGTACTTTGGCTGATTCTGCCAAAACGATCGTCAATGCCTTGCAACACGGCAGCCGCGATGCCGGTGCGCCCATCCCCGACGATGCCGCTGCACGCGGAGTGATCGGCCTCGGCCTACCCGAGGCGTTGATTAAACTGTTCCCTGATCTTGATGAGCAGGCGCGCCAACGCGTGGGCGAGGGCTATAAGTATCACTACCATGCCAACGAGCACGAAGTCAGCCTGTTTGATGGCGTGGAAGATGCCATGCAGGCCTATGCCGATGCCGGTTTCATGCTGGCTGTGGCGACCGGCAAGGGGCGTAATGGGTTGAATCGTGCGATGGAGATGTCCGGGTTCGGGCATTTGTTTCATGCCACCCGTTGTGTGGATGATTGTTTTTCCAAGCCGCATCCGCAGATGCTCGAAGAAATCATGGATGAGCTCGGTGTGATGCCGGACAAGGCGGTGATGATAGGCGACAGCGAATTCGACCTGCAGATGGCGCGCAATGCCCGTATGCCGTCGCTGGGGGTGAGCTATGGTGCGATGCCCGAAGAAAAGCTCGTCCAGCATGCGCCGCTGGCTTGTTTTGATAGTTTTGCTAAACTCCACGCATGGCTGAACGAGAACGCCTGATCTGCGCAGGCTCGCAGTTGGTGAATAGCGCGGGCGGCGTCAATTTTCCCTTGCCGGAACATGGCCCCCACGTGACTGGATTCGTCGTGCGCTACAACGGCGAAGTGCACGGCTATCTCAACCAATGTGCGCATGTGCCGGTGCCGCTGGATTGGCAGGAGGGCGATTTTTTCGATCTGACGCGCCATTACCTGATCTGCTCGACCCATGGCGCGCATTACGAACCCAGTAGCGGCTACTGTGTGATGGGGCCGTGCAAGGGCAAGCGCTTGCAAAAACTGAATGTCGTCGAACGCGACGGCAATATTTATCTTGTAAAACTGGAAGTGACATCATGACCGACCCCAACTGGGAACGCCAAACCATAGAAAAGCTGGCTATCTCTGCGTTGCAGGAGCAAAAACGCGCTCGTAACTGGAGCATATTTTTCAAGACGCTGACTTTTCTCTACCTGTTTGTACTGCTGTTTTTCGCGTTGGAGTGGATAGGACCGTCCGGTAATTCCATGGGGCCGCATACGGCGCTGATCGACATCGACGGCGTGATTGGCGTCGGCGAAGAAGTCAATGCCGACAATACGCTATCCAGCCTGCGTGCGGCTTTTGAGGACAAGCACACCAAGGGCATTATCCTGCGCATCAACAGCCCCGGCGGCAGCCCGGTACAGGCCGGTATCATCAACGATGAGATCCATCGCCTGCGCAAACTCAACCCGAAGATTCCCGTTTATGCGGTGATCGAGGATATCTGCGCTTCCGGCGGCTATTACATCGCGGTGGCCGCCGACAAGATCTATGTCGACAAGGCCAGCATCGTTGGCTCGATCGGCGTGCTGATGGACGGCTTCGGCTTTACCGGCGTCATGCAGAAGCTGGGTGTGGAGCGTCGCCTGATGACGGCAGGTACCAACAAGGGTTTTATGGATCCGTTCTCACCGGTGAACTCGGCGCATCAGGCGCACGCACAAACCATGCTCGATGAGATTCACCAGCAATTTATCGCTATCGTGCGCGAAGGTCGCGGCAAACGCTTGAAGGAAACGCCGGAAATGTTCTCTGGTCTGTTCTGGAGCGGTGAACGAGCGATCGACATGGGCCTGGCCGATGCACTCGGCAATTCGGATTACGTAGCACGTGAAGTGATCAAGGAAGAAAATATCGTCGATTTCACCGCCCACGAAGGCTTGGCCGACCGCTTTGCCAAGCGCTTTGGTGCGGCGGCGGCACAGTCACTGGTTGGTAAGGAGTTCAGTCTTAAATGAGTCATACGCAAATCGCTCGCTGGCATGTTTTTCAGGATGCGGCCGCATTGCAGGCTGCTGCTGCTGAAGATGTAGTTAAGGCAGCCGCACAGGCCATCGCTACACGCGGACGCTTCGATATCGTGCTGGCCGGTGGCACGACACCGCGCGCCGTTTACGAACTATTGAAAACAGCGGATACGGATTGGCAGCACTGGCATGTCTGGTACGGCGACGAACGATGTCTGCCGCCAGATGACAACGAGCGCAACAGCCTGATGGCGTCGCAGGCATTGCTCGATCATGTGCCTGTTCCGCCGGATCAGGTGCATGCAATGCCGGCGGAACTGGGACCTGTCGAAGGCGCTGCGGTTTACAGCGCCGCTTTGAGCGACATCGGCACGTTCGACCTCGTTCTGCTCGGCATGGGCGAGGACGCGCACACCGCCAGCCTGTTTCCTGGTCACACCTGGGACCACACCCCGCCAACCCCGGCGATCCCGGTCCGGCATTCGCCCAAGCCGCCTGCCGACCGTGTATCGCTCTCGGCGTCGCGCCTGTCGGATACGGTCAAGGTCATTTTTCTGGTCACCGGCGCGGGCAAGCGCAATGCGGTGACGCATTGGCGTGCGGGCACCAATATTCCGGTACGCGCAATCACTCCCGTGGTTGGCGTTGATGTCTTCGTGGATGCGGCTGCAAACGAACCGGTTTGAGTCTGTCCTTGCTCAACCATCGCCATCTGCCCACCTTCGGCCTGTTGTTTGGCGCTGTCGTCTGGGGCCTGATCTGGTATCCGTATCGCCAGCTTGAACTGGCTGGGATCTCCGGCATCCAGTCCAGCCTTGTGACGTACGGCGTAGCCATGGTCTTGGGCGCGATCATGTTTGCCCATCACTGGCGTGACTTGGCCAGAGTGCCCAAAGAGTCGATCTGGATTGCCGTTGCTGCAGGCTGGACGAATCTTGGATACGTACTCGCGGTGCTCGAAGGCGAGGTCATGCGCGTGTTGCTGCTGTTTTACCTGGCCCCGCTGTGGACGCTGTTTCTTGCCCGGATACTGCTGAACGAAAAAGCCGGGCGCGAAGGGCTGGTCATCATGCTGCTGTCGGTCATCGGCATGTTCGTCATGCTATGGCAGGGTAATGATTGGCCACTGCCGCAGAACTGGGCGGAGTGGGTGGCGCTGTCGGCCGGAGTCGGTTTTGCTGCCACCAATGTACTCACCCGATGGGCCGGGCATTTGACGCTTAAAGCCAAATCGCTGTCGGTGTGGGCCGGTGTCACGGTACTGGCTCTGGTGCTTTTCATCTCCAAACCGCATCCGGTTTCCATGGCCGCTATCAGCGTAACACACTGGTGGCTGATGGCGGCCATGGGTCTGGTGCTGGCGGCAACGACCTGGCTGGTGCAGTTCGGCATCACGCATACGGCGGCCAACCGCGCCGCTGTCATTTTCATGTTCGAACTCGTGGTTGCCGCACTGTCATCCTGGCTGCTTGCTGGCGAAACCATGACGCCACGCGAGTGGGTAGGCGGCAGCATGATCATCCTGGCCGCGATTTATTCCGGCAGGATCGAGAGTACGGCAAAAAAACCTGCCTAGATTCAGCCTGGTCTGCAGGCGTTAAATGTCAGAATCACGCTGGTGGCGTTGTTGGCCAGGCGACAGCAGAATCCTGGGTGACGATGCGATTGCGGCCGCTTTGTTTGGCTTGATACATGCGGGCGTCGGCTTTTTCTACCAGGTCTGGCCATGCTTGCGCGCCATCGGCGATACGTTCTGCAACACCGATGCTTGCCGTGATGGGTGCGCCGTCCGGGCGAAATCCCAGGCCGCTGGCCTTTAATCGTTCCAGGGCCTGGAATGCCTGTTGCGCGGTACTGTTGGGCAGGGTCAGGACGAATTCCTCGCCGCCCCAGCGCGCCAGGATGTCGCCGGTGCGCAACTCGTTGCGGATGGAGGCGCTGGTGTTTACCAATACCTTGTCTCCGGCATCGTGGCCGAAGCGGTCGTTGATTTGCTTGAAATGGTCGAGATCCATGAATACCAGCGAAAGCGGCGTGTTGTTGCGAGTGGCCAGGGTGAATTGCAATTCCAGAAGTTCTTCGCCGCTGTTGCGCGAATAGCAGCCTGTCATGTTGTCGCGGATGGCTTCGCGAACCAGCACGATCATGAATGCCAACTGCGACAGGCCTGCCATTGCAGAAACACCGCCGATCAGTGCCAGCAGCCAGAATGCGGTGGCCATGGTTGGCAGATCCAGTGCCGGCGAGCGCAACATGGCGGCAATCAGTTGCATGCCAAGCACCGGGGCGGCAAACGACAGCGACTCGATCAGCGTCAGCGGAAAAATCGACAGCCCGGCCACGACGACAAAAGGCAGGAAAGCATAGCCCGTGCTGAGCGCTGCCTGCAGTCCGTACAGATTGAATTGCGCCATGTACAGGTAGGTAAAGAGGAAAAACGCCATCGGGACCGCCATCAGCAGGCCGAGGGCGAGATAGGCGTCGCGTATGGTGTCCATGCGGCGCAACATGAGCAGTATGCCGATGAACCCCATGGTGGCGGCAAGCCTCGCAATCGCCAGGCCTTTCCAGATCTCGGGCGGAAACGAGGCGATATCAAACACGATCCAGAGCGGTGTGAGGGCGGCGAACAGCCCGGCTGTGAGGCGGGCCCGGGTGACGATGATATTGGTGCGCCGCTTGGCCAGCAGCGAGATATGCCCGCGCGGGCGCATCAGCCAGCCGACCTCCTGCACGCTCATTTCCACCAGGATGAGCGACCACGACTGCTGCCATAGTTTTCTCAGAAATCTGCCGAACATACCACCTCCTTCAACCCGGGCAAGCCATTGCCGGGGTTTAAAAGAAGAGTCAAATTCCCGCGCGCGCGCCTTCTTTGGCCAAGCGGATTTTCAGCGATAAGTCGTTGCGCGAATCTGCGTTTTGCAACGCATTTTCTTCGTTGATGCGCCCGGTGGTAAATAGCTTGAACAGCGACTGGTCGAATGTCCCCATCCCGATGTCGGTGTTGTCTGCCATGATTTCCTTAATCTCTTCGAGTTTCTGTTTCTGAATCAGTTCAGAAATATAGGGGCTGTTGAGCAGGATTTCCATGGCGGCCACGCGCTTGGTCTGGGTGCCGGGGACCAGTCGTTGCGAGATAATCGAAACCAGGTTGAGCGAAAGTCCGAGCAGCAGGCTCGATCTTGCATCCTGGGGGAAAAATGAAATCACGCGTTCGATGGCCTGGTTGGCGTTGTTGGCATGCAAGGTCGCCAGGCACAGGTGGCCGGTTTCGGCATAGGCCAGTGCGTGCTTCATGCCTTCCATGTCGCGCACTTCGCCGATCAGGATCACGTCTGGTGCCTGGCGCATGGCATTGCGCAGCCCATCGTCGAACGATTTGGTGTCGATGCCGACCTCGCGCTGGTCGACAACCGATTTCTTGTGGTTGTGCACGAATTCGATCGGATCCTCCAGCGTCAGGATGTGGCCGGTGGTGTTTTCGTTGCGATAGTCGATCATCGAAGCCAGCGTGGTCGATTTGCCCGAACCGGTCGAGCCTACTACCAGCACCAGGCCGCGGGGGCGCATGATGATGTCCTTGAGCACCGGCGGCAAACCCAGGGTTTCAAATGACGGAATGGTGCCCTTGATATAGCGGATCACCATGGAAACCTCGCCACGCTGGCGGAATACGTTGACGCGAAATCGGCCGACTTCGTGCACGCTCATGGCAAAGTTCATTTCCAGCGTTTCTTCAAATTCCTCGATCTGCGCCGGCGACATCAGCGAATAGGCGATCTCCTTTACCATCCCCGGTGTCATGGACTGGCTGTTGACCGGCATGGTCTTGCCCTCGATCTCGATGTGTATCGGCGTACCGGTGCTGAAGAACAGATCCGAGGCGTTTTTTTCTACCATGAACTTGAGGACGGGTTTGATATCGAGTGCGGCCATGATGAATTCCTCTTGAGATACGAGAATTGTAAACCAGAACAGCGGTTAAAATGGCGGCATGAATCAGACGACGATCGATTGGCGGGATGGCCTGCCGTTTTCCGCGCAATACGGCGATGTGTACTTTTCTCGCGATTCCGGCATCGGCGAAACGCGCCACGTGTTCCTGCAACAAAACCATCTGCGCGAACGCTGGCAGGCGTTGAAGCCGGGAACGCATTTCGTCATCGGCGAAACCGGCTTTGGTACCGGGCTTAATTTTCTCTGTGCCTGGCAATTGTGGGACGAGGTTGCGCCACCCCATGCCAGATTGCATTTCATCAGTACCGAGTTGCACCCGATTGACCCGGATGAGTTGCAGCAAGCGCTGGCGCTTTGGCCGGAGCTTTCCGCGTTTGCGGCAGAACTGCTGGCTCAATACAGCGCCATGGCTCCCGGCTGGCATCGCCTGGCTTTGGCGCAGGGGAGGGTGGTGCTGACCGTGCTGGTCGGCGATGCGCTATCTACCTTGCCGCGACTGGAAGCACAAGTCGATGCCTGGTTTCTTGACGGTTTCGCGCCATCCAGAAATCCGGAGATGTGGACTGATGACCTTTTCAATGCGGTAGCCAAGCTCTCTGCACCCAATGCCACCTTTGCCACCTTTACCAGCGCAGGCATGGTACGGCGGGGCTTGCAGGCCGCCGGATTCAAGGTAGAAAAAGTTGTCGGGCACGGTAAAAAGCGCGAAATGCTGCGTGGTGAGTTTTCATGCGGCGAACGATATTCCAGAGCGATAACGGAGCGTAGAGCTGTCGTGATCGGCGGCGGCATGGCGGGCTGCGCCTCGGCGTATGCGCTGGCGAGTCGCGGCTGGCAGGTTACGCTAATCGAGCGTCATCCTACCCTTGCGGCAGAGGCTTCTGGCAACCATCAGGGCATTCTGTACGCGCGCCTCATGCCCAAAATGAGCCCCTTGAGCGAGTTAACGCTGGCGGGCTACCAGCATGCCTTGCGTATGCTGGGCAAGTTGCTGCCGCAAGGCGACGATGCCTGGCGGCAATGCGGTCTGATGCAACTGGCTTTCGATGAACGTGAAGCAGCGCGCTTGCAAGGCATATTGAATCTTGGCCTGCCGCAATCCCTGTTATATGGCGTCAGCCAGGATGAGGCTGGCGCCATGGCGGGCGTGGCGCTGCCGTTCGGCGGTTTGATGTTCCCCGGCAGCGGCTGGGTGTCGCCGCCTGCATTGTGCCGTGCGCTGGCGGAACAGCCGGAGATCACACTGCTGTCGGGGCAGGAGGCCACGGCGATCGAGCATGGCGATGCAGGCTGGCAAGTGCATGGCGCAAACGGTGCGTTGGCGAATGCGCCTGTAGTGATCGTTGCCTGCGCCAGCCATACCCGACGCTTTGCCCAGACGTCGCATCTGCCGTTGCGCTCGATACGCGGCCAGGTATCGCATATCCCGGCGGCGACAAACAGCCTGGCGCTCAATACCGTGCTTTGCACCGAAGGTTATGCCGCGCCGGTGCGCCATGGCATCCATACCATAGGGGCGACCTACGGTAATCTGGAAGATACGCTGGAACTGCGTGCGGCCGACCATCGTGAAAATCTTGAGATGCTATCGAAACTGTCGCCTGCATTTTACGCAGCGGTCGGTGGCGATGCGCTATCGGCCGAGCATCTGGACGGGAGGGCGGCCTGTCGCTGCAATGTGGTGGATTATCTGCCGCTGCTGGGGGCTGTCGCACCCGATTCTCCTGGTTTGTACGTCAATACCGGCCACGGCTCGCGCGGCTTGATTACCTCCATGCTCGCTGGCGAAGCGCTGGCATCACAGCTCGAAGGCGAGCCGGCGCCATTGCCGGTAGAGTTGATACGTGCCATGTCGCCGGATCGATTTTTATCGACTAAAACCGTATGATGACCGGCATGAGAAAACTGCTTATCGCATTATCGTTTTTGGCCGTCATCCAGCCTTGCCATGCAATCGACGGTAAAACGCTGAAGGAATGGTGTCATGCGGCTGCCGAAAAGGCCTTTGGTGACAGTCCGACCACTTTTCGCGATGGGTATTGCATGGGGATAACGGAAGGTGTAATCGCCCTGGCCAGACAGCGTTCGCTCAATGCCTTTTGCGCGCCGGAACCGACGGGCGAAGTAATCCTGCTAAGAGCGCTGTTGAAGTACCTGGATGCTCACCCGGAAAGACTGAATGAGTCGGCAGAGGTCCTGGTGCTGGATGCGCTGGGAGAGATTTATCCCTGCCTATCTTCAGACCTCGTGCCAGAAGACTAGACCATCACTGCGCCAGGCACATGCACTGGCGTAAACACCACGCCGCCGCCCGGGATGAACATCTCGATCAGGTAACTGAACAGCGAGATGAAAATGCTGGCGAAAAAGGCAGTCCAGAATCCAGACACCTTGAATCCTTTGACCATCGTTGCAACCAGCATGATCATCAGCGCATTGATCACCAGCAGGAACAAGCCTAGCGTGAGAATGGTGAGTGGCAGGGTGAACAGCACCAGTACCGGCCGGATGACTGCGTTGGCGATGCCGAGCAGCAATGCAGAGATCAGCAGCGTACTGGTGTCAGAAATCCTGATGCCGGTGAATATGGCTCCCGTAACCCATAAGGCCAGCGCCATGACGCCCCAGTGCAGCAGGAATTGTGTGAGGTAGTGGGTCATACGATTTGCATGATACATGCAATTTGGCAGAGTGGACGGGGCTCTCCACCAACGAGCATAAAATACTGTTTATCAACAGTTAGTTGCAAAACACTGGTATACCTCGACATGACTGCCATCGCACATCGCAAGCCCCAAATGGAGCGCATTGACCTAAGAACATCAGCCAATACCAAGCGGCTGATCGTGAAGGCGTCGGCCCTGGCCGGCGTGTCAGTCAGCACCTTCATGGTCAATTCTGCCCAGGAGCGAGCACAGCAGATGCTGGCCCAGCATGAGGCGCTGACACTATCCGCCCAGGATTGGGACAAGTTCGTCTCCGTCATCGACAATCCGCCTCCTGCCAACAGTCGCCTGAAGGCCGCCATGAAAAAGCATCTGGCCAAGGCTGGCTGATCATGCCCATCGACTGGCGGATCGAGCCGCTCGCCGCCAGCCATAACCGCAAGGATTTCGATTGCGGAGAATCCCCGCTGAACGATTATCTGCGGCAATATGCCCGCCAGCACGCAGCAAGCAATGTCAGTCGCACCTTTGTTGCCGTCTCGGATGTCGATCCGGTCAAGATCCTTGGCTACTACACCCTGAGCATGGGCAGTCTCACCAAAGCCAATCTGCCACTTGCGCTCCAGAAGAAACTGCCTAACTTCCCGATTCCGATAGCAAGGCTCGGTCGCCTTGCAGTCGATGTCACTGCGCAAGGCAAGGGAATGGGCGAAGATCTGCTGATGCATGCCCTGCGTCGTTGTGTCGCTCTTTCTAATGAATTCGGCATGCTGGCCGTGGTGGTCGATGCCAAGCATGACAAGGCCAGGCAGTTTTATCTGCGTTACAGTTTCGAGGAATTGCCAGATCAGCCGATGGTGCTGTTTATGGCGGCCAGCACCATCCAGGAACTGGTGTAACTAATGCTTGGTCAGGCGGAAGTAAAAAACACCGTGGCGAGACTTGGTGAGGTGTGCCGGTAGCTTCAAGGCTGGTGATCCCAAAAAAATGGGATACCGTCCAAGCGCATCGGTAGCGAGACACAAAAGAAAACCCGTTGAAAATAAACGGGTTTTTTGGCGGAGTGGACGGGACTCGAACCCGCGACCCCCGGCGTGACAGGCCGGTATTCTAACCAACTGAACTACCACTCCGCAGTGGTGAGCTGCCGTAACCGGCAGCAAGAACGATTGCAGATTTAATGAAGCTACGATTTGCCGGTGAATATACATCACATGCCAGAAGCTTGAATCCATGCGCCTGCCAGAGCATTTCTGGCGGTGCAGCCAATCGAGGAAGCGCATTATACATAAAATTTTAAGCTATGCTCAAAATCGCGGTACAGAAATGAAAAGTTTTTTGCGGTGATGGTGATTCGTGATCAAAAAGGATGCATCGCATTTGCCTTTGGCGGGGAGGTAACGGAGGTGGCGGGCCGCCAAGGGTAAAAAACGGCACTCCAAAGTGCCGTTTTACTCGGTTAGAATGCAGAAGCAGAATTACTTCTCTTCACCGATCTGATAGATTTCTTCTTCAGGATCTTCAGCCAGCTTGCCGGTAATGGCATCGACTTCGACTTCCATTTCCTTGCCATCAGCAGTCTTGATGTCGAATTCGTAGGAAATGCTGCCGTCAGATTCGATGGCGAACTCGGAATCGATTACTTCACCGGCATATTTTGCAAGTGCAGTCTTCTTTGCTTCATCCTGTGTAATCTTGGCCTTGCCCTTGAATGCCGGGTCATCGGCGTTAGCGACTTCCTGCTCTTCTTCAATGACCTTGCCGGATTTGGCATCGACTTCAACCTCCCACTCTTTGCCATCCTTGCCCCTGATGTCAAATTCATACTGCGGCTTGCCTTTACTGATTTCGGCTTCGACAGTGAGGATGTCGCCGGGGTGTTTGGCCAGGGCAGCCTTCATGGCAGTCTCGAACTTTCCGCTGAATTTCTCAGCAGCAAAAGCCGCTGGTGCCGCAAGAATGGAGGAGGCAACCAGTACGGGAATCAGGTGTTTTTTCATTGTGGTCCTTTCGTGTAACGATGATAAAAATGTTGCGAAATAAAACGGAATCTCAAGTGTTCGCACTTTACATCAAAACATCTCGATAATCAATTAACTATATGATTATTAATGGTAAATGGCTGTATTTAGCCAGGTGGTTGCACGTAGCCATTGCCTTTGGGTTTGACGGGGGAGGTGGCTGATATTAATTAGTTACTTACATGATGGCATGTTTTGTGCTTGAAAACTGCTATGGGTGTTGGTGTGAATTCTCTTCCTGCTAGTGATCAATTTTCTGCACCGGGCGTTCGTCATTGGGTGGATGTGTATGCGATGTGGTGGATATGAGCCTGAAACTACGATTAAATCTGTTGATTACCACGCTGCTGGCCATGCTGATGATGGTGGGGACGCTGCTGCTGATTCACAATGCCCGCGCTCAGGTACTGGCTGAGGTTGATTCGACTGCGGCACTGGCAACGCATTTGCTGGATGCCGAGACTGTTTATTTTTCAGGCGTAATGAAGGGGGAGGCTTATTACAAGCCATTCCGCCTGCAGGGACTGGAGCATCTTCGCCATCTGCGGATTGAGTTTCGTGATGCTTCCGGGCGGTTGCTGGATAGCAATCAGGTCGCGTCATCGCCTGCTCGATCGGATGCGCCGCCTGACTGGTTCATTCAGGCGATGACCGTGGCTATTCCCAAGCCTGTCGCCGTCAAGCGGCAACTGGTGATTAATGGGCGCAATGTGGGCGAATTGCTTGTTGTTCCCGATCCGTCCTATGAAGTAATGGAAATCTGGCGGGATACCGTGGACCTGTTTTTGCTGGTTGCCGTATTTTTTGTACTGGTTAATCTGATGGTGTACTGGGCCGTAGGGCGAGCCTTGCGACCGGTTGATCGTATTCTGGTCGCGCTGAATGAGCTTGAACGCGGCAATCTTGATGCGCGGCTGCCGTTTTTCCAATTGCCGGAGCTTGCCCGTATCAGCGATAAATTCAATGGCATGGCGCAAACACTTCAGCAAAGCATAGGGCGCAACCACAAATTGGCGCAGCAGCTTATTCATTTGCAGGAGGAAGAGCGCAAAAGCCTTGCCCGTGACCTGCACGACGAATTGGGGCAATGCTTGACGGCAATCCGTACGGATGCCGCGGTCATCCTCGAGATGAGCAAAACCAGGTTCCCGGCTGCGCGTGAAAGCGCCCAGGCCATTGCCGATGTGACTCTGCAGGTGATGGGGATGGTTGGGGCAATGCTGCAACGGCTGCGCCCGGAAGTTCTGGATGAACTCGGATTGCGTGCTGCGCTGATGGAACTGATCTCAACCTGGCGGCAACGCAACCGGCAGGTGGCCTGTGTTGTCAGGATTTCCGACGACCTTGATCGATTGGACGAGCCCACCAGTATTACCGCGTACAGGGTCGTGCAAGAAGCGCTGACCAATGTGGCGCGGCATGCCAGGGCGCGGCGCGTTGAGATCGAAATCAAGGCAGTGCGTCAGTCTTTTGATGAATGGATATTAAAAATCATGGTGAATGATGACGGCAGTGGGTTCGATCCCGTGCAAACAGAAGGATTTGGCCTGACCGGGATGAAGGAGCGCGTGGAAGGATTGGGAGGGCGAATCAGCTTGAATAGCACGATTGGCAGCGGCACTCATGTACTGGTTGGCCTGCCATTGCACGCGGGAGCCACGGTATGACGACGCGCATCATGCTGGCGGACGATCATGCTGTCGTCAGGTCCGGGTTGCGCCGAATGCTGGAACAAAATCCGGGAATGGAAGTGACGATCGAGGCCGAAAGCGGGGAGCAGGCTTATCAGTTGTATGGCGATTACTTGCCTGACGTCGCGGTGCTGGATCTTTCCATGCCCGGCATGGGTGGGCTGGAAGCGATCAGGCGCATATTGTCGCGGCACCCTGCAGCGCGGCTTCTGGTGTTTTCCATGCATGAGAATGCCTCATTCGCTTCCCAGGCACTCAAGGCCGGGGCACGGGGCTATGTATCCAAAACCGGTGCGCCTGATGAACTGGTTGCGGCAGTGCAAGAGGTCATGCGTGGTAAAACCTATCTCAGCCCCTCCGTCGCTCAACAAATCGCCTTGCAGGCATTGGTAGGGGAGGACGGCCCCGTGCATCAGCTATCTTCTCGCGAATTTGAGGTTTTTCGTCTGCTGGCGGAAGGCAAGAGCACCGAGGAGATTGGCGAGATTCTGAAAATCAGCCAGAAAACTGCTGCCAATTATTACACGCTGATCAAGCAGAAACTGGGAATTTCGACATCGGTGGAACTGATCAGGATGGCTATGCGCCACGGCATTATTGCGGAATGATGCCCGGGAGCATCGTTGTAGATGCCCCCGGATTTTCACGGTCTAGGGCCGATCGATACTCCCCATGGATTTCGGGTAAGTCACGATACCCCAGGGCATGGCAAGATTACCGATGCGCTTGGTGACTTCCAGCTTGTTGGCGTCTATGACCACGACCTCGTTGGATTTACCGCAGGCCAGCAAGATCTGCTGGTCATCCGGGGTGAAGCTGAAATGCCAGCAACGTTCACCCGTCGGGATATCCTTGAGTTTCTGATAAGTCCTGGCATCGAATACCTGCAAGGTCTTTTCCTTGTTGGCCGCCACCAGGATGCGTTCGCCCTTGCGGTCGAATGAGACCCCATACGGGGTTTTGCCTGTCGGCACTTCCTTGACGACTTCAAACTTGTCGTTGAGTACCAGCATCTTGTCGGCATATTCCAGCGTAGCCACGATGGTTTTGCCATCCGGCGAGATCTTGATGCCGCGCGGGCGTTCGCCGTATTGGCCGACGGCGATGCTCTTGAGCAGCTTGCCGGATTTCATGTCGTGTACGGTGATCGAGTTGTCGGATTCGTTGGTGACGATCATCTGCTTGCCATCCCGGGAGAATTCGAGGCCTTCGGTTTCCGGTTTGCCGATGATTTCCTTGATCACCTTGCCTTTCTTCAGGTCGACAATCGCAATACGGCCGGGGATCTTGTCGTCATCGTCCTCATCTTCAACTTCCTTGCTGCCGGGCTTGGGCGGCGGCCCGGATTTTGAACTGGGTTCGTATGTGACATATGCCTTGCCATCCAGAACACGAACAAATTCCGGGTTCTTGCCAATAGCAACGAATCTCGGCGGCTTTGTGCCCTTGATATCCACGACCGAGATATTGCCGTCATCCTTATTGGCCGTGACCAGCCACTTGCCATCTGCTGTCACACCAATACCGCGCGGACCTTTGGCTCCGATATCGGCAGAGCCTTTGGCCTCCATGGTCTCAAGATCGATGACGGTAACGCCACCATCCTGGTTGGAAACGTAAGCCAGGCCTTTTCCTTCGGCAAGCGCAGTATGGCTGCCCGCAAGACCGAGTGCTAACAGCATGGCGGATGAAATCCGTTTGAGACGCAGATATTTCATAAATTCAAATCTCCAGTGGTTGGTTGGCTTGCATGACCAGATTACGGGGCATTACTTAACTATGGCTTAACGTTTTTGCCTTCTTAAAGAGAAGCGCCCCGCATAAACCCGGTAGTGTGAGTACAGCGGTGCAAAAAGATTCCCGGCAGCATTCTACAAGCA
>WBZX01001032.1_pt1 | contig 22308 bp, 19 predicted proteins | sample 5204211 | NCBI WGS metagenome assembly WBZX01 (sample SAMN12344362, study PRJNA552823) | activated sludge metagenome | biome: Activated sludge suspended growth; feature: Nitrification reactor; material: Wastewater; isolation source: activated sludge from nitrification reactor of wastewater... | reverse complement strand
TCTTGAGGGCCGAGCCGGCCATGCAGCGCGCAGCGATCTTGGCCAGCGGCTGGCCCGTGGCCTTGCTGACGTAGGGGACGGTGCGCGACGCTCGCGGGTTGACTTCCAGCACGTAGACCGTGGCGGCGTCCCCCTCGCCCTGGATCGCGAACTGCACGTTCATCAGGCCCACCACCTTGAGCGCCTTGGCCATGACCGTGGTCTGGCGGCGCAGCTCGTCCTGCAGTGCGGCCGACAACGTGTACGCGGGCAGCGAGCACGCCGAGTCGCCGGAATGGACGCCGGCCTGCTCGATGTGCTCCATGATGCCGCCGATCATCACGTCGGTGCCGTCGCTGATGCAGTCGACGTCGACCTCGATCGCGTCGTCGAGGAACCGGTCCAGCAGCACCGGAGATTTTTCAGACACCCGCACGGCCTCGCGCATGTAGCGCTCGAGGTCCTTGTCGCCGTGGACGATCTCCATCGCCCGGCCCCCGAGCACATAGCTGGGCCGCACCACGAGCGGGTAGCCGATCTCCTGGGCCAGCTGCAGCGCCTGATCCTCGGTTCGCGCCGTGCGGTTGGGCGGCTGGCGCAGGCCGAGTGCCGTGAGCAGCTTCTGGAACCGCTCGCGGTCCTCGGCGATGTCGATGCTGTCGGGAGTGGTGCCGATGATGGGCACGCCGGCGCGCTCCAGGTCGAGCGCCAGCTTCAGCGGCGTCTGGCCGCCGTACTGCACGATCACGCCGGTGGGCTTCTCCTTGTCGACGATCTCGAGCACGTCTTCCAGCGTCACGGGCTCGAAATAGAGCCGGTCGCTGGTGTCGTAGTCCGTCGACACGGTCTCCGGGTTGCAGTTGACCATGATGGTCTCGTACCCGTCCTCGCGCATCGCAAGGGCCGCGTGGACGCAGCAGTAGTCGAACTCGATGCCCTGCCCGATGCGGTTGGGCCCGCCGCCGAGCACCATGATCTTGCGGCGCGTGGTGGGCTCGGCCTCGCACTCCTCGTCGTAGGTGGAGTACATGTACGCCGTCTCGGTGGCGAACTCGGCCGCGCAGGTGTCCACCCGCTTGTAGACCGGCCGCACGCCCAGCGCATGCCGGTGCGCGCGCAACTCATGCTGGTTGGTGCCCAACAGCTTGGCCAGTCGCTTGTCGGAAAAGCCCTTGCGCTTGAGGTAGCGCATCTCTTCGACCGACAGGCTGGAGGCCGAGCGGCCGGCCAGCAGCTTCTCGGTGTCCACGATCTGCTCGATCTGCGCCAGGAACCACGGATCGATGCGAGTCTCCTCGAAGACCTCATCGAGCGTCATGCCGATGCGGAACGCATCGCCCACGAACAGGATCCGTTCCGGCCCTGCGTTGCCGATGGCCTCGACGATCTCGTCCCTGTCGCCGCCATGTACCTCTGTACGTTCGGACAGGCCGTCGATGCCAGTCTCCAGACCGCGCAAGGCCTTCTGGAAGCTCTCCTGAAAGGTACGCCCCATCGCCATCACCTCGCCAACTGACTTCATCTGCGTGGTCAGGTGCGGATCGGCCTCGCGGAACTTCTCGAAGGCGAAACGGGGGATCTTCGTGACGACATAGTCGATGCTCGGCTCGAAGCTCGCCGGCGTGGCTCCGCCGGTGATGTCGTTGCGCAGTTCGTCGAGCGTGTAGCCCACGGCCAGCTTGGCCGCCACCTTGGCGATCGGGAACCCCGTGGCCTTGGAGGCCAGCGCGGACGAGCGCGACACCCGCGGATTCATCTCGATGACGATCATCCGGCCGTTGTCCGGGTTGATCGAGAACTGCACGTTGGAGCCGCCAGTGTCCACGCCGATCTCGCGCAGGATCGCGATCGACGCGTTGCGCATCAGCTGGTATTCCTTGTCCGTCAACGTCTGGGCCGGCGCCACCGTGATCGAGTCGCCGGTGTGGATGCCCATCGGATCCAGGTTCTCGATGGAGCACACGATGATGCAGTTGTCCGCCCGGTCGCGGACGACTTCCATCTCGAACTCCTTCCAGCCGATGAGCGACTCCTCGATCAGCAGTTCGTTCGTAGGAGACAGGTCGATGCCGCGCTTGCAGATCTCCTCGAACTCCTCGGGGTTGTAGGCGATGCCGCCGCCGGTGCCGCCGAGCGTGAAGCTCGGGCGGATCACCATCGGAAAGCCCGAGCCGCCGATGTCGGCCTGGATGCGTTTCTGCACTGCCCAGGCTTCCTCCATCGAGTGCGCGATGCCGCTCTTGGCGGAGTCCAGGCCGATGGAAGTCATCGCGTCCTTGAACTTGAGGCGGTCCTCGGCCTTCTCGATCGCCTTCTCGTTGGCGCCGATCATCTCGACGCCGTACTTGGCCAGCACGCCGTGGCGATGCAGGTCCAGCGCGCAGTTCAGTGCCGTCTGCCCGCCCATGGTGGGCAGCACCGCGTCGGGCCGCTCCTTGGCGATGATCTTCTCCACCACCTGCCAGGTGATCGGCTCGATGTAGGTGGCATCTGCCGTGCCCGGGTCCGTCATGATCGTCGCCGGGTTGCTGTTGACGAGAATGACACGGTAGCCCTCCTCGCGCAGCGCCTTGCAGGCCTGGGCGCCCGAGTAGTCGAACTCGCAGGCCTGGCCGATGACGATGGGGCCGGCCCCGATGATGAGGATGCTCTTGAGATCTTGGCGCTTCGGCATGTCAGCGTTGCTCCATCAGCTTCACGAAGCGGTCGAAAAGGTAGTCGATGTCGTGCGGCCCGGGACTCGCTTCCGGATGCCCCTGGAAGCAGATGGCGGGCCGGTCGGTGCGGGCCAGGCCCTGCAGGGTGCCGTCGAACAGGCTCACGTGCGTCGGTCGCAGATTGGCGCCGAGGGACTTCTCGTCGACCGCGAAGCCGTGGTTCTGGCTCGTGATCGACACACGGCCCGTATCCAGGTCCTTCACCGGGTGATTCGCGCCGTGGTGACCGAACTTCATCTTGAAGGTGCGCGCACCGGAAGCCAGCGCCATGATCTGGTGACCCAGGCAGATGCCGAACGTGGGCACACCGGCATCGATGATCGTGCGCGCCGCGTCGATCGCATACGTGCAGGGCTGCGGATCCCCGGGGCCGTTGCTCAGGAACACGCCGTCGGGCTTCATCGCCATCACCTGTGCCGCCGGCGTCTGGGCCGGCACCACGGTGACGGCGCAGCCTCGGGACGCCAGCATGCGCAGGATGTTCTTCTTGATGCCGAAGTCGTAGGCCACGACGCGCCAGCGAGGCGACGCCGCCCTGCCGTAGCCTGCACCCAGCGCCCACTCGGTCTCGGTCCATTCATACGCGGCCTGCGAAGACACCACCTTGGCCAGGTCGAGCCCGGACATGCTTGGCGCCAAGCGGGCAGCCGCGACGGCCTGCTCGACTGCCGCGGCGTCGATCTTCGTGCCCGCCTCGAAGGCCAGGATCGCGCCGTTCTGGGCCCCCTTGGTTCGCAGCAGCCGGGTCAGGCGGCGGGTGTCGATGTCGGCGATGGCAACCGTGCCTTCCCGGCGGAGGTACTCGGACAAGCCCATCGTGGCGCGGAAGTTGGACACTCGCACCGGCAGGTCCTTGATCACCAGACCGGCCGCGAAGACCTTGCCTGACTCGACGTCCTCGGTGTTGATGCCGTAGTTGCCGATGTGCGGATACGTCAGGGTGACGATCTGCTGGCAATAGCTCGGGTCGGTGAGGATTTCCTGGTAGCCGGTGAGCGCGGTGTTGAACACCACCTCGCCGACCGTGCGACCGGGCGAACCGATGGAGGTGCCGTGGAACACCGTGCCGTCGGCGAGAGCAAGCACGGCTGGGGGCAGGACAGGCAGCAAAGGAAGCTCCGGGGCGAAGCGCTCCCGGTTCGTCCGCAGCCCGCCGGGTCGTGGCGGGCCGGCATTCTGGACCTTCGTGGCGTGCTGGAAAACCGGGTGCGCGGGGCTGGCGAAAAAGCCAGCGATTGTAGCCGGCCCCCTCTGGCGCCGCGCCCCTACCCCCCCAAAGCAGCGATGCCCGCGCGTGCAATCTGGGCGTCTTCCGCCGACTTGACACCACTGACACCGACGGCGCCGATGCAGTGCCCGTCTGCCAGCACGGGCACCCCCCCTTCGAGAAGTCCGTCCAGTGCGGGTGCGCTCAGGAACGAGAACCGGCCGTTGTTGACCACGTCCTCGTAGACCTTGGACTCCCGCCGGCCCAGCGCCGCGGTCCGGGCCTTGGCCGGTGCGATGTGGGCAGAAACGGGGGGCGTCCCGTCCAGCCGCTGCAACCAGAGCAGATGCCCCCCGTCGTCGACGATGGCGATGGCGACGGCCCACCCATTGCGGCGCGCCTCGGCCTCGGCTGCGGCGGCCATCCGGCGCGCATCCTCGTGGGTCAGGTAGGGTTTTTGCTGCAGGGACATGCCGGGATTTCCAGGGGTCGATGGAGTACCGCGGACTTTAAGGCACCCGTCTTCCCGCATTGGTCGACGTTCCGTGTGGACATTCTTGACGCCGACACCACGGAACTAGAATCGTTGCAACAAGTCAATGGCTTGCGTCACTTTCAAACTTGGAGGTTCGTGACATGGAAGACCGCCTGCACACCGCATACGCCAGCCCTGCTGGCTCCGGCGCGCTCGCCGGTGAACGCAATCGCGTCCTGCGCAACACCTACTGGCTGTTGGCGCTGTCTCTGGTGCCCACGGTGCTGGGTGCCTGGATCGGCGTGTCCACCGGCATCATGGCACGCATGGGTTCCGGCCTGTCGCTGATCATCTTCTTCGCTGGTGCGTTCGGCCTGATGTTCGCGATCGAGAAGTTCAAGAACTCCGGTGTCGGCGTGGCGCTGCTCCTGGGCTTCACGTTCTTCATGGGCCTGATGCTGTCGCGCCTGGTCGGCACTGTGCTGGGCTTTTCCAACGGGTCGTCGCTGGTCATGATGGCCTTCGGTGGCACGGCGGCGGTGTTCTTCGCCATGGCCAGCCTGGCCAGCGTGGTCAAGCGGGACCTGTCCAACATGGGCAAGTTCCTGTTCGTCGGCGCGATCCTGCTGCTTGTGGCAGCGGTGATCAACATCTTCGTTCAGTCCAGTGCGCTGATGGTCACTCTGTCCGTGATCGCGATCGGCCTGTTTTCGGCCTTCATGCTCTACGACATCAAGCGCGTGCTCGATGGCGGCGAGACGAACTACGTCTCGGCCACGCTGGCGATCTATCTGGACATCTACAACGTGTTCCAGAGCCTGCTGGCCTTGCTTGGCATCTTCGGCGGCGAACGCGACTGACGCCAGCCACCGCATCACCGACCGGAATCCAGGGGCCCCTCGGGCCCCTTTTTCATGTGCGTTCGAACACTGCGATCGACTCCACGTGCGCGGTGTGGGGAAACATGTTCACGACCCCGGCTGCCGTACACCGGTAGCCCGCCTGGTGGACCAGCAGGCCCGCGTCACGTGCCAGCGTCGCCGGGTTGCAGCTCACATAGACGATCCTCGATGGCGCCTGCCAGGTGCCGGTCTGGCAAAGTTCCGCAGCGGCCTTCACCAGGGCAAAGGCGCCCTCGCGCGGAGGATCGATCAGCCAGCGTTCGGCAGCGCCGTCGGCAAGAAGCAGCTCCGGCGTCATCTGGAACAGGTCCCTCGCGGCGAAGGCGGCAGACAGGCCGTTGCGCGCGGCGTTGTCACGGGCGCGCTGCACCAGCGCGTCGCTGCCTTCGATGCCGAGCACTTCGCGCGCTTGGGTGGAAAGCGGCAGGGTGAAGTTCCCCAATCCGCAGAACCAGTCGATCACCCGGTCCGTCGAGCGGACGTCGAGCAGCTTCAGTGCCCGCGGCACCAGCACCCGATTGATGTGCGGATTGACCTGCGTGAAGTCGGTCGGGCGAAACGGCATCAGCACGCCGAACTCCGGCAGACCATAGGCCAGCTCGGGCCCGGCATCGTCCAGGCGCCGAACACTGTCGGGGCCCTTGGGCTGGAGCCACCACTGCACCCGATGCCGCAGGCCGAAGTCGCGCAATCGGTCCAGGTCTGCTTCGCACAGGGGTTCGAGGTGGCGCAGCACGAGTGCCAACACTTCGTCGCCCATGGCCAGTTCGATCTGTGGCAGCGTGTCCCGCGCAGCCATCGACATCACCAGCGCACGCAGAGGCATCAGCAAGGCGTCGACCTGCGGAGGCAGCACGGGGCACTCTCGCATGTCCGCGATGTAGCGCGACTTGCGCTCGTGAAAGCCCACCAGCACCGTGCCTTTCTTGGCCACGTGCCGAACGGACAGGCGCGCCCGATTGCGATAACCCCAGGCAGGCCCCTCGATCGGCCGCATCACGCTTTCCGGCCGCACCTTCGCCAGATGCCAGAGGTTGTCCTCCAGCGTACGCTGCTTGACCGCCACTTGCGCCGAAGGGTGCAGATGCTGCATCTTGCATCCGCCGCAGGCGCCGGCGTGCAGGCCGAAATGCGCACATCCGGGCCGCACGCGCTGCGAACTCTCGCGCGCCCATGCCGTGACGCTGGCCTGCTCCCATTGGTTCTTGCGCCGATGCACCTGCACCTGGACGCGCTCGCCAGGCAAGGCACCCTCGATGAAAACCACTTTGCCTGCTGCTTCGTGGGCCACACCCTGGGCCTCGAGGTCCAGCGACTCCACGTCGAGCCATTCGCCTTGTGCTGTCATGGCCGGATTATCCGGGCCTGCGCCAGCACGCGGATTCAGGCCCAGGCCGTCAGGTACTCGGTCCAGTGAGGCTCGTCGATCTGGCCAAGCGTCTCACGAACAAGAGCGAGTTCGCGATCATGCTCGGCGTCGGTGAAGCCACCGCGCATCTTCTGGTAGCGGCAATAGACCAGGTACGTGTTGACGACGTCGGTCTCGCAGTAGCGCCGGATGTCTTCCAGCTTGCCGTCGAGGTAAGCCGGGTACACCTGCGCGCCGTCCATGCCGAGCTTGCCGGGCAGCCCGCACAGCCGGGCCATCGCATCCAATGGCGCGCTGGCGCGCGGCTGGTACATCGCCAGCAAGTCCATCAGGTCCAGGTGCCGGGTGTGGTAACGCGAGATGTAGTTGTTCCACTTGTACTCGCGATCGTCTTCGCCGAGGTCCCAGTACTTGTCGGCCCGCACTCCGTGCCTGAGTCCGCGATAGTGCAACACCGGCAGATCGAAACCGCCGCCATTCCAGCTGACGAGCTGGGGCTGGTGTTTCTCGATCTTGTCGAAGAACGTCTGGATCAACTGGCCCTCGTCGCTGCCGCTGCGGTCGACGAAAGACTGGACCGTCAGGCCCTTGGCGCCGCGAAAGACACAGGACACCACCAGGACGCGCTGCAGATACAGCGGCAGCATCTCGGCCTTGCCGGCCTCCTTGCGTTCGGCCAGTTCCACTGCCAGCACCTGAGCATCGGTCAGGGCCGGGTCGGCATCACGAAGAAGCCGCAAACCGGCAATGTCGGGGATGGTCTCCAGGTCGAACACCAGGACGGAGGCAGACATCGCGCCTGCCTCAGCGGGTGGTGTCGCACTGCCCGGGCAGCCGCATGGTCATCGGTGGGCCTCAGCGCGGCGGCAGCAGCCGCGACGGATCCACCGGCTTGCCGAGGCGCCGGATCTCGAAGTGCAACTGCACCCGATCTGCATCGCTGGACCCCATTTCGGCGATCTTCTGGCCGCGCCGGACGACCTGATCTTCCTTCACGAGCAACGCCTGATTGTGTGCGTATGCCGTGAGGTAGCTGTTGTTGTGCTTGACGATCACCATGTTGCCGTAGCCCCGCAGGCCGGAACCGGCATAGATGACACGGCCGTCAGCCGCCGCGAGCACAGGGTCACCGGCCTTGCCGGTGAACACCAGCCCCTTGGTTCGAACCTCATCGAAAGGCACCGCCACTCCCGTTGCAGCAGGCCAGCTCCAGGTGACCTCCTCGTCGCCTTCGCGCGACCCGGAAGACGACGCCGACGCTGGCGATGTCGCCCCGGCGGGAGCCGCGACCGGCGCCGGCAAAGCTGAAGGCGGCGTACCTGCCGCAGCAGGTGCCACTGCGGCCGCCGATGCCGGCGCGCCTGCAGGCCGAGCGTCAAGCGGGCGTGCGTCCACCCTGGCTGTCACGCCGGGCACCGGCCGCGCTGCCGCCGCCGTCGGATCCGTGCCAGGGGGCCACACGCGCAGCACCTGTCCCACTTCGAGCACGTTCGGGTTGTCGATTCCGTTCCAGCGTCCGATGTCACGCCAGTTCTGGCCGGTCTCCAGACCGATGCGCATCAACGTGTCTCCCGGCTTGACCGCGTAATAGCCTGGCTTGCCGAGGTTCTCTGCGCCCGGCAGGGGCTTGGGAGCGTCTGCAGGCGCCATGGCCACCGACGGCGCCGCGGGGCGCACCGCTGCACGGTCTTCCACGGGAGCACGATGCGTCGGAGACGCACAGCCTGAAACGAGGGCCAGCGCCAGAGAGGCCGCCAGTAGGTTCGTCAGGGACCGAAGCGATCGATGCATTGCCAATGTCGTCATGCCGTGCCTGATCTTAACGGGACGAAGCGCACGGCCTCGTGAACGCGGCGAGTCCAGCCGGCCGCCGTGCGGTCGACGGTGACCAGCACCTGTGGGCCGCCTGCGCCAGTATGCACGGGCGCCACCAAGCGCCCCCCCTCAGCCAATTGCTCCAGCCAGACACCCGGAACATCCTCTCCGCCAGCGGCGCTGACGATGGCGTCGTAGGGCGCATTGGGCGGATGGCCGTGCCGACCATCGCCATAAACAAGCCTGAGGTTGCCGGCCCGCATCGGTGCCAATGTGTCGCGCGCACGCTCGTGCAAGGGCTGCAGTCGCTCGACCGAGACGACATGGCGTGAAAGGCAGGCCAGCAACGCAGCCTGATAGCCACATCCGGTGCCGATCTCGAGCACGCGGCCCAGCCTTGCTTCACCCGGACGGCCCTCGAACAGCAAAGCCAACATGCGGGCCACGACCGACGGCTTCGATATCGTCTGCCCATGTCCGATCGGCAGGCTGGTGTCCTCGTAGGCCTGGGCCGCCAGACCTGAGTCGACGAACAGGTGGCGCGGCACGAGGGCCATTGCGTCGAGCACAGGCTTGCAGTCGATGCCCTCGGCACGAATCCGCTCCACCATCCGCTGGCGCAGCGCCGGAGACACGAGACCGGGATCGGCCGTCAGGCCCGTCGGCGCACCGCGGACCGGCGCCGTCCCGCCGCCACCGGTCATGCGCCCCCCCAGCTTGTCCAGCGCCAGGGGAAAGCGAGACGGGCGAGCAGGCCCTCGAGTCATGGTCGCTCCGGCATGAGCGATGCCCACTGACCCAATGCCGCATGATCCGTCAGATCGACCTGCAACGGCGTGATGGAGACCCGGCCGCTTGCGGTCGCGTGGAAATCCGTGCCATGGCCCGCTTCACGTGCGTCCCCGGCGGGCCCGATCCAGTAGAGGGTCTCGCCCCGCGGACTCTGCTGCCGCACCACTGGTTCGCTGGCATGCCTTCGACCCAGGCGTGTCACCGAGCGCGGCAGGTCGGCAGCATCGGCGCGATTCGGGATGTTCACGTTCAGCAGGAAAGGCCGGCCCAGCAGCCCCCCTGCGATCACCCTGTCGACGATCGACCTGGCCGTGGCAGCCGCGGCATCGACGTTGACCCAACCCTTTTCGACCTGCGAGAAAGCGATGGCCGGAATGCCGAACAGGAAGCCCTCCATTGCGGCAGCCACCGTCCCTGAATAGAGCGTGTCGTCACCCATGTTGGCGCCGTTGTTGATGCCGGACAGCACGAGGTCCGGCGGCTCGGGCAGCAAGCCGGTAAGGGCCACATGGACGCAGTCCGAAGGTGTGCCGTTCACGTATCGAAAGCCGTTGATGCCCTGGTAGAGGGACAGTGGCCTGTGCAGGGACAACGCGTTCGACGTGCCGCTCGAGTTCTGTTCCGGGGCGATGACGTCGATGTGGCCGAGGCCCTGCATGGCCTGCACCAGCGCGGCGAGCCCGGGCGCCAGGTAGCCATCGTCATTGGCGATCAGAATACGCATGCGGACCATTGTAGGGACGCATCCCATCCCAGGAGTCGACTATGCAGGCATGGCTTTGCGACAACCCGACCGGCGTCGAGGCGCTGCGGTGGACCGACTTGCCCACGCCACAGCCCGGCCCGGACGAGGTCCGTATCGCAGTCCGTGCCGCGAGCCTCAACTTTCCCGACCTGCTCACGGTACAGGCCAAGTACCAGGTCAAGCCGCCCTTGCCTTTCGTGCCGGGTTGCGAGTTTGCCGGCGTGGTGGAGGCCGTGGGCGCCGGCGTGACCCACGTGCGCGAGGGTGATCGAGTCGCCTCGCTGGGCACCACCGGGGGATTCGCGTCGCACGCATGCGTCAAGGCCGCCCAGGTGATGCCGCTGCCCGACGGGATGGACATCGAACATGCCGCGGCTTTTGCGTTCACCTATGGCACTTCGCACCATGCCCTGGCCGACCGGGCGCAGTTGCGACCCGGCGAGACCGTCCTGGTGCTCGGGGCCGCCGGGGGCGTGGGCAGCGCAGCCATCCAGATTGCCAAGGCCATGGGCGCCCGCGTGATCGCGGCCGCATCGAGCGCCGAGAAACTCGAGTTCTGTCGCGCCATGGGCGCCGATGTCCTCATCGACACGTCGACACAGGCTCTGCGCGACGCGCTGAAGACGGCAGGCACGCCCCCGGATGTCGTCTATGACCCGGTAGGCGGCGACCTGGCCGAACCCGCCTTCCGCTCGATCGCGTGGCGGGGACGCTATCTGGTGATCGGCTTCGCTGCAGGCCCGATCCCGGCCCTTCCACTGAACCTTGCACTGCTCAAGGGCGCATCGATCGTGGGCGTGTTCTGGGGCGACTTCGTCCGTCGCGAGCCAAGGGGTTTCCAGGCGTCAATGGCCGAATTGATGCGGTGGTACGCCGATGGCAAGGTCAAGCCGGCCATCGATAGCCGGCTCCCCATGGACCGGTTGCCCGATGCCTACGCGCGCATGGCCACCCGGGGCGTGATGGGCAAGGTGCTCCTGGTGAACTAAGATCTTTCGCCACGGGAGCAAAGAAGATGGCGGTCAAGGTCCTGATCCTCGAAGACAACCCGGTCGCCAGGGCCTTCCTGTGCCGCGTGGTTCGCGAGAGCTTCAGCGACGTCATCGCCATCACCGAATCGGGCGACCTTGAGGCCGCGCGACGGCAGATCGCGATGGCGGGCGGAGCCAGCGGCCTGCATGGGACCGACCCGTTCAAGCTGATCCTGGTGGATCTGGAACTGCCTGACGGCAACGGCATGGACCTGCTGGCCGAACTGGTGCATTACCCCGCCACCAAGATCGTCACGACCCTCTACTCCGACGACGACCACTTGTTCCCCGCGCTGCAGTGCGGGGCCGACGGCTACCTCCTCAAGGAGGACCGCTTCGAAGTGCTGGTCGAGGAATTGCAGAAGATCGTCCGCGGCCAACCACCGTTGTCGCCTGCCATCGCGAGGCGGCTTCTGACCCATTTCCGTTCCGGGGGCGACGCCGACACGGGCCGAACGGGCACCGGCCTGTCGAGCGCCGGGTTCGCCTCCAGCAAACCCGTCCCGCTGGTGGAGAAGCCACTCGACCACGAGCGCCTCACCCCACGTGAGAGCGAGGTGCTGACCTATCTCAGCAAGGGCTTCACGATCAAGGAGATCGCAAGCCTCATGGGCATCAAGTGGTTCACGGTCAACGACCACATCAAGTCCATCTACAAGAAGCTCAACGTGTCCAGCCGCGCAGAAGCGGCGGTGCTGGCCAGCAAGCAGGGCCTGGTCTGAGGACGGTCTGTCCCTGACCTCCTGGCGTCCGAACGTGTCGTCGCCCAGACCTGCCCCCGAAGCTGCGCTGGCCGACGACTCGTCGGTGGACTCGACGTTTGACGATGGCGCCTGGGAGCGGCGGTCGCGCCAGCGCGACCCTTCGGCACGATGGATCGGATGGCGGCTGCGTGGCCTGGTGCTGGTCGCGCTGATCGGTTGCATCGCGATGTTCCTGATGCTGCGGGCGCTGGCCACACAACCTGCGCTCGACGCTCGCCTGCTGGCTGACGACAGCGGCAGGCTTCGCCTTCTCGACGGCACTCTGCCCCCGCCCCAGATCGTCGCGATCGTAGGAGTCGACGGCCAGGCCCTCAGGATCGATTCGGTGCTGACTCGCCGCAGCGCACGTTGGCTGGCACTGGACGACGAGCGCGAGGTGCACAGGCTGCAGCACGACAGCCTGGCCACCGCTCTGGCCCGGGGCAATGTTCAGTTGATCGATGCCCAGGGCATCGTGCACGGTGTCGATGCAGTGCCGCGCGGCGCTTCCGGGCTGGGATGGATGTACTGGCTGCTGTCGACACTGGCGCTGCTGCTCTACCAGGTGACCATGGTCGTCGTCCTGGCCAGGCCAGAGCCGCGAAACCTGCTGTATGCGGTGATGGCGCTGGGACAAGTGGGCAACTTGCTCTTCATTGCCGCGCTTTCCACTCCCACCCTGGGCTGGCCTGCAGGGTTCATGGCCTGGGAGCATGGTTTGCGGACCGGGTTCGACCTCGCCACCGCAGCCGCGCTGGTCCACGTGAGCAACCTGCACCCTAGACGCGTGCCCGGCGCCCGATGGCGGAGCGCCCTGGCCTGGTGTGTCGCTGCGCTGACCACGTACGCCGTGTGGACGGACTCGATACCGTCCGGGTGGTGGACAACGCAAGGCGTCGCCATCGCGGCCGCCGCTGTGTCGATCGGGCAGCTGGCCTGGATGCAACGGCATGCACCCCATCCGGTGGCACTGCAACTGCTGCGGTTCTGCGCGATCGCGGCAGCGACTCTGGTGCTCCTGACAGCGACCATGGCGGCAACGGGCCCTCTGCTCGATGCGCGCGGGCAGGCGGCTGCCATCGGCTCGACTGTGTGGGTCGTGTTCTTCTCCACGATGTTGCTGCTGCTGCCGTTCCTGGCTCGAACTCAGCAGTTGATGCGCGAGTTCTCGCTGGTAGCCGGTGTCAGCACCGTGGCTACGGCCCTCGACCTCCTGTTCGTGGCCGTCTTTTCCCTGGGCAACTTCGCATCGCTGACTCTCGCGCTGTTCATCTCTCTCGCACTGTATGCGGGCGCCCGACAGTGGCTGCTTTCGCAGGTGATGTCGCGCCAGCGACTGACCACCGAGCGCATGTTCGAGCATCTGTACCGGATGGCACGGGAGGTTCAGGCGCAGCCAGGCAGCGCAGGCGATCATCTGGCACGACTGCTGCGCGAATTGTTTGCCCCGCTGGACCTTCAGCGCACCGACCGGCCTACGCGCCGGTCGAGAGTGGTCAGCGACGGAGCGAACCTCGTGGTGCCTGTGCCCAGGCTCCTGCCGGTGGCGGACGATGCGCCGCCGGAGTGCGCGGCGCTCGTGCTGGGCTTCGCTGAGCGCGGCCGCAGGCTGTTCACCGAAGACGACGCGCGCCTTGCCGACCGGATCGTCGACCTGGTCTCGCGCGCCGTGGCATTCGACCAGGCCGTGGAACGTGGCCGCAGCGAGGAGCGCGTGCGGATCGCCCAGGATCTGCACGACGACATCGGCGCGCGCCTGCTCACACTGATGTACAAGGCACCCAACGTCGAGATGGAAGACTACCTTCGGCACACACTGAAGGACCTGAAGACCCTGACCCGCGGCCTGGCGGCGCCGGGGCACCGGTTCTCGCATGCGGTGGCGGAATGGAAAGCCGACATCGCACAGCGAGCCGCGGCGGCGGACTGCGAACTCGTCTGGGACTTCGTTCTAGAGGGCGACTTCGAACTCAGCGTGGTGCAGTGGTCCGCCGTCACTCGCGTGCTGCGCGAGCTGGTGAGCAATGCCCTGGGCCACGCACACGCCACACGTATCGACATCATGGGTCGCATCGTCGAGGGCAGCCTCAGATTGACCGTGGCCGACAACGGTATCGGTGTCGCTCCTCAGACCTGGTCGCACGGGCTCGGTCTGGGCGGCGTGCGCAAGCGCGTCAAGCAATTGGGTGGGCGCGTCCAGTGGCAGGAAAACTCGCCGCGCGGCATCGTCTGCGAGGTCGTTGCCCCGGCGTTCGCGCAGGCCGCTGAAGGGCAATGACCCCGACGCCAAGCCTCAGCGGGTGGCCGCACTCGCAGCCGGACCGAAGCTCAGCAGGCGCGCCTCGTCTTCGCTGAGCAAGCATTGGTAGAGGCGCTCTCCCTCGTAGCCGCCCATCGGCCCACGCACGTTGATGCGCAGGCCGTAGGATCGTGCGGCGATCAGTTCCTGGTGAACCTTCACGCCCTGCGCACCCTGGTACCGCACTGAACTGATGATGACGCTGGCGGGGTCGGCAAAGGTCGTCGTCGACCTCGCGTGCGCCTCACACAATGCAGCGCCCTTGGCCGGTGCGGCGGGCGAGGCGGCCGATGCCGGGGAAAGGGATGGACGTGCGCCAGCGCCGTCGACCCGGCGACCTTCCGGGCAGGGGGCCTGCTGAAACACGACCCGTCCGGCGACGTCGCAGCGATAGGCCTGTGCCGAAGCGGTCGGCACCAGGCTCAATGCAAGCATCGACGCCCAAAGCCAGCGCGCAAGCGTCCTGCCGGCCATCGAGGGCGAAGTTCTACTCGACGCTCTGGCAGCTTGGCGCGCAAACCATCTCGGTGCGACCGAGCAGCCTCTTGGATCGAAGCTGTGCCGCCTGGCGATGCTTGCCGCAAAGGAAGCAGGAGCGCGTGGTTCCCGTGCCAACGAAAGGCGAGCCTGGCGGCTTGGCCCCGTAGCGAAGACCATCCGCGGACAACTTGGTCGTGACGACTTTTGATGACATGGGTCCCGTTCTTCGCAGATTCCGAACCGTGCAGACCACCAGGGTCGGTGGACTTCGGGTTGGCGGGTGGGCTCCCGACGGAAGCCCACCCGTTGACTGTGTTGGTCGGGGTGGCGGGATTCGAACTCGCGACCCCTTGCACCCCATGCAAGTGCGCTACCAGGCTGCGCTACACCCCGACGAAGCTTGCGATTATACCGGGCGCCGGAGGCAGTCGACGCTCAAGGGTCGAGAAGCTCGCGCAGGGACAGGAGTTCAGCGCGCAACACAAGCGTCGACAACTCGGCCACCTCGGGCAGCGGCATCGGCTCGTCAGCGGTCGAATCGAGCATGGGCTCAAGCTTGTCGGCGTCCGGGGAAAGGGCAGCACCAGCGTCGCCGAGCTTGTTGCGCGCACCGCTGATGGTGAATCCCTGCTCGTAGAGAAGGTCCCGGATGCGCCTGATCAGGAGCACCTCGTGGTGTTGGTAGTAGCGGCGGTTGCCACGCCGTTTCATCGGCTTGAGCTGAGTGAACTCCTGCTCCCAGTAGCGCAGCACATACGGCTTGACGCCACACAGCTCGCTCACCTCACCGATGGTGAAGTAGCGTTTGGCTGGTATGGGCGGGAGTGCTTTCTCCATTGAAATCAACAGCTTTCAGCGGGAAAGCTGAGAATCTACTCGAACTCGTCGCCGCTGGAGATGTCGCCTTGCACGAGGCCCTTCAATTTGTGGCTCGCGTGAAATGTGACCACATTGCGGGCCTTGATGGGGATGGCTTCTCCGGTGCGCGGGTTGCGTCCGGGCCGGGGCGCCTTGCGCCGGATGTTGAAGTTGCCGAAGCCGGACAGCTTCACATCGTCCCCCTTGACCAGGGCGTCGTGAAGGATGTCGAAAAAGGCTTCGACCATGTCCTTGGACTCGCGCTTGTTCAGGCCAAGGTGGTCGAACAGCATCTCTGCGAGTTCGGCCTTGGTCAGCGTCGGAGTCTCCAGCGACGGCAGTACGACGCCGGCCTTGGGTGCAGTTGGGTCGAGCGCGCTCATGGATCGTGTTCTCCCGTTCAGGTGCGCAAACGGGCGCCGACCTGGCGGCGGGCCCGATCCACGGCCGCATCCATGGCAACACCAATCCGTTCTTCTGTCAGCGTCGCGGAGTCGTCGCGCAACTCGATGCGAACCGCCAGGCTGCGCTCGCCCTCGACCCATCCTTCGGCGCCCGCCTTCGGACGGTAGACATCGAACAGCGTTGCCGCTCGCACGAGTCCGGCCGAGTCGTCCAGCAGGGCCGACATCAGAGCATCGTGCGTGACGCCCTCGGCTACCACCAAAGCCAGATCGCGCCAGGCCGACTGCTGACGCGGCAAGGCACTTGCCACAGGCACGGGCCTGGACAGTACGGCCGCCAGATCCAGCTCGAACAGCACCGGGGGCTGCGCGATCTCGTAGGCCTGACACCAGCGCGGATGCAACTCGCCCACCCAACCGATGCGCCGACCGGAAACCTCGACACTGGCGCATCGGCCAGGGTGCAACGCCGGATGCTCGCCTGCGACGAAACGCGCCTGCAAGGGCTGCAGCAGCGCCAGGACATCGCCCTTGACATCGAAGAAGTCGATGGCGCGCTCGGGCACTCCCCACTGCATGCCGTCGGCCGGACCCCAGGCCAGGCCGGATACCCGCAGAGGCTGGTCGATACCGGCCACTGCAACGTCGCCGTCCGCCACCGCGGCGTCGCGGCGATAGGTGCGGCCGATCTCGAACACCCGAACCCGCGGCGCTCGACGGGCCAGGTTGTGACGCAGCGTGGCCACAAGGCTGCCGATCAGGCTCGACCGCATCACCGACAGAGGCGCGGCGATCGGATTGAGCACCCTGATCGGGTCTGCATTGCCGGCCAGTTCATGTTCCCAGCGGGCCTCGACGAAGCTGAATGAAATCGTCTCCTGGTAGTCCAGCGCCGCCAGCAGGTGCCGCACCGAATGAGCGCTGCGTTGCGATTCCGGGCGGACCCTGGCCACGACAGGCGCCCTTGGCGCGTCGCCGGGCAGTGTGTCGTAGCCGATCACACGAATGACTTCCTCGATCAGGTCTTCCTCTATCGCGAGGTCGAAGCGCCAGGACGGCGGTACCACCGTGACGGTGCCGTTGCCCTCGGTGAACTCCAGTCCCAGGCGGCGCATCACGTCCACGCACTGGGCCTGCGTCAGCTCCACGCCGATCACCTTGGACGCCCGAGCGACACGCAGCGTCACCGGAGGCCGCTTCGGCATGGCCGGTTGCTGATCGTCCATCGGCCCGGCCTGACCTCCGCAGATCGACTGGATCAGGGCCGTGATGCGTTCGACGTGCTCCACTGTGTGAGCCGGATCCACGCCGCGCTCGAACCGATGCCCGGCGTCCGTCGAGAAGGCATAGCGACGCGACCGACCCTGGATCGCCTCGGGCCACCAGAAGGCGGCTTCGACGTACACATTGCTCGTGTCGTCGCCAACGGCTGTCGCGTCGCCACCCATGATGCCCGCCAGCGACTCGACGGCCGAGGCATCTGCAATGACGCCGACCGTGGCGTCCAGGTCGACCGTGTTGCCGTTGAGCAGCTTGAGTTGCTCGCCGGGCCGCGCCCAGCGCACCACAAGCTCACGATCGATCTTGTCGAGATCGAAGATGTGCGAAGGCCGTCCGAGTTCGAACATCACGTAATTGGAGATGTCCACCAGCGCCGACACGCTGCGCTGCCCGCAACGCGCCAGTCGCTCCACCATCCAGGCCGGTGTCTGCGCCTTGGGGTCGACGCCGCGCACGATGCGGCCGCTGAATCGGCCGCACAAGTCGGGCGCCTCCACTCGCACCGGCAGCCTTTCGGCATGGCCCGGTCCGACCGGTGCGAAGTTCGGCGCCTTCAGCGGGGCGCCGGTCAGCGCAGAAACTTCGCGCGCAATGCCGAACACGGACAGGCAATGACCCAGGTTCGGCGTCAACTTGAGCGTGAAGACATGGTCGTCCAGCCGCATGACGGCACGCAGGTCCTCGCCCAGGGGCGCATCTGCGCTCAATTCGAGCAACCCGCCGTGGTCCTCGCTGAGGTGCAGTTCGCGCGCCGAACAGAGCATCCCCTGGCTTTCGACGCCACGCAGCTTGCCCACGCCGATCCGGAATACCTTGCCATCTTGCCCTGGGGGCAGTTCCGCACCGACGAGGGCCAACGGCACACGGATCCCTGCTCGGGCATTGGGCGCGCCGCAGACGATCTGCAGCAGACCGTCCCGGGAGTGAAGTCCGGCGTCGACACGGCAAACGCGCAGCTTGTCGGCATTCGGATGCGGCTCGGCCTCGACGATCTCGGCCACCACCACACGCGAGAACGGCGGTGCCACAGGTCGGCACTCCTCGACTTCCATGCCGGACATGGTCAGCAAGTCGGACAGTTGCCGGGTGGTCAGCTCGGGGTCGCAGAACTCGCGCAGCCAGCTTTCGGGAAATTGCATCTTGCTTCTACTTGAACTGGGACAGGAACCGCAAGTCGTTCTCGAAGAACAGGCGCAGGTCGTTGACGCCGTACCGCAACATGGCCAGCCGATCAGGCCCCATGCCGAACGCGAAGCCGATGTGGCGCTCCGGATCGAGGCCGAAGTTGCGGACCACGTTCGGATGCACCTGCCCCGAGCCCGCCACTTCGAGCCATCGGCCCTCGAGCGGACCCGATCCGAATGCGATATCGATTTCCGCGCTGGGCTCGGTGAACGGGAAGAAACTCGGCCGGAATCGCAGCGTGAGCTCGTCGGTCTCGAAGAACCGGCGACAGAAGTCGGTGAACACCGCCTTGAGATCCTTGAAGCTGACGTTCTCGCCGATCCACAGCCCTTCGCACTGGTGGAACATCGGCGAGTGGGTCGCATCGCTGTCCACCCGATAGGTTCGTCCAGGAGCGATCACCCGGATCTCCGGCATGGGCTCCGCATCGGCATGTCGACGAGCATGCGCCCGCGCGTACCGCACCTGCATCGGGCTGGTATGCGGTCGCAGGTTGAGCCAGCGGCCGGCGGCGTCCTTCATGTCCACGTAGAACGTGTCCTGCATCGAGCGCGCAGGATGGTTCTCCGGGTTGTTGAGCGCCGTGAAGCTCATCCAGTCGGTCTCGATCTCGGGACCATCGGCCACGTCGAATCCCATGGAACCGAAAATGGACTCGATGCGCTCGATGGTGCGGCTCACCGGATGAAGCCCGCCGCTGCCGCGCTGACGACCCGGCAGGGTCACGTCGAGGGCCTCGGCGCGAAGCTGGGCTTGGAGTTCGGTGCGTGCCAGCGAATCACGTGCCTCTTCGAGCGCACCCTCGATCTGCTGCTTGACGGCGTTGATCTGCGATCCGCGTGCACGCTTCTCGTCGACCGGCAGGCTGCCCAGCGCCTTGAGCAGTTCGGTCACACGGCCCGACCGGCCGAGATATCGCGCCTTGGCATTCTCGAGATCGGCAGGCGTTGCAGCGGCGGCGAACTCACCGCGCGCCAGTTGCACCAGGGAATCAAGATCGCTCATCGTTCAGGACATTGGAAACAAAAAAAGGCCGCCACCAGGGTGACGGCCTTCGATGCTTGGCGGGGCACCGCTCGCGCGGCGCTTCAACTCAAGCCAGCTGGGCCTTCACCTTGGCAACGATGCTGCCAAAAGCCGCCGGGTCGTTCACGGCCATGTCGGCAAGCACCTTGCGGTCGATGCCGATCTGGGCCTTCTTCAGGCCTGCCATGAACTTGCTGTAGCTGACGCCCAGCTCCCGGCTCGCCGCGTTGATGCGGGCGATCCAGAGCTGCCGGAACACGCGCTTCTTGGTACGACGATCACGATAGGCGTACTGGCCCGCCTTCATCACCGCCTGTTTGGCGATGCGGAAGACGTTCTTGCGACGGCCGCGGAAACCCTTGGCTAGCGCGAGGACCTTCTTGTGACGAGCGCGGGCGGTAACACCACGTTTGACGCGAGGCATGTCTGTTCTCCTTCAGAAGCGGTTCAGAGACCGGCGAAGGGCAGCATCTGCGCGATGTGCCCCATGTTGGTCTCATGCACGTTGACGGCACCACGCAGGTGGCGCTTGGTCTTCGTGGACTTCTTGGTGAGGATGTGGCGCTTGAACGCCTGACCGCGCTTGACGGTGCCACCGGGGCGGACGCGAAAACGCTTCTTCGCGCCGCTCTTGGTCTTCATCTTGGGCATTGAATGCTCCTTGCTTTGACACCCCTGAAGGCGACCGACGTTCGTCGGTACTTGATGGCCTGCAGCGGCTTCTCTTCAGGCGACCAGGTGACCAGACCTGGCCGCTGAACCCTTGAAACTGTCTACCTACGACTTTCTCTTTGGCGCCAGCACCATGATCATCTGGCGCCCTTCCAGCTTGGGCATGTGCTCCACCACAGACACATCCGCAAGTTCATCGCGGATCCGCTCCAGCAGACGCATGCCGATTTCCTGGTGCGTGATCTCTCGACCCCTGAACCGGAGCGTCACCTTGCCCTTGTCACCGTCATCGGCGATGAAGCGGCGCAGATTCCGCATCTTGATGTTGTAGTCGCCCTCATCCGTACCCGGACGGAACTTCACTTCCTTGATCTCGACGACCTTCTGCTTCGACTTGGCCTCCGCCGCCTTCTTCTGCTCCTGGTACTTGAACTTGCCGTAGTCCATCAGACGGCACACCGGAGGCACCGCAGTCGACGCGATCTCCACCAGATCGACATCGGCCTCGCCGGAAAGCCGCAGGGCTTCGTGAATGCTCACGATGCCCAATTGCTCCCCTTCGGGCCCTATCAGCCTGACCTCGGGAACCGCAATCTCTCGATTCAGGCGGTGCTTGCGTTCGACGTTCGGAGTACGACGGTCAAGAAAAGTAGCGATGGCGTCAACCTCTACACGAGCATCAAGGCCAGATGCCCGAACAAAAAACGAAACGCGCCTGAGCTTGATCAGGCCTTGGTGCGGATGGCTTGCTCGACCTTCTCGACGAAGGCTGCGAGGGGCATCGCACCGAGGTCTTGGTTGCCCCGGGCGCGCACTGCGACAGTACCGTTGGCCTTTTCCTTGTCACCCACGACAAGAATGAACGGCACCTTCTGCAACGAATGCTCGCGGATTTTATACGTGATTTTGTCATTCCGCAAATCGGCGTGCGCTCTAACTCCTTGTTTTTGAAGAGTTTTCACCACCTCTGTGGCGTACTCGGCCTGTGCGTCGGTGATCGAGGCCACCACCACCTGCAGCGGCGCCAGCCACACGGGCATCGCCCCGGCGTGCTGTTCGACCAGGATGCCGATGAAGCGCTCTAGGCTGCCGACGATGGCCCGGTGCAGCATGACAGGCGGCCTGCGCTCGCCGGACTCTGTTACAAATTCCGCACCCAGCCGTTCCGCCATGGAGAAGTCCACCTGCATGGTGCCGCACTGCCACTGGCGCCCGAGGGCGTCCTTGAGCGTGTACTCGATCTTCGGGCCGTAGAAGGCACCGTCGCCTGGGGCGATCTCGTAGTCGCAGCCTGACCGGCGAAGGCTCTCCACCAAGGCGTGCTCGGCCTTGTCCCACACCGAGTCCGAACCGATCCGCTGAGCCGGGCGCGTGGCCACCTTGTAGATGATGTCGGTGAAGCCGAAATCGGCGTAGACCTTCTGCAGCAGCGCGGTGTAGGCGACGCATTCAGGGAGGATCATGTCTTCGGTGCAGAAGATGTGCCCGTCGTCCTGGGTGAACGCACGCACCCGCATGATCCCGTGCAAGCCGCCGGTAGGTTCGTTGCGATGGCAGTTGCCGAACTCCCCGTAGCGCAGTGGCAGGTCGCGGTAGCTCTTGATGCCCTGCTTGAAGATCAGGATGTGCCCCGGGCAGTTCATCGGCTTGAGGGCGTAGTCCCGCTTCTCGGACTCGGTCGTGAACATGTTGTCTCGGTACTTGTCCCAGTGCCCGGTCTTCTCCCACAACGAGCGGTCGAGAATCTGCGGGCCCTTGACTTCCTGGTAGCCGTTGTCCCGATACACCTGACGCATGTACTGCTCGACAGCCTGCCAGACGACCCAGCCCTTCGGGTGCCAGAACACCGTGCCGGGGCTGTGTTCGTCGAGGTGGAACAGGTCGAGTTCCCGGCCCAGCTTGCGGTGATCGCGCTTTTCGGCCTCCTCCAGGCGGTGAAGGTACTGCTGCAGGTCTTCCTTTGACGCCCAGGCTGTACCGTAGATGCGCTGGAGCATTTCGTTGCGATGGTCGCCGCGCCAGTAGGCGCCGGCCACCTTCATCAGCTTGAAATGCTTCAGGCGCCCTGTGCTCGGCACGTGCGGCCCGCGACACAGGTCCTCGAAGGCGCCTTCGCGATACAGGGACACGTCCTCCCCCGCAGGGATGCTGGCGATGAGTTCTGCCTTGTAGTGCTCACCGAGGTCCTTGAAATACGCCACGGCGTCGTCGCGAGGGAGAACCCGTCGGACGACGGGCTCGTCCTTGCGCGCCAGTTCGGACATCCGTTGCTCGATGGACGCGAGGTCCTCCGGCGTGAAGGGGCGCTTGTAGGAGAAGTCGTAGTAG
>WBZX01001031.1_pt1 | contig 22338 bp, 16 predicted proteins | sample 5204211 | NCBI WGS metagenome assembly WBZX01 (sample SAMN12344362, study PRJNA552823) | activated sludge metagenome | biome: Activated sludge suspended growth; feature: Nitrification reactor; material: Wastewater; isolation source: activated sludge from nitrification reactor of wastewater... | reverse complement strand
CTTCGCGGCAGGGCAAGACACGGTGACCGTCCCGATCGGGTCAACGGGAGACTTCTTATTCGAGGGCAACGAGAGCTTCACGATTTCGATCGTGGACACCTTCAACGCCAGCGTCGGAACCGGCAGCGCGACCGCGACGATCATCGATGACGACATCCCTCGCATCGAGATCGTGCCCTTCGGCGATCCTGTGGTGCCAGCGGGCTATGCGGTCGATGAGCCGTTGCGGATCGCGCGCATCGATCTCATCGGCGGCACGGGAGCGGTATCACTGGCGGGTGCCAATGCCGGCGTCTTCGCGATCGAGCAGGACGATACCGGCCGCTACCTGACAATTCTGCCCGCGGCGACAGCCATTCTCGCAACTCCAGGCGAGCTCGGGGTTGAGATCAGCGCCACGATCGACGGCCTCTACGAGGTGTCCGCGAGCTACGGCGTCTCCGCAGAGACCGTGCTGCCCGACGACTTCGTGCCGCTGCCCAACGTCTATCCGGCCACGTCGGCGATGCGGGTCGTCACCTACTCGTTCCAGAACGCCGGCGGAACGTCCCCGTTGTTCTCCGGCGGATCGCTGCCCTTCTCCGAGGAAGAAAAGGCCATCGCTCGATCCGCGCTTCAGGCGTGGGACGCCGCTTCGGGCCTGATCTTCGTCGAGGTGCCGTCCGGCGAGGGAAACCTGAAGATCTACCTCTCGAACGGGGTGCCGGCCACGGAGGCAGGGGCCTCGGAATTTGGTCTTCCCACGCAGCTCTTTGCCGGCGGAAGCACCTCGATCGTCATTAATCCGGGCGAGGGCAGCAATTTCGAGACCTACGCCCACGAGATCGGCCACGCCCTGAGCCTGCATCATTCCTTCCCCGAGCAGGCTACCGGTGCGACCGGCGTTCGTCCCCTGATCGACAACACCAGCTTCACCGTGATGTCCTACACGAACGGGCTTGTCGGCTTCCAGGACCTCGCCGCGCTCGGACCGCTCGATATCGATGCCGCACGCTATCTTTTCGGCGCCCCCGAGACCGGCACGGTCACCACGACCTACGACGCCGCGACGCACCGTGGCACGATCAGCTGGACCGGATCGTCGGGAGTGGACCAGATCGCAACGGCCGACCTGTTCAACCCTCGCTTCTCGGTCACGTCGCTTACGGGCGGCGCAGGTGACGACACGCTCGCCGTCTCCACCCCCACCCGCATCGTCTTTTCCGGTGTCTCTACCGATTACCGTATCGACTGGCTCAATCCGTCCATTCCGGGTGGCCAAGGCACATTGCGCCTCACCGATCAGCGCACAGGCGTGAATGACGGCAGTGATACGATCTCGGCTACAGTGCAAACGTTAATGGGCACCAGCTTCCAGTTCGGAAGCAGCCTTGTTCGATTTGATGAGCTGATGGGGATCACCGTCTCCGACGTCAGTTTCTCGATGAACGGCATCGATGTCGTCGACAGCATCACAGTGCCCGAGAACGTCGAGTATCTCAGTGATATCGGCGGCATCATTTCATGGCAGTTCGACAACCCTTACAATGTAGAAGGCCTGCCGCAGCCAACCTTCCAGATATTCAACCCGAACGATGTGCCGGTTCTACTTCAAGGAGCCGTGCTCAAAGCGATCAATCCGTTCCCGCTTGACGTCGATGTCACCCCGAGCTTCAACCTCTTTGTCCAGGCATTCGACTTCGGCAACGAGCCTTACCAGGAACAATTGAAGATCAATGTTGCGCGCGTCAACGAAGCGCCGCGCGAAGTGTTCCTTGTCAATCCACTGAACGGCCAGCCAAGCGGCGCGATCGACGAGAACATTATCGTCGGTAGCGGCATCAAAGTGGCCGACGTGTTCGTCGGCGACGACGACGACGGCACCAATGTGCTCGGTCTCATCGGCGCCGACGCGGCCTCCTTCGAGCTGCGTGGCGGCGAGCTCTACTTCATCGGCGCCTCGCCCGATTTCGAGACGAAGGCGAGCTATGAGGTGAGCGTCACGGCCGATGACCCCGAGCTGGGAACGGGCGTCGAGGCGACCTCGGAAATTTTCACGCTCGCGGTGAACGACGTCAGCGAGCCCCCGGAGGTCTCGATCTCGATCGCGCCGGGCCGCGCCTTGGAAGGCGCGAGCTTCAGGCTGATCGCGGTGCGCTCGGGCGGCGACCTGTCCCAGCCGAGCACGGTCGCCTACACCATCACCGGCGACGCCGCCGGCGCAAGCGACATCACCTCCCCGCTGACCGGAACCATCATCTTCGCGCCATTCGCGACGGTCCAGGACGTCGAGATCCAGACTGCCGGCGACGCGCTCGTCGAGCCGGACGAAGGTTTCACGGTGACGCTCTCCGCGCCGCGGAATGCCACCATCGGCACCGGCACCGCGACGGCCACCATTCTCGACGATGACGTGCTGCCGGAGATCTCGCTGCAGTCCACGACAGCGTCTGTTTCCGAGGGCGGCGTGCTGTTCTTGCGCGCCACGCGGACCGGTCCGCTCGATCTGGCGTCCTCGGCCACCTACACGCTGTCGGGCGCGGCGGGCACGGCCGGCGACATCGCGGGGCCGCTGACGGGAGCCATCGCGTTCGCGCCGTTCGTGCCGGAGATCCTCATCCCGATTGCAACCGTGGAGGACGGCTGGCGGGAGCCCGACGAGACGCTGGTCGCGACGCTCACCGCCCCCGTCGGCGCGACGCTCGCAACAGCATCGGCTTCGGCCGTGATCGTCAACGACGATGCGCTGAGCACATCCGTGCTGGCGTTCCTCTCGCCCTCGGCGGCACGGAGCGAGGGCGATCCGATCACGCTGATCCTCAACCGCGCCGGCGACACGTCGAGCGCCGCGATTGTCGACTACACGATCGCCGGAGCCGCGGCCAAGCCGGCCGACATCTCGACGCCGCTGACGGGCAGCGTCACCTTCGCGGCGGGGTCGGCCACGGCCTCGCTGACCATTGCCACGGTCGAGGATCTCACCCCCGAGCCGAACGAAAGCTTCCTCATTCTGCTCGCACCGCGCGAGCCGCATCTCGTCATGAGCACGCCGGTGATCTCCGGATCGATCACCAATGACGATTTTCCGGTCGTCGTGTCGCTCGACCGGACCTCCGTCCCGGAGGGCGGAGCTTTCCTGCTGCGCGCGACCCGTAGCGGCGACGTCACCGCCAGCCTGACGCTCGACTACAAGATCACCGGCCAGGCCGCGAGCGCCGGCGACATCGCCACGCCGCTCGCCGGCACTCTTCATTTCGGGCCGGGTCAGGCGCAGGCGTCTCTGACGATCGCCACGATCGACGATTTCCTCGTCGAGCCGAGCGAGAGCTTCAAGGTCGAGCTGACCAGCCCCGATGGCGCGCCGGTTCAGGGCGCCACCAGCGGCATCATCGCCAATAACGACTCGCCGCCCTCGCTGTGGCTGTCGCTCTCCTCGGCCGAGATCTCCGAAGGCGACACCGTCACGCTCACCGCCCGCCGCGCCGGCCTCGACTTGTCCCAGGCATCGACGGTCGCTTACACCCTCTCGGGCCTCGCGGTCACCCGCGGCCTGATCATGTCGCCCGTGCAGGGCACGTTCACCTTCGCGCCTGGCCAGACCGAGGCCAGCGTCACCGTCTCGACGCTCGAGGACGACGTCCTCGGCCGCGCCGCGCGGACGCCGTTCGATGTCACCCTGTCTTCGGCCGTGAACGCCAGCATCGTCGGCGGCGTGGCCAGCGCCACGATCGTCGAGGACGACGCGCTCCCCGTGATCACGGTAGCGCTCGACCAGGAGTACCACAGCGAGGGTGACATCTTCACGCTGATCGTCACGCGGACGGGCTCGTTGAATGCGCCGTTCTCGGCCGCCTATACCATCTTCGGCCCCGCGGCCAACGGCAACGACCTCCTCACTCCCCTCACGGGGACGGTGACGTTCGGGAGCGGCCAGGACACGGCGGAGCTCGTCATAGAGATCCGGGATGACGTCCGGCGGGAAGCCAACGAGGCCTTCTCGGTGCGGCTGGATCCGATCCCCGGCCAGCCGTTCTCTATTATCAACAGCGTCCGCACGGCGAGTGGCACCATCCTCGATGACGATGGTGTCAATGCGCCGCCGGTCGTCTCGATCTCGCTTGCCGCCGAGGACGCACGGCCGGACGCCGTCGGCCCCGCCAACCAGGTCGAGGAGGGTGAGGCCTTCCTGCTCACCGCGACACGCACCGGCGGCGACATCGCGGCCGAGACGGTCGTGAGCTACGTCATCAGCGGCTTCAATGGCCTGGACATCTCCGCCGATATCGCCACTCCCTTGACGGGCACGCTGACGTTCGCGCCGTTCACCGATACGGTGACCCTGCGCATCGTCACCGTCGACGACGGCATTCGCGACTCCACAACCGCCATCGAGCGCTTCTCGATCGACATCGTGCAGACCCGGAACGCCCAGATCGGCACCGGCTCGGCGATCGGCCGCATTCTCGACAACGACATTCCCACGTACTCCGTCGCTCTCGACCAGAGCTGGGTCGTCGAAGGTGAAAGCTTCGTCCTGACCGCCACCCGGACCGGGCCTCTCGATCAAGCGGTCGAGATCTCCTACGACATGATCGGCGCCGCCGCGACGGGAGGAGACCTGGACCTCGCGCGCACCGGCCTCGTCAAGTTCGCCGCCGGCTCGGCGACGGCAACCGTGCTGATCCCCACGAAGGAGGATTCCGCGGTCGAGGGCGACGAGACGTTCACCTTCCGCGTCGGTGGAGCACCGGGTGCTCGCGTTACGGGCACGGTCGTCAACGACGACGGCCCGCTTGCGCCGCCTCGCGTAACTGCATCGCTCTCGCCCGACCAGGGTGTCGAGGGCACGGTATTCGCGCTCACCGTCGAGCGGATCGGCGGCGACCTGAGCCAGCCGACGTCGGTCGATTATGAGATCTTCGGCAAGGGCGCGAACGCGCTGGACTTCTCGTCCTCGCTGAGTGGAACCGTCACGATACCTTCCGGCGCGCGCAGCGTCGTCCTCGATCTCGTCTCCATCGATGACGCGGTGATCGACGCCGCGGCCGCCGAGATTTTCCGGGTCAGGCTCGATTCTCCCGTCAACGGCACCTTCACCACGACAATCCTCGAGGCGTCGCTCCTCGACAACGACATGGGCGGCGGCTCCGGCGAGGGCATCGTCGGCACTGACATCGGCGAGACCATTTTCGGAACGGAGAAGGGAGAGCTGATTATCGCGCTCAAGGGCAGCGACGTCGTCTATGCCGGCGGCGGCGACGACGTTCTGAGGGCCAGCCTGAACGGCTTTCGCGACACCGGCGACGGCAACGATTACTACGATGGCGGCGCGGGCAGCGACACCGTCGACTATGGCCTTTACCTCGACGGCGCGACGATCACTCTCGACGACGTCGGCGGCCTTGCGACGGGCGCACGCATCGGAACGGATGGCCTTTTCTCCATCGAGAATGTCATCGGCACCGCTGGCGCAGACACGATCCGGGGCAACAGTGCGGCCAACGTCCTCGACGGAGGACCGGGCGACGATCTGCTTCTCGGTGGCGCCGGCGCAGATACCTTCGTCTTCGCCGCCGAGTTCGGCAACGACCGCATCGCGGATTTCGACGCCGACCCCACCGGTGGCCAGGACCTCATCGACCTCGGCTGGTTCGGGATCGAGCTTGCCGAGCTCGACAAGCGTGTCACCGTCGCGGACAGCCCCGGTGGCGTGCTCATTACCGTCGACGGCAACACGGCGATGACCGTCCTGCTCGCCGGCGTCCCGGATCGAAGCGTCATCACGGCCAGCGACTTCCTTCTCTAGCCAGTACCACGACCGGTAGTGGGTGTTGCCGTTTCCCGATCCAGCATCGGCTTAATGCGCTGCAACTTCGGCGACAACGCCGACGCGGGTGTGCAAGGAAAGCACGCACGTTCTGATCGTCGGTGTCGCGGGACGGCAGCACCTGGCCCGATACAGGAAGTCGCCTTACAGTGGCTGCCGGGGGCAAACCGGACTTGGTGGCGCAAGCCGCGACACGCTAACTCCGGCAAGAGGTCGGCGTCTGCTTACTCTGCGCTGCCGACTCACCTCGTTGCACGGCCGATTTCAGTGCATCGGGCAAGAGCTGGAGCTCTTGGCGCTCAGTCGTACCTCTCCTGGCCACGACAAGTGCTCAGGCGCCCAGGTCGAACAGTAGAACCTCGGCTTCCGACACACCCTCGACCTCCAGCTCACCCGCTGATGTGATCGCGGCGCCGTCGCCTTCACTCATGGTTCGACCGTTGAGCCTGATCGTGCCGCGAGCCAATTGCACCCATCCGCGGCGTCCGGGCGCAATTGCATGTGCCACGCTCTCGCCCTCGGCGAGCACCGCAGCGTAGAGATCGACATCCCGGTGGATGGTCACAGAGCCATCACGGCCGTCGTGCGAGCCGACGAGCCGCAGCTTTCCGCGCCGTTCCGCGTCCGGAATTGCCTTTTGCTCGTAGCTCGGCGCTGTCCCGGCTTGCTCTGGAATGATCCAGATCTGGAGGAAATGAACCGGCTCGCTGGCAGAGGCATTGAACTCGCTGTGGCGGATGCCGGTGCCGGCTGACATGCGCTGGACGTCGCCGGGGCGGATCACAGACCCGTTGCCGAGGCTGTCTTTGTGCGCAAGGGCCCCGTCGAGCACATAGGTGACGATTTCCATGTTGGCGTGAGGATGGGTTGGAAATCCGCCTCCTCCCGCCACACGATCGTCGTTGATCACGCGCAATGGGCCGAAGCCCATGTGCTTTGGATCATGATAATCGCCGAACGAGAAGGTGTGGCGGCTGTCGAGCCAGACGAAATCGGCGTGGCCTCGGTCCGTGGCTTTCCTGATGGTGATGTTCATTGCGAGCTCCTTACTCACTCGGCATGGCGAATTGGTCGGCGTCGGCGAGCAGCGCTTTCAGGTCGAGCGGCCGACTGTACGTGGCGAGAGTGCCATCCGCGTTCCTCGGCCATTCGGCCTGTGGCCGGTCCCAATAGAGCTCCACACCGTTGCCGTCTGGGTCGTCGAGGTAGAGGGCCTCGCTGACTCCGTGGTCGCTGGCACCGGTCAGCTCGACACCGGCGCCGATGAGCCGCTTCAGCGCTTCGGCCAGGGCCGGCCTGGACGGATAGACGAAGGCGACGTGATAAAGCCCCGTCGTGCCGGGAGGTGGCGGCCGGCCGCCCTTGCTCTCCCAGGTGTTGAACCCGACGTGATGGTGGTAGCCGCCGGCGCCGAGGAAAGCCGCCCGGTTGCCGTATCGCTGCGCCACCGCGAAACCGAGCACGTCGCGATAAAAGGCTATAGCTCGCTCCAGATCGGCGACCTTGAGATGCACGTGGCCGACGCGCACGCCGGGATCGATCGGATTTGTGAACAGCTCGGAATTGGTCCGCTCGGTGTCGCTCCTGCGCGCGTTCGGATTCGACGACCTTACGAGGACGTAGCCGCGGGCGCGCCGGCCACGCCAGGAAGGAACGATGGGCGCGAGGCAAATGCGCCGTCGCCGAGGAATGCCTGCACCACGAGCATCGCCGTCCAGAAGGCGGGGAACTCCCAGCCGCCCTTGGGTGCCGAGAACACCCAGCCGTTGCCCGCATGCTGGAGGGTGGCACCGATCAGGACCGGCAGCAGAAGAATGGCGATGGGGCGCGTCCACACACCGAGCAACAGAGCCAACCCGCCGCCGATCTCACCCAGGATGACGAGATAGGCGAAGAAGCCCGGATAGCCGATGCTCTCGAAGTAAGCGACGGTTCCAGGCAAGGAGAAAGTGAATACCTTCAGCAGCAGACCGTGCGACAGCAAGAGCGTGCCCAGGCTGATGCGCATGAGCAAAGCGGCATAGGGAGCAGTCCGGTTGTCGATCATGGCGACCTCGTCGGGTTGAGTTCGGCACTGATATGCGCCCCGACGCGAGGTTTGATAATCCATTCGAGTAGGATATTAATTCACACCACTGGTGTGAGGTCTCTCGCATGCTCGACCGCGTGACCGGAATGCAAGTGTTCACCCGAGTGGCCGCGCTCGGCAGTTTTTCGGCGGCCGCTCGCGACCTCGGCATGTCGCAAACCATGGCGACCAAGCACATCGCAGCCCTGGAGCAACGGCTCGCGACGCGGCTGCTGCACCGGACGACGCGGCGGCTAACATTGACCGAGGCCGGCCGGAAATACCTCGATGCCGCCGAGCGCATTCTGGCCGACATCGAGGAGGCGGACGCCCGCGCTTCGAGCGATGCAGTCGAAGTGCGAGGCACGTTGCGGCTCAATGTGCCCGTCTCGTTCGGTATCCGCGTCATCGCTCCGCTGCTGCCTGAGCTCACCGGCCTGTGCCCCGAGCTGACGATAGAGCTAGGGCTGAACGACCGCTTCGTCGATCTCATCGAAGAGGGCTGGGACCTGGCGATCCGCATCGGCACCCTGTCCGACTCGACGATGGTGGCGCGACGACTGGCGCCATGCCCCCTCGCGCTTTGCGCAGCCCCCGCCTATCTCGCAGCGCACGGCAGGCCCAGGCGCGTCACGGATCTCCAGCACCACTCGTGCCTCGGCTACACGCTGTCGCGATCGGTTGGCGTCGGTCGTTGGTCGTTCGGCAAGTCCGGCAAGGCGCAGGTCCGCGTGTCCGGCCGGATCAACGCCAACAACGGCGATGCCCTGGTGGCGGCAGCCGTCGCCGGCCAGGGCATGGTGTACGTACCTCGCTTCCTGGTCGCGCGTGAGATAGCGGACGGCCTGTTGCAGGAGCTGAAGCTGGATCAGCCGACACTCGATCTCGACGGCATATTCGCCGTCTATCCCTCGGGCAGGAACCCGCCGGCGAAAGTCCGCGCCGCCGTGGAATTCTTCGCCGAGAAGCTGCGGCCGCCAGCACGCTAACGACCGCACTGGTCATAGGGCGGTGAGCGAGCCGATCACTCTCGCGATTGGCCCTTGTCGTCGGGCCACGCGCGCTCCGCATCGGGCGAGCGCGACTGCCACCCCTGCCATGACAGGGGAGGTCGACTATGTGCCGCCCGGCAGGGTGTCCATTGTTGAATGTCGAACTCGCCTGTCGTTTCGATGCTCTTACGTCGGATCACCGTCGAGCATTGACGTCGCCATTCCCGGGTCGAACCTAGCGAGAACAAGGATTGTCAACACGGCTGTCAACACCGAGGTTCGCGAGGCCGAGGTGTCGGGGATTGCTTTGTCGAATCAATGGAGCGGGTGAAGGGAATCGAACCCTCGTCATCAGCTTGGAAGGCTGTTGCTCTACCATTGAGCTACACCCGCGCGCCACGAGAGGGCCGGAGGGCGCAGGTTGCGCTGCTCCGGGCTGGCGTGGTGAGAGACGCGGCGGCGCGCCGCCGCGTCGACTGGGCATCCTCATAGCGCGCGGCTTCCCGCCTTGCAACGCTTCCGCGTCCGGCCCGCCATCGGCGCCTTGCCTTGCAACGCTTCCGCCCCTGGTCCGGCATTGCGCCTCGAGGAGAGGCCCCGCCTTCGCGGGGGTGACGATCGCGGGTGGGGCGCGGGATGACGACGGCGGGGAGGGCGGTGCATGGCGGCCTCGGTCGCGGATGGGGCTGCCCACCCCGACCCTCTCCCCGCGAGCGGGGAGAGGGGGACGCGCGAGCGGCGGCGGGATGACGTCGGCGGAGAGGGCGCGTCCGAGCCTGTGGGCTCGGCGGAGGTCCCCGGCGCGATCGAGCGCGGTGAGATCCGCACGCGGGAGGCATGACAGCCACTTCGCGCGCGCAGCGCGGTCTTCTACACTGAGGTGAAATCACCCGGAGGGAGGCAGGAATGAGGATCCGAGCGCGTGCCGGCATTGCGCACATCCCTCTCCTGCCGCGTTCCCGGAAGACGCGCCGCCGCGACCGCCGATCCAGCGCCGCCGGCATGCTTTCCAGTATCTGCCTGCTTGCGATTTCGGCATCTGCCATGTCGTGGGCCGCGCCGTGGGTGTCGAGCGCGCGGGCGGAGGCGAAGATCGATTGCGCAACCGAGACGCGGGCGCTGCAGATCCTGGCGACGGCGATTGAGATCAGCGTCGACGTGCCCAAGGATCTCGTCTCGGGCGGCGCGATCCAGGTGACGTGGAACGCCCGCCAGCGCATGCCGGCGGCGAGCGGCATCCATGCCATCGTCGCCATTCCCGGCGACGTGCGCTTCGTCGCCGCGCCGTTGCAAGCTTCGCCGGCCGGTGACGGCGGCGGTGAACCGCGGCCGGCCGACCTTCCCGGGTTCATGGCGCTGCCGCCCGCCGCCGCCGGACCGATGGGGCTCGGCTTCGGCTCCGGCAAGTCGCGCGCCGTGCTGCCTCTCTACCAGCCGGGCGCCAAGCTCGGCGGCTCGTTCGGCGTGCGCATTTTCGATGCGGGCGCCATCGAGGTCGAGACGGCGGTCGTCGCCGTCAACCGCTGCGGCGAGCGCATCGTCGGCGGCGCGTCGCGGCGCACGGTGACGGTGGCGCCGGGCAAGCCGGAGATCGTCGTGCAGGACCCCTACGACATCGAGCGGCCGCAGAAGGTGATCCTGTCGGCGACGGGCCGCTACCGCGCAAACGTCCTCGCCGACCGCTATCGGGTCTATGACGTCGAGACGGGCGCCATGCTGATCGACCGCGCCGGCCACGACGTCGCGTTCTCGCCCACGTCGCGCTTCCTCGCCACCACGGTGGGCGACGAATCCAGCACAGTGCACGAGGTGATCGACCTCGCCTCGCGCGAGGTCATCGCGCGCCCGAGCGGCGTCTTCCTCGGCTGGACCCGCGGCGATGCCTGGCTGGTCATCGGGCACGGCTCGTGGGGACGGCTGTCGGTGCGCCCGACACTCATCACGCGGCTCGCGCCGGCCGCGGCGGCGTCGATCGGCGACCAGGCGGACGCCGACAGCACCGGCATCGACGACGGCCTCGAGCTCAACCACACGGGGTCGTGCCACGCCTGCGCGTCGTGGACCGACGACAACATGATGCTGGACCCCGACAACGGCATCGTCGCCTTCAGCGGCAGCTTCGAGCCGGAGAAGGAGCGCGTGCACGAGCTGGCGAGCGGCGCCACGCCGTGCTGCGGCAGGGCCGGCCAGATCGCGCCGTTCGTCGCCAGATCGTACCCGCTCGCCCCGTTCCGCATGGCCAAGGGCTGGGAGGCGCGCGACCCGATCCGTTTCACGCACATCTACGACGCCGCCGCCGACCCGCAGGCGAAGCAGCTGGCCGGAAATCCCTGGTTCGAGGCGGCAAAGCCGATGCGGCGCTTGCGCCTCGAGCAGAAGGTCGCGGAGGCTGGCGCCGCGCCGGTCGAGGTGGCCGGCCTCTCGGGCGCCGCCGTGGTGCGCGGCGACTGGCGCACGCACGTGGCGCGCAGCGCCGAGCCGGCGACCGCCTCGCCGCGGACGCGCCGCATCACCACCGAGCTGGCGCGGCTGGGCTTCACCACCGCCGCGCCGCTGAAGCGCGAGGACATCGGCTTCGTCAACTCCTGGGCCGGCGGCGACCGCCGCGCCGGGGGCGGCCTCTCCGCCACGGCTGCCGACTACGATCGCATGGATGCGAAGATCGAAGCGCGGACCAAGCCGGTCGAGCAGAGGCTGGTCCGGGAGGTGCCCGCCATCGCGGCACACCTCGGCCGCCACGCGGCGTCGCGCGACGGCCCTTATCAGCGGCCGATGCCGCTCGACGGCCTCGGCACCGGCAAGATCGACCTGACGACCACGCTCGAGGGGCTGTGGCGGTGGGAGGTGGCGGGGCGTCCCATCTGGCTGATGCAGCTGTGGGCGACGGAAGGCAACGCCGGCTTCGGCGAAGGCATGCTGCTGCTGCTCGAGGGAGCGGCGGGCGGCGGCGGGGGCGGCAAGGGGCGCGTCGTCGATCTTACGGGACCTCTGCAGGCCTTCTGGTCGGGAGCCTACGGCTGGAGCGATCACCAGACGCAGGTGAAGCCGGCGATCTTTCTCGACCGCTATCTCGTCGCCGCCTCGGTGGCGCAGAAGACCATAGCCGTGGTCGATCTTGCCGAGATGCGAACGCTGGCGGTGATGACCGACGTGCCGAGCGCCGACCTGATGTCGGAGGTGATCCTGTCGGCCGACGCGCGGCACGTGCTGCAGACCGGCGCCGACGGGCAGCTGTTCATTCACGAGCTGGCCACCGGCAAGGTGGCGGTGGGCGGCCGGTCGGTCGACGACGAGATCATCGCCTATACACCGGAGGGCTACTACTGGTCGTCCTACGAGGGCGCGCATTTCGTGCAGCTGCGCTTTCCCGGGCTGCCGGGCCTCTACCCGTTCCAACAGTTCGCGGCGGTGCTCGAGCGCCCTGACATCCTCAAGGCGCGGCTGAAGCCCGGGGCCGCCGCCGAGCCGGCGGGGAGCGTGGCGCAGGCGCCGAGGCTCAGCCCACCGCCGCGGCTGGCCGTGTCACGGGTGAAAGCGGCCGGAGGCGGCGGCGCCCCACGCCTGCGCGTCGAGGCGCGATCGGAGCTCGGCCTGGCGCGGCTTCGGCTCTACGCCGACGGCCGCCTGCTGCAGGAGCTGCCGCTGGCGGGAGCCGAGACCACGGTCGAGATCACGGCTCCCGATGCGCCCGGCGCGCGCTGGCTGACCTTGCAGGCGAGCGACACGGCGGGGTTCGTGTCGATCCCGGAGGCGCTGCGCCTCGAGCCGGCGGCGAAGGCGGGCCGGCTGCACGCGCTGCTGGTCGGCATCGACGAGTATCGCGACAAGCGGCTGCGGCTCGATTACGCGCGCAGCGACGCGGAGCGGCTCGCGGGGGCGCTTCGCGCGTCAGCGGGGTCCTATTACGCCGAGGCCGACGTCCGCGTGCTCGCCGGCACGAAGGCAGGCAAGGCGGCGATCCTGGCGGCGCTCGAGGACGCCGTCGCGAGCACCAGGGCAGGCGACACGGTGGTGTTCTCGTTCGCCGGGCACGGCGACCAGGACAAGGCGTCGGGCCGCTACTTCCTGACGCCATCCGATTTCGACCGCGCCGACATCGCCGGCAGCGGACTCGCGTGGGCGGAGATCGCGCGCGTGCTGGAGCAGGCGAAGGCGCGCGTGGTGGTCATCCTAGATGCGTGCCACTCAGGCCTGTCAGGCGCGGAGCAGGCTGGCTCCGAGCAGGCTGGCACGAACGACGACGCGGTGGAGGCGATTTTGGCGCGGCGGCAAGCGCCGATGCTGGTGCTGGCCGCGTCGAAGGGGCGGCAGGTGAGCTACGAGCACGAGCGCTGGGGCGGGGGGCTGTTCACCTACGCGCTGGTGGAGGCGCTGGAGAAGCAGCGCGCGGCGCACGACACCGACCGCGACGGGGTGATCGAGGCGAGCGAGCTCTACCGGGCAGTGAAGGGGATCGTGGCGACGGGCTCGCGCGGGCTGCAGACGCCGTGGCTGGCGCGCCGCGACCTGATCGGCGACTTCGCGCTGTTCTAGAGGCTTTCCGATCGAGGTCGAGCCGACAGCTCCCTCACCCGGCCACCCACGACATCATGCGGTCGGGTGGCTGGAGGTGCGGGCCGACGACGAGGTGACCGGGTCACCACGGCATGAAGCTGTTCATCATCGACATCGGGCGCGAGATCTGCCGGTTCATGGTCTGCATGTTCCAGCGCAGCGAGTCGGTGTGCGCGGTCATGACGTGGATGGCCTGATTCATGTCCGCCATCTGCTGGGTCATGACCTGCAGATTCTGCATGTACACCATCTGGCTGGAGATCTTGCCGACGTCGGTCGACATGGCCTCGATGCGCATGCGCATGGTGTCGATGTTGCGGCTCATGTTGTCGAGGCTGGTGGTCAGCTGGGACACCGATTCCGCCACGCGGCCGAGGTGGACGCCCATCTCGGGTTGCATCGCCTCCACCATGCCGCGCATGTCGCGCGTCAGGCTGTAGATGAAGAAAAACGCCCCGGCCGCCAGTACGATGAGCATGATGATCGAAGGATAGACAATCATCTCCCAGCGCCGGGCACTGCGCTCGAAGGTATTGATGAGTCTATCGAAAGCCTCGATCGAGCCCATGCCGCCGGGATCATTGGCAGGCGGAAACGGCAATACTTGACCTCCCTGCCCTCCGGGCCTGCCGACAGCAGGCTTCTCGTGGTCGCCACTCATGCGCGGTCGATCCTTTCCTCCCCCCGGAAGGTCTTGCCGGGAACCCGGCCGCCCGCCGAACATATTCTAATTATGCTATGTCATAGGCCCTTCATGCGCCATGACGCAAGTTAGCCAGCGACAATTTTGACCCGCTGCCCCCTAGCGTAAGGAAAAACAGTAAACAAAACAAACGAACGCGCCGGACACGAGGTCCGGCGCGCAAGTAATGATCGCTCGTCGGTGTCGCTCTCGCGATCACTTCACGCGCGTGAAGTCGCCCTTGGCGCAGACGCCGGCCGCGGTGCAGCCGTCCATCGACCAGGTGTTGGCGTCCTTCATCATCATCTTGGCCTTGTAGACCTCGCCGGAAGCCGGGTGCTTGATGTCGCCGACGAAACCGCCGTCCTTCTCCGCCAGCGCGCCCTGGATCATCTCCATGCCGACATTCTTCGGACCGGCGATGACCTTGCACGACTTGCCGGCGTCGCACTCGATCGTGAAGTCGGTCCACTGCCACTTGCCGGCCATGTCGGCCGCGCCGGCCGACGCCACCGAGGCGAAACCGAACAGAGCAACCGCGACCGCACCCGCACGCACGATGTTCCGCATGATACTTTCCCTTTTGAGCTGAAGCCTCCCCGTGGCCGGGACATCACCGCGGATGGTTCCCCCGCGTTTCCTGGCCCCGTCCAGACCATGCAAATAGTCTAATATTGCAATGTCTGCAGGATTAACTATAGCCGCCGGCTCTTGACCGTCAAGCGAATCGACAGCGGAGCACTCACTTCTTTGCTCGACCTTGCGGGACCCGGAAAAGCCGCAATTGCCGACGCCGGCTTCCGATCAGTTGGTACCCGGCTTCGCCTTCTCCGCGTCGCGAGCGTTCGACCGTTCGACGTGGAAGCGCTGGAAGTTGCGGTCCTTCTCGTAGGTCCTGGTCGCGATCCAGGCGAACATGTCGTAGAACGTGCCGGCGCCGATGCCGAGCTGCATCCGCGTGACCTCGAGCGGCGTTCCAAACTGCCCGTCGGCGCCCGCAATGTCGTCCTTGTAGAACACGATCGTCGGCGTGAACATCACGCCCCACCGCTCCGCGAGCTTCTTCTCCGGCATCTTCTTGCCGTCGAAGTCCGTCACCTCGCGCGAGCCCCAGAGGTCGAGCTGCACGATGCGGAAGTTCTCGCGCACGTAGTCGTTGATGTAGCGCTTGGACAGAACCTCAGTGTGCATTTTCTGGCAGTAGATACAGCCCCGCTGCTCGAAAATGACGGCAAAGCGCTTGCCCGCGGCCTTGGCCTCCGCGTGGTCCTCCTTCAAGTCGAGGAAGGAGTCCGAGAACCACGACTGATGATAGATCCCGTCGTCCCCGCGACGGGCCTCGACGGCCGGCGTCTCGGCCCCGCTGAGCGGCGGCATGGCGGGCTCGGCGAAGGCTGCCGAGGCGGCCGTCGAGATCAGCAGCAGCACGTTTGCGAGAAATCTCATGTTGTTGTCACCCCGACAATGAACCCGGACGCAGCCTAACGCATCCGGCCCGTGCTGGCCAACCGGCTCCGAAGCGCCTCCTTCGTTCACCGCATCAGGTCGATGAGGAACCGGGCGACGACGATGTAGAGGAAGACGGCGAACGAGACCTGCAGCGCCCGCTTCGAGATGCCGTGCGCCAGCCGGACGCCGATCGGCGCCGTGACGAGGCTCGCCGGGATGATGAGCAGGGCGCCAATCACGCTGACGTAGCCGACCGAAAGCGGCGGCGCCCCGGCGGCATGCCAGCCCGCCCACATGAAGCCGAGGAGCCCCGGAATGGCGACGATCGGTCCAAACCCGGTCGAGGTGCCGACGGCCTGCAGCATCGGCCGCCCGTACAGCGTCATCAGCGTCACAATGTAGGCGGCACCCGCGATCGACAGCAGCACCGAGATGAAGCCCACGGCGACCGCGTAGGCCTCCACCAGCCAGCTTTTCGGCAGGTCGTCGCCAAGCCGCCAGTCGTCGCGACCGAAGGCGAGCTTCGTCGCCATCAGCGAGCCGAATACCACCCACAGCCATTTGAGGGTGGCGCCACTCGACGTCCGCGCCAGCAGGATGCCGCCGAGCACCCCGAGGAAGACCCAGGGCCCGAGCCGCTTGATAAACGACAAGTCCACCGAGCCGCGCGCCCGGTGCGACTGGAAGGAGCGCATCGACGTGACGGCAACCACGGCCAGCGCAGTGCCGACCGACATGTGCATGCGGATCTCGCCTGGCACGCCGATGGCCCCGAACGTCTCGTAGAGGACGGGCACCAGGATGCCGCCGCCGCCGATGCCGAGGAGCCCCGACATCAGCCCCGTGAGCAGGCCCGCGCACGCGAGCGCCGCCACGAGCAGGGCAAGACCGCCGGCAGTCAATCCCGCATCGATGTTTCCCACGACGATTTCCCTGTCATGCGGCGGCGATATCCGCCGGCCTGAGATCGCCCTCGGCGATCGCCAGCGCCTCGAGCAGCACCTCCGCGCCCGCCCCTTCGCGCACCGCGTTCTCGCTCATGTGGCGCCGGAACGCACGCCCGCGCGGCCGCCCATGATAGAGGCCGAGGAGATGCCGCGTCACGTTGTTGAGCTTGCCGCCGCGCGCGATGTGGTGCCGGGCGTAATCAGCCATCTCCACGATGACCTCGCGCCGTGTCCGCAGCGGCGACGCGTCGCCGAACACGGCGCGGTCGACGTCCGCAAGCAGCCACGGCGTCTGATAGGCCGCCCGGCCGAGCATCACGCCGTCGACGTGGGCGAGCTGAGCAATCGCCTCATCGAGACTTTCGATACCGCCGTTGATCACGATAGTCAGTTCGGGCCGCGCCGCCTTCAATCGGTGCACGCGGGCGTAGTCGAGCGGCGGAACCTCGCGGTTCTCCTTCGGCGACAGGCCCTTCAGCCACGCCTTGCGCGCATGCACGATGAACAGACGGCACCCTGCTTGAGCGACTGTATCGACGAAGCGCTGGAAGTCGACCTCGCCGTCCTGCTCGTCGACGCCGATGCGGCATTTGACGGTCACCGGCACGCGCACGCGGCGCTGGATGGCTGATACGCACTCGGCGACCAGCTTCGGCTCGCGCATCAGGCAGGCGCCGAAGCGGCCTTCCTGAACGCGGTCCGAGGGACAGCCGACATTGAGGTTGATCTCGTCGTAACCGAAGCCCTCGCCGATCACCGCCGCCTCGGCCAAGCGCTCAGGCTCCGAGCCGCCGAGCTGGAGCGCGACCGGGTGCTCCTGCGACGAGAAGCCGAGAAGCTGCTCGCGCTTGCCCCGGATCGCCGCCTCGGCCGTCACCATCTCGGTGTAGAGAAGCGCACGGCGCGTCAGCAGGCGATGGAAGAACCGGCAGTGCCGGTCCGTCCAATCCATCATCGGCGCGACAGAGAATTTATGCATTTGATTTTGCACGGTTTTTCGTGTAGCTTCTGAGCTCAAAGGGAGAACGTGTGCACTCGTGTGCACTCGCTTGGGTGCAAAAACCCCCAGAACTTGTCAGGAACATTGCACCCAAATTGCACACGCCGGTGCTGCGTGTGCACTCCCGTGACGGAACTTTGAGCGAACGTGTGCACACTCCGGGTACGCCCATGGCAACATACTCAAAACTCTCTTCCGGCCGCTGGCGTGCCCAAGTGCGCCGCCAAGGCCATACCATGTCGCGATCGTTCCGCCTGAGGCAGGAAGCTGAGCAATGGGCGCGCGACCAGGAGGCACGCATCGACTGTGGAGAAAGCCCTTTGCGAACGCCGTCCGCCAGCCGTGAGACGTTCGGCGACATCATTGACCTGCACTTTGCCGACCTGCACGAGCTTGGCCGCTCCATCGGCCGCAGCAAGGAGTTCACCCTGCTCCGCTTGAAGAACACCCTCGGTCGCACCCGCATCTCCGACATCACACGCGAGAGCCTTGTTCAGTTTGCCAAGCACCGGGTCAAGGATGGTGCCGGCCCAGTCACTATTGGCATCGATATCAGCTTCATCGGCACCGTGCTGGAGCACGCTGCCGCCGTCCACGGCCTCACCGTTCCCTTCGAGCAGGTCCGACTGGCCCGGGTAGCACTCAACCGGCTCGGGCTGATCGACAAAGCTGCTGAGCGAGACCGTCGGCCAACTCAAGATGAGCTTACGCAGATCATTCAACTGGCCGAGACCAACCCGCGTCAGATCATACCCCTGGGGCGCATCGTCAAGTTCGCTGTTGCCACCGCGATGCGCCAGGACGAGATTTGCCGAGTGGTTTGGGAGGATTTCAACCCGGCGCAAGCTACCTTACGCATTCGCCAACGTAAGCACCCCCGCCAGAAGGCCAGCAATGACCAAGTTATCCCTCTGGTGGCTGATACCGGTTTCGACGCTGCAGGCGTGATCCGCGAGCAGGGAGAGCGGCTGGGCCGCACCACCGGGTTCATCTTCCCCTACGATGGGCGCTCGGTCGGCACGGCCTTCCGCCGTGTTTGCCGTGATCTCGGCATCCAGGACCTGCACTTCCACGACCTTCGTCACGAAGGCATCAGCCGCCTGTTCGAAGCGGATTGGGACATTCCCCAGGTTGCTGCCGTGTCCGGTCATAAGGACTGGAAGATGCTGCAGCGATATACCCACCTTCGTCCGACATTCGTGGCCAGCAGGGCCGGTGCCGCACAGCGCCTAACCGCTAAGAAGCGGCATGCTATGAAGTGATCACACCACCGGGAACGCTGCCTGATCCGACCCACAAGCGGGTCCGTCATCTCCTCCGGTCGCACAGCTCCGCCTCGGGCACCGCGACACCATAAGCCTTCAACGCTTCCAAAAGGACCCGCCGGACGGTCCAACCGGCCTTCTTTTCCGCCGCTAGCAAGCGCACGGCGTCGACAACACTCGCAGGCACACGGGCCTGGAGCAGCGCCTCCGGCTCTCTTTGCTCGGGCTGAACTACCATGGTTCGCGGCGCGGCTTCCGATACCGTCGCTCGGGTCGCACGACCCAAGATGCCGTCAAGCTGCTTGGACATGACTGGCCTCTCCTATACTTGCGATCTCCGCCGCGAGGCGACCGATGTCGCGTGCCGCCGCACCGTCCGGATCGATCAGGCTCGGTGCCGCACCGCGCATCGACAGCTCGGGGAACGCGACGCGTTGCGCCACCTCGGCATCGAGCAGCGGGTAGCCAGCGGCTTCCAGCTCCTTGCGCACCTGACGGGCGATCAGCGTGCCAGGGGTCACCATGGTCATGACCAGCGCCGCATGTATCGGCCGATCCATTCGTTCGGGCGTGCGGTTCAACTCGCCGACCAGATCGAGCATGGCCACCGCCTCGCGCACGTCCTCCGCCGCCGCCTTCAAGGGAATGAGCACCACATCGGCCGCAACACACGCCAAAATCGTCGTTTGGTTGCGGAACCCGGCCGTGTCGATCACCACCACCGAGTGGTGTGCCTTGAGGTCCTCGATGGTCGCCGCCACTGTCTCAACTTCCGGATCGGCCACGACCGTCACCTTGCCCATTGGCCCGTCGCTGTCATGCAAGCTGGCAATGCTCGCCTGAGGATCGGCGTCGACGATAGCGGGGGACTGACCGACGCTCAGCCAGTACCCTGCCAGCGAGCGCGCCAGAGTCGACTTGCCGACCCCTCCTTTGCCATTAGCAAGCACGATGACGCTCGACAGCGGGTGAGTATGCTTTCGCTTTTTCATAGCGACATCGGACCATATCGTCATTCAGTAATCAAGTCATACCCTCCATGTGGGAAGTGTATACTTGACGTACTGAGGCGCCCAGCATATCCTTGGTCGGAATCAGATGGGTCTAGTGAGGCAGGCGCTGGGGGTGCTGAGTGCGCAGAGGATTGCGCTACGGCAAGGGAGGCGAGGAGAGTTGCTGAATGGCCCTGAGCGGTTCTATGACCCTTGGGAGCCGTCAATGCCGCGCATCGCTCGTCGTTTCCTGGATTGCGCAATTTACCTCTATCCGACAGTGGACAAGGCCTTGCAAGGCCATGCAGCAGGCGGCACCGGGTTTATCCTTGGTGTTCCGCTGCCGACACATCACTTCGCTGTGGCTACGTTCGCGGTAGCAGCGCGTCATACCGTTCATCAGGGTGGTGCTTCGGTCGTCCGACTTAACGCGAAGAACGGTGGGGTGGATGTTCGCGATCTTGACCCTATTGAATGGTTCGAGCACCCAGACGGTGACGATGTAGCGATTGCGGCCTTAGACTGCGATGATTCTGTTCACGCATTTAGCTACGTTCCCTCGATTGGACTCGTCACTAAGGATCACATCAAATACGAAAGCGTTGGGATTGGCGATCCTGTCTTCATGGTCGGCCGTTTCGTGAACTGTGATGGTGATTTGACCAACGCGCCGTCGGTAAGGTTTGGGCACCTGAGTATGATGCCCATAGGGATTGAGCATCCTTATTACCCTGGTCAACAGCAGAGCTTTGCCGTTGAAATGTTGTCCAGACCTGGCTATTCCGGATCTCCAGTTTTTACCTACAAAGAAGCATGGGATACCGATCGCGGCATCCATTCCATCAATGGATCTGACGATCATATCGTCCGCCTTCTTGGTCTGAACTGGGGTTTCATCGTCGACGACGCCGAGGTGCGAGAGAAGACCGTCGTAGCATCCTTGCCAAGCATGGGGCGGGCCGTTCAATATGTCGCGCAGAACACGGGGCTCAACGGTGTCGTGCCCGGGTGGAAGATTCGCGAACTATTGGAGATTCCGGCTGTGAAGGATCGTCTTGCGAAGGCCGACGAAGAGCAGACGAAGCGTCAGTCGAAGAAGCGCGGCGGGGTCGAGTTGTCCTCGGCTCCGGACCCGGATGCAGAGCAGAAATTCGAGCAGACGGTAGAGACGATGCTGAGCACGCCACCCAAGCCTAGGGCCGGAAAGCCTTAATCGCGCCGCGCGTTTTTCTCCATCTGCAGAAACGGCGAGCTTTCTGCTTCAAGGTTTTTGGTGTTGTCAGTCAGCGATACGTAAGACGCTTGCCGACGATGCCTTGCAGGCAGCGGACGGCGCGCTCCGTATCCTCGATGCCGAGCGCGGAGCGATGGTTGTACTTGAACGCGATCTCGGTCACGTAGCGCTGTAGGTGGGCCTCGCTCACCGCGTGGTGGGTGCCGTACATCTGGCGCTTGACGATCGCGAAGAACGACTCGGCCGTGTTGGTGTGGCAGTCGCCGCGAACGTACTCATCGGCGCCGTGGTCAACGGCCTCGTGCGTCTTGAACTCGCCACCGATCGAATCGTACAGCGCGGCGCGGTCGGTCTTGAGATGGCTCTTGCGGCTGGCCTGGGTGACGAGCACTTGCCGCACGGTCTTGGCCGTCACGTCGGCGACGTGCTGGGCGCGGACCTCGCCGCCACGTTCGACAAGGGCGACGACGGGGCGCTTCGGCGGGACCGGCTTGCCGTTGTGGACGTTCTTGGCCTTCCCGCCGACGAACGTTTCGTCGCATTCGATGGTCTTGCCTTCGCCGCCGATCGGTCCTTGCGGGCCGCCGTCCGAATTGCCGTTCATCGCCTCGCGAATGCGATGGCACATGAACCAAGCGGTCTTGTAAGTCACGCCAATCTGGCGCTGAACCTGCTTGGCCGAAATACCCTTCTTCGAGGCGTTCATCAGAAATGTCACGAGAAGCCACTTGTTGAGCGCAATCTTCGAGTCCTCGAAAACCGTTCCGACCGTCACCGAATAGGGCTTGCCGCACGCCTTGCACTTGTAAACGCCAGCGCGCGTGCTGTGGCCCTTAAGCTTGGTCGAATGGTCATGAGAACCGCAATGCGGGCAAACGGGGCCATTCGGCCAGCGCTTGCTTTCAAGAAATTCGCGGGCCTTGCCAGGGTCGGCGAATATCGGATTGGTCAGGTCGATCATGGGAGCACCCCTTGACTTTCTGACCAAATATAGTCCGAAAATGCCGGTACGTCAAGTATACACTTCCCCTCCATGTCCTGATGACCTTTATTGCATCATTGCCACATTGCCTTATGGCATCATTACTTAATCACATTATAATGTCATAATATAATGGCCTGATCTGTTCCCGTGATTCTTTTCTCATGCTAGTTTTCAACCATGGATTCTGGCGAAAAACTGCAACTCGACCCTGATCTTCAAAAAGAGCTGGAGGCAGCGCGCGGTAGCTTTACCTTCGAATTCGTGGTCCGCACCGTCGAGGTGTGAACCGGCGTGCAATTTTGACCCCTCTCGTGGGGTGATCGGCGCGCAATTTTGACCCCACCCTCTCGGCGGTGAAGATGGC
>WBZX01001030.1_pt1 | contig 22351 bp, 18 predicted proteins | sample 5204211 | NCBI WGS metagenome assembly WBZX01 (sample SAMN12344362, study PRJNA552823) | activated sludge metagenome | biome: Activated sludge suspended growth; feature: Nitrification reactor; material: Wastewater; isolation source: activated sludge from nitrification reactor of wastewater... | reverse complement strand
ACCATCTTTCCAGATCCATCACCCGGAGAAAAGAGGAAAATCCAGGACACCTCCACCATCTCCTACGACGGCCCCCACATCTTCTATATCGGCTCCACTACCATCATCAAACAAGTCCTGAAATCCGATACAGGCTTCTACGCCCGCATGGATACCCTCACCACCTCCTTCAAAGGCCGCCGCATCACCTGCCACGTAGATGATACGATCAAGTTTACGACCACGATCAAGAAGTCGCTGAGGAACGAACCCTGCACTTATCCCAAACCAGACAAACTACTCGCTATCTCCGATATCGAAGGCAATTTTATCCCCTTCCGCGATCTCCTGATCGCCAACGGCGTGATGGATGAGCACTATCAATGGACCTTCGGCACCGGCCACCTGGTCCTCAATGGCGATTTCTTCGATAGAGGCCTGCATGTCACAGAGTGCCTGTGGCTGATCTACCACCTCGAACAAGAAGCCATCAAAGCAAAAGGCTATGTCCACTTTATCCTCGGCAATCACGAGATCATGAATATGAACGCCGACGTCCGTTATGTACGACAAAAGTATTTTCAGAATACATTCCTCATCAAGACACCCTACACCACTTGGTATACACTTGACACCGAACTAGGCCGCTGGCTACAGACAAAGAATATTGTGGAAAAGATCGGAGACTACCTCTTCGTACACGGAGGGATCTCCACCGTCATTGCAGATCAGAATCCAACTATCCAATCCATCAATGCTACCGCACGGGAATACTACTACAAGGAAGACGCTGCCCGTGAAAGCAATAATCCCTTAGTCGCCTCACTCTTCAGTGGCGACTACTCCCCATTCTGGTACCGCGGGTACACCAATGGCACAATGGCCTCACCAGATCTCAATCATGTGATGAAGCAATACGGCGTCAGCAGGGTAGTGGTCGGCCACTCCCTGGTCAATGATGTCAGTTACTACCACAATGGCATGATCATCGATATCGACACCCGTCACGCCGACGGCGATTCGGAAGGCTTCCTCCTCGACAACGGCACCGAGTACAAGGTTGACCTATCCGGCAACCGGTTTCCAATAAAGTAAATATTAAAATTGTCGATTCAGGAAAACTGGCTCCCACATCAACAAATCCGTCGACCCTGCAAGACATAATCCGTGCAATCCTTTAATCCGCTTAATCCGTGATTCAGACAGAAGAGTCTTGTATGCCCTTTCGCCCCGGTTGCTGAGCTGCGGTTGGTGAGCTGTAGCAATCGGTTGAGGGGTAGCAGGTCGAACCATAGCACAAGGATGAGGGAAAGCAGGTCGAAGCATCAGCCCTTCCGCCCAAAATTATTGAAGTCCATTTCAATAATTAATCCACATACAGCCCTGCCCCCACAACATACGTCTCACTCCCAAACTGCACTTTCTTCACATACGTTTGCTTGTGTGAGGGTACATCATACCCCGGCTTGTACCAGTAATAATCCACCCATGCACTGCCATACTTTTGTGCACTATCAATGTACTCCTTCGTCACCAGCTTACCCTTGATGTCCTTGAGATTCATGATGTTCTTTCCTTCCAGTGAAGGTTGCCCTCCATTGACCAGTTCAACTCCCTTGAGATCATCAACAAATACATACGTTTCCATAAAGACATAAGGGCCATTCATGTCTCGCAGCGCATCAAACGCAGCCTTGCCTTTGGCAGCGACAAGTTCAGCAGCACGATTGACGACATCTTCTATAAATGCCTTATCCATCTGCATATTATAGATCCCACATCCCACGAGATAGTCCTTGCCGGAAGGGAAGGTCACCCGCTTCAGATAGCTGGATTTCCATGTAGGAAAGATATTGCCCGGCTCAGGATACATGTAGTGTACCCATCCATCACCATTTTTTGTATCTGCCGTTTCAAGAAACATCTGTCCCCATGGTCTCCCAAGTACATCTTTACTGTCACTGACATTGATACCTTCACTTTGTGGATTGACAGCATGAAACGCCCTCACACCATCAAGTGTCCACACGAAAAAATAAGTAGTGCCCTTATACCATTTGGATCCCTCTACCCGAAATTCCGGATAGGCTGCTTCACCTTTCTTTTCAAACTCAATCGCGGCTTCATCAACCAGTTTCATCAGTTCAGGCGCAGTCATCTGTTGCGTTGGCGCGGCAGCAGTAGCAGCATTAGGAAGGTATACGCCACAACCCACCATGACCCATTTATCTCCGAGGTATGCCTTGCTGACATAAGTAGTCTTGAGGGTTGATTGGCTCTCTCCTGGTTTAGGCCACATATATTCTACCCATCCATTTCCGTTTGGCTGCATGGCTTTCAGCATTTCCCTTACGAGCATATTCCCTTTGGTATCTTTCAGGTCGAGAATGCTCCTCCCTTCTAATTTTGGAAAGGCAGGATTGACGATCTCTATGCCAGTTGGATCAATCACAAATACGTATGCATCTTTTACAAGGAAGGGACTGGTAGGGTCATAAAACTTTTTATAGGCCGCAGTACCTGCACGTTCGATGAGCGATACAGCATCCTCTACGATGTCTACAACAAATTCTTTTTCCATCCAGTCATTGTACATCCCCGCACCAACGATATAGCTCTTGCCGGATGGTGCTTTCACGAGTTCTACATAGCTGCTCTTCCATCTAGGCAGTAATCCGCCCGGTGTAGGCCATTCATAGTGATACCAGCCATGTGGTTGTTTTGGATCAGCCATAGCAGCCGCTATGAGTCCTCGGACGATGGGCTTGCCTTTGATATCTTTCAGGTTGATCAGGTTTTTACCTTCCAGGTCTGCATCGGCATTGATAAGCATATTACCATCCGGGTCAATGACAAAGATGTAAGTGTCTCCCCAGCGCCAGTTACTTTCGGGCAACCTGAATTCACTGAATGCATCTTCTCCCTTTACTCGCACGAGCTCTGCAGCACGATTCACAAGCGCAACTAGTTTCCTGGTAGTGTCCTGGGGCGCAGTAGCAGAAGGATTAACTGCACTTCTGGATTGAATGGCATTAATATTGAAAAAGGTAATAAGGATGGTCAGGAGTAATGTGAAATTTTTCATGGTATAGGATTTTATATCAATTCAAACCTATAACAACAAATACAGAGCATCAGTTGAGTAGTCTTGCTGTTATTTACATTTCGGCCGGAACTTTTCATAAAAAACGCCTGGCTTATGGGGCAAAAGTGCTGCTTATCCATATGTTTTATCATGATGATGATCATCTGTTTTGATGATCTGCATACCCTGTTTATCTTACTGCCGCGGAGTAATAATTAATCATTTTTCTTGCCTGGGCTGCATGACCTTAACTCATTCTGCCCTTTGCTATAAGATCAATATAATGTACATTCGTTTCGGACGAACCCTAATCTGCATGAAGAAATTTATACTCTCCGTTGTTGTGTTTGTAAGTTTTGCTCATCTCCTTACTGCCCAGGCAGATGCTGATTCAAAAAATCTGGTGGCCGGAGGATATCTGAGCTTTAATACCCAGCATAATACAATCCCCATTCCATTGATCAGTATCGCAAGCATCCCTGGATATATTTATTCTAGCCGAGACTCAGAATTAAGAGATACCTATTTCAACTTCACCTCCTACATCGGAAAAGAGGTCAGCCCCCATTGGCTCCTGGGTACACAATTGGTATATGCGATGGAACGATATAAGGCTTTTGATGTGGAAACTTTCGGCCAGACAGATACAGTTGACATCCGGCGCAAGGATAATCAGTACGGTTTAGGTTTGTTTGGGAGATTTATGATCAATCCGGAAAGCAAGTTTATTGCCTTTATACAACCATACCTCAATTTTTCCTATGTATCTGAAAGGGATTTTATAGACGAGGTCCAAACTGGGGGACAAAACACCTATTCTTTTAGCCTTGGCACTTCAGGAGGGGTACTCTATGAAATCAGTGATCATTTCAGATTGACGTCCAGGATAGGAGTGTTGGGCTTCACCGCAGGCCATTGGGAAGACACAGAATCTGATGAAGGAAATAATTTCGCTTCATTTGGCACCACATTAAATTTCTCCAGCCTCTCTTTTGGTTTTGAATACAAGTTTTAGATACTCTCAGCTCCCCTCTCTTCAGCATACTCCTCTGCGTATGTGAAATCAAATTTAAAAGAGAGGGGCGGGGGGGTGAGTTCTCCAGAAGCATACCCACTCCCACACCTCTCACTGTCTAACTGTCTCACCGTCTTACACACTTTCGATACCTTTGCAATCACCATAAGTGATTGCAAAACCATTTGATCATGAAACACACCTGCACCATCCTCGCCACCATCCTTATCTTCTGCTCTTGCCACACAGCACCAAATAAAGCCCCCATGACCGGCGCAGACCGGGACACCCATGATTGTATCGCCTCCGCAGGATATGTATGGTCATCCCTCCTCAACGAATGCGTCCGGCCATATGAAGCAGGAATCACACTATTACCGGTAGATGTGAATCTGGATCCAAGGCAAGCCGCATTTCTCATTTTTAATGAGGACCAAACGGAAGCAGAAGTGTTCATCCCGGGACGTGAAGGTTCCTTCATCCTGCAGCGTAAAGGCCAGGAGGGAGGTTACACCTGGGTATCTGGCAAACTCACTGTATTCGCATGGAAAGGTTATGTCCTGCAGGAAAGCGGCAAGACCCTCTATCATGGCGATAAATTCTGATTTCTTTTCACGTAGCATTTTTTCTACACCTCCAAGCACATTGGCAATGGTAAGTTTATGTGAATATTATGCTTATTGGAATGTGTCAACAAATCTTACAAATCCTGTAATGCATAATTTTACAAATTTAACGGTCTGGTAATAGTACCTTGCCTGAATAAAAATTACAGAAGATGAAATCCAGATGGTTATTTGCCGTACTCTCTCTTGTATTAAATTTTGCTGTAGCCATTGCACAGGAAGAATCAATTGAAACAGCAATAGAGAAAGCTGAATTTAAAACACATCATCGTATCACCCTCATGATGGCCAATGCACACGTTCCGGCTATTGCAGAAGACAATGAGGGTAAGAAGAATTTCATTCTTCCTGCATGGGGCCTTGATTATGACTATTGGTTTGCATCCAAATGGGCTATAGGCATCCATAATAATATCATCATTCAGCAATTTTCTATCACAGAAGAGGAAGATCCAAGGGTTGACCTTGAAGTAAGCTATCCACTCACGATGTCCGTGGTTGCTCTATTCATGCCTGTCCGAAACCTGACCCTGATCGCCGGCTTCGGCAGGGAATTCGAAAAGAATGAAAATCTCAGCGTCCTCGATTTCGGTCTTGAATACGGCTTCGAATTACCTGACGAATGGGAGCTCAGTCTCAACCTCAAGTATGAAGACAAGCTCAATGCCTACGACAGCTGGCTCTTCGGCTTCGGCATCAGCAAGATCTTCGGTCGCAGGTAATTCAACTCCCCTGATTAATCGGCTACAGGCCATTGTTGGTGTGCCCACCAATAACCCAATGAGTACCCACATCAAATCCTCATGATAATCTGCCACGGCAGGTGGCCCTGGCGGGCCAGGCAGATTTCCCATTTGAGTTTATGAGATATGGATATTAAGATTTTTACCCCCTTCAGGGGGCTAGGGGGCAATTATCTCAATCTCAATACCTTTACATCCAATATGCTATACCCCCATTAGGATTCGTTATAGCATCTGATTTAGCATCAAGACAGGAAGCCCATGATCATAACCGCACTTTTTTCTCTGTTCCTCAATGTATTTGCCCTCAGTAATCCTGCCGAACCAAACGCACGATGGCTGGTCGAATTGCAAACCCAGGATGGAGGGTGCCTTACAGCATGGTGGAAGGCCAACGGACTGGAAAACACTGCTTTTCTGAAGAAAAAGTTGCCTATAGGTAATTGGTGGGTGGTTGAAGTACCTGGAAACCTATCAACCTCATTCCTGGAGCAGCCCTGCATCGATTCATATGCCCCCGATCAGAAAATCGAATGGCGAAAGCAGCCAAATGACCCTGCCTATGCCAACCAGGGTGATATGAACCTCATCGGCATGCCCAAGGCATGGGATATCACCACCGGAGGCGTCACCACGTCAGGAGATACGATTGTAGTCGCATTGATCGACGAAGGCTACCAGACCGATCATCAGGACCTGGTACAAAATATCTGGATCAACAGGCAGGAGATCCAGGATGATGGCATCGACAATGACAACAATGGGTATATAGATGATCGCACAGGATACAATATCCAGACCGGAGATGACCACCACCTGGTGAAATCACATGGCACCTCTGTCGCCGGCATCGTAGGCGCGAAGGGAAATAATGGAGTAGGGGTCACCGGGGTCAGCTGGAATGTAAAGATCCTCCTGGTCAGCGGAGCTGATTTTGAATCCGATGTGATCGCGGCCTATCAGTATGCACTTGACATGCGGAAGCTTTACGACCAGACCAATGGAGCCAAAGGGGCATTTGTCGTGGTGACCAATCTCTCCGGCGGCATCAACAATGCCTTTGCAGCCGATCATCCGCTATGGTGTGAGATGTATGACAAGCTGGGTGAAGAAGGGATCCTGAGTGTCGCTGCGGCACCAAACCAAAGTATATCCGTGGATGTGGATGGAGATATGCCTACAACCTGCACCTCACCCTATATGATAGCGGTCACCAATGTGGATACAGATGATGAAATCGTCGGCAATGCCGGATATGGCGCTACCAGCATAGATATTGGTGCACCTGGCCATGGTACGGTCACAACAGCTTCGGGCAACTTATACAAGGAGTTTCCAGGCACGAGTGCTGCTGCCCCGCATGTTGCAGGAGCAATTGCCTTGCTCTACAGCACACCTTGCGCTGAATTCCTGTATGATCTCGACTCCGATCCATCCAATACAGCCAGGCGGATCAGAGACCTGATCTTCAATACGGCAAAAAACAATAATTCGCTCAACGAGATTACGGTCACCGGAAAGAGGATACAGGTGGATGCAGCGCTCAAGGCAACAGTCACAGATTGTGGTGCACCCATAGAGACAATGCTCGAGATTACGTCGATCAGGCCCAATCCAGCAGCTTCCAATTCGCAGATCAAGGTTTATTTCAAGATTTCCCCGGATATCCAGGACGCTTACTTTGAGGTATTCTCATCCACCGGCGCTAAATTATATGAGATCAAGGTTGACCAAACGATTGCACAACTGGGATATATCGAGCTGGATGGCAGGAACTTACTCGCCGCTGTGTATATGATCACCTTAAGGGGAGGGGATAGGAAAGTAACCAGGAAACTGGTGACCACCATCTGATAGCAATTCGAAATACCCATTGAGTAATCAGCCATCGGTCGTTGGATGGAGCGCCGCAGTGAGCGCAGTTTGACTGTTTTCTACGCCAACCACTGAATACCATGGGTAAATACCAATAAGTGATCGGCCTCTAAGACCAGAATATGAATAGGCCCCCATCCGGCGCAGTTTTATTTCCATCAGGAATCTAAACCAAGCCACTTCCAGGTGGTTTATATACGGCAGCCTTTACGGAAAGGATCTATCCCCTGACCCGGGGATGGGCCTGAATCCCAAAATTATCATTGGCAGGGGGTTATAAAGTCAGAGATATAATTTTATCTTTGCGCTCCATTTAAGGATTCGGCTTCGTAGCTTAATTGGATAGAGCACCTGACTACGGATCAGGAGGTTGAAGGTTCGACTCCTTCCGAAGTCACTGCTTTTTTAGATAAGTATTTGAAATTTAGTTATTTATAAATTACAATAAAGCCAGATATCATGGCCAGAGAGTGTCAATTGACCGGTAAGAAACCGATGGTGGGTAATAAGGTGTCTCATTCCAATATGAAGACCAAGCGGAGGTTTTTACCAAACCTGCAAAAGAAGAACTTCTTTATCCCTGAGACAGGCCAGTGGGTACAGATCAATGTATCTACCCATGCCCTCAGGACGATCGACAAGTTGGGCATCTTCGATTACCTCAAGAGATTAAAAGCAGAAGGCGTCCACACCGGGGTCACACTGAAAAAATAAAAGCATTAGCGCAATAGCATAGTATCATGGCAAAGAAGTCAAAAGGCAACAGGCATCAGATCATTCTTGAATGCACCGAGCATAAAGCATCAGGTCTTCCTGGCACATCACGTTACGTAACCCAGAAGAACCGTAAGAACACCCCCGATCGTCTCGAACTCAAGAAGTTCAACCCGATCCTCAAGAAAGTGACTGTACACAAAGAAATCAAGTAATAAAATCGTCCTTCAATGGCAAAAGTTTCCAAAAACGCAAAGGTAGCCCAGCGGGCTGCAAACGTAGGATCCGGCAGGGATTTTGTAAAGGTGGTCAAGCCTATCAAAGACCCCGTGACCGGCAAGTACTCTTACAAAGAGGTCATGGTCCACAAGGACAAAGTGAAAGACTTTTTTGCTGAAAAGTAAACAGGTCCGCGTTTTACGTCAACCGGTTAATTACCATTCCTGATATCTGAAATGGAGAGTTTGATCATCATCAATCTCTGCGTTTCAGATATCTTCATTTTATACCTCATCGATCCGACATGAGTTTCTTTAAAAAATTCTTTTCTAAGGAAAAGGAACAGGAACTGGAGCAAGGCCTCGAAAAGACCAAGTCCAGCCTCTTCCAGAAGATATCCAAAGCCGTTGCCGGCAAGTCCACCGTCGATGTCGAAGTCCTCGATGAGCTCGAAGCCGCTCTTATCTCCAGCGATGTTGGCCTTGATACTACCATCAAAATCATCAACCGCATCGAGGCCAGGGTCGCCCGCGACAAATACCTCAATGCGTCAGAACTGAACAATATCCTCAGGGATGAAATCGCAGGCCTGCTTACTGAAAACAACACCGTAGACCTTGACGACTTTGACCTCCCTGAAGGAAAAAAGCCTTATGTCCTCCTCGTCGTAGGCGTCAATGGCGTAGGCAAGACCACCACCATAGGCAAGCTTGCCTACCAGTATAAGCAAAAAGGATATTCCGTCCTCCTTGGTGCCGGTGATACATTCAGGGCTGCCGCTGTCGACCAACTCAAGGTATGGTCCGAAAGGGTAGGCTGTGCCTTCTTTAGCAAGGGCATGGATACAGATCCCGCTGCCGTCGCTTTCGAAGCCGTACAGGAAAGTATCCGTACCAATGCAGATGTTGTCATCATCGATACTGCGGGACGTCTTCATACCAAGACTCACCTCATGCGCGAGCTGACCAAGATCCAGAGATCAATAGACAAATGCCTGCCAGGCGCACCTCACGATGTCATGCTGGTACTCGATGCCACAACGGGACAAAACGCATTCGAACAATGCAAGCAATTTTCGGAAGCTACTGAAGTGACCGCTTTAGCGCTGACTAAACTTGATGGAACCGCCAAGGGCGGCGTAGCCCTCGGTATCTCCGATCAGTTTAAGATCCCCATCCGCTTTATCGGCGTAGGTGAGCGCATCGACCAGCTGCAGGTATTCAATAAGAAGGCCTTCGTTGAGTCCCTCTTCAAAGGTTCTGTAGGGCAAAGTTGAGCTTAGATTGCATCTAAGCTTGCGTACGATAAATCAAAAAGAGCAAACTCCAGGCAGCGATCTGTATAGCCGTTTTCAACGGCAGGTATAGAATATTATGTGTGCGGTGTAATTGAATAATACTTGCCCTTAAAAACGGCTTCAAAGGCTCATGCACCGTAACGGATTCCTTTGATTTATCATACGCGAGCGCAGGTACAACCAGCGCTTAACATTCCTTTTTTTAATTGGAAAAGGCCCCCTTTAGGGGATTTAGGGGTAAAACGCAATCAATAGACTTAAGCACTCACAAACCTGATACTCACCTCGTAAGGCGTCAGCTGCCTCGCTTGCCTGAACCGCACCGGCTTGTAATTCAAGGCCTCCTTGACACGAGCGCAGGCCTCAGCATTTGCTCCGGTGGTTTCAAATATGACCAACTCCTGCCGTGCATTGATTTGAAAATGAATAGTTACCTCCTGGGTATCTGTTCCGTTTAATTCAAGGTGGCCATTCCTGGCGATCCGCTCTATTTCTTTTCGCAGTTGGTCAGGTTCACTGCGATTGCCTGCTTTGGCAGGTGTGGAATCAAAAAAAGCTAGCCCGAAACTAAGAGCAAGTAAAATCAATGTTTTCATAAGTCAATTGGTTTGGTCGGGTGGTTTTCGTGCAATTCCGGCCCTGTTTCAGCGCCGGATCAGCCACTAATACCATAATTGTCCTAAAGACGACAAATAGGGCCAAAAGGTTGCAGAAAGCACCAGGATAATCGGTGGAAATCAGCAGATTATCTACCAAAAGCAGGATAACACCTGATGAAAATATGTTATATGTATGCCTTTTGAATGATCTGTCAGCGGACTGTATTGCCAGATAAGCATATAATATTCCCTGTTGGTCTGCTGATAAGGGTTTTTACCACACCCAACCTGATCATATTATCTTTTTTTGGTTAATATTGACGTTGCATTAGAGAACCTCCTCATTCTATGAATAAACTTTACACCATTCTGGCCCTGGCCGCATCAACTATTCTCTTTTTGTCCAATTCTGCAAATCCGCCGAATGGAAAGACTGGTGCTCCTGGTGATAGCCTGTGCAGCGAATGCCATTCCCAGACAAATACCTCAATCAACGGAGTCATATCAGTTGAGGGCTTTCCGGCGTCCATCACTCCAGGCGAAGCATACATACTCACTGTTGTCAGCCGTGACACTTCAGGAAACGCAGTCAAGGGAGGTTTTCAAATGACAATCCTTGGACCGCTCAATACTAAAGTGGGGACAATGGCCAAGCCTTCAACCAATTCAGTAGTTTCTGCGGCTAATAACCGTCAGTATTTTGAACACAATCCTGCAGTGGAATTTCCGGACAGCAATATCATCAGATGGACTGTGGAATGGACCGCCCCTGCACTTCCGGGTGGAACTGAGATCACCTGGTACGCCGCAGGTAATTTTGCCAATGGAAACAATATGGAGTCCGGCGATAAGGTAGTCGCCACCAAAGGAAAGGGCACGATAGTCCTCTCCGCAACGCATGATATAGCTCTTGAAAAACCAACGATATATCCAAATCCAGGTGCTGATCGCATTAACATTATCCTTCCCGATGGCACAAGGCCTGATGGGGAAGGATTCTTTTATTCGCTGACCGGTTTGTCTGTAGGTCAATCTTCGATACACCAGGGAGTCATCAACACCCCTGATCTTCCGGTTGGTGTATATGTAGTCGAGATAAAGCAAGGTGATCAATCGCACTTTGTCAAATGGTCAAAAATCTGATGCCTTTGATAAGGGTATCCGGTTTTTAGAAATATAGTCCTCCCTCTGGACCAAATTGAATTCTTCCATGGCGTGCATCATGGAGCTGGTCTTTAATTTACTTACTATATAATCATATCATAATGTCACGTATCTACTTTGTTTTAGTAATGCTGGTGAGTATTACATTGCTGATGTCCCATTCAGACAATCCACCCAATGGCAAGACGGGTGCACCGGGTGATGGTAATTGTACGGATTGTCATTCGCTGAATGCAGGTACACAGGATGGGTCAATCACCATCACCGGGATGCCTGCTACCATTCAGCCATCGACTATGTATGTCCTCACCGTCACCAACTCCAATCCAAATGGTGTAGCTGCTGAAGCAGGCTTCCAGTTGACTGTCCTCAACAGTAATAACCAAAAGGCTGGAGTGATGACCAATCCTTCCTCCAGTTCAGTAGTCACACCATCCGGTGGAAGGGAATACTGGGAGCACAATCCTTCGGTGGTCTATCCGGGCAATAATATAGTGACCTGGACAGTGACCTGGACTTCACCGGTTGGCCCTCCAGGAAATACAATCACTGCCTACGTGGCAGGTAATGTCGCAGATGGAAGCAATTCGGACAGCGGCGATCTGATCGTCAACTCAACAAGCTCAGGGACAATGGAAGCGGGTGTTCCACTTGTGGCGGATATAATTACTTCAACAGATGTAGCCTGCAATGGGGCGAATACCGGTAGTGCAACTGCAGGTGCAACAGGGGGCACTCCACCATATTCCTATCATTGGTCAAATAATGTAAATCAAGCGACCATCAACAATGTTGGCGCAGGTACATATACTGTGACCGTCACCGACCAGGCTACAACAACAGCAACGACTTCCGTAGTGATCTCTCAACCTGCTGCCATTGTGTTGCAGACTCCTGTGATTTCAAATGTAAGTTGTTTCGGTGGTGCTGACGGATCTATCCAGGCAGGAGCATCAGGAGGGACCCCACCTCTCTCATACAACTGGTCAAACGGCGGATCAGGCACGACGATCACCGGACTGACAGCAGGAACATACACCCTTACTGTTACCGATGATAACAACTGCACCAAGACAGCCAATTACCAGGTGACTCAACCTCCGCAAATCAATATCAACCTCATCAGCCTGAGTGACGAATCATGCTCCGGTGCAGAAGACGGAGCCATCACAATTTCCATAACAGGAGGAGCTAATCCGATTTTTGCAGAATGGTCAAATGGCTTTATCGGAACGACAATCACCGATCTTGCTCCGGATACCTATTCAGTAACGGTTACAGACAACAATGATTGTCAGGAGACAGAGACCTATGTGATCCATGAAGGAGGTGTCGTCGTCGTCACCTTGCAGCAACAACAGAATGTAACATGCAATGGGGGAAACAATGGCGCATTGTCAGTGCTGGCTAGTGGAGGAGAGGCACCATACACCTATCTCTGGTCCAATGGAGGAAGCGGGGCTTCCATCACAAATCTTACCGCAGGTAATTACCTGGTGACCGCTACCGATAACAATGGATGCAATGTTGTCAAGTTATATACCATCACACAGCCCGCGCCTATCAACATACAGGTCAATTCAGCAGGTCAGAATCTATGCGCCGGGGATAGCCTTGTAGATCTCACTGCTATACCTACAGGCTCACAACCACCTTTTGCAGGATCATGGTCAAATGGTGTGCAGGGGCTGACTAACAATAACCTTTCTGCTGGCACCTACACGATTACGGTGACCGATGATACAGGATGCACAGCATCAACAGCAGTCACTGTTACAGCGCCATTGCCGCTTTTGGTAGCCGTGACTACTACAGATGAAACGACATCAGGTGCCAACGATGGTACCGCACTGGCTGTAGTTACCGGAGGCACTCCCGGATATTCTTACCAATGGAGCAATACCAGCACCACAAATCCGATTGGAGGTCTTGCACCAGGAACATACACTGTTACCGTTACAGATAATAACGGTTGTACCTCCACCGCATCTGGACAAGTTGATGCATTTGGATGTGCACTTGATGTCAGCCTTGGACCTGATATCCTGTTTTGTGAAAGTGATACCATATTGCTTACACCTCAGGTCACCGGAGCGTCTGACCCGGTGTCTTACCTCTGGAGCAATGGTGCTAACTCGCAGTCTATTGAAGTCTTCACCGGAGGAGAATTCTGTGTGACCGTAACCGACAATGCAAACTGCCAGGATGTGGATTGTATCATCATCACTGAAGATATCTTCCCACTGATCACGTGCCCTGTGACAGATGAGTCTGCGCCGGGACAAAATGACGGAGCCATCTCCTGCGACAGTATCTCCGGAAGTATATTATACCAGTGGAGTACCGGAGCAACCACACCAGGGATTTCAGGACTTGCACCAGGCACCTATTGTGTGACGATGACCAATAGCAATGGATGTACTGCAGAGCAATGTTTCACAGTGCAGGCTGGCAATTGTCAACTGGTAGTGACATCGCTCATTGACGGAGTGCAATGCAATGGAGATTCTACTGGATCCATTTCAGTAACTGTGGAAAATGCAACCCCTCCTGTCACATTTGTCTGGTCCAACGGTGATACCACGGCTACGGTCAGTCAGCTTGGCGCAGGAGAGTATACAGTCTCTATTTCAGACGGAGCTGGTTGCTTGGAAACCAATACCTATGTGGTCACTGAACCTGAAGTCATCAGTATAAGTATTGATACTATTTTTCCTGTTAGTGATTTCCCTTCAGGGGCTATTGAGATTACAGTCAGTGGAGGTGTTCAACCATACACTTATCAATGGACATTTCCTGATGGTAGTATTGTATTGCAGGAGGACTTGTCTCAGCTTGACATGCCTGGAACCTACACTTTCATAGTCAGTGATGGCAATCAATGTACTGCTACAGCCAGTGCACAGGTTGAGTTTGATGTTGCAGTTGACCCAGGGCCGGTATTCAAGCCATTAAAAGTATATCCGGTACCTACATCGGACGTGCTTCATGTCGAACTGGACAATCCAGTGGTTGAAGCACTCATCATGGGTATCGATGGACGACTCAATAAACGAATTCTGAATCCTGCCTCAAACAACCTTCAGGTTGGGGAACTTGAATCCGGCTGGTATATCATCAGGATCACTGATGGCCAGTCGTGGTACATTGCCCGGATGGTCAAGTAAACCAAAAATGTATGTAGAGACGCGATTAATCGCGTCTCTGCATACATTTCTTATTTTTCTTTCAGGAAAATGAACCCGTTTTTCTCGTAGAGTATTTCCAGCTCCGGATGCTCCACAAGTTTCTTACGCTTATCCACTTTCAGGATATAATAGGCCGGCCACTGCCCGGTAGTATTGGTCGTATCAGGGACCGGTTTTTTCGAATAGAAAAACGGGAGATAACTTTTAAAGCCCATTGTTTTTATATCGACCTGCTGCCCTTCATATTTTTCGCAAAATTCAACGGCCGCATGCTGACTGTAACGCTCAATCTTGCCAATAAAAAAGATCAGCGCAATGGAGACAAATAATCCCATGCCGCCAAACAAGGTGATCAAGGCATATTCTTTTTGCTTCTTCTTCCACATGAACAGGGTAGCAGTCATGATGACAGTCAACCAGATCGCAGGGGTATAATCTATGGCGCCCCAGGATACCTTCGCATCAAGTGTTGCCAGGGTAAAGGTGTCAAATGTAAATGTTGTCTTTAACCAATCCATGTGCTGTCCTGCCAAGGGCAGCAGGATCATGGCTGCCATTGTAATCGTGATGACAGATACACACAGCGCAAGATGCCAGGCATTCCACCTGTGCTTACCATCCAGTATCCTGCAGATGACCCATGCACTCAGGAAACTCACCGGGTAGTATGTCATAGATGAATAGTGCACGATCTTACTTTGTACAACACTGAAGAGCACCAGTACTACCGTCATCAGGATGATCATCAGCAAGCGCAATGAATACACGTTGTCTTCTTCATCTGATGTTCGTTTCCTTAAACCGGGTAATGCGAATAAGGAAGCCGGAAAAATGCCGAAAAGTGCGACAACAAAATGATACCCCGGGAATCCCTTATGCCCGGCTACAGATTCAGTGAGCAGCTCTGCCTGGTATTTCAAAAAGGCCAGGATGAAATCAGGTCCATTCGATATCCAGTTGATTCCAAACCATACTCCGGCCACCAGGCTATTACCAAGTATAAAGAATACTACAGCCTTGAGTCCCAGATAATTTTTGTCCTTTGACCATAGACGCATGATGAGCACAGTGAGGCCAATCAGCAATGGCCCTACAGGGCCTTTGGTCAGGACAGCCATGCCACTCAGCAAGCCACTCAGGAAAAACCATTTGAAGGCATTGGTTTTGGTCCCTTCTACCCAGGCTATGATCCCCGAAAATATGAAGAGGTTAAACCATGGATCTATAATGCCTGATTTGTGATAGAGGGCCGGCAGGATGGAACCCATGTAAGACAAGGCCCAAAACAATCCAAAGCGTCGGTCTATCCATTTTGTTCCAACCTTAAAGAGAAGTATAAGGGTCAGTATCCCTCCAATCGCATTAGGCAGGCGTGCAGCAAATTCATTGATGCCAAAAGCTTTCATGCACATGACCTGCAACCAGAAGAAGAATGGAGGCTTTTCGAAGAATGGTTTGTAGTTGATATGGATGTTAAGGTAATCACCGGTCGTGATCATCTCACGGCTGATCTCAGCAAAATTGATTTCGTCCCAGTCAAAAAGGGATACGCCACCGATAAACGGAATATAGAGTAGTGCACCTGCTGCAACCAGGATCCATACCCAGGGTATGCGATCGGAGGATAGTCCGGGTGACAGTCCCATGAGGAATTAATCCAGTTTGAGTACTTCCAGGAAGGTCTTCTGTGGCACTTCGACAGAACCGATCTGGCGCATTTTCTTCTTACCCTCTTTCTGTTTTTCGAGCAGCTTACGCTTACGCGAGATGTCCCCACCATAACACTTGGCCGTAACGTCCTTGCGCATAGCAGAGATCGTTTCGCGCGCGATGATCTTGGCACCAATGGAGGCCTGTATAGCGATCACAAACTGCTGGCGTGGAATCAGGTCTTTCAGCTTGGCACAGATCTTTCGTCCGAATGCTTCTGCCTTATCGCGGTGTACGAGGGATGACAACGCATCTACGGCTTCACCATTGAGGCGGATATCAAGCTTGACAAGGTCAGAAATCCTGTAATCTTTTGGCGCATAGTCAAAGGACGCATATCCCCTCGATATGGATTTGAGGCGATCGTAAAAGTCAAAGACGATCTCCGCGAGTGGCAGATCAAAACTCAACTCTACGCGAGTAGGCGTGAGGTAGTTTTGGTGCATCAACATCCCTCTCTTTTCGAGACAGAGGTTCATGATCGCACCGATATATTCCGGCTTGGTGATGATCTGCGCATGGATGTATGGCTCCTGGATATAATCTACCAGCGTAGGATCCGGAAGGTCATTTGGGGTATTGATTACCATCAGGCCTTCGCGTTTCGTATAGGCTCTGTAGGATACGTTTGGTACCGTGGTGATCACCTCCTGGTTAAACTCACGGCTCAGGCGCTCCTGGATGATCTCCAGGTGCAGCATGCCGAGGAAGCCGCAACGGAATCCAAATCCAAGGGCAATCGAAGTCTCAGGTTCAAACACCAGGCTGGCATCGTTGAGCTGCAATTTTTCAAGACTATCCCGCAGGTCTTCAAAGTCATCATTGTCGATAGGGTAGATACCGGCGAAGACCATTGGCTTCACATCCTCAAATCCCTTGACGATTTCCTGTGTTGGATTGGCTGCTGTGGTGATTGTATCCCCTACCTTGATCTCCTTGGATTCCTTGATGCCGGTGATGATATAGCCCACATTGCCTGCAGAGAGTTCAGGCTTTGGCACCTGGTCCATCTGCAGGATACCGACCTCATCGGCATTGTATTCGCCTCCGGTATTGACAAATCGTACTTTTTCTCCTTTATGTATGGTGCCATTGAAAATCCTGAAATAGGCAATGACCCCGCGGAAGGAATTGAATACCGAATCAAAGATGAGCGCTTGAAGAGGTGCTTCTGGATCCCCTTTTGGCGGTGGGATAAACTCAACAATAGCCTCGAGGATTTTATCCACGCCCTCTCCGGTCTTTCCACTGGCCAGGATAATATCTGATTTTGGGATGCCCACCAGGTCAATAATCTGGTCAGTCACCTCATCGATCATGGCATTGGGCATGTCTATTTTGTTGAGCACGGGGATGATCTCCAAGTTGTGCTCGATCGCCAGGTATAAGTTGGAAATGGTCTGGGCCTGGATGCCCTGGGTCGCATCTACAAGCAATAGGGCGCCTTCGCAGGCAGCAATCGACCGTGAGACTTCATAGGAAAAGTCTACGTGTCCCGGGGTATCAATCAGGTTGAGGGTATACTCCTCGCCATTGGGCCGCTTGTAATAAAGCTGGATAGCGTGACTCTTGATGGTGATCCCACGTTCCCGCTCCAGGTCCATATTGTCCAGCGTCTGGGCCACCATGTCACGCGTGGCGACAGTCTTGGTGATCTCCAGGAGGCGGTCAGACAGGGTGCTTTTACCGTGATCTATATGGGCAATGACGCAAAAGTTGCGGATATTCTTCATAAGGGGTGCAAAGATAAGGAATCCCGCCTGAGCGGAGGGTAATTCAGCCTCAAGTATCAACAGCAAAGGATAATCTAACCCGGTCGTTGCTGGTGGGAAGGCTAACAAATTCATAAATCCCACCATTAATGCCCAAAATGAATCGGCCCCCGGCCGTTGGATGGAGTTTTCTCCGCCAACCACTAAAATGCCAATTGAGAATAATCATATATGAATTCTTATCAGGAATCATGCTGCTGGCGGAGAGAACAATTCGACTCCGCTCATCGCACCGCTCCATCCAGCGGCGTTTTCATTTTCTATGGAAAATACAAACAGGCCAATTCCGATTTGTGAATAAACAATAGCTTTTAGCGGATTAGTAGGTCAAGTATATGGCCCTGCAAGCATTTTTCACGTTCAGTTAACATAATTCAACCCATAGTCTATTCACACCCTTTTTAAGTTTGTGTTCTATTTTGAATACATCGCAATGATTCACCCGGATACCGCCCTCCAGTTTATCGATGATGAGATAGGTTATGGCCTTTTTGCCACAAAGAAAATCCCACGTGGCACTATCACCTGGGCTCTCGATAGATTTGACCAGGTCTATACCCCTCAGCAAGCCAAAAGTATGGATCAGCTCCATCGGGATATTCTCGATAAGTACAGCTACCGGAATGGATTGGGCCAGTACGTACTCTGCTGGGATTTTGGACGCTATGTCAATCATAGTTTCAATTCCAACTGCCTCTCTACAGGCTACGATTTTGAAATCGCCATCAGGGATATCCTGCCCGGCGAAGAACTCACCAACGACTACGGCTACCTCAACCTGGAAGAGCCTTTTGAAGCAAGACCCGAAAACTCACCGAGAACACATGTTTATCCGGATGATCTGCTCAGGTATCATGAGCAGTGGGATGCCCTTGTGAGGGCCAGTTTCCCATTGATCCACCAGGTGGACCAGCCGCTGATGCAGTTGATTCCTACTTCCTTAGTCAATGAAATCGGAGATGTGATCAAAGGAAAACGAGAAATGAAGTCCATTCTCAGTCATTACTTCGAAGACAGCAAGATGCTGATCGGTCACGACACGTAGGTCGTGAGCCAACTGGCGACAGTGTGAGTTGTGAGTTGTCAATTGTGAGTGTTGATCCTCCCGGGCTGATAAATGCGCTGTCACTATTGCTTGTGGTGAGCGGTATAATGATAAGTGATTACGCACAACTCACAATTCACAACTCACCAATAGATCACTTGATCGCAAGTGTATACGCAAAGTCCCCCGGATATTCTTCGTAGTACCCTTGCAGGTAAAGGCCTGAACCCGCATGCTTCAGTTCTGCTTTCAGGTCTTCAGTATTTTTGATCGGAACGCCGTTTATCCGGGTGATGATAAATTTCTCTTCCATATTGGCTTTGGCAATCTTGCTTCCTGGGGCAATCGCACTCACGATGACACCATCTTTGGGAAGTCTCGAGACTTCACTGGCACTCAGATCACGCACATTCATGCCTATATCGCTCAGTATTTCATCCGGAGAGGCAGACGAAGTTGATTCTGCAATTGGAGCATTCCTGGAGTCACTGAGCTTGACCCTGGTTTCTTTTTTCTTGCCATCCCTGATATATTCGACACGCAATACATCGCCAGGCCTGTGTTGGCCGACCTTCCCCATAAAGTCAGGTGAGGTGATGATTTTTTGTCCATCGATGGCGATGACAACATCTCCTTCCTCAAGCCCTGCGATATCAGCAGCACTGGATTCATTGACGCGTTCTATGATCACTCCTGATACTTCAGGCAGACCGGCTGACCTGGCTGTTGTAGCATCAACTGGACGGATGACTACACCAAGCCAACCACGCTTGATAGAGCCATATTCCCGGATGTCTTCAAGCACTTTCCTGACCAGGTTGGAAGGGATCGCAAACGAAAATCCTTCGTACTGCCCGCTAAAGGTCATGATAGCAGTATTGATACCCATCAATTGTCCTCGGGCATTGACCAGTGCTCCTCCGCTATTGCCCGGATTGACAGCAGCATCTGTTTGGATAAAAGACTCAATGCCAGATTCATCCAGGATATTGATATTTCTTGATTTGGCACTCACGATCCCCGCTGTGACGGTTGAGTATAGCCTGAATGGATTCCCAATAGCCAGCACCCATTCACCCACCATCAGGGAGTCACTGTCGCCAAAACTAAGATGCGGCAATGCAGTTCCATCAACTTTCAGTAGGGCAAGATCTGTAGAAGGATCTGACCCGATCAGCCTGGCTTCAAACTCCCTTCCATCATCCATCAGCACTGAAAATTCCTTACCATCTTCTACCACGTGATGATTGGTGGCGATATACCCGTTTTCAGAGATGATCACCCCTGACCCTGTACTTGCTTCCGAAGTATGCCTTCCAAAATAAGTCCCCACAGCATCCGACCGTGATTCGATATAGACGACTGCAAGTTTAGATGCATTTGCAGCGACCACCAGATCAGGGCTTCCCACAGGAGTCGTTGGTGCCGATACTCCAAAAGGGGAATAATTGGTCAGCACAGTCTGTGGAGCCAAGGATGCTGTCTCAACCTTTGGCGTATAGATCAATGAAAACAAACCAAGCGCGAGGCCTGCACTCAGCAAGCCTGTAACAACAAACGGGGCATATTTTTTCATTGTGGTGTGTGGTTTACGTATGGAAATATAACTCAAAACTCGCTAAGGATCATAAACATTGTACTGCCCTGATAGTTTTGATCTTAAAGTTATCCTAACATTTTCCATCATTCATCACCCCGGCTTAAAAGCCTGCGCAATTATAGCCTTTCAGATTGCTCTTTCCCTTAGATTTGTATCCGTTCTTGATGACAGTAACAAAAATCTCAATGCTACACATCCCATTTGTCAAATATCACGGCGCCGGAAACGACTTCATCATGGTCGATGACCGTGCCGGTGTATGGGAAAGCAAGATGACCGAAGCCTGGATAGCTATGGCTTGCCACAGGCGATTTGGCATTGGTGCAGATGGTTTGATCTTATTGCAGGCAGGCCAGGATGGAGCGGACTTTTTCATGCGGTATTACAATTCAGATGGCCGCACCAGCACCTTTTGTGGCAATGGAGGCAGATGCATCGTCGCTTTTGCTGCTGCCCTTGGAGTGCATCAAGGTACCTGCAGGTTCCTCGGTACTGACGGGTGGCATGAGGGCGCAGTACTCCATGACGGGCTGGTCAGGATATCCATGACGGATGTGAATCAACTGGTCGAGGTAGATGACAAATCACTTACTCTGCATACCGGTTCGCCTCACTATGTCTCCTTCCAGGATGACCTGTCCCACATAGATGTATTCAGGGAGGGTAGGGCGATCAGGAATAGCCCCCGTTTTAAGGAGGAAGGCATCAATGTCAATTTTGTCCAGCAGACCGGCCCTGGCGAGATCACTGTCCGTACCTATGAGCGTGGCGTAGAAGATGAAACATATGCATGCGGCACAGGTGTAGTAGCTGCAGCGATTGGATCCTCCTACCACTCACCCTTGGAGGTTTCCTCCTGGATGATCCATGCCTTAGGTGGAGATCTGAAAGTCGATTTTCAACGTACCGGCCCAAATGAGTTTAAAAAGGTGACCCTCACCGGTCCTGCGGTAGAGGTTTTCAAAGGCGAAATTCCATGCCCATAGCCTCAGCCTCCAGTCTTCAGTTTGCAGTCTCCAGTTTGCAGTCTCCAGTTTGCAGTCCACATGCCCACGGCTAATTGCCTACTTCCAATTGCCAATTGCTGACTGCCCACTGCCCATTGCCCACTGCCCATTGCCCCACTGCCCACTGCTGCTCTATGCCCTCTGCTCTATGCCCTCTGCTTCGTCATTCCTCCTCCTCAGGACTCCATCCCATCAGCATCCCCTTCATTTCAGACACCGCATGCATATCCTTCGCCGCGAGGCCCCTTTCGATACCCTGATGCAATAACCTGGTCGCTTCCGGCTGATTGCCAATGCCATAGAGCATTTTCGCGTAATGATAGTAGGTCGCGATATAATCCGGATGATTATTCACCAGATGCTCGTACATCAATAAGGCCTGCATAGTCCCCGCAGGTTCTTTTTGATATTCCCTGGCCAGGGCATAGATCAGGAATGGATCGTCCGGCCGCTCATCCAGCATGGTCTCGAGTTCTGCAATTCTGCTCATCAGGGACAAATGTAAGCCGTATTGAAACCTTTTACGCCCCTCGTCCTTTCAAGGCCCAAAAAGCCAATTTTAGATACCTTTGCCCCCGGAACAGATAATCAGAATCTAGTATGAAGTTATTGGTAGCCATCAGCCAGACCCCGGAAACAACAGCACGTATAGCCTTTAAAGACGGCGGTAAGGCATTCGATCCCAATGGGGTCAATTTTATCATGAATCCATA
>WBZX01001029.1_pt1 | contig 22356 bp, 28 predicted proteins | sample 5204211 | NCBI WGS metagenome assembly WBZX01 (sample SAMN12344362, study PRJNA552823) | activated sludge metagenome | biome: Activated sludge suspended growth; feature: Nitrification reactor; material: Wastewater; isolation source: activated sludge from nitrification reactor of wastewater... | reverse complement strand
CCTAGTAACGGCCCACTGAGAAAATACGTCAATGTCCTGAGCAATCCAGAGACTGGCGGTTTCTTCAAACCTATCAGTGCTGACGCTAAGAAGTCATCTGGTCCACGGCCATACATCGTCATTGCAGACGAAGTCCATGAGCATCCCAATGGTGAGCTGCTGCGTATCCTTCGCGCAGGATTTAAGAAACGTCGGGCTCCGCTGATGGTGGAAATCACCAACAGTGGGAAAGATGTGCAGTCGGTTTGTTACCAGCACCACGAGTACTCCATCAAAGTCCTCGAAAAAACCCTCGAAGATGATACCTGGTTTGGTTACGTCTGCGCTCTGGATGAGGGAGACAATTGGAAGGAAGATCGAACCTGCTGGATGAAGGCCAATCCGTCCCTGGGGAAGATCATCACGGAGAAGTATCTGGAACAGCAGGTCAAGGAAGCTGTTGGCATGCCAGCTAACGAGCCTACTGTGGCCAGGCTCAATTTCTGCATCTGGTCTGAAGCCGAAGTGAAGTCGATTGACATGGTTCGGTGGAACAAAGGCGGCCCCGATCCATCCCTCCCACTCAATCAAGTACAGGATTTGTACCAGACGTTGATCGCCAAGCTTGCGGGGCGAGATTGCTTCGGTGGGCTTGATCTGGCGAAGGTTGACGACATGTCTGCCTACACTCTCTTTTTCCCGAAGTTAGGGAAAGAGCCTGCGTATTTGCTGGCATGGTTTTGGTGTCCTGAAGTCGACATCGCTGAACGATCACAAAAGCATCACGTCGATTCCTTCTATGAGGTATGGAGGCAGTTCGGCTTTCTTACTGCAACTCCAGGCAATACCACCGACTTCACCTTCATCAAGCGTGACCTTCTCCAGATCAACAAGAAATTCAACATCATCAAGTCAGGCTTTGATCGTCATTTCTCACATGAACTTGTCCAGGGCCTCATCTCAGAGGGGATGGACATGGTGGAATTCGGACAGGGGTTCCAGTCGATGGCTTCTCCGACAGCTGAGCTACTGCGTCTCATCAAAGCTGAGGAGCTTTATCACGGCGGCCATCCTGTGCTTCGGTGGAATGCCAGTAACCTGGTGTGCGAAGAGAACCCTGCCGGCGACAAGAAACCGGACAAATCGAAATCAACCGCCAAGATCGATGGCATCTCAGCGTCCTGCAATTCCATCGGAATGTATCAGGAAGAGCCTCAGCAAAAGAAAGTGTCAGGAGGATACGAAGCATGGTAGCCAACCCATTACATATGTTCAGAAAGCTAGCCAAGAACGCTTGGAATCTCCTGGCCCGACGCAAACCTGGCAGTTCTATTTCCAGGCCAGCTGCCTGGTTGCTGGGCAACGATGCACCTCGGCAGCTTGACCAGGCTGATGCACTGAGCCTGTCAGCCATCTTCCAGGCTGTTCGGATTCTCGCACAAACTGTGGGGATGCTTCCCCTGCAGGTCTTTCGGATGCTACCGAATGGGGGAAGGGAAAAGGCAATCTCCCATCCTGCCTGGTTCTTGCTGCATCATCAGCCCAATCCCTGGATGACGGCAAAGACCTTTCGTCAGACATTGGAGGTTCACCGGTTACTCTGGGGCAATGCTCTGGCCGAGATCGTATGGACCAGGTCAGGTAACGTGGCCGAGCTATGGCCACTGGAACCATGGTCGTGGAAACCCAAGATCGATGATGATGGCGATCTGATCTACTTCAATGCGAGTACTGGTGAAAAGCTGGCACGAGAAGACGTGCTGCACATCCCCAACCTTTCATTCGATGGCGTGGTGGGAGCCTGTTTCCTTGATTATGCCAGCAAAGCGCTGGGCCTCGATATTGATGCTCAGGACTTCGCATCAGCGTTCTTTGCCAATGGAGCCCAACCTGGTGGCTTTCTGACACACGAACAGGATCCAGGCGAAGATCAACGCAACAAGATGCGTGAGAGTTTTGAGAAGGTACACAAAGGCGCGAAGAACGCAAACAGGCTTGGTGTGATCTGGGGCGGATGGAAGTATGATCGAACGGCGGGTAGTATCGATCCCGAGAAGGCCCAGCTGCTGGAACAACGACGCTTTACCGTTGAAGAAGTAGCTCGTTGGTTCAATCTTCCTCCACATATGCTTCGTGATTTGAGCCGGGCAACCTTCAGCAACATCGAAGAGCAGCAGATTGAAGCGGTTGTCTATACCTTCCTGCCCATCCTGATCGATTACGAACAAGAGTATGATCGAAAGATTCTGAAGCCTCCTCAACTCTTCAGCAAGCATAACATTGGAGGCCTTCTGCGTGGCAATACTGCAGCACGAACAACCTACTACAAGGAGATGTTCGGCATTGGAGCCATTACCAACAACATCATTGCCGATTTCGAAGAACAGAACCCCATTGGCCCAGAAGGTGATCTACGCTTCGTTCCAATGAATATGACCACGCTCAAGCAGGCATTTGATGCAAGCAAACAGCCACCTGCGCCAGTGCCACCACCTGTGCCCAAGGAGGCACCTCCGCCACCGACTGAAGATAAGCAAGAAGGCAATGACCTGGCAGCCAGAGCGTGGCTGGCTGATACCCTCGATAGATTTCGTCGCAAGGAATGCAACGCCATCAAGCGAGCTGCAGGGAACCCAAGTCAGTTCCTTTCCTGGATGGAGTCGTTCTATCCCAATCACCAGGCACTGCTCACCTCTGCACTACGTCCTGTTCTTCCACTTTGTCAGCTGGAACTGAATGCTGAAAGTATGGCCAAGGCTGAAGCGGATCGTTCCTATTCAGATTTGCTCGAGCTGAGCGGACAAGCAAAAGCATCTGAGTTGCCTATCAAGGTTCAGAGCCTTCTGGCGAAGGAGTGGAACAACCGCACTGGTGAACTTCTTTCATCTCTCTTTGAAAAGGAATCCCATGAAAACCCCAGCAACAACTGAGTGGCTGAAGGCACCTGTCAGCGGATCTCTTGTGGGTGTTGACCGTGACAAGAAGATACTGCGTGGATTTGTCGTTGCTCAGCGTGGCCCGTTCAAAACGCCCGGGCGCGGTGAATTCGACGATTCTTCTCTCGCGACTATCGCTCAAATGATCAACAGCCAGAAGATCGGTCTGAAAAGCCGGTTCACGCATCCCGACTTGAGTAATGATGGCCTGGGCAAATACCTGGGCCGGGCCCGCGAGGCCTTCATTGATAACGATAGGGTTCGTGCCAATCTCTATCTGGACCCCTCTTCGTTCAATACCCCTCATGGCAACCTCGGTGGCTATGTATTGGACCTGGCCGAAAGTGACTCAGAAGCCATCAGTAGTTCACTCGTGCTAACTGTCGACAAGGAATATCGACTCGAAGCGGATGGCACTGCCAAGAAGGATGAAAACGGGGATCCGCTGCCACCTCTATGGCGTCCCAAGAAACTTCACGCCACTGACATTGTCGATACCGGTGATGCTGTGGATGGTTTGCTTTCTACTGAACTGGATGCTGATGGGCTGCCTGATGCCCTGGTTCGGCGCGGTTCTGAACTTCTTGACAAGGCTTTCCCTGGACTCCCTCGTGAAGTGACAGAGAAGCGATTGACGGAGTATCTCCAGACCTATCTCAACCGCAGGTATGGGGATCCCGAGACTCGCAAAAGGAACACGGACTTACTCCGAAAGCGCATGAAGCTTCGCCAGCAACTTCGAGAAGCTGCCTCCCGCTGTTGACTTTCAGCAGGAACTCAGCTAACAATTAGACCGTTCAGCAGCCGTTGCTGCTAGTCAGTCAGCGTCATCGAGCACGCCGTTGCGGGCACGATCGCTGGAGGCGGTACTTTTACCGTCGCCGGAGATCCTCCCCGAAACGGCGTGTTGCTTTTTATCGGGCCCGGCGACCATTGCGTCCACGGATGGAGCCCACGATGAAGAGCATTAAGGAAATGGCAACGGAACTGGATCAGCTGACCACAGCTAACCAGGCACTACTGGATAAGGCCGATACTGATCAAGATGGCATTCTCAGCAGTGAGCAAGAACAAGAGTACGAGAAGCGTGAAAAAGACATTGATGAACTCAATGACAAACTGAACAAGCATCACGCCAACAATACCCGCCGCCAAAAGCTGAACAAGATCCGGGATGAATCCAAGGACATCATCGGCCGGCAGACCCAACCTACTCAGCCTGGACTTTCACTGGCCAAGGGCAACGAAGACATTCAGAAGCTGAGCATCAGCCGTCAGGAACTCCACTTGGAGCCTGGTTCAGAACTGCATGCACGTGCCCAGGGTGGGTATTCCAACGACTTCAATCGATTCCTCCGGACTGGCCGTAAGAACGACTCTCTCAAAGAAGCCGGGGAAAAAGAATCCCTCGGCCTGCGAGTAGGCGACAACTCGCGAGGCGGTTATCTCGTTTCCATGTCGTTCATGAGCAAGTTCATCAAGTTCATGGATGATCTGGTCTATATCCGGCAGTTGGCAACAGTTTTCCCGAACGTATCAGCTGCTGGTATGGGGGCCCCAGCCTGGGAATCCGATCCCGATGATGCCAACTGGACTCCTGAAATCCTGCCCACTGACATGTCGGAAGATGATGCTATTCGCATTGGAACCCGCGAACTTATCCCACATGACCTGAGCAAGATGATCCTGGTAAGCCGGAAGCTTCTAGGTGCCAATGCCGAACTAAATATTGAGTCGATGATTGCCAAGCGACTCGCCTACAAGTTCGCAGTCGCTGAAGAAAAAGCCTATTTGACCGGCGATGGTGACAAGAAACCGCTGGGCGTCTTCACGCCAAGTGATTTGGGCATTCCCATCGGCCGTGATGTTCGCACTGGTCTCACCACTGGCTTTGATGGTGATGACATTATTGAGGTCTTCAATTCACTGAAGGTGCAATACCAGGCCAAGGCAACCTGGATTGTTTCCCGCGAGTGGGTGAAGCGGGCCCGCAAGGCGAAGACCTCGGGCGGTGACTATATCTGGGCACCTGCTACGGCCGGAAACCCTTCTACGATCCATGAACGTCCCTACAAGATCTCGGAGTTTTGCCCCAACGTGTTCACTGCCAGCAAGTATGTCGCCATCGTCGGCGATTTCGAAGCTGGGTACTGGATCGCAGACAACCTCGACATGATTGTCGACGCTCTCTACGAGCACTATCGCCTGCGAAAGCTGGTTGCATTCATCGGTGAAAAGTCCACCGACGGCATGCCTGTGCTGGGCGAAGCGTTCGCTCGTATGCAGCTCAAGGCATAGCCCGAGCCCGCAATGAAGCATCAGTGGCAGCCGGACTGCCACTGATTTACCTCTCGCCAACGAAGTTCCAGGAATTCAGCCATGATGCTTGATGCTTGCAGTGAGGTGAAGCTCGTTCCCTCCATTGATCCCCAAGTGGCGACAAACAATACCGCACTGGTGGGCGCCATTATCGACCATGCCAATGCTGGGGCGGCTACTTACGGGATTCAGTTGGGAACTCTGGCAGATGCTGATGCAACATTCGTCGTCACTCTGGACCATGGTGATGATCCAGCGCTGGCAGATGCTGCAGCTGTCACCTCTGCGGACCTGGTGGGGACGCTGGCAGGTGCCAGTTTCACCTTCGCGGAGGATCAGAAAACTCGCAAGTTTGGGTACATCGGCGGCAAGCGCTACACTCGCTTGACCATCACACCAGCGAACAACTCCGGCAATGCCCCCATCTCTGCGATGTGCATTCTGTCGCGACTGCGAAAGGGCCCGACCAGCCAGGCTTCTGCCTAGTGCCAAAACATTGAGATTCGTGGGTTACTGTAGATCCACGAACGAAAATGCCCCGGCGTTTGTGAAGAACCCGGGGCGTGGAAAGCTCAGGAACGTGCTTGAAGCTTCCGGGGGAAGTGTACCCGGCTTCAAGCCTTCTTTCAAGGAGGCTTTGTGAATCGCAAACTTCTGGAGAAGCTCATGCTGAATGTTGTGGATGATGTCAAGAAACTGGCCATCATCTGTGCAACCATTCTGGGCATCTACTTCCTCACTCCTGCTGAACAACGCTGGCAACTCGTTCATTTCTTGATCGCAGTTGCCATTGGCGGTTCCGCATGGTTTCTACGGAGCCAATCGAAGTGAGTTTGGATCAGATCATAGCTCCTCTGAAGCAACCCATTACCTTGCAGAAAGCCAAGGCTCAATGTCGTTGTCAGCACGATCTGGAAGATGACTTATTCGTGGAATGGATCGATGGTGCCACGAACTACGCAGAAAGCTGCATTCATCGCCAGCTGATCACAGCAACCTGGAAACTCACACTTGATGCATTCCCACAGGAATCAATCGAGCTGAAGAAGACTCCGGTGCAGGCAATTGAATCAGTTCAATACTTCGATGTGAACGATGGATTGCAGTCCCTTAGCTCGGACAGTTGGTTTCTGGAAGGTGATGAAGTTTCAGCATGGTTGGTGCCTGCAATTTCTTGGCCCTCGACTGCTGAACGCCCTGATGCTGTTCAGATCACGTTCCGATGTGGCTATGGGAATGAGCCTGCCAACATTCCAGCTTGCATCAGAAATGCATTGCTGATCCATACGGAGGCCCATTTCCTGCGCAAGCCCTGGGATGAAAAGATCATGGTCTGTGTAACCAGGCTCTTACGGCAGAAGACATCCTGGAGGTACACCTGATGGCTGTTCCCACCGGTGAGTTGACCAATCGACTCATGATCCAGGAGAAGATCCGGACTCAAAGCAATGAAAGCGGTTCTCCGAAGCACGAATGGCGAGATGTGAAATGGATCTGGTGTTCTGTGCAGTCCATCGGATCGACAGAGCAGCAGAAAGCCACGGGCCAGGTCGAGATCAGAACCGTGAGAGTCAAAGCAGCGCTGATGGGAAACAGCTGGATCAACGCATCCCAACGAGGCCTTTGGCTGGACTGTAATGGGATCATTCTCAACTTCACCGGAGTAAGGCCAGATCCATCGAACGATGAACTGATCATCGAATGTGCAGGACTCAAGTAAGGAACTATGCGAACGACAGTTCAACTCACTGGTGCAGACAAAGTGCAAGGTAAGCTCAATACCTTGCGGAAGCGTGTTCGTTCGAAAATCGTTCGCAAAGCTGTGGATGCAGGAGCCCTGATTGTTCTTCGCTCAGTTCGATCAAGGTTGAAGAAGCGTACCGGACAAGCCGTGAAGGCACTCGGACGGAAAGGGAAAACCAGCAGATTCGGTTACTACTCGAAAGTGGGTTCCCGAACGGGGTTCTCGATCAACTACAAGGGTAGGGCGTACGACCCTCAGAAACACCTGCACCAGGTAGAGCAGGGCACCAAACCACACGTGATTACTTCACGACGAGGTGCATCGTATCGCCATCCAGGTGCCAAACCTCAGCCATCATTGGAGCCATCACTTACCGACAATATCGGGCAGATTCGTTCGACTATGGCCCAGAAGACATGGGATGGAATCAAGGAGGCTGTCAGCCAATCATGATGCCTGTTGATTCCATTGCTGTGCTGCGTGCCATCTTGCTGGGTGATAGTGAGATCAAGCAGCTTGTTGATACTGAAGTGCTCACGCATGGCACTTTCACTGAGTATCGCGTTCCCTGCATTGTCATGAAGCTGACAGGTGGGGAGGTCAACGAATCGCTTGATGGCCCGGAGGAATCACAGTACCCAACCCAGCGTTTGGAGATCTATTCCAACGACTATGACCAGGCCAAAGTGCTGGCTGATCTGGTCTGGTCCCGACTATGGAGCATCAGGCAGCAAAGCGTAGTTGGACACCTGGTCGAGGCGATGACTGTCAGCAACGCAGAGGACTCAGACGAGCCCTTGCTCATCGGTGAGACACTGCCTGATTTTCTATTTGCTTACAACGTGCAAACTTGGCTCAGCCGAGCCGTTGAAGGAGGATAAGCATGCAGAGCCAAGGAATCGTTTTTGAAACCAACAGCACAGGTTGGGCTGGTACCTGGGTTCCCATCGCCAGTTTGACCAAGCTCCCGTTCCCAAAGAAGTCCCGAGGCTACGTTGACATGTCGGCCCTGGACTCTCCTGACAACTACGAAGAGGGGGAGAAGGAGATACTTCGCCGAACGAGTGAAATGGACTTCGAGTACAACACCAAGGATGCCAATATCGACGCTATCGATGCGCTCGTTGAAGCTGATGGCAATGAGTTCTGTCGTATCACTATCCCCGGTGTTACCAAGAAGTACTGGTTCAAGCTGGCATTCCTCGAACACGATCCAGGTGATGCCCAGGTGGGAACTCCCAAGATAACCGGGAAGTTCAAAGGCAAAATCTCCGGGAAAATCTATCGAGCATCCTCAGCGCCTTCCTAACGGTGGGCTTTAGTTGATTCGTTTTCACATTCGAAATGGAGTTCAGCATGTCACTCACACGGGAAGAGATTCTGGGGGCCCGGAAGCCAGCCAAGCTGGTCAAAGTTCAGGTCCCTGCCTGGAACGGTTCTGTCTTCGTCAAGGAACTGACGAGTGAAGAGATGGACGCATTTGAAGCACACATCGGCCAGATGCGTCAGAAGGCTCTAGATGATGGGAAGGAATATCGTCCCAATGTACGAGGGAGCATCCTTGCCGAGTGTATCTGCGACGAAAAGGGTATTCGCCTCTTTCAGCCATCCGATGCAGCTGATCTCGGCAAATGGGTTGCCCATGAGCTGGAGCCCGTGGTGAATGAGTGTGACAAGATCAATCACTTCACCAAGGTACACCAGGCGAACCTCGAAAAAAAATACGCAGTAGCTGGCGGTGGCGGCTTGCGGCGCGCATCGCCTGGCAATCCGGGCCAGCCCGAGTAGACCCCTTCGAATTGATGAAGCTGCCTGACAGAATCCTTCGATTCTGGCAGGTTTACTTCTCAATTGAGCCCTGGGAAGGTGTGCGTGATGAGCTTTTGAATGCGATGCAATGTCAAAGCCATCATGCCAGTCTTACTGGCGAGATGCTTCCGCTTGATCAGTGGCTTCCTCATTTCGACCAAACCGCCGAGGAAAGGCGAGAGGCTGAAATGAACGAGGGCCTCAAGTACTGGGATTCCATCTCCATTCATCAGGATGATTGAACGTGTCGACACAGACGATTGGTGGACTTGGTGTTACGCTCGGCATGAACCACGCAGGGTTCACGGCCGGCGTGGGCACTGTCCAGCAATCGTTAGGTGGGCTTGTCTCGTCATTCGGTAAACTCGGAGCCCTCGTAGGCGTAACAGTTGGAATTGGAGAGGGGTTCAAGAAAGCCATCGGTGGCTTTGCCGAAATGGAATCCAGCCAGGTTGCCTTCGAAACGCTGCTGGGCTCTGGTGATCGCGCCAAGCAATTGATGGGAGAGCTGTCAAAGCTCGGTGCTGAAACACCTTTTCAACTGCCTGAGTTAACGAAGGCTGGAAAGAATCTGGCAGCGTTTGGTGTCGATGCTGATCAAATTACTCCAAAGCTCCGTCGCATTGGTGATATTTCCGCTCTGCTGAATCAACCAATTGGGGAGATGGCCACGTTATTCGGAAAGGCAAAGGTTGCAGGCGTGTTGATGTCTGAGGACATCAATCAATTCACAGAGCGCGGAGTGCCGTTGATTGGTCAATTGGCCAAGCAGTTTGGAGTTGCTGAAGTGCAAGTGAAGAAGCTTGCAAGCGAAGGGAAAATCAGCTTTGGAGATCTCGACAAGGCCCTGACTTCATTGACTGATGAGGGTGGAATGTTCGCTGGGGGCATGGCCAAGCAGGCTGGAACTCTCGGAGGCCTTTGGTCCACATTCACTGACAATATCGGCATGTCACTAACAAAGGTTGGTGAAGGTATAGTGACGATATTCAGCGGAAAAGAGGCTTTATCAGGCCTGATTAGTTTCACTGGCACGATTCAGGATACCATTGCGGGCTGGGTTGATTCGATTGGTCAGATCAAACCCTACATCGACTTAACCTTCTCTGCCATTGGGTCCATTGTCAGCACGGTTTGGGAAGGCATCAGCCTGGCATTCCAGGTAGGTATGGGTGTAATCGAGCTTGTGTTCAGTTCCTTCGGAGCCTCAGCAGGTGGTGTAAAAGACCTTTTTGTTGATTCGATGCTGGGCATACGTTTCGCCTTCGACAACTTTGGTGCATTTTGGGAGCTTGGCTGGGAGAACATGAAGCTTGGGATGGTGCTCTTCTTCCATGATGCCATTCATCTCTTCACTGTGAATATCCCCGAAGTGCTGAGTTGGTTCAGTCGCAATTGGAAGAACGTGTTCACTGACGTGTACAACCTCACAACCACGATCTTCACCAACATCGGCAAGAACATCTGGAACTTCTTCAAGAACATTCCTGGGTTGGTAGCGGGTACCACAACCTTTGCCGAGATTTGGACTCCGCTCACGGATGGTTTCAAATCTTCGATCACTGAAGCGCTGACTGTCACCAAGAGGGAGCTAACCGATTGGGAGAAGGAACAGCTTCAGAAAGTCGGTGAACTCCAATCGAAGCTCGGAACCAAATGGGAAGACTTCTACTCGAAGGAGAAGACAAAGATAGCTGGGGCGTTAGCCGGTGCTTTAAGTGCCAAGGGCCCAGGATTTTGGGGATCATTGTTTGCAGATGCTGTCAAAGGTGCAAAATCGCAATCATCTATAGGCGGAATGCTTGCCAAACCAGCTGAATGGAAGCAATCGGGTGCGTACGAGTATGGCTCTAAGGATGCCTACAGCCTCATTCAGAACTCCCGTAATTTCCAGGGGCATGCACAGCAAACTGCCGAAGCGACCAAAAAGACTGCATCGAACACTCAAAAGACCGCAGACAACACACAAGCAATGGCTGAAGGAATTAATGCTATTGTCAACGGAGCGACCCAGATCGCCCAGGCGGTTGTTTAAATGGCAATTCGTTCATGCGTACTTATTGGTGAATCAGGCACCGAACAATTGACTGGTGGCAAGCGAGTCATCACTTACCAATCACAATGGAAGCTGTTGAGTACGATTCGGAATGAAAGCCCTCGTGTTGTTCTTGCTCATCACGAATTGCCTGGCCTGGTGGCCACGTGGCGTGATGACAACCGTTGTGTCTGTGTGAAGCGGGATCCCAAGCAGCAGAAGGCAGCTGAAGAATGGATTGTTACCTTAGACTACACCAACAGTCCAGACATTGGCAAAGGCGAAGAGCCTGAGCAAGCCATCGAGAATCCCTTGCTCAGGCCTGCCAAGATTGATCGCTCCCCGTTTCAACGGCAGCGAATTGTTGAACGTGATGCTTACGACCGGTTAATCGTAAATACTGCAGGTGAGAAGTTTAATCCACCTGTTGAACGAGACGAGCACAATCCCGGATTCACACTGACCAAGAACGTCGTCGCTTGGCCATCGGCTTTAGAATACGCCCTCATTGATAGCATCAATCTGTCGCCCATTGTTATTCCTCAATATGGCATAAGCTGTCCTGCACGAAGCTTGAAGTTCAACGGATTTAGCGGCGGGATGCGCTGGGAATCTGGATACCGCTACTGGGAGATTTCGCCTAACCTCGAAGTGGACTGGCAGGGTTGGAATAAGCCCATTGTTAGCTTGGGATACAACGAAAAACTCTTCGACGCCGAGGCTGGTGAGTTTGTTCTTTGCCCCATCATCGGTGGGAATGGCGAAAGGCCTGCTGAGCCAGTCCTCCTTGATGCGAATGGCATGGCAGATCCCTACAGAACCGATAATCCGTACTTGCTGAACTTCAGGAAGTATCGCGAAATCGATCATACTCCACTCTTTCAACTACTAGGCATGCTCTAAGGAGACTGGCATGGATGCTGGATTTCTGCCCTATCTACAAGTTCGCAATCTTGAAGTTGTCGGGACCTGTTCGCTTCCCGTTGGCTGCATTGGTGACACGCAGATCACTGGCTCAGGTGGAACCTCCATCCAGGCAACGAAGGTTCAGCAGCAACGAACCTACCTGTACAGCCAGGACAGAACCAACAACAACGTGGATGCCAAGTCCACTTTATGTCTGATCAATGGGGCTCAGGCAACTATAGGTACGCTCAAGGCCAAGTTGCCCGAGAAACCCACTTCAAGTTCCACCACAGTGGTTACCTGGAAGAAGAACAACGTCGCAATTGGATCAGTGACCTTCACTGATGCTGATGCAGATAACGCTGTGAAAACAACAGCGCCATCCGATACCGCTGCAGTGGCGAACGATGATATTGGGGTGGAGGTTGATGTCACTGGTGCTACACCTGGCAAAGGCATCATGGCATATGCGAAGGTCACTGAGTACGGTTCATAATGCCCAAGCTCTATGGTTTTAACGATGTCGATGTTGGCCGGATTCGCGACACGGTGCGTGATCGCGAATCCGGCCCGGGTCGACGTCCGCTTGGGCAGTCACCATCGCCAAAGGTTGCACCGGCGCGGGTTGTTATCTGGGAGTTGGTTTCCGAGACCCCGGATGGTGACGGCTATTTTGATGTTTACATCAAACGACGGCTTCCAGATGGCACCTGGGAGAATGTCTCGATGATCAAGGCGAAGCTGGAAAATCTAAACGCATGACGAAAGGACTAGGAGTCTTCGTTGGTTCTCGGCCGGACGGCAAGGTCCAGCTTGCACGACTTCGGGGTAAATGTACCCCGCTGGAAACTGGCGATAAAGGCGCTGGTTTAGTGGTGGGAGTGGGGGCCGACAGGAAGCCGATCATTGCCTGGTCAGATCAGAAATGCAAGACGGGCACCACGAGCTTTGAAGCTGGCAAGAAGTACCTAGGGCTGGTCACAGGTGTCACAGACGATGGCGTCCCGATCATATCTAGCTGGTGTGAAGAGTGCGAGTCTACTGACAATCCCACAGTCTGCGGATGTGAGATCTGCTGCACACTGACCGGAACGCTGAGTGTGAACGATGGCAGCGATGGGTGGACGGAGCCGGTAGAAGTCGAGTTGACTTGCGGTGGGACGATTGAAACAACCGTTGCGTACTTTTGCCTCAATGACGATGTGGAAGATGATTTGCTGTGCGTCAAGTACACTGTTACATGGGCAGAGAAAGATACGACTGGTTCACCTACACCCTACACGGATGGAGCCACATCTGGAACAGAGACTGTCAGGACGGTTATTTGGTCATCCGGGTCATTTGACATAGGATCGACAACCTACCGCATGTCGTACTGGGTTACAGAGCGCATCCGATACCAGTCCTCTCCTACAGTTACGACTATCACCACTTGTACAAATGCCCCATACATCCAGCAACTTAGAACGCTTGAACCACCATATGAGTGCCAAAGCCCGTTCTGGGCACCATTGCTAGGCAGTGGAGGAGCGGTGCTGTCTCCGGAATATTTCACTGTGACTGATGATAGTCCCTACAGTGGTCAAACCTGCCCAGAAGGTTACAGTGATGCCGGTGGCGAACTCGATCCTGGTCTCTTCCGTTGCGGACATCATCCTACAGGGTTCGGAGACCCTTACACATCAGGGGGTTCAGGATTTGGTACGGACTGCCCTGTGTTCTACGTTGCCGAAGCGTGGGATAGATTAATTGCTGATCCTGATGACTGCGATCATCGCATCCCTTGTGCCAGATACTCGATCATCGACAAGTGTACGCCGCAACTTGCATGCAGCCTCGGCATCGCTGCTGGTGGTTTCGACACAGTAGACTTCGAAGTCGAAGGGTGTCATGCTGGGAGCGGAACGCACGTAACAAACGGGAATCCGCCATTAGGCTCCGACATGTTCGCTGGCGGAACGGGTATGATACTTTCGCCTTACGACACTTACTTCGACGAAGGCGACGGGGTTGAAGCACCTGACGCTTACTGGGCAGATACTGAAGAGATGAACTGGGTGATTTCAGATTCTCTCAAGGGGAACATCCAACTGGCATTGTGTTGTGTCTACCCTGAAGAAGGTGAGCCCTACCTGGCTGCATATGCCATGCTCACTTTGACTTGCTATGAGCCTCCTGGCCCGGGGCCTTGCGGTTCAGTGGCATGGTCTTACAAGACGCGAGACCTCGATGTCCGCATTGTGAACGGCTACCTGGAGGTTTCGTTCACTGGACTTACTCCGATGGGTACCGCTTCCGGGCCTGGCACATGCCCGTGCGAGTGTGATCCGCCTGCTCTGTCAGTTACCATGCGGAGACAGATAAGTGACTGCCCGTAACTACACTCCGTTGATTCCAACTCAGCAGCCACATCGAAGAGGCCCTGGGGCGGTTCGTCGCGTCATCAATTTTGGGAAAGCAGTCGTTCGATTTAGAAAGAACTTCGGATACCTACTACCTCTAGAAATCGCTGAAGAACGCCTGGGTACCTGCCATGCATGTCCGAACTATGACAACAAGATGGATAGATGCCTGCACCGCAAATGCGGGTGTACGATCAAAGACAAAGTCACCTGGTCATCCGAATTCTGCCCAGTGGGAAACTGGTTGCCAGTGTTTGGGCCTGCACCAGACACCCAGAAGACTTGACTTTCCTACTTGGCACGGGTAATGATTATGTGGCAGGCAAGGATCAGCCGTAGCTGACATCCGGCCTAACAATGCAAGATCACGCACGCCGTTGCGGGCAAGATCGCTAGCAGGTGGAGTTTCTCCGCCTTAGTGGTTTCACCCGCAACGGCGTTTTTTCGTTTTGAGGCAAGGATGCAAGCAATCACTCAACTCTTCAGTCAGGTCACCAGCAATCTAGCTGGCAACCGTACTTATCTCTGCAGCCTCTTTTTGGCTGTCATGGGGATGTGGTGCGGCTTTGGCTGTGGTGACTGGGAGAAAGCAGGTCTCGTACTCGGCAACGCTGGTGCCATTGCTGGCATTAGAGCAGCGCTATCTCGGGGCGAGTCGATTGTTTCAATCGCCCAGCTGCTGGAGCCTTTGTTCTCTGCTGTGTTCCGTCTCAAAGATGAAAGCCGGTTCACGCTGCAAACCAAACTCCTGGATGCTCAGCATTTGATCCAGGAAGTGAAATCGCAAATCGAATCGCCGTCGCCCACTCAGGAGAAGGGTTAACGTCATGGAAAACCAAGTTCCCAACAAAGTAACGCCACTGCTTTTAGCATGGGCAATCATTGCCACAGCGCTGGCCGGTTACTTCTATCAGCGTTCTTTCAAAGCTGAACTGCAGCTGGAGAATGGGCGAATCACCATCCCCACGCCCAAGAAATGGCCCTGGGGTGAAAATGCTCCAGTCAAACCAGCAACTCAACCTGCTGCTGAACGAAGCCATGATGGGTTCGTGGCTGCCATGTTTCAGCAGGATGTTACTTCACCGACGCTTTCTCAGGGTGTTCAGCGGCATGGCCCGGAACATCCAGGGGTTACCAACTACGGTCCCCGTGAAGGTATCACAGACCTGGCCCGCAATGACTACGGGCCCCGTCCTCGGGATGGTTTGATCGATATGTCGTTTCTGAAGGCACCTGCTGACCGGATTGCCACAGCAGCTGAGCAAGCGAGTAACTCCATTCAGCAAACGCTTCCCATCACTCAGAAAATCAATTGGTTCCTCATCGCTGGAGCGGTCATCGTGACAGCGGTCATCATGAACATCAAGCACACGAACTCATTGGGTACACGGGTACCGAGGTAACCATGCGTTTGATTCTCTCACTACTTCTGTCCCTGATCTGCATAGGTTCAGTCTGGCCACAGTACTCACCCTATCAGCCCAGCCGTCTGCCGAGCTATGGCTTTGCAGCCAGAGTTGCTGGCAAGCAACTGGAAGATGGTACAGAAGTAGACTGTGACTATCCCGACGAACTACAGTTCCCCAATGCCGGTGGATCTGATGGTTCAGGCCTGTGCGTTTTCAACGCAACCACTTGGGCAGCGCAGTATGCCGGGCATCTCTACCTTGGAGATCCGCAGAAAGGGTTGTTTACCTGGATGCGATCGCGCCCGGGCGGCGGGTATCCCTCAAAGCTGGCTGCCATGATCCGCGAATTTTGCACCAGTCAGGGGATTACTGAACCGCCATACGTTCAGATTGAAGATGACGATCTGGACAAGGTCGAACGATTGGTCAAAGGCAATCATCTGGTTGGTGTCACTTACTGCCGTTCGCCAACGGGCCGGTATAACGGCAAACGCATTGCTCACATGCTGGTGTGTGTCGCAGCTCGAGCTGGCCCGCGAAAGCTCTGGGCCATCATTGACAACAATTACAAAGGTGTCGAGTGGATGTCCGAAGAGGACTTCCGAGTTAGCTACACAGGTTTTGGCGGTGGATGGACAGTGGCTTTCAAACGACCTGGTCCACCACTACCACCAAGAAACATGCGTCGCTTCAACCAATTCAACCAACCAAGCTGGCAAGGAGGCCTGCATGTTGATGTTAAGGGCTATTGTTGGGCTCAGCTGCCTTGTCTGCATGATGGCAGGGGATTGTCCCACTGGACGATGTGGCAGGGGGCGCAGCTATATTCAGGCAGGCGAACCCTCGACATCATGGACGACCGTAGGCAACGCCAACTCCGATTCGATGTCGATCCGAGCACCGCTGGGTAGCAGGATCCACATCATTCCGACTTCTGGCGAACCTCTCGCATACGAATGCACGAATGCGGACTGCTACTACGGGCTGCAGCAAGGCCAACGGGGCCCTTGGCGAGTTGAGGCACGGGACAAGAATGGCATTCTGCTTGATTACAGTGTGGTGTCAGACCTTCACCAGCCCATCAAGCTTATTGATTCGACCAGCCTTCAAGCTCGACAGCAGAAACCGGAGATCAACTACGGCTTGGAAGTCGACAACCGGGGCCAGCCTATGTGGGGCAAGTCGACCGAGAAGGTCTACGGCGACTCGCCGTTGGATGTGCTCGATCATCGTGGCAAACCAACGGTTACAGTCATCGGCGATGATGCTCAGGAACGCATGAGAATCATCAAATCGCTGGAAGCATCGCCTTTTGCAACGAAGGCTGTCTTTCTCGACTATCCAACTGGAACCTGGCACACCGCGTTTCACCGAGTTCCATCCGGTGGACGTTCCATTGTGATTCAACCAGCAGCGCCATCTGCGGAAGTGCTACATCGGCAGAATGACTTTGATTTCAACAGTCTCTGTGTGGCGCTGCAGAAGGTAACCGGTGTCTCGCTTCCTGTACAACAAAGTCCCAGTGCTGAAGCCGTCCGCAATCAGGATCCACAGTACAGGCCTGAAGCGGATCCTCATCTGGGCCGTTCGTTTCCTGACTTTGATGTTCGAGCATTTATTCTGCTCGCCATTGTGATCGGGGCAGTGCTTCTTCTTTCCGTGAATTCCAAATCCCCAGGGGCCCGTACATGAAGGACATTCTCGAATACTGGTGGCTGATCAGCCTCATCGTAGGTGGCGTCGTGCTGTACTTGAAATGGGATGTGGTACAGACCTGGCTGGGCGGGAATGTACGCTATTCAGCCCCTGTCTCTATAGCTCCAGCCACTCCACGTTCGGTCCGTGTCTCGAAACGTCAACGAGCGGATCTCGTACGTGAGGAAGCGGGAGAGGCCTTATCTGAACTTGAGGCCCTGGAACGAGCTTTGGAACGTGAAGCGGTTATGACCAAATCAGCCATCCGTGCTGTGCGTGGCCATGATGCTTCGATGTATCGGGAAGCCCTTTTTGATGACAGTGAGGAGAACGTCCTCTTGTCACGGTTTCGCGAAAGGGCTCCGAGCCAGGAAACCAACAACAAAATCGATCTCGACTATGCAGCCATTGGCAAGGCCATGTGGAGCGAGTTCGAGAAACAGCAAAAGACAGCGAAGAGCTAGTCTTTCGTTCAGCGGTTGTGGCACTCAGGAGAACCCCGTGAAGCTCTATCTCGATTCCCCAGTAGAAGTGGAGTTGGTCAAGGATCAGTACGAGGGTGGTCTTTCCGGACCATGTTCGGCTGAAACTGTGACTTACGAGGTTGAGCCTCCTGAGCATGCCGAGGTGACACCCATCGGAACTATGGTGCGCGTTGTAGGCAGGAAGCCGGGCCCCTGCAGGATGCGGGGCATCGCCACCTATTCCGATGGGTTACCTCGACAAACCAACTGGATTGAACTCATCATTGAGGAAATCCCGACTCGCGAAGTTCAAGTGCAGGCTGAAGCTAAGCTGCTGGGCCCTGCCTTGATTGACCCATTTGCACCGTAATGAACTGGAGACGACATGGCCAAGCAAGTTCCTCCCCCACCAGCACCTTCCGCAGTCGAGAATGAGACCAAGACAGCTGTGACAACAGAAAATGTTGCCACTCCCCCTGGCGAGGATCCCGTTCAACTTCGACGTGAACTGGAAGACTTGAAGACACTTCAAGCTTCCACGAAAGAAAAACTGACTCAAGCAGAAACCAAAGTAGTTGACTTGGAAAGGCAGCTAAGCCTGGCTTCGGGGTCGCGAACCAGCATCGGTGATTTGAACGAGCATCCATTGTTCCAACTCTTCGTGGCAAACATGCATTGCGTGAATGCTCCGAATCCTGAAGAAGTCCTTCGTCGTGCCCGAGAGCAGATGGAGTTCTTTGCCAAGCAAGCAACTGCCTAGTGGCAATGAGCTATCGATTGATAGCTCGATGTTCTCATGCCAAGGAAGAGCAATGACCAAGGAAGAAATAAGTGCGTTTGGAAAAGGAGGTCTGGAATCGCCTCCCAGTGATTGGATCCCGATCACCCCGCATGACACAAATGATCTGCCATACGTCGCAAGGGCAATTATGAACCGTGGCGACGAAACCGTCAGCTTGACAGTTAGAACGGTTGGGGGAGATTCAAACAATAGGCTGATTACCATTCCAGCCGGAGAATGGGTTCCCGGGCTCTTTACACGAGTCCTGGCATCGGGCTCTGATGCTGATCCCACTATCAGTGGGGCAGTTTAATGAAGATTGGTTTGGGGACAGGTTTGAGTAATAAGAGGCGGGCGCGGAGTGGCGCTCCGCTCCCTCCATTAACTGCGAACCTGTTGGCATTCTACGATGCCAACTATGGGACTACCCTTTCTGGTTCACCAGCTGTTAACTATGGCAAGATTGATGGCTGGGCGCCGAAGAAAGGAACGGCCGGGAGTTTGCTGCAGGGGACCGACGCCAATCGTATGCGTCTCCGAAACGCTGGTGCAACGCCAGTGGTTTATCAGTGGCAGGCCGACTCCAGCAGGACGATGGCCGAAAGCACGCTGGTCATCAACAAGAGGGACTGTTCAGCGTTCGTGCTGATCGAACTCGGACAGTTGATCGTCAACGGGATAGCCGAGAATCAGACGATACTGAGCCTGCCAGGCGGGGTAGGCGAGTTGTACCTGAACAAAGCTAGTGCAAGCCATTTCAAGGTTGCCTGGAAAGATGGGACAGGATCGTATGTATCGTCATTGGTCCCGGCTTCATCACTGAATCTGATCGGGCTGACACTGTCGGCTGGTGCAGTTGTCGTGCATTGCAATGGCGAAAGTGAGACGCTGGCAGCGGTTGCACTGGCATCTGGAACTGTGACAGGCTTCCGGATCAACTTCGGCACTTTAGCATACGGTGATGCATGGGGATACCACTGCATCGCTATCTATGATCATGCGTTGACGGGTGGTGAACTGGATCTTGTGGAAGCGTGGGGGCAGGCACGAAAGGCGATCTATCCCAGCGATACGACCATCACCCAGCATCTATTCACCACAGGAGCTTCGCGATCCGTTGGATACCACCCAGAAGGTAACATTGACCATGGCCGTAGATTATCGCTGGATGCTCCGAAGAGACCATTCTGGAAACTTGGCTTTGGCGGATTGAATACGAGTTCCCTGCTCACTCGTGCGAAAGCAGAACTGACAACTCAAGAAGAAGGATCGTCCTTCAAGCCCGGTGATGGTTTCCATCGACCTACGATCAACCAAGTGGTGGTTATCGAAGTGCCTGTCGCTGATGTTACATCAGGTACTGCTGAAGCAACCATCATTTCAAACCTGACAGCCCTTCGGCAAGCCATCAAATTGTCTGGATACCAGTGTGTCATGAACGCACTGGCGCCGGTGAGCTCATGGGATGCTGGTCAACTGACCAAGATGACCAACATCAACTCTGCGATGGCTGCGCTCGACACAAGGCGATATGGCGATTTCGTAGTATTGCCGACTGAATTGAGCAATGCTTCAGACTTGACCTATTTCTACAGCGATGGCATCCACTATACGAAGGCAGGTTACGACGTTCTGTACTCGTTACTCAAGCCCTATGTGGACAACTACTACACCAGAACGGTGACCACGAACAAGGGGCACTGGTCTCTGAATGGTACCTTTGAGGACGACAGTGGTTGCCAGCGTGATTTGCAAGCGATCAATACTCCTACCTTTGAAACCGGGCTGAACGGGCATCAGTGTGTACGGTGCTATACGACAGGCAATCATGCAGTGAAGTATCACTCTGCAGCCCGCTGTTGGGATTCGCTGCCACTCACGATGGTGGCTTGGTTCAAAGTACCATCCCTGGGCTCGTCAGAAATTATCCTCTGCAAGCAGTCAGACTCCGGTGGATCGAAGAACTGGGCACTTTACAAAAAATGGAACAACAAGATTGTTGCCAGCGTCTCAGACGTTTCGGTTGGTGAGCTAGAGACATCCTTCATGGTCACTGCCGACACCTGGTACGGTGTAGCGATGATTTTGGATGCGGCGAATGGCTTGCGATTGTATACCACTGACGCTGGGACCAGCACTACCGTTAATCCTTCCACCTTTGCACTGCGTGGCACCTCGGGGTGGACCTCTACGCCCGTAGTCCCATTTGCTGCTTCAGGGCGCGGAGCTTTACGTATAGGCTGCTCAAGTGACACTGGCTGCAGCAATATCTTCGTCCAAGATGTGGAATCGTATTTTGAAGCACGAACGCTTTCTCAACTTCAAGCTTTAGTCCCGTAGTGTGAAAGAAGGACTTATGAACCAGGCATCCCCACAAGCTACCATTTGGAACGTCCCAGTCGAACTGGAGAATGATCTTCGAGAACTCGTCAGTCTTGAAGCTCAAGCAAAGGCGACTGATACCAAACGTCAGCAATTGAAGGAGAAACTCCTTGCATGGGCTGACGACAACTTCTGCAAGGTTGTGCGTTCAGATGGAGCGTTACCTCCAACCCCTTGGAGACTATCCGCATCGACGGGCGAGTGCCTCACCCTGGTTATTGCTGCTGGTTCAAAAGAGATTAAGGAAGAGCATTCGATTGAGATCTCTGAAATCAACAAAGGGCTACTTCAACAGACATGCGAGATCAGCATCGAGATCCCCGAAGGAAATGCTGAGCTGATGACAAAGCTGGTGGAGATAGTCTCGGATGCACTGGCAACTGCAGCCCCACTGAAACGCAAATTGACAGCTGATCAGCGTCGCGACTTATGCAAGCCCATGATTCATCTTCGACTTAGCAAAGATGCTCTGACCACTCTCGTTGCGGAGCATGAGAAGAGACACTTCCCGAAGCTTTATGAGCTACTCCAGCCTGGTTTGACCCGGTATCTGAAAGCCAGCTAGCTCATCCCAATCAACCCTCTCTCTCCAAGTAATTCTGCAAACACGGAGAGAGTATGCGCGCAGTTAGTTCCCAACCCTGGCAGATGCTCCAGGGCGATTCCCTTTCTATTCTTCCTACCCTACAGCCTGGTTCGTTTGATGCTGTCATCACAGATCCACCCTACAGCAGTGGTGGAACTCATACGACGACACGCATGGCCTCCACAACTACCAAGTACGTTCAAGGTGGATGTGAAGAAGGGGCGGCCGCGAAGGGGAGGATCGCATTTCCAGGGGATAACCGAGACCAACGCTCATGGACACTATGGTGTTCACTTTGGCTGAGTTCATGTCTCAGGCTAGTACGTCCAGGCGGGTACTGTCTATTCTTCATTGATTGGCGCCAACTACCCGCTGCTAGTGATGCTTTGCAGGCTGCAGGTTGGATATGGAGGGGAGTGGTGGCATGGAACAAAGGGCTTAGCGCCCGGGCCCCAAATGTTCATTACTTCCGTCATCAATGCGAGTATATCGTCTGGGGTACCAATGGTGCCATTGATCGCAAGTTGGCTGGCCGTGGTCCATGGCCGGGGTGCTTGAACTATCCCGTACTTCAAAGTGATAAGCATCATCAGACAGGCAAGCCGACGGCATTGCTAAGGCAGCTCGTTCAAGTAGTGCCAGAAGGCTCCATCATCCTCGATCCTTTCGCAGGTTCGGGTACAACACTGGTTGCAGCTGTTTCAGAAAATCGGCGTGCTGTCGGTATCGAAATGACTGAGCACTACACTCGTGTGGCGAAGGGAAGACTACAACAAGCAAAGGAGCTTGAGGAGTGATGGAGGCCTCAGTACAGCCTCAGTACAGTTCAGTACAACTGTGAAAAACACGGGGTTTTTTGATGATCTTTGCATATGAATGTTAAGCTCAAGTTGAGATCCAAAAGTGTCG
>WBZX01001027.1_pt1 | contig 22384 bp, 20 predicted proteins | sample 5204211 | NCBI WGS metagenome assembly WBZX01 (sample SAMN12344362, study PRJNA552823) | activated sludge metagenome | biome: Activated sludge suspended growth; feature: Nitrification reactor; material: Wastewater; isolation source: activated sludge from nitrification reactor of wastewater... | reverse complement strand
ATACGAGTTATCTCGGGGCCCGGAACCACGTAGAACGCCACAAAAGATCCAATTGGGACGGCTCTGTTCGACATTAGCGTGGCATCTTACGCTGCCGCCGCGAGCGGATAGTGGGCCGCACCCGCTTCGTCTCCGTCACGTCGATCAGGCGGCTCCAGCCGAGGTAGCTTGGCAGGTACTTCGTCGCGACGCCGCGAATTGCACGTGATAGCCCTGTCAGAGGTGCTCGCCCTTCGAGGCGACGATCCAGACGTGCAGAATGCCGTGCTTGGCCGCGAATGCGCCAAGTGATCTTGCTGGCAGTCACTCGGCGCACAGGGTGACGCTCGTCCCGGAATCCTTCGAGACACGCGTGACGGCGCGCAACGCCGCGTTGCCGTGCTTCACGGTTCCGGTGTGTGCCCGGTGTGTGTCCAGCAAATTTGGATTTTCGAGGGATGTCGGCAAGTCTTTGAATTCATTGGTGGAGCCGAGGGGAATCGAACCCCTGACCTCTGCAGTGCGATTGCAGCGCTCTCCCATCTGAGCTACGGCCCCGTCGGCCCGCTGCTCGCCTCGAAAGGCGCGGCCCTCACTGGGCGGGAGGGGTCAGCGGACGGCAGGGGCTCTCAATACCCGAACTCGCCATCGGGTGGCAAGCGGCAATCCTCGCGCGGCTGTGGCCCTGCGCGGCACCGAAAGAGCCGCTACCGCATGGTGCGCGGGCGAGACGCCTCGGGCGGCAGGGCCTCAGGCTCCGCCGGCCGGCGAAAGCGCTCGCCCATGGCGCTCGTATCGCCGCCCAGGACCGAGAGGGCGATGATGGCCCCCGCGTTGGCGAGAATGATCCAGAGCCAGATGTAGATGCCGTCCATCTTCGCCTCCGTGAATGGCTGCTGTTTCGCAGTCAACGCCGTTCGTCGAAGGCTGTTCCGGCGGCGGTTATGGCCGAGTAGACGAGATCGAGCTCGGCGGGCGCGGTACAGTAGGGCGGCAGGACGTAGATGGTGCTGCCGAGGGGCCTCAGCAGCACGTCGCGGGACTGGAAGAAATCGTAAAGGCGGGGGCCCGCATCGGCGAGATATCCTGTGCCGCCGGAGGCGAGGTCGAGTGCCGTGATGGTGCCGAGCTGGCGGACGTTCGTGAACCGCGGGTCGTCGCGCAATGGGGCCAAGCGCTCGGCCTGGGCTTTCGCGAGCGCCGCGATGCGGCCGAGGACAGGCTCGCGGGACCAGATGTCGAGGTTGGCGGAGGCGGCGGCGCAGCAGATCGGGTTGGCCGTGTACGAGCTCGAGTGGAAGAAGGTGCGCGTGCGATCGGTCGAGGCGTGGGCGTCGAAGATGGACGGGCGGCAGAGGGTGGCGGCCAGGGGCAGCGAGCCGCCGGTGAGGCCCTTGGCGAGGCAGAGAATGTCCGGGACCACGCCGGCCTGCTCGCACGCGAACACGGTGCCGGTGCGGCCGAAGCCGGTCATCACCTCGTCGGCGATCAGGAGCACGCCGTGGGCGGCGCAGATGCGGCGCATTTCGGTGAGCACGGGCGGCGCGTAGGTGAGCATGCCGCCGGCGCCGAGGATCAGCGGCTCGACGAGGAGCGCCGCGACGGGATGGCGGCGGCAGGCGGCGTCCAGCGCGTCGAGTGTCGACTGCTCGCGGCCGGGCGACGGGAATGGCAGGCGCTCGACGTCGAACAGCAGCGGCTCATAGGGCGCGTTGAAGACGCCGCGCGCGCCGGCCGACATGGTTCCGACGGTGTCGCCGTGATAGCCGTGCTCAAGCGCAACGATGCGCGTTCGCGGCTCGCCGACGTTCCGCCAGAAGCCCAGCGCCATTTTGAGCGCCACCTCGACGGCGGTGGAGCCGGAATCCGAGAAGAAGACGTGGGCGAGGAGGCCGTCGCCAAAAGCGGCACCGGCAAGATCGACCAGCTGGCGCGCCACTCGCTCGGCGGGCGCATGCGTGAAGCCAGCGAAGATGACCTGATCGAGCTCATCTGCCTGGGCCTTGACGGCGGCGATGATGTCCGGGTGGCGGTGGCCGTGCGTCACCACCCACCACGACGAGATGGCGTCGAGGATGCGGCGGCCGTCCGGCGTCTCGAGCCACGCGCCGTCGCCGCGGGCGATCATCGTCGCGGACGGCTGCAGCGCGTGCTGGGTGAAGGGATGCCAGATGGGGGAGGTGCAGCTCACGCCTTGAAGTCCTCCAGCTGGAAGGCAGCGAGGAACGCAGCGCGGAGAGTGGCTGCATCGAGCGGGTCGAGACGCGGCAGGCGGCCGAGGCGGCGGACGCCGGACAAACCGGAGATGATGGCCTCGGTGTCGGGCGCTGGATCGCCGATGAAGGCGACGCCGAGGGTGGGGATCGCGCGCGCCTTCAAAGCTTCGAGCGACAGCAGCGTGTGATTGATGGTGCCGAGGCGGGTCGAGGCGCAGAGAACGACCGGGGCGGCCCAGCGCGCGACGAGATCGATCTGAAGCGTCGAGCGGGTCAGCGGGACGAGGAGGCCGCCGGCGAGCTCGATGACGAGCTCCCTACCCCCGTCCGTTACTGTGTGCGGGTCAGGGTCAGGGGCAACTCCGGGCCGCAACATCTGCGGCTGCCCCGCACCCCGACCCTCTCCCCGCAGGCGGGGAGAGGGAGAAGCTAGCCTCCCGACGTCGATCGTCACGCCGTCGCGCTCGCCGGCGAGGTGGGGGGAGGCGGGCGTGCGGAGCCGGTAAGCCTCGGGGAGGATGTAGTCGGGCGGCAGGCCGGAGAGGCGGCGAACGGCGTCGCTATCGGTTTCGGCGTCCAGACCGGCCTGGATGGGTTTCCAGTAGCAGGCATCGAGGGCACCGGAGAGGGCGGCCGAGAAGACCGTCTTGCCGATTCCGGTATCGGTGCCGGCGATGACGATGGGGTGGGTCATTTCTCTTGAACCCCCACCCCCGACCCCTCCCGGCAAGGGGGAGGGGAAACTCCCTGTAACGCCGCTCCGAGGGTGCGGGCCATGGCGGAGACCGTCGCCTCGTCTACGTTGAGTGTGAGCGAGATGCGGAGGCGGGCGGTGCCTTCGGGGACGGTCGGCGGGCGAACGGCGCGGATGTCGAAGCCGGCCTCCTGCATCGCCTTGGCCAGGGCCACGGCGCGGCGGTCGGCACCCACGATCACCGGCTGGATGTGCGTGCCGCTGGGCGTGAGGCCACAGTGCGACGCGAGCTCGCGGCCAGCATGGGCGACGAGAGCGGCGTGGCGTCGGCGCAGCTCGGGCTCGTCGCGGACGAGGCGGAGTGAGGCGCGCACCAGCGCGGCGACGAGCGGCGAGGGCGCGGTGGCGTAGATGAACGGCCGGGCGCGATTGACGAGGTAATCGACGAGCACTTCCGGCCCGAGGACGAGCGCGCCCATGACACCCAGAGCCTTGCCGCAGGTGTGGAGCGTGACGACGTTGTCGCGGCCTTCGAGGTGGGCGGCGAGGCCGCGGCCATCGGGGCCGAGCACCCCCGTGGCATGCGCCTCGTCGACGACGAGCATGGCGTCGTGGCGGTCGGCGATGCTCACCAGGTCGGCCAGCGGCGCCCGATCGCCATCCATGCTGTAGAGGCTCTCGATGGAAATCCAGGGCGTGCCCTTTCCTCCGGAAGAACGCCAAGAGGCGATGGCGTCCGCGAAGGCTTGCGGGTCGTTGTGGCGGGCACTTTTTACCTTGGCGCGGCCACCCGCCACGCCGTCATGCACGCTGGCGTGGATCAGATCGTCGTGGACGACGAGATCTCCGCGCTGCGGCAGCGTGTTGAAGATGGCCGTATTGGCGGGAAAGCCGCCGCCCAGGAACAGCGCGCGCCCGGAGCCAAAGAAGGTCGCGGCCTCGGCTTCGAGTGCCTCATGCTCGGGATCGTTGCCCCGCAGGAGGCGCGAGCCGCCGCTGCCGACGGAGACGCCGCGCGCCAAGGCCTCGGTGGCGGCGGCGCGCAGCATAGGACCGGCGGCCAAGCCAAGGTAATCGTTGGACGAAAAATCGACGCCGGCGCGAGAGGCGAGAGATCTCAGCCGCCCGCGTCTCGCAAGGGCCTGCAGCGCCCGTTCATGCGCCGCCGCCATTGCGGGCTCCGGCGGATCTGCAGGCGCGGCCCGTCAGGGCATTATCGTTGCCAGCGTGATGCTGATGATCGTGTGGGGTGCCCGCGTCCTCGCGCTCCCGAAGCTCGAGCGGCTTCAAGCCCAGCTTGGTGAAGAGGCGGCTGTCGGCGTCCTCGCCCGGGTTGCCGGCGGTGAGCAGCGTGTCGCCGGCGAAGATCGAATTGCAGCCCGCGAAAAAGCACAGTGCCTGCAGCTCGTCGCTCATCTCGCTGCGGCCAGCCGACAGGCGCACGACGGAGCACGGCATCATTATGCGGGCCAGCGCGACCGTGCGGACGAAATCGATCGGGTCGATCCTGTCGACCTTGGCCAGGGGCGTGCCCGCCATGGGCATCAGCATGTTGATCGGCACGCTGTCGGGATGCTCGGGCAGGTTCGCCAGCGTGACCAGCATATCGACGCGATCCTGGCTCTCCTCGCCCATGCCGACGATGCCGCCGGAGCAGACCTTGATGCCGGCCTCGCGCACGCGCGCCAGAGTCTCCAGGCGGTCGGCGAAGGTGCGCGACTTGATGACCTCGGCGTAGTAGCGCTGGGAGGTATCGATGTTGTGATTGTAGTAGTCGAGGCCCGCCGTCTTGAGCCGGGAGACATCCTGATCGGACAGCATGCCAAGCGTCATGCACGTCTCCATGCCGAGAGAGCGAACGCCCTCGATCATGGCGACGATCTGATCCATGTCGCGATCCTTCGGCGCGCGCCAGGCCGCGCCCATGCAGTAGCGCGTGGCGCCGGCGTCGCGGGCCTTCCGTGCCTCGGCCACCACACGCTCGACCTCCATGAGCTTGGAGGCCTTGAGCCCGGTGTCATGATGGGCCGACTGGTTGCAATACCCGCAATCCTCGGCGCAGCCGCCCGTCTTGATGGAGAGGAGGCGGCTCATCTGGACGCGGTTGGGATCGAAGTTTCGGCGATGAACGGCATGAGCGGCGGCGAGGAGGTCGTTGAACGGTGTTTCGTAAAGTGCCAGCGCCTCGGCGCGTGTCCAGTCGTGGCGGACCTCTGACCGGGACGCCGTGCCCGTGCTCCCGCCGTCGTCATTCTCGCTTGCCAGCATCGTGTCGTCCCGCTCAAGCTTCCTGGCCTGCGTCGCGCCGCCCGGCCGAGGTTTGGAAATTCCCGCCCGAGTGTTTGCACCTGCCGAGGCATTGTCGGCAAGCTTTCCTTCGACGCCGACCGCGTGAGCCATGTAATCAGTGAGTCGAGGGAAGGGGGCGAGCCGGGGCATGCCTAAGGTCGATGCTCTTGATGCCGTAAGATTACCGCTGGATCCGTTGTAAGTTAGCGTGGAGCTGCAAAGCTGCCCAAGGTCCAATGCGACGTTTTCGGCACGTGCCTCGGACGATTGCTTCCAACTTAACTCTCCTTCAGGGAAAAACCGAGCCAGCCGCTGACTTGCTGATGTAGACGGACTATCCTAGTACCATGGGAAGCAGTACCCAGAACTCGAGAGAAGCGAGCCGGAGCGCGCATGAAAGGGCCAGCCCATCGAACGACCAATGCGATCGACAGTCATATCGGCAAGCGGGTCGCGCAGAGACGGGGGGAGCTGGGTCTCGATCAATCATGGCTGGCGGCGCGGCTCGGTGTCGACACCGCCACCATGGAAGCTCTCGAGGAGGGCCGGCGCCGCATCGACGCGGGGCAGCTTCTCGTCATCACCAAGGAACTCAACATGCCGCTCGGTGACATCTTCGAAAGCTTGCAGACTGGCAACAACCCGGATCTCGAGCGCCTGCTCGAAACCCTGCGCAAGCTAAGGTGATTCCTGATCCAGTATATGGGCCAATTCCTTGCTAGTACTCGCTAGCAACTCAGCCAGACGCCGATCACCGATCCTTTCCGACAGCAAATACAGCTCGGCGATCATCTCAGCCGTGTACATTCGAAAGTCATACTTGTTGGTCTTCGATAATATCTGGGAGCTCTTCGCTGAAGAGGTGCCGTCAATTCGACTTCCCATAACACTTCCATCCAAAAATTACTCTGCTTGAAGAGAAATAACCTATGCCGGATGCGAAGGCAACCCGGAGCAACGGCTAGCGGGGGCCGGTCAAGAACGCTCCAATACCTTGTTTAGGCTCAAACATAGACGATATCCTGCGGGTCGGCTCCAGGCCCCAACCGATGCGGATTTCTGTTGTTCTATACGTTTGAATATGACGGCCGAGGGTGAATCTCGTGAGTTTTTTTTACCGACGTCTGTGTGGAAAGTTAGAACACTAAACCTGCAACGAGACCTGCGGTTGATCGGACGTAGGCGTGTTGACATCACCGCTGGCTGGGGCAACACCGCCTGTTCCAGAGCAGCAGACGCAAAGGGATAGATGTCTCGAGTCAGCGACCACCCGTATCTCATCGCGCCGCAGCCGCAACCGGTGCTTCCGGTGCGTGGCCACCGCGGTCTGCTGCCGGTGCACCGCATCTACTGCGTCGGGCGGAACTACGCCGAGCATGCGCGCGAGATGGGTCATGATCCTGATCGCGAGCCGCCGTTCTTCTTTCAGAAGAACCCGGATAACCTTCTGACGGGGGGGCGTTTTCCTTATCCTGCAAAGTCGAGTGACGTGCAATTCGAGGTGGAGCTGGTGGTGGCGCTCGGGGCGGGCGGCGTGGCGATTCCGGTGGCCGAGGCCGCGCAATGCGTGCTCGGCTACGCCGTCGGGCTCGACATGACGCGGCGCGACCTGCAGGGCGAGGCGAAAAAGCTTGGGCGTCCATGGGAGGTCGGGAAGGCGTTCGAGCATTCGGCGCCCTGCTCGGAGCTGGTTCTCGCCGCCGAGACCGGCATGCTGACACGCGGCTCAATTAAGCTGGACGTGAACGGGCAGAGGCGGCAGGCCGGCGACCTCTCGCAGATGATCTGGGACATCCCGCACCAGATCGCATTCCTTTCGGAGCTGTTCGAGCTGCGCCCGGGGGACCTGATCTTCACCGGCACTCCGGCCGGCGTCGGCAGAATCGAGCGGGGCGATGTGCTCGTTGCCCGCATCGACGGCGTCGGCAAGCTCGCCGTGACGGTGGTTTGAGCCGTGGCGGATGCGCGTCCGGTCCTCCGTTTCGCGCCCAGCCCCAATGGCGAGTTGCATCTCGGCCATGCGCTGTCGGCGCTGACGGGCCACATGTGGGCCGAGCGGCTCGGCGGGCGGTTCCTGGTGCGCATCGAGGACATCGACACCGGACGCGCGCGGGTGGACTACATCTCTGGAATCTTTGAAGATCTGCGCTGGCTCGGGATCACCTGGGAGGAGCCGGTGCTGCGCCAGTCGCAAAACTTTTCGCGCTATCAGGCGGCGGCAGACGTGCTACGCGCGCAGGGCCTTCTCTATCCCTGTTTCGCCACCCGGGCGGAGATCGCGGAGGCCTCTCGCCGGCATCCAGAGAGGCTCGATCCCGACGGGGCGCCGCTCTATCCGGGTCTGCACAAGCATCTGACAGCACGGCAAATTTCGGAACGGGTCGGGCGCGGCGAGCCGTTCGCGCTGCGCATCGACATGGAAAGAGCCGCGGCGCGGGCGAGCGACATGACGGGGGGCGCGCCGCTCACCTACGAAGCCCTCGACGCCAACGGCGTTCGATCGATCATTGCCGCCCGTCCGGAGCAGTGGGGCGATGCCGTTATCGTGCGCAAGGATGTCCCCGCGAGCTATCACCTCGCCGTGGTGCTCGACGACGCATTTCAGGGCGTCACGCACGTCACGCGGGGGAAGGACCTCGAGGCCGCGACCGGCCTGCACCGCCTGCTTCAGACGCTGCTCGGGCTGCCGGCTCCCCGCTATCATCACCATCCACTGATCACGGATGCGGACGGCCGCAAGCTTTCCAAAAGCGCGAAGGATACCTCGCTGGCGGCGCTCCGGTGCGCCGGGGCCACAGCCGCCGACATCCGCCGACAATTAGCGCCATTTCTGCCCCGGCCAGAGGCTCCATTGATATCTCGTTAACCCGAATTTCTCTATTTCTCATGAATGTGTTAGGAGGTAAGGTTCAGGCGGGTACGGGTTGTCGCGGACGGGGTCGGCGTGAAGAAGCGGCAGAAGACGAGGCCCAGGCACAAGCATAGGGGCAAGTCACCGGCGGCGCCCGCCCGCGCGGTTCCGCACGCCTTGCCGGTCTCATCGCGCGTCCTCCAGGGCGGCGCCTGGGAGTTCTGGTTCGGCGTTAAACCCTCTTTCGAGATCCCCCTCGCCAGCTACTTGCCACGGCTCTCCCCGAGCTTTTCCTCCGCACGCGCCGTCGCCGACGCCTACCGCTCGGACGAGCGAGAGGCGATGGGGCTGCTGCTGCTGCCGTTTCTGCTGCTCGCCTTCGGCATCGGCATGAGCCAGTCGATCCGTCCGCACCGCGCCGGCGACTGGGTGCTGCCGCCGATGACGACGGCCGAGGCGCCACGTCAGCGCATCAAGCTGCCCGCGGCCGAGGCGGGCCGCCTCGCCGATCCGGTTTGGACCACGGCCGCGCGCGACACGGCGGAACCCGAGCCGCTGCCCTCATACACGCAGGCGCTTCCGCACCCGCTCGTCGAGACGGCACCAGGTGAGGCGCTCTCGCCCGTCGGGACACCGCCGGGCCGCGTGGCATTGCTGGCGCCTCATTCCACGGCGGCGCCCGTGCCGGCTCCGCCAGTGACGTCGACGGTTGCGACCCAAGACCTTGTCGTGTCCGCAGGCGCGGCCGGCGGGCAAGCCGTCGCCGAGCACATGGGCTCACGTCTCGCCGTCACCGCGGCGATGCCACGTCCCGCCGACGCCGCACGCACGACCGCGCCGCCGGCTAATATCCGTTTCGCCGCGCTCTCACCCGAGCCCACGGCGCCTTCAACCTCCACGCCCGCGGCCGCCCGCATTGCCGCCCCCGCCTTCGCCGATTTCTCGCCCGCCAGGAGCCGACCGGAGCCGGTAGCCGAGGCCCGCGCCAACCGGCTCGACCTCGCCGCACTCGGCGCTCCCGCGGTGGCGCCACTCACGGCGCCCGAACCGCCGTCCCTGGTGCCACTGATGCCGGATCTGGCTGTGCTCGCACGCCCAGAACGGCAGGCGCCGGGCAGCGATCTGTGCGCCATCGCGGAGAAGCCGCAGCTCGCCTCGCTCGGCACACCTGACGTCGCGCTCGCGCGTGATCCTGCCCTTTTCGGGGAGAGGCTGGCGCAGGCGGCGCGCGCGCAACTCGACGAGCTGGTCGTCTACAACGATGCCTACCGCCGCATCTCTTACCCGATGGGCGACGTGCCGGCACTGTTCGGCGTCTGCACCGACGTCGTGATCCGCGCCTACCGTGCGCTCGGCATCGACCTGCAGGCGCTGGTGCATACCTCGCGCACCGGCTCCGGCGACACCAACATCGACCACCGCCGGGTCGAGACGCTGCGCCGCTTCCTCGCCACGCGCGGCACGTCCATCCCGGTCACCGATTTCCCGGAGGACTACCGGCCCGGCGACATCGTCACCTACTACCGGCCGCAGAACCGGCATTCGCGGTCGCACATCGCCATCGTGTCCGACGTGAACGGGCCCTCCGGGCGGCCGATGATCCTGCACAATCGCGGCTGGGGCGTGCAGCTCGAGGACGGCCTGTTCGTCGACCAGGTCACCGGGCACTACCGCTTCGCCGCCGCGCCGACACCAGTGCCTCCGACCTCCGGCAATGTCGTGGTCATCGATGCCGCCGGGGCGGGCCGCACGAAGGGCGCGCAATGCCTATCCATGCCCGGCTCCCGCCTGCCGCCGCAATGCCACGGCGCCGCCCGCGGCCGCCACTTGCAAGCGCGGAACGGAGCGCTGCCGCACGCGCAGTAAATATCGCACTTGCCCGGACAGCACGCTGCCGTCCGGGACCGTGAAAGCTTCTCAGCTGCTCATGTCGATCGCTCTAGCGTCCGCGTCCCCCACGGCCGCCGCCGGCACGCATTGCGGCGCCGCCGCCACCACCGCCCGAGCGGAACGCCGCGCCGCCGCCAGACCGGAAAGAGGCTCCGCGGAACGAGCCGCCGTCACCACGCCCGGCGCGGAATGCGGAGCCACCGCCACTGCGCCAGCCGGCCACCCGGCCGCCCGTCACGCCGACCGAGCGGATGCCGCCGCCACGACGGAACTCGCCGCCGCGGAATCCGCGGTCCCGAATGCCGCCGCGCCAAGCGTATCGACCACCCCGCCACGCATGGCGGCCGCCGTAATAGCCCCGGTCCCAGCCGCCATACCAGTACGGCCCCCAGCCGACGGAGATGCTGGGCCAGTAGTCATAGTCGTCGTCGTAATAGTAGTTGTCATAGTAGGCGGGAGAGTATCCGCCGTAGGTGTAGCCGTACCCGTCGCCGTCGCAGTAGCAGGCCGCCTTGGCCGCAGGGGCGGACATCAAGGGCGCCGCCGCCAGGACCAGGACCCCAGCTCGCCATTTCAAGCTTTTCATTTCGAGCCTCCAACAGTGGCAACATGCGTTGCTGCTTGTCGCCAACGCCATCGGAGGGGGCGGGTTCCCGCAAGGATTATCCGGCGCTCACCTGATCGGCCGCAGACTTGAAGCAACCGACAGTTGCTCACCGGACGAATGGAATGAAAATCTGGCGGCGCGGCGAGCTACAGCACTACGCCCTTGGCCCGCGCCAGAGCGGAGAGCGGCTGCTCGGGACGAGCCCCGATGTGGCTGATGATCTCGGCGGCGGCGATGCTGCCGAGGCGGCCTGCCGTCTCGAGATCCTTGCCCGTGGCCAAGCCGTGCAGGACACCCGCGGCGTAAAGATCACCGGCGCCGGTGGTATCGACGACCTTGGAGACCGGATCGACGGCGACCCTCACCACGCGGCCCCTCTCATGCAACTCCGAGCCCTTGCCGCTGCGCGTCAGCACGGCGAGCGGCACGTCGCGCCCGGCCTGGGCCGCGGCGGCCTCGAAGTCGGTGGTCTCGTAGAGCGACATGATCTCGCTCTCGTTGGCGAACAGGATGTCGATGCCGGAGCGGATGAGGTCGAGGAACTCGGCACGGTGCCGGTTGACGCAAAAGGAGTCCGACAGCGTCAGCGCCACGCGCCGGCCCGCCGACTTGGCGATGGCGAGGGCCTGGCGGAACGCCGCCTTGGCCTCGGGGCGGTCGAACAGGTAGCCCTCGAGGTAGACGATGGCCGCGGCGCGGATGACCTCCGGGTCGACCTCGCCGTCGTCGAGATCGGTCGAGATGCCGAGGAAGGTGTTCATGGTGCGCTCGCCGTCGGGCGTCACCAGGATCAGGGAGCGCGAGGTCGGTGCCTTGCCATTCACCGCCTGCGAGGCGAAGGCGACGCCAGCGGCGCGGATGTCGTGGGCGAAGATGCGGCCGAGCTCGTCGCCCGCGACCTTGCCGATGAAGGCCGAACGGCCGCCCAGCGAGGCGACACCGGCCATGGTGTTGGCCGCCGAGCCGCCCGAGATCTCGATGGCCGGCCCCATGGCCTTGTAGAGTGCCGCCACGGTGTCGGCGTCGACCAGGCGCATATGGCCCTTGGGCGCGCCATTGGCGGCCAGGAAGGCGTCGTCGCAGCGGCCGATGATGTCGACGATGGCGTTGCCGATGCCGACGACGTCGTAGCGGATTCCAGTCACTTGAGGCTCCCCCGGTCCGGTTTCGCGCCGCACTATAGGCAGCGGAACCGTCCGGGCAAGGCTCGTGTCGGACCTGTCACGGCGCGGCGTCGAAGCGCACCTTGTCGATCAGCTCGGAGGCGGCCTTGCGCAGCTCGCCAATCTTGGCGAGCGGCAGGCTGTCCGGCTGCAACGGTCCCCAGCCCTTGACCACCGCCGGCTCGGGCACGCCGGCCACCACCGGGTACTCGCCGTTGGCCTCGGCGTACATCTCCTGCACCTTGGGCGAGACCAGGAACTGCATCAACTTGAGGCCCGCATCCTTGTGCGGCGCGTGCGCGGCCAGCGCCATGCCGGAGATGTTGACGTGGGTGCCGCGATCGGCCGCGTTGGGGAACAGGATCTTGACAGAGTCCGCCCAGGCCTTCTGCTCCGGGTTCTTGAGCATGGCGACCATGTAGTAGGTGTTGCCGACGGCGAGGTCGCACTGGCCGGAGTGCACGTCGCGCACCGCCTCGCGGTCGCCACCGGCGGGCTTACGGGCGAGGTTGGCCTTGAGACCTTTCAGCCAATCCTCGGCCTTCTCCGGTCCCAGGTTGGCGATCATCGAGGCGACGAGGGCGACGTTGTAGGTGTGCTGGCCGGAGCGGATGCAGACCTTGCCCTTCCACTTGGGATCGGCCAGCTCCTCGTAGGTGATGGCGTCCTGCTTGACGCGATCCTTCGAGGCGTAGACGACGCGGGCCCGGCGGGTGAGGCCAAACCAGTGGCCGGCCGGCTCGCGCAAGGCCGCCGGCACCGCGGTCTCGAGCGCGGCGTCCTTGACGGGCTGGGTGACACCCGCCGACTGCGCTTGCAGCAACAGTCCCGATTCGTTGGTCAGCAGCACATCGACAGGGCTGTTGCGGCCCTCCGCCACCATGCGCTCGACCAATCCGTCCTTGGCGAAGATGAAGTTGACCTTGATGCCCGTCTGCTCGGTGAAAGCCTTGAGCATGGGCTGGATCAGCCCCGGCTCGCGGTAGGAGTAGACGTTGACCTCGTCGGCCGCCTGCGCCGCACCAGTCAGGGCAAGGCTGGCGGCGGAGAGGACCGCGCCCGCGAGGCAGAGGCGGCGGCTCGGCAGCCGCGTGCGGCTCAGGGTGGGTGAACTCATCGTTGGGACTCCGGCGGAGGCCGCGGCCTCCGATTGTTGGGCCTGGAAGTATAGAATTAAATAGCGAGCCTGTGGGGGTCTCGTCAACGCCCTTGAGAACACGATAGCTCGCGACAGAGGTGCCGGCGCACTGGCCCGACTCATACCGGCACGACATGGTCCTTGCGGAAGGCGACACGCACCGAGGTTCCCTGGCCCGGCGCGCTGTCGATCACGACGTCCGCCCCGTTGGCCGCCGCCATGGCCCTGACCAGCGGCAGGCCAAGGCCAAGCCCTTTTCCGGCCGCGCCATGCGCCGTGGCCTCGATTCCCGGGCCATTGTCGCGCACCTCGAGCACCACCGGACCCTCGCCGTCATAACAGGTGGAGATGACAACCTCGCCGCCCCGGGGTGTGAACTTGATCGCATTGGTGATCAAATTGAGGAGGATCTGGCGCACCGCGATGCGATCAGCGACGACGTGCGGCAGGCGATCGCAAAGGTCAGCGAGGAGATTCAACCCCGCCTCGCCGGCAAGCGGGGTCATGGCCGAGACGACGCCTCGCGCCATATCGTCGAGGTCGATCTCGGCGAACGAGAGCTGGCCCGGCGTGCCATCGCCGCGGGCCGCCTCAAGCATTCGGCCAATGACGCCCAACGCATGCCGGGCGCTATCATAGATATCGGAAGCGTAGCCGCGGTACTTCTCGGAGCCGATCGGGCCCAGCCGCTCGTCGCGCATGATCTCCGCGGCGGCGGCGATGGCCGACAGCGGCGTCTTGAGCTCGTGGGCCAGCTTGGCGACGTGACTCGGCTCGACCCGGGCTGGTGCCGGGGTCCTTCGCTCGTCCTCCTCGTCGCTCGCCATGGCTCGGCTCCAGCCGGCCGCTTCGGCGGCCTCGCGCGGAGCATAATGCGCGGCGCGCGGACGCGAAACGGCGCATTCGCGAGTGCACAACGTTTCAGCCGCCGCAGACCATCGTAGAGTTCGCCCAACGACCTCTGACGGGCTGACAGCTTCAAACGGATCAACTAGCATCGAGGCCGATTTGGAGGAGGAGCCCCCATGTTCGAGAAGGCCCAGCTTGAAATCCCCGAAGCCGTCCGCGAGATGGCGGAGCGCAATGTCGACCAGGCCCGCACGGCCTACGCGCAGTTCATGGACATGGCGCGGCAGGCGCAGCACATGGTGTCGCAGTCGCAGGGCGCGATGGCGGCCGGTGCCCTGGAGATCCAGTCGAAGGCGCTGAAATTCGCCGAGCAGAACATCGACGACAGCTTCAAGTTCGCCAGCGACCTCGCGCGCGCCAAGGACCTCAAGGAGTACCTGGAGATCCAGACCCGCTATGCGCAGAAGCAGATGCAGACCTACGCGCAACAGGCGCAGGATCTCGGGCGCATGATGACGGAGGCGGCTCAGAACGCACGGCCGAAGACCTGAATTTTTTCTTCAGTGTGGCCGGCCAATCCATTGGCCATCACTTCCGCCGCCCGATGACGGCGAACACGGGATCGGACAGCGCCTCGGTGGCCGCGTAGCGGTCGCCGGCCGGGCGCGGATACCCCTGCACGGAGCGGGTTTCGAGGTGCTCGAACGCACCCGAGCGCGCCAGTATCTCCAGCACGTAGCCGACGCGCTCGAAGGGGTGCAGGTCGGACCAGATGTCGACCGCCTTGCCCGGGAACCAGCGGTTCGACCAGGTCACCGCGAACGGCGCGCCGGGCTTCAGGGTGCGCGCGATGTCCCGCACCACGCGTACCGGATCGGTGAGGTACTCGATCGAGACGGTGCAGAGCGCGGCATCGAAGCTCGCGTCCGCGAACGGCAGGCGAGGCTCGCGGTTCAAGTCGTGGACGATGCGGGCGGTCAGACGCGGATTGGCCTCCAGCTCCGCCGCGTTCATGCCGAGCCCCGTGACGCCGCCGAGGCTCACCTCCGGCAGGTGCGACTGCAGCGAGCTCATGAGGTCGAGCACGTGCATGCCCGATAGGAGCACCTCGGCGTAGATGCGCGAGACCTCACGCGACGCCGTCGTGTCGAGGTGCCCTACGAGGCGCGGCTCGCGGTAGAACTGCGCATCGTCGCTGGCATCGATGCGTCCAAGATTCGCTGGCGCGAGAAGATCGCCGCTGCCATCCGCGCGCCTGGCGGCGAGGCCGACGCCCTCGGTCAGCTCCATCGCCCAGTCCGTCGCGCGACCGCCGTTGTCGGCTCCGCCCGATTGCAGGACGTCCTCGACGGTGACAGTGACCGAGAGCGGGAACGGCGCCAGCGGGTGGTTCAGGTCGACCCTGATAGCGTCTCTGTTCGCCGCCATGCAGCGCATCGGCGTCCGTGTCTGCGGGTAGATACCGGCGCGCCCGGCCTTCCAGATCATCGCCGCCGGATAATAGCGCCCCGCCTCCGGCTCGACGCGGCGGCGTGGAATGAGCGTGTCGTCCCAGGCGGTGCGCGGCACCTCCACGATCTGGCGCTCGTCGTGGCGGGCGGTGAGCGTCCCCGCCGGATAGGCCGCCTGCCGAGACTGGCCGGGCGCGGCGCCCATCAGGCTCATGTCGAGCTTCGGCGGCAGGATGTCCCGCCAGAGGTTGGCGCGCGCGGCATAGCGGCGGTCGCGGTGGTGCACGCCCTCGCTCTCCCACTCGAGGTCGAGGATCAGGCTGGCGATGGAATGGTCGTCGAGCTGCGGCATTGTCCGTCCTCCCCGCGCAACTCTACGCTGCCCATGCGGCCATGGATTGCTGCCCGTCGTCGCGGCACGTAAAGGGCCGCTTTGCGGCCGGTTTGACAGACGCGCCGGAAAGGCCGTTACGGCGCCCCCGCCCCGGCCGCTGCCTCCCGCTTCGCGTGGCGCACTGCGCTCTCGCGCTGGTCGACGTAGTGGTTGCCAAGCACGAGGACGTCCATGCCGGTGCGCAGGAAGCAGGAGATCGCCTCCTCGGGGCTGGCGACGATCGGCTCCTGGCGGTTGAAGCTGGTATTGAGCAGCACCGGCACGCCGGTCAGCTTTCCGAAGGCCTCGATGATGCCGTAGTAGCGCGGGTTGGCCGACCGCTCGATGGTCTGGATGCGACCGGTGCCGTCGACGTGCACGGCGGCCGGAATGACGTGCTTCTTGTCCTCGCGGATGCGCGGCGCCAGCGTCATGAAGGGATCTTGCTGGTCGATCTCGAAGAACTCATGGGCGCGGTCGGCCAGCACCGCAGGCGCGAACGGGCGGAACGATTCGCGGTGCTTGATGGTGGCGTTGATGAGATCCTTCATCTCGGCCCGGCGCGGGTCGGCGAGGATGGAGCGGTTGCCGAGCGCGCGCGGTCCCATCTCGAAGGCGCCCTGGAACCAGCCGACCGTGTTGCCGTCGGCCAAGTCATGCGCCACGCGCTCCATCAGCTCGGCCTCGGGCAACGCCTGCCACTTCAATCCGGCGCCGGAGAGCGCGCCGCGGATCTCCTCTTCGGAATAGGTGAGGCCGTAATATGGGTGCTTCAGCTCGAAGCCTCGCGGGTGCCCCAGCGTCGCGTGGTAGTGCCAAAGCGCGGCGCCGAGTGGCGCTCCAGTGTCCGAGGCATTGGGCGGCACCCAGATGCGCTCGAAGGGGCTCTGCTCGAGGATCTTGGCATTGGCGACGCAGTTGAGCGCCACGCCGCCGACGACGACGATGTTGCGGGAGGGTGTCGTCCGCGCCATCTCGCGCGCCATGTGCATGATGACCTCCTCGGTGACCTCCTGCAGCGCGCGGGCGAGTGCCTTGTGGCGGTCGTCGAGCGGAGCGCCCGGGGCCCGCGGCGGGCCGAATGCCTTGACAAACTTGGACGTGAAGGGACGGAGCTCGCCGAACTTATCGAAGCTGAAATAGCTCATGTCGACACGGTAGCGGCCCTCGGGCTCGAGCTTGATGACGTCGCGGAAACGCGCCACCAGCGACGTGTCGCCGTAGGCCGCGAGCGCCATGACCTTGCCCTCGTCGGAGAAGCCGCCGAACCCCAGGTACTCGGTGACGAAGGTGTAGACGATGCCGAGAGAGTTGAAGAGCGAGGTGTGCCAGCGGCGCTCGATGCGGTTGCCCCGGCCGTAGTAGACGCTGGTCGAGGCATCGTCGCCGAAGCCGTCCATGACCAGGATGCTCGCCTCCTCGAAGGGCGACGCGAAGAAGAACGCCGCGTGCGCGTCGTGGTGTGGGACGTTGATGATCCCGGGCACCCGCCGCCGGCCGGAGACACGCCGGATCTTGCGAGCCAGTAGCTGGTTGAGGAGGACAATCTCACTGCGCTGGGGCGTATGCGCGCTTTCCGGTATCAGCCCCAGGCTCAGAGGGAACCGGCGCAGGACGGCGCCGAGGAAACTGCGGCGCAGGCGGCCCACGTGCCAGGGTGTCACGAGGGCATCAATTTCGTCCAGGCCTTCGAGCCGCTCGCCGAGCACGGCCTGCAACGCATTGCGCGGAAAAGCCTTCGTCCGCTTCTCGCGATTGAGCCGCTCTTCCTCGATGACGTGAACCGGGACGCCGTTCTCGATCAGCGCGATGCCGCTGTCGTGTGTCGCGCCAACGAGGCCCAGAATCCGCACTACGCACCCACCAGGTCTTTCCGAGCCTGCCCTTTCCTCCGCGCAGGCGCGCGATGGTAGAGACCGGCGGCCGGTCTGTGAAGACCGCCATCCCGAAAAGGGGTTTCGCAGGACAGCGGCTCGAGAGGCTTCCCCTTAAGGGGATTTCCTGGGCCGCGCTGGGTCATGTCACTCGTGCTTGCCGTGGCAGTGCTTGTACTTCTTGCCGGAGCCGCACGGGCAGGGCGCATTGCGGGAGACCTTGCCCCAAGTCGCCGGGTCCTTGGGATCGACCCCGCCGCCGCCGCCCCCCTTGCGGGTCTGCAGCGGAGCCTGACGGGCGGGTGGCGGGCCGGTGCGCTCGGCGGCCAGCGCCGCCTCCGCCATGGCCAACTCGTCCTCGCCGGTCGATGCGTCGACGTGGTGGGCCTGCATGGGCGGCAGCTCGACCGGCTCCATGACCGGGTCCTCGACGGCCTCGTTGGGCTTCAAGTTCATGAGCACGCCCGTGACGCTCTCGCGCAGGCGGGCGAGCATGCTCTGGAACAGCGTGAACGCCTCGCTCTTGTACTCGTTCAGGGGGTCGCGCTGACCATAGGCGCGGAAGCCGATGACCTGGCGCAAGTGCTCGAGGGTGACCAAGTGCTCGCGCCAGAGGTGGTCGAGCGTCTGCAGCAGCACCATCTTCTCAATCTCGCGCACGCGCAGGCCGCCGAGGGCACCCGCGGAGCGGTCGGTGGTGCTCTCCACGAGATCAGTGAAGCGACTGGCCTCGCTGTAGCGGGCCATGAACTGGTCGCCAATCGACCACGCCTGCTGCAGCGCCTGCTCCGCATCGACGCCCTGAACCCTGATCGCCGCGTTGCCCGCCGTGACGAGGTGGCGGCCGATGTCGGCGAGCTTGCCGTCCGGATCCTCGACCAGAGCAGAGAGCTCGGCGTCCTCGCCGATGATCGCGAGGAATCCCTTCTCGCTCTCGTACTGGGCGAGCAACTCCTGGCCCATCTCGGACTGGATCTGGTCCGCCTTCTCGTCGACGGCGTGGATCAGGCGCTCCTTGATCTCCTCGTCGGCGATGCCTTCCTCGTTGCTCCAGTCGACGATAGGCAGCTCGAGGCCGAAGACGTTCTTGACCGCCTCGGCGAGCCCCTTCGTATCCCACTGCTCGGCGTAGGCGCGCTCGGGGATGTGCTTGGCGACGAGGTCGCCGACGACCTGGTGACGAAGATCCTTGACCGTCTCGGAGACGTCGTCCTCTGCCATGATCTCCTTGCGGTGGTCGAAGATGACCTTCCGCTGGTCGTTCATGACGTCGTCGTACTTCAGGATCTGCTTGCGGATGTCGAAGTTGCGCGCCTCGACCTTCTTCTGAGCCATCTCGAGGCTCTTGTTCATCCACGGGTGCGTGATGGCCTCGCCTTCCTGGAGGCCGAGCGTCTTCAAGACGCTGTCCATGCGCTCCGACCCGAAGATGCGCATCAGGTCATCCTCGAGGGACAGGTAGAACTTGGAGCGGCCGGGGTCGCCCTGGCGGCCGGAGCGGCCGCGCAGCTGGTTATCGATGCGGCGGCTCTCGTGGCGCTCGGTGCCCATCACGCAAAGGCCGCCGGCATCGAGGGCCCGCTTCTTCTTCTCGGCGACGTCGGCCGCGATCTCGGCGCGCTTCTTGTCGCGAGCGGCCGGCTCGGGGGCCGCGCCGGTCTCCTCCTGCTCCTTGATCCAGTCCTTCAGGCGATAGTCGACGTTGCCGCCGAGCTGGATGTCGGTGCCGCGGCCGGCCATGTTGGTGGCGATCGTCACAGCGCCCGGGACGCCGGCCTGGGCGATGATGCTCGCCTCCTGCTCGTGGAAGCGGGCGTTGAGCACCTGGTGCGGGATGGGATCCGTATTGGACTTCTTGTCGTTGCCGATCGAGACGAGATAGGCGCCGATGTCGCCGAGATAGGCCTTGAGCTCGCTCTCGGGCGTCGACTTGCCGTCCTTCCTTGCACCTTTCAGTTTCTCGGCGGTGCCGACGGCGCTCTTGCCGAGCTCGCCGATGTATTTGCGATCCTTGAGGAGCTCGGAGAGCTGCTCGGACTTCTCGATCGAGGTGGTGCCGACGAGCGTCGGCTGGCCGCGACGGTGGCAATCCGCGATCGTCATGACGATGGCGTCGAGCTTCTCCTTCGCCGTGCGGTAGATCTCGTCGTCCTCGTCGATACGGGAGACCGGCAGGTTGGTCGGGATCTCGATGACCTCGAGGCCGTAGATATCGAGGAACTCGTTGGCCTCGGTCGAGGCGGTGCCGGTCATGCCGGCGAGCTTCTCGTACAGGCGGAAATAGTTCTGGAAGGTGATCGAGGCCAGCGTCTGGTTCTCGGGCTGGATCTCGACGCGCTCCTTGGCCTCGAGCGCCTGATGCAGACCCTCGGAGTAGCGGCGGCCCGGCATCATGCGGCCGGTGAACTCGTCGATGATGACGACCTGGCCCGCCTTGACGATGTAATCCTTGTCGCGCTGGAAGAGGCGGTGCGCCTTAAGCGCCTGGTTGACGTGATGGACGGCCGTCACGTTCTCAATGTCGTAGAGCGAGGAGCCCTTGGGGAGGATACCGGCCTCGGAGAGCAACTCCTCCATGCGCTCGTTGCCGCGCTCGTTGAGCGCCACCTGGCGCTGCTTTTCGTCGAGCTCGTAGAAGCCCTCGGTCTTCAGCGCCTCCTTCAGCGCCTCGCCCTCGAGCCTCTTCCTGATGTCGCGCTCGACGGGCTCGTGCTCGTCGAGCAGCCGCTTGATCTGGTCGTCGATGGCAACGTAGAGGTCGGCGCGGTCGTCGAGCGGGCCGGAGATGATGAGCGGCGTGCGCGCCTCGTCGATCAGGATGCTATCCACCTCGTCGACGATGGCGAAGGCGTGGCCCCGCTGGACCATCTCCGCCTTGCGCATCTTCATGTTGTCGCGCAGGTAGTCGAAGCCGAGCTCGTTGTTGGTGCCATAGGTGACGTCGCAGTCGTAGGCGGCCTTCCGCTGCTCATCGTCGAGGTCGTGGACGATGACGCCGACGGTCAAGCCCAGGAACCGGTAGACCTGCCCCATCCACTCGCTGTCGCGCTTGGCGAGGTAGTCGTTGACGGTGACGACGTGAACGCCCTTGCCCGCCAGGGCATTGAGGTAGACCGGCAGCGTGGCAACGAGCGTCTTGCCTTCGCCGGTCTTCATCTCGGAGATGTTGCCCTGGTTGAGCACCATGCCACCGATGAGCTGAACGTCGAAGTGGCGCTGGCCGAGCGTCCGCTTGGCCGCCTCGCGCACGGTGGCGAAGGCGGGGACGAGCAGGCTCTCGAGCTTGGCGCCGTTGGCCAGCTGCTCGCGGAACATATCGGTGCGCGCGCGCAGCTGGTCGTCGGAGAGCTTCGAGATCTCGGCCTCGAGCGCGTTGATGGCCTCGACCTGTGGCCGGTAGCCCTTGACGCGGCGCTCGTTGGAGGAGCCGAAAATCTTCGCTGCGAAGCTGCCCAGTGAAAGCATCAATGCGTCCTCGGGCCCTTGCACGGCCCATTGCCGCGCGGCCTCCTGGCTTGGAGGACGAGCGGTGCCAGCGCGGTCAGAGTGCCGATCTCCTCGTCAAATCAAGACGATCCGCCGTACGACCGGCGTTACTCCGAGGCTGTGGAATCGGCTCGTGCGGCCCCGCGTCAAGCCGCTGGCGCACACATAGGAAGCAACCCTCGCCCTTGTCAACGCGGTTGGGTGCGCTGGAGCAGGTTGCCGTGAGCGCAGCGGGAGGCGACGACTACACGCCTTCGACGACGGTGATGTCGATCGAGCCGGCGCCCTGGCGCTCGGCCTTGGCGGCGGCGTACTCGGGCGAGCGGGCGTAGCCGAGGGCGGCCTCGTAGCTCGGGAACTCGAGCACGACGTTACGGGCGACGCCGTTGCCCTCGACGATCTCGCACTTGCCACCGCGGACGATCGGCACGCCGCCGAACTTGTCGAGCGCGATCTTCGACTTGGCGACGTAGCGGCCCCACTTCTCCGGGTCCGTAACTGTGGCGTGTGCGATCACGTATCCCTTGGGCATGATGTCTCCCTCTCCCTGGCTCTGGCGAGGGTTCTAGGCGAGGCCGAGCGATCCGTCCAATATTCGGATCGGACGGCGCCTTCTAAGCTGCGCAAACGGAGTGGTACGCGCAGGCAGGGCAGCTTGAGAGGACGTCAGAGCTTGCGATTGCCTCGCCACTCCCGCAATGTGCACCAGATTGAGGAGATTTGGTGGGCGAACTAGGCAGGGAAAGACATCCGATGAGTACAGCAGACTGCTTTGTCAGCTACTCAAGATCAGATTCGAACATTGTGGACTTCATCGTCGGTGATCTGGAGAACCTAGGCTTCAAGATCTGGATAGATCGAAAGAGCATGCTGGCCGGCGAACGAATAAGAGATGCTATCAACAAGAACATTCGAGACACCAGGTGCGTCATCCTCTTTTTGTCAGAGCGTTCCGTCCAATCCCCTTGGGTGCTCAACGAAATAGACATAGCAATGCTGAAAGAGATGACTTCGCGACAGGTCATTCTGATACCGCTACTGATAGGCAACATAGAATTCGAGCAGGTTCCGGCAGACCTGCAGGGAAAGAATTGCGTCGATCTCAGAGGTGACTTCAAGAGTGCGTACAGAGAAAGGCGAACAGCTATTGTCCACTCCATTCAGCTTGCCTGCCAGCTCGATCGAGGTGGCTTGGTGGACGAATTCATCGTCGACAAGGAGGCCTTCAGCTACTTCGCCGAAAAGGTGCGCTCATTCAATGGGATAAACCATTTGCATTTGAACCTTTACGCCGATGCCGTGGCCTCTACTATTTGCGAGGGTGCCGAGGATCTATTTGGTGAAGATTCGCGCGGCAGCTTCCGGTCAATTGCAAGCTACTTCGGGGTCAAGGGCCTACCTGATTACGCACCATAGTCAGCCAGCTTGAGGTACCCGTAGGTGACGGGCTTGGCCGTGACGGCGGCGCGGCCGAGAGCGGGGATCATGGCGGCGAGGTCGAAGCGATGATTGAAGCGCCATTCG
>WBZX01001024.1_pt1 | contig 22401 bp, 23 predicted proteins | sample 5204211 | NCBI WGS metagenome assembly WBZX01 (sample SAMN12344362, study PRJNA552823) | activated sludge metagenome | biome: Activated sludge suspended growth; feature: Nitrification reactor; material: Wastewater; isolation source: activated sludge from nitrification reactor of wastewater... | reverse complement strand
AAAATGCCTAGCGGAGTTCATATTGAAAAATGCACAGCTTTTGGCACAGTCGGCCTCAATACAGTAAGGCTTATTTTTTCTCGCCCCTCTCGGTTCCGTTCACTTCAAATAGCTCTGCCAGCTTTACCCACGAGAGCTTGTAGCCATACTGTTTGTTGGCCGGGAACCAAACGGCGGCACCATTGGAGACATGGAGTTGCCCCAGCTTGGAAGAATCCTTTCTAACGGAAAACGTGACATCAGCCTTTCCAAGTTCAAGAGTGGGGACGCCGAGACTTACTTTGTGAACTGCCATAAATTTCTCCGAGATGTATGAAAAAGATTGAGCTATTTTTCGTGTTTGCCGTGAGGGCTATTAGTGCACCCCCCAGTTGCGGTTGAGCCGCAAAAGACGCACTTGTTCGCGCCGCTGCCGTGCTTATGCTTCTTATATGGGCTGTTAGAGCATCCACCATATGAACTGGAACCGCAGAAAACACAGTGCTTTTCATCGTCGTGATGTTCGTGCTTCTTGTGTGGGCTGACGGTGCAAGAGCCATACGCCGACGAGCCACAAAATTTACATTTTCCTGCCATTTGAGCCTCCGTTGAAAATCTAGCCGGTTGACGTGGCTTTACCGTGCCAGTCCGGGTTAAATGGGTTAATTTTCTTTGGTACCAGAAATATCCCGTAGGTTGCATAGCACTGGTGGAGTGAGCCGAATATCGCACAAACTCGTTACCCATTTTGATTTTATGATTTTAAACGCCTCCTGACAACGTAAAACGTCATTCCACATATTCCGTTGACAGGCAACCATCAAAGTCATGTTTATATGGCGTGATAACGATGGCAAGAAAAGCACGAACCTCAAGCGTATTGGGTGACCAGCTCGGCAGGCAAGTTGCCAAGCGGCGTAAGGCACTTGGCTGGTTACAGGCTGATCTAGCCGAAAAACTCGGGGTTGAGACGGAAACAATTTCCCGTTTTGAACGCGGGTTGGCCTTGCCTTCATTGGAACGCTTGGACGAAATGGCGCATATTCTGGGCATCCCCATCGCCGAATTATTATCTTCGGCGACCGGCAATCCAACTGACCAGGCAGCACAGATTGCTTACTGGCTTGCTCCGCTTTCGGAAGATGATCGTGTTTTTATCACTGAGCACATACAAAACCTGTGTCGCCGGATGGGGAGGAAGCGAGGTCCGTAAATAAGGGGCAATGAAGAAAACCCCTTGCGGAGAGACTCTTAAATGGTCTAAGTTTGGTCTTATCCAGACGTCCAGGAATTCACCGATGTACTATTTACCCCCAATCAAGCCCATCAGTCATCTCAAGACAAAAGCCGCGATTCAAGACAATGCGCCCGATGAAGAAACACAGGAAACATTAGCTTTGCTGAAGCTGCTGGCGTTAGGAAATCACGAAATCGAAGCAGGGAAGACAAAGCCACTGGCCGATGTCGTGCGACGCTTGCGCAAGCAGCAAGACACCTAAATAACCCTTGAAATCGCAACGATTTCGCTCTATTCTGTCCAGACTAGACAGTATAGGATGTGCCCCATGAATCCCTCTTGGCAATTGCAAGAAGCAAAAAATCGTTTCAGTGAAGTCGTGGAAGAAGCCCTGACCCATGGCCCGCAGACGGTGACGCGCCATGGGCGCGAGGTCGTGGTAGTGCTTTCCATCGAAGAGTACAAACGCCTGAAGCAGCCACAGAAGAATATTGTGGAAGCGCTTATGCAAATTCCGCAGGAATATCGCGTTGACCTCGACATTTCCAGAAATCCGGATTACGGGCGTGACATTGAACTATGAACCTGCTGCTAGATACCTGCGTATTGTCCGAGATGATCAAGCAGCAAAGAAACGATAGGGTGGTGTCGTGGCTTTCAAGGCAACACCCCAATACGCTATATGTCTCGGCATTGACGCTAGGTGAGTTGCAAAAAGGCATCACTAAACTACCTATTTCCGCACGCAAGACTTTTCTAGAAAAGTTTCTACAATCAGACATTCTGGAGGGCTTCAAAGGGCGGATTCTGGATGTTGACAGCAACGTTGCGCTTGAGTGGGGGAATCTGGTCGCAATATCTGAACAGACCGGGCGACGTATGCCTTATGTGGACAGCCTGCTCGCCGCTACTGCCCTGTTTCACCGACTCACCTTGGTCACCCGCAATACCCGCGACATGGAAGCCAGCGGAGTGGCTCTGTTCAACCCATGGGAAGCCGAAGCTTAAATGCCGATCAAATCCCGCATCCGCACCATTCCCCATTACCCGCGGCAAGGCATCCAGTTCCGCGACATCACGACATTATTGAAAGACCCGGTCGGCTTTCGCATCGCTATCGATGAACTGGCCAATCGATACGCGGGGCAAAAAATTGACAAGATCGCCGCGATTGAATCGCGCGGTTTTATCATCGGGGCGCCGCTGGCTTATCGGTTGGGTGTGGGGCTGGTGCCCGTGCGCAAGCCGGGAAAGTTACCAGCGAAAACTATCGGTCATGATTACGAACTGGAATACGGGCATGACCGGGTCGAAATCCACACGGATGCCATCGCCAATGGCGAAAGAGTTTTGCTGGTTGACGACCTGATTGCCACGGGCGGCACAGCTGAAGCGGCCGCCACGCTGATCGATAAATTGGGCGGCCAGGTGATCGAGTGCGCTTTCGTCATCGACCTGCCCGATGTCGGCGGGCGCAAGCGGCTGGAACACAAAGGCTACCAAGTATTTACCTTGTGTGAATTTGAGGGAGATTGATCGTATGTCGGCTGAACTCATGCTTAAAAACCGTCAGGACTTGAAAGCCCGTGCGCTGCTATTAGGCGACCGGCTGGATTTGCGCGCTTTCAAGATTGCCGATTGCCTGGCCACAACGCCGCTGACGCTGGAAGTGGATGCCGATGGCGGCGTGGCGGTGCTGTTCCGCTATGGTGTGATTGTACTGTTTGGCGTTAAAAGTCTGGATGAAGTCGGGTTTATCGAAAAACTTAAACCGCTGCTCACCAATGCCTATGTGACGCCGGAAATGGAAGAGTTGGAGATTCACTGCGGCAAACCCAGCATAGGTGTACAGAGCGGTGCCGTCTCATTGGACGAGATTTCGCTGGAAAAACTGCAGGTGATCGCCGACGCCCTGAGCAAAAGCCTGGTATTGTCACTTTATGAAAACAAAGTGGCGAACGAATTCGACAAAATAGAGCCGCTGGCACAAGAGCTGGCAACACATGGCAAAGTCAGCGCCAACTCCAAAATATTACTCTCCAAGATCGGTAGCATGTTGCTGATTGAGCACCGCATGGTGGGGCGCGCAGAAATCGGCGACAAGCCGGAAACCCTTTGGTATTTTCCACAACTGGGCGGGCTTTATGCCAGTCTGGAAGACGAATTCGAGTTGCAGGAACGGCAAACTGCGCTTGATCGGAAATTACGCCTCATTGCCGACACCACACAAACACTGGCTGATGTATGGGATAACAAGCAACTACACAAGCTGGAATGGTACGTCATCGGGCTTATTTTCTTTGAAATCATCATCAGCCTGTTTGAACTGGCACGGCAGCATATTTTCTGAAGCTTATCCCCGGCAAGGAGTTCGCGATGTCACTTTTGCAAAAGTACCAACGACTACTTGCCGTTCTCCTGTTTCTGCTTGTATTGTTCGCCGTCTTCAAGCTGACCGGCCTTAAGGATCACTTCTCCCTCACGTTTATCCAGCAAGAAATTCTGGATAACAAAACCAGTGGCCTGTTGATTTTTGTCGTGCTTTTTTCACTTGGCAACCTGATCCAGATTCCCGGCTGGGTATTCCTTGCGGCGGCAGTGCTGGCATTGGGGCGCAGCATGGGGGGAGTGGCGACCTATGTGGCCGCAAGTATTTCCTGTGTGGTGACATTTATTACCATCCGCTTCGTGGGGGGCGATGCCCTGCGACAACTGGATAACAAGATAGCCGTCAGACTGCTCCGCCATCTTGATGACCGCCCCATCCGCAGCATTGTTCTGTTACGGATACTGTTCCAGACCGTGCCAGCGCTCAATTACGCATTGGCGATGTCGGGCGTGAAGTTTCGCAACTATCTGATTGGCACACTGTTCGGACTGCCTTTGCCTATTCTGCTGTATTGCCTGTTTTTCGATTATTTGGGCAAAGCGCTCAAGGTACTGTAGCGCTGATGCTTTAATGGAAAGAACTGCCATTTCGTGATTGAATTCTACTCATGACTATCGCCAAAAACCCGCAAGAATGGCTCGCCGAACACGGCGATTATCTTTACCGCTTTGCACTTGCACGCCTGCGCGACCCGCATCTGGCGGAAGACGTCGTACAGGAAACCATGCTGGCCGCGATGCAGGGTAACGGCCATTCGGGAAAATCTTCTCCCCGCACCTGGCTGACCGGCATCCTCAAGCACAAGATCATCGACCAGTTCCGTCGTCAGCAGCGCGAAACCTCGCTGGAAACGCCGGACGACATTGCCGACGAGCCGGGAATGGATGAATTTTTTCTCGATGACGGCCACTGGAGCGAGCCGCCGCAGTCGTGGGGCGACCCCGGCAGTCTGATGCAACAGGATCAATTCCTCCAGACGCTGCAAGACTGCATGGATAAATTACCGAAGAAACTGGCGCAGATTTTCCTGCTGCGCGACGTGCACGAATCGGACAATGAAGAAATTTGTAAGGAATTGGAAATTACGGCGACGAATGCATGGGTGATGCTGTACCGCGCCCGAATGGGATTAAGAAAGTGTCTTGAGCTTAACTGGATGGGGGGTCGCTAAATGTTAGATTGCAAACATGCAAGCCGACTGGTTTCCCAATCCATGGATCGGCGGTTGTCGTTGCGTGAACGTCTGGGTTTGAGGTTGCATTTATTGCTGTGCAATGCCTGTACCCAGTTTTCAAAGCAAATGGCGCTACTGCAACAAGCTGCAAGACAATGGCGATCGCGTATCGAAAACGATACCCGGGTGTCATTACCGGGTGATGCGCGTCAACGCATCGCAGCAGCGGTTGCGTTAAAGACAGAATCCCGGGCACGGCAGAATCCTGATCAAAACTGACCGTTTAATTTTATATTTAGGAGTAATGACATGAAGACGCAAAACAAAACACTGGCACTGGCTCTGGGCAGTGCATTTGCCGCCACGCTGGCTGCCGCACCAATGGCACACGCCGCAGAAAACCCTTTTACAGCCAAACCGCTCGCATCCGGCTACATGGTTGCCGATGCCTCCGACAGCGGCGAGAAGATGAAAGACGGCAAGTGCGGCACCGGCAAGTGTGGGGCCAACAAAAAGAAAATGATGAAAGAAAAAGCCAAGGAAGGTAATTGCAGCGCCGAGATGAAGAGCAAAGAAGGCAACTGCAGTGCCGAAATGAAGGCCGATGCCAAAGCCAAGGAAGGCAACTGCAGCGGCGAGATGAAATCCACCGAAGGCAAGTGCGGCGCCAAGAAGTAAAGCATGACCGCCAGAGCGAAATTATCTGGTGCGGGGCTGGGCCTGAAGCGGGAACTGATGTCCCAGCTTCAGGCCGCGCCACCTTCGGCCATCAATTTTTTCGAAGTCGCGCCGGAAAACTGGGTCGGCGTAGGCGGCGCTCGCGCCAAACAGTTTGCCTGGTTTGCCGAGCGTTACCCTGTCGTCGCCCATGGCCTGTCGCTATCCCTAGGCGGGCCGGATGCGCTGGATGAAGCCCTGCTGAAACGCATCAAGGGCTTTCTCGACCAATACGACATTCCGCTTTATACCGAACACCTAGCCTATTGTAGCGCGGGCGGCCATTTGTACGACCTACTGCCGATTCCGCCGACCGAAGAAGCGGTCAAACACGTCGCGGCACGTATCCGCCGCACGCAGGACATCCTCGAGCGCCGCATCGCGGTGGAAAACGCCTCTTACTATGTGGCATCGCCTGTTGGCACCATGAGCGAGCTCGATTTTATCCGTGCCGTACTCGACGAAGCAGACTGCGACCTGCATCTGGACGTGAACAACATCTACGTCAACAGCGTCAATTTCGGTTTCGACCCTTTCGAATTTCTGCGGGCGATACCGGGCGAACGCACGGTCTATATTCATACCGCAGGCCACTTGCAAGTTGAGTCCGACCTGATCGTCGACAACCACGGCGACACCGTGATAGCCCCGGTTTGGCAACTGCTGGATGAAGCCTACCGCTTATTCGGCATATCGCCGACCTTGCTGGAACGCGACCTCAACATCCCGCCGCTAGCAGAACTGGGGCCGGAAATCGAACATATCGCGGCGCTTCAGCAAAAATATGCGGCCAACACACCCTCACGGCAGGCAGCATGAGCCTCCCGACGTTCCAGCAATACCAGGCCGAATTTACCAGCCATATCCGCAACCCGAAATCCGCCTCACGCCCCAAGGGTGTCCCGGCACGGCGGATGAAGGTCTATACGGAGATCGTATTCAACAATATGGAAGGGGCGCTGGCGGCCTGCTTCCCGGTCTCAAAAAAAGTCCTGGGCGTACGCCGCTGGATGCGGTTGGTACGCGACTTCATGGCGCAACACAGATGTTCTACGCCATGGTTCCGGCAAATCCCGGAAGAATTGCTACGCTGGCTGGGAACCTCGCCACCATGCAATCAGGATCTCCCGCCGTTCTTACCCAGCCTGGCCCATTACGAATGGATAGAACTGGCGATTACCGTCTCGGACGCCACGCTGGAGACCGGGACGCTAGCATCCGATGGCGACCTGCTTACCGGCCGACCGGCGCTCGCTCCCGCGTTGGCACTCCTGAAATATGCCTATCCTGTTCACCGTATCTCGCCAAAGTTCAGACCTGCACAACCTTTGACCGAGCCAGTTCATTTACTGGTTTTTCGTAACTTAACGGATGAAGTACGGTTCATCGAACTCAATCTGATGAGTGCGCGACTGATCGAATTGCTACAACCCGGGATACTAACCGGCAAACAAGCACTGGAACAGATTGCGGCTGAAATGCGGCCCCCGACGCCAACGACGGTGATTAAGTTTGGTACCGATTTACTGCAGGATTTGCAACAACAAGGGGTTGTCGAAGGGTGCCTGGAATAGCGAGAAACAAGCTTCACGGCTTATAGCCCACGGGCCACGATGGCTGCTTCGGCAACTGCGATATCGTCCTCTGTGTCGACTGCGATCGAGCAGTCCGACATCGCTACCATCTGCACATCCCAACCCATTTCGACAAAGCGCAGTATTTCGATATCCTCGATTTCTTCCAGCGGCATCTTGCCGGGATGCGCGGCAAAAGCCTGTAATGCCATCTGCGGAAAGCCATAGACGCAAACCTGTCGCCAAGCCTGAACGAATCGGTCTGACTTGTTCGCCGGGATCGGCGCACGACTCATGTACATGAGTCGACCATCCGGGCGCATCACGACTTTAGGGATACTGCGGCTGCGATATTGCAACTCGCTGCTGATGGGGCATACGCCGTTAAGCACCGCCTGCGGATTTTGTTGGCAAGCGGCAATCATGGTTTCCAGATCGGCCGGGTTGAATACCGGTTCATCACCCTGCACGTTGATATAAACCCTGGCGGCAATCTGCCGTGCTGCTTCGGCCAAGCGGTCCGTACCAGTCAGACAGGTGCCGCTGGTCATCAGCACCTGAATCCCCTGCGCTTCACATACTTCACGGATCCGGTCGTCATCGGTAACCACATAGACCAGTGAGGGTGGGACAGCCTTGGTGCATTGGCGCCAAGTGCGCACGATCATCGGAACGCCGGCGAGTTGAATCAGTGGTTTACCCGGCAAGCGCGATGATTGATAGCGCGCCGGAATCATGACGACATAGTTTTGCATGGTCATAGCTTCAGTTTATATCCGGGTGCTTCACACACTGCTTTCGCGAATACGCCCTAGATCAATGCGTAAACCGATGAAGATGCAATCTTGTATCTTGTCGGGGTAATGCTCAAAAGCAGCAGGGCTCCGTCGGCAAGTTGGTAGTCCTGTAGCAGGTTATCCATTTCATCCGTGCGCGGGTCATCCGAACCATAGCTATCGAAGCCTGCCAGCAGAATCCGGGAGGCCTTGCCGCTAGTGGCGGCTGCCATGGCGTAGGCAACGACCAGCGAGGTCGGCAGCACGCTATGATCAGCAGCAAAGCGGAAGGTTCTTTCGGCCACACCCAAGCCGTAGTCCAGCAGGGGTTTGCCGATCAAAGCCTGTACAACGCTTTCCGGCAGCATGGAGGCAGGTGTCATCAGTGGTTGCGGCAGATGCGCATGTTGTTCGCAATCGGCCAGCAAACGGATGGGGTGGCAGGCTGCACGCACGTCGATGAGTTCCGATGCTACTGATATTTGAGTGTTGAGCGCAATCACGTAAGGGTGGGACTGCCGGATATAGGTTTCGATCGCCGCCTTATGCGAGGTCAGCCCGGGACCCGCACCCAGAATCAGGACTTCCCGCCCTGACATGACACTCTCCGGTCGCCAAGTGCCTCTGGCTTCGCCGCTGTAGAAGTGCCGGGCGGATTCCAGGCTGCTGGCAGAATAACGCTTCCCTCCCGTAACCCGGAAGTGTTCGATCACAGCTAGGATATCGGCATCGGTATAACGCGAATCCGATAACATTTCTTGAATGTAAGTGGGATGGATCCCGTATTTTCCGGCCAAATAGTAGTAAGGGTTGGAACCCCATCCGTAAATAGTCTGTAGCGGCGAAAAATGTTTGCGAATTAGCGACAATAGCGACGTGAGGTCGGCACGTATACCGCGCTGATCTTCTGCTGCAAGCACCAGATATTCCGTCCTGACGTTGCCGGGGCCGCGTCCCATGCCGGTCACAGTGCAGTCGATCCAGGTGACTCCTTCGGTCTGGGCGCGCATGGAGTTGGCCAGCGCTTGCGCCATGCTGTCGTGAGTGTGGATGCCCAGTGAACCTTGCCAGTATTTGCGTAGTGCCCGGACAATGGCTGCAGTCTGTTCCGGGGACAGACTTCCTAAACTGTCGGCGAAATAGAGTACGTCAATCGCATGGGTAACACATTGCCGGCCAATAGCAGCAACTTCCGCGAGGCTTAACTCGGTAATCTGCATCAGATTGAGGCCGACCAGGTAGCCTTGCTGTTTCAGCCATTCGCAGGCAGCTTGCACGGCGGCAACTTCATGGGGATGACAGGCCAGCCTTACCAGCGAAACCGGCGATGCCGCCGCCGGAGCAAATAGTTTCTGCAAGGCCGGGATCGGCCCCTGACTATCGTCCAGTAATTCTGCCGCATTGACCATGACACCGATTTTGAGTCCTGCCGGTATCGTCAAGCTGCGTATCCAGGCATCGCTACTGTAGGCAGCGCCACCTTTAAAGCCACGATGATCGAGCGAGCGAAAGCCAATCTCGATAAAATCGGCAGAAATCGCCGACATGGCAAGCAGATAGTCGGCGATCAGGTCTGGGGAGAAATCCCAATGGTTGTAATAGCCGCCATCACGCAACGTACAGTCAAGCAGGATGGTGCGGTTGGTTTTTGTCATCGTGGCAATGATGTCATGGTGTTGCTTGAGTTTATCAGGTTGAGCACGGCTTGTTGCACGCAGGCGCCGGCTTGTCGGTCACGCGGACCGAAAACCCAGCTGAAATAAGCCTGACGACGCGCTTGGAACGATGTGCCAGATTCTATCGCAGCATGGATGGCCCGGCCGAAGTCGGCATCCCTACGGGTATCGAAACTGGTGCCGCATTTGAACAAGTCCAGATATTCGCCGGCCTCATCCTCCGGAATATGGTTTTTCTCGGCATGCGCACGAATCACATCCTCGGACCACAAGGGAGTCTGGATAAATAGCTGCGGAACGTCGTAATAAAGTGACTCTTCGGCTGGCGATGTACCATCCGTCACCATCAGATCGGCCAGTGAAAATAACTGGGAAAGCGAACAGGCGTTAATGTCGAGTAGTGTATGCGGGCGTTTCGCACAAAGCGCGGATACCCGCTTGAAGCTGGCAACATCCTCCCGTCGCGCCGTCAGCCCCTGACTAGGGTGGGGGCGCAGGATCAGATTGAAGTCGCAAGGGGTTTCACGCACGATTTTTTCCGCCATTTGGAGCCATGATCCGTGTGGTTTTCCCCAAGGCATATAGGTGACAGTTTTCTTCCCTGGCGACAATCCCAGTCGAGTCAGGCTGCTTTGGGTTAATGCCTCAGACTTTTTGGGGAAACTTCCAAATGGCAGATAGCCGGACTCCACGATTTGTTTCAACTGCAGCTCGTTTCGATAGCGGTCGATAGTTTTGCGCATACGCGGCCCGATGGTACACAGCAGGTCAAAATGGTCCAGTTGCTGTAGCGTGCTTTTGGATAGCAGCATATAGGTGCCATGAAACACCATGGCTTTGACTGCGGAAAACTCCGACAAAAGAAGGGGCGTCGGGGCGCCGGTAATGATGGCAGAAGCACTTTTCATCGCCTTGAAGCCAACGCTGTATTGCTTGAACCATGAGCGGTAACGAGCCAGTTCGACATTTGGGTAAAGCTTGTGCACGGCATCCAGCGTGGAGCGGCGATTGGAAACAAAGACGCCTCCGGCGAATTTATGTACTTCCATCAGTTGTGGCACGGCCTGGAACATCTTGGAAAAATAGACGAAAGGCTGATTCATGGTCACTAATGCACTTCCTGATGCTGTAGCGAGCAGGCGGTCCCCAGGCCGAAAACTGCCAGCGATTTGTGTTTCTTGAGATACGGACTGAAGGTCTTTACCTGGCAGTCCGTCAGCGGACGGACGATTTCGATCCGGGCATTCTCAGCCAGGATCAGAGCGGCGCTGCCGCTTTTTCTAATGCTCGCCAATCCAGTGGCATCGATCAACGGAATATTCCGTTGCGCATAAAACATCAGGCGTTCATCGAGGTCGCCATATCCATACAGCGGAATATCAGGCGCTGAATGCAGCCATTGATTAAACTGCGGGAAAATGGCAACACGGTAATCAAACACCCTGGCCTCGGCAAGACCAAAAAAGACTGCGTACAGGGCAGGCAACAAGATACCCGTTGCGATCAGGGTACGGCGCAGCACCTGGCTGCCACACTCAAACAACTCACCAAGCCGAACCCCTAGCAATATAGCGATAAACGGGTAGATCGGCAGCAGATATTTGGCATGTTTATCACTGAACAGGGTATAAATCGCCAGTGGTGTTGCAACGGCAATTAACAAGGAAACGATGTCACCACGCAGTTTCCAGCGATGCCAAGTTGTCAATGGCGCGGCAAATAGCAGCAGCCCAACTGGGAAAAAGTCCGTGAATAGCCAGAAAATGTAATTATAGAAAGGCTCTCCTGAAGACCCCTGCACCTTGCTGAGCATGTCCTTTTGGGCAATAGTGGCCCAGATATCCGGGCCCAGTTCCCAGGTAACAGCCGCATACCAGGAGAGGCCGACCAGCAGAAATATTCCCCAGTTTAGCAGGTCGCGCAGTGCATCCCATTGCCGGGCCGTGCGACCGTAAAGTGCATCCAGCAGCAACGGCAGTGTAACGAATAACAGCGCAAGTGGCCCTTTTGTAAGCACGGCCAATCCTAGCAAGAGATAACTGACACGTAGCCAGTCTCGACCACCCTCACCGCGTGTGTAATGAAGCGCGGCCAGTAAAGCGCCGCTGCACAGGGTTGCAAGCAACATCTCGATTTCGGCACGGCGTGCGAACATGGCAAACCCGACATTGGCGATCAGGATTTGTGCCGTAAACAATGCGGCCCATGTACCGAATTTGCGCAAGGCATAGCGATAGCTGACGACGACGGTGACGGTGGCTGCCAGCGCCGAAGGCAGGCGTACCGCCCATTCATTGGCGTTGCCTAGCAGGTGGGCTGCCAGCGCCGATAACCAGTAGAGCAGCGGCGGCTTGGTCAGGTACAGTTCGCCATTGATGCGTGGCAATAGCCAGTCGCCTCCGCCAAACATGATGCCGGCCGGGATGGCGCGCCTGGCTTCGTTGAACGACATCAGTCCGATATCGCCCAGCCCCCAGAAAAAGACCAGCACGCCAAGCATGGCTGTGGCGACGAGCAGCCGTTTGTATACACGATCAAAAGCGCCGTGCTGCATTAGACCTTGCTTACCAGTACATCTTCCATGATCAGGTACTCAAGGTCGGAGCCGAAGAACATATTCAGTGCATCGGTCGGGCTACAGATCATGGGTTCGCCGCGGCGATTGAGCGATGTATTGAGCACGACGGGGATGCCGCGCCGTTTCTCCAGCTCCTCGATCAGTCGGTAATAGCGGGGATTAGTGTCCATGGTGACGACTTGCGCGCGCGCAGTACCGTCTTCATGCACGACTTCGGGGATGCGCGATTTCCAGTGTTCCGCCACATCGAAAGTAAATGTCATGTAGGGGGCTGGATGATCAGTGCCGAGAATGTCTGCCGCGGCTCGATCCAGCATGCTGGGACAGAAAGGCCGCCAGCGTTCGCGGTATTTGATCTGTGCGTTGATGCGGTCGGCCACTCCGGGGTGGCTGGGATCACCCAGGATACTGCGGCAGCCCAGTGCGCGCGGCCCGAATTCCATACGGCCCTGGAACCACGCAAGTGGATTGCCGTTGGCCAGCAACTCTGCCCCCTTGGCAGACGCGTCCTCGATTTTTTGCCACTGGGGTTTGGCCGGGTGTGCTTTGCAAGCCGCAATACATTCTTCGGTGGTGTAGGCCGGCCCAAGATAGGCATGTTTCATCGGCTCAACGGTATCGCCCTGTTGCGCGGCAACATAGGTGGCAGCCCCCAGTGCAGTGCCTGCATCACCGGAAGCCGGCTGCACGAACAGTTCCTTGACGCCGGGCATGGCGATGATGCGCTGGTTGAGTTTGACGTTGAGTGCCACACCGCCCGCCATGGCAATGCGGCCGGTTTCGCGGATGATGTCGCCGACGTAATAGTCGATCAGCTTGAGCGCAACGGTTTCCAGCAAATCCTGCACCGAGGCTGCGTAGTGGATGTAGGGATGGTCGATTTCGTCGCCGTCACGCTTGGGGCCCAGCCAGTCCACCAGTTTCTGGCTGAAATAGAAACCCTTGCCGTTTTCTTTGTAGCGACGCAGGCCGACCACATTGACCAGCTCGGTGTTGACGCGGAAATCCTTGCCGTCGAAGTCGATCAACGGCCACAGGTCGTATTTTTTCGGGTCACCGTAGGGCGCCATGCCCATGACCTTGAACTCGCCATCCAGCATCTCAAAGCCGAGGTATTCGGTAATCGCGCCGTAGAGGCCGCCGAGCGAATCCGGATCGTAGAATTCCTTGATCTTGTGGATGACGCCGTTCTCGCCGTAGCCGAAGAAGGTGGTCGCATATTCGCCTTTGCCGTCGATGCCGACGATGGCGGTTTTTTCCTTGAATCCGCTCAGGTGATAGGCGCTGCTGGCATGGGCCAGGTGATGTTCTACCGGCATGAAGCGGGCATTGTTCAGGCCCAATTCCTTCATCAAGTCCAGTGCTTTGTTCTTGTTGCGGCGGAAGCGGCGGTTACCGTTGAAAATAGCATCCATCGCACGATCCGGCGCATACCAGTGACGCATCGCGTAATGCCAGCGGGCAGGAGAGGTCAGCGGAATTTCTGCATAGGGGAACGCGACGATATCCACCTGATCGGGGCGCACGCCGGCTTCTTCCATGCAATATTTCGCGGCCTCGATGGGAAACAGATTCTTGGCGTGCTTGTCGCGAATGAAGCGCTCTTCTTCTGCTGCGGCGATCAGTTTGCCGTTCACCAGAATGGCGGCGGAGGCATCATGCCCGACCGCGCCGGAAATTCCCAAAATGATCATCTAATCAATTCCAGCTATTTTTAGAATCGGAGCGCTTTGATAGGCGGCCTCGATTGCGTTTTTCATCAATTCCAATGTTGCCGGATCATGCTGCCAGTTTTTCATGAACCGACGCAGATCGCGGGCATGACGTTTTTCAAACCATGCTGTTTTACGATGCAGGCGCATGGCATCCAGGTCGATCAACAACGGCTCGCCATCGACGATTTTCAGGTTGGTGGCCTTGAAATCGCCATGTTCCAGACCGAGCAAGTAAAGCCGATGCAGCAATCGAGCCACTTTTGTTGCGACTTCCTGCTTGTATTGTGCGTCCAGGCAGGTATCGGCAAACACTTCAGCGATATCCGGGCCGTCGACGTATTCTGCGAGAAAATAACCCTCCCGCCGCAACGGTCCCCAACGGGATTCGATCAGCGCCAGCGGCTGGGCTGTTGCAATACCCAGCATCCGCAACAGGTGAGCATTCGACCACGATACGCCAGCCCGCGTTGGACGCCAGAGACGCCCCATGCCGTGCCGCAAGTTTTTGATATTGTACCGCTTGATGACGATTTTCTTGTTACCTGCCGTCACCAACCCGACGGTACAGGTGTTGCCGTTTTTCATGCGGTGACAGTCGGGACTGTCGAGCCAGGCATCCGGGGTGGCCAGGATATTAGCCAGAGAGTCATGCTGTTGCGCCCGGGAGACGGCCATGAAACGGCCAAAATCCTGCAATACCCTGACGTCGGTACAGTCGCGCAGCACTTTTTTTTGTGCATACTGACGGGCAATGGATAGCCGGGTTATGCCGACTTGCTTCTTTAACCCCGACAGCATTCCGGATGACGCTTGCCAACCGCGTTGCGCGGTATAGATCGACAAAAAGTCGGGGATGCGGGTGTCGTCTTCCACATCAAACTTGGATAGCAGCAAGGCCAGATTGGGCATGGCGCGCGACCATGGAATGGGGCCGGAGCTTATCCTGATACCGTCGCCATCCAGCGTATACAACCGGTCTGCGCAAAGGAAATTACGCAGGTAAAGATCAGTCTGGACCAATCCGGCGACATGGTGCCGGGCTACGGTGCTTACGAGTTCGGCGGCAAGTTGGCTACGCTGCGCAGGGGATGCGCTTTGCCACGCCAACTCCGCATCGCGACTGTCGGCAATAGCGGCGTAAATCAGTATCTTTGCTGCGGCCTTGGCGCTGTCGCCCACGTGCAACAGAACGGGAGTGGCAATATCATGTTGTGCCAGTGCCTTGGCGCCGCGCGCGTCTCGCTCGGCATAACGGACAGCGTGCTCACCGATGAAAATCTTGGCATAAACCGGCTGATCGTTCCATGTGCCACGGCATACCAGGCGGCGATCGGCTATGCGACGTACGATTTCCGCACAGTTCAATACAGGTGCGCCTATCAACCTCAACTGAAATGGCCCCCCTCCTTCACGGCTCAAGCGCAGCAAATCGGGCGTCATCATGCGGGTTTGTCGAACGGCGTGACTGGCTGGCGTTGATGAAATTTGTAATACAGCTTGCGGGCACGGCGATCCACCGCTTTCCAAAATGGGCGCTCGGTGCGAAATATTTCGTGCAGGGGCATCCCACGATATTGGCGCAGGAAGCGCAAGCAGTCCCGGCGAGTTAGTCCACTATCCAAGGCAGAAAAATAAAGTGCCGCGATGTCTTTCATGCGAGCATTGGGCGGTGCTTTGACATACATCTCGACTCGGTGCAGATCGACCAGGTAAATATATGCCTCCCCTGCAGCCAGTTTGGGAAGATCGGGGCAGAGGTGGCAGAGATAAAAGTCGCGATGGATCAATCCATTGTCGTGAATGGTGCGCGCAATATGCGCTACTGCTTTTAGCAGTAAACGTTTTATGTGCGGTACAGGGGGATGAGTAAGCCAATCGCGGCAAACATCTTCCAGTGAGGTGATGTCACCCAAATCCCGCGTAAGAATAAAGGAATGTAACGTAGCAGGCGTGCGGCCCTTACACCCGTAGGCGACTGCCGGTGTGGTCGGGATCCCTAGCTGCTCGAGACGCTCAATGGCCAGCCACTCTGTAAGTGCACTGACCACCGGACGGCGCAAAGTAAGTAGGTTCTTGAAGATTTCGCCCCAGCCGACACCAAAATGTTGTTTGACAAAATATGATTCTCCGGCAATTTCGACGCGCATGGTGCACCGTCCAGGAACATCCCGATAGACATTTCCTTGTAGCCGCATCACGGTTTCAAACGCATTTTCATTTCCTAGCGCTTGCCGTAGAGATTCTGCCATGATCAGTTGGTTGCACCCCCAAGTCATAGGACGGCCCCTTGTTTACGGAGAGCGAAAGCTTCCAGCATGACGGCCTCGGCGCCACCATCGTTGGCGGCCATCAAGTTGCGCGCATACTCTTTGCCATTGGCTTGCCAATCATCACGGTTAGCGGAAGTGAGCATGTGCTCCAACTGCTGTTCGAATGCTGTCTGGATGAACGGGGCAGGAACCAGTTCGCCTGCTCCAGCTTGTGCAATGTGAAATGCATACCCGCAGACCTCGCTCACCAGCACCGGCAATCCTGCCGCCATGGCTTCGATCAGGACATGACCTGCCAGTTCGGATCGTGCGGGATGCACTAGCAAATCTGCCGCGTGCATCAGGCGGGGGATATCGTCTCGTCCGGCACAGATACATACCCGATCGGCCAGCCCCAATTTTTCCGCCAGTTTGACGAAAGCCTTGGGGTTGTCCTGACCGACGGCCAGCAGGCGGGTTTTGTTGCGCATGTTCGGTGGCAAGGCGGCCAGGCCCTGAATGGCGCGGTCCAGCCCTTTGGTACGGAACCCCGAACCAACCAACAACAATAAAGTATCGTCTGCTGCAAAGCCGAATTCACTACGTACACTGCTTCGTGCTTCATCCGCATTCATCTCGATGAAGCGGTCGGCGGGCATAGGTGGCGGAATCAGGTGGAAACGGCTATCTGGCGTGGCGTACCAGTGTTGGAAGGAATCCTTTTCCCTGGGCGACAGCAGCAGGATTTCGCAGCCCGAATCGGGCGCGAATACGGCGCGCTCGCATTCGGCAAAGAAACGATAGCGCCCTGAAATGCGGTAAAACGGGTTGCGACGCGTTTGTGCGCGGTCGATAAAGCATGGATCTGAGGCAAAGTAGGCGTCCAGCCCCGGCACGCGGTTGAAGCCGACCACGTAATCGGCGCCAAGAGCAAAAATTGCTGCGTGAGCCTGACGGATAAAATCACGATAGCGATAGTGGTTGAGCCATCCCTTGCCAGGCAGAATGTGCGGTGTAATGCCTGTATCCGGTGTCGGACCATTCCACGACTGGGTGTAGATGTGAACTTCGTGGCCACGTGCCGCGCAGGCGCGGGCGATGCGCATCATGTCGCGCTGGGCGCCGCCGTAGGGGAAGTATTTAAAAATAATAAAAGCGAACTTCACGCTGAAATCTGGCTCTTGAGTCGCGGTCGCAACAGGTAAAGCATGAATTGTATGCGAAAATATCGCCGAAACCCCGTTAAGAGCCCTGCATGCCCCGCTTGCTGATTGTTAAAACCTCCTCCCTAGGCGACGTTATCCATAACCTGCCGTTGATTGCCGACCTCCATGTGCACGTGCCGGGGCTAGAGATCGACTGGGTGGTGGAAGAGAATTTTGCCGATATTCCGGCACTGCATCCCGGTGTGGCTGAGGTGATTCCGGTGGCGATCAGGCGTTGGCGGAAGCGTTTGTTTTCGCGTGCGACGCGTGCTGAAATCTCCACATTCAGAAAAAAACTGGCTAACCAACATTACGATTGGGTGCTCGATACGCAAGGGTTGTTGAAAAGCGCTGTCATCGCGGCCGGAGCCAAAGGCGTGCGGCATGGCCAGGATAGCAACTCAGCCCGCGAGCCGCTGGCATCGTTGTTCTATCAGCATCGGCATGCGGTTGCACGTGGTCAGCATGCTGTTACTCGTAATCGTCAACTGGCGGCATACGCGCTGGGATACGTGCTGGACGAGGCGCCGCCTGATTACGGCATTCCTCGTGCAAAGGATCGCTATCCGGGTTTGCCGCAGCAATATGTCGTCGGCCTGCATGGCACCAGTCGCGATTCCAAGTTATGGCCGGTCGCGCAATGGATTGTGTTGGGCAATACCTTGGCAGGCCGGGATTTGCCTTTGATACTGCCTTGGGGCAATGAGGCCGAGCACCTGCGGGCGGGGCAGATTGCCGCTGCGGTACCACATGCCGTGGTGTTGCCGCGTTTACGGCTGGCTGACATTGCGACAGTGTTGTCGGGCGCGAAAGCGGCCGTGGGAGTGGATACCGGCTTGATTCATCTGGCCGTCGCGTTGGATGTGCCGACGGTAGCGATTTATACCGATACCGATCCGGCCTTGACCGGCGTGCTGGGCGGGCGAGGTGTGCGGTATGTCAACCTGGGCGGGGTGACGCAAAACCCATTGCCCGATCAGGTGCTGGCAGCCCTGACTCAAGTGCTTGCCACACCGGTTTGAATTTTCTCTTTTCGCGGGCCTTGTATTTTTTAAGGTCATCCCCATTTTTCAATTGTTACAAAACTAAACTCCGAGGGATTTTCATGCAGCAAGATGAGCAAACCGGGGCGGAAAACGCCGCCGAAGCCGGTACGGATAAAAATGTAGAAGTCATGCCCAGCCTCGAAGAGCTGCTGCAGGCAGCAGAACTCAAGGCGCAGGAACATTACGATGCCTGGATGTATGCCAAGGCAGAAGGCGAAAACATTCGCCGCCGGGCACATGAGGATATCGACAAGGCGCGCAAGTTTGCGCTGGAAAAGTTCTCGTCCGAACTGCTTGCAGTGAAAGACAGCATGGAAGCGGCTTTGGCCGTCGAGACTGCCACCGTCGAAGATTACAAGAACGGCGTCGAGCTCACCATGAAGCAGCTCATCGCCGTGTTCGAAAAGTTCAACGTGGCCGAAGTTCACCCCGTCGGCGAGAAGTTCGATCCGCACAAGCATCAAGCCATCAGCATGGTCGATCACCCGGATGCCGAGCCCAACACCGTGGTGCAGGTGCTACAAAAGGGCTATCTGCTGAATGATCGTGTGCTGCGTCCCGCACTGGTCATGGTGGCGAAGGCGAAGAGTTAGCCGCAGATGACCGCGGATAAACGCAGATGAAAATCCAGCTGCAAATGACTCTTGAAAAATCAGAAGCTATCACCACTTAGTAACCAAGTATTTACCGCTGAACCTGTTGGATATACCGAATAACTCGCATCGTTATCTGCGTTTATCCGCGGTCATCTGCGGCTTAATTAAAGATTTTTTGAATTAAAGGAAAACACTATGGGCAAGATTATCGGTATTGACTTGGGCACCACCAACTCCTGCGTCGCAGTGATGGAAGGCGGCAAGCCACGCGTGATCGAAAACGCAGAAGGTACACGCACCACCCCGTCCATCATCGCGTTTCAGGAAGATGGCGAAGTCTTGGCGGGCGCACCGGCCAAGCGTCAGGCAGTGACCAACCCCAAGAACACGCTGTACGCGGTCAAGCGTTTGATCGGCCGTCGCTTCGAAGAGAAGGAAGTACAAAAAGACATCGGCCTGATGCCTTACACCATCACCAAGGCCGACAACGGCGACGCTTGGGTGGAAGTGCACGGCAAGAAAATGGCGCCTCCGCAAATCTCCGCAGAAGTGCTGCGCAAGATGAAGAAAACCGCTGAAGACTACCTCGGCGAAGAAGTGACCGAAGCCGTGATTACCGTACCGGCCTACTTCAACGACAGCCAGCGCCAAGCCACCAAGGACGCTGGCCGTATCGCCGGTCTGGATGTCAAGCGCATCATCAACGAACCGACCGCAGCCGCACTGGCTTTCGGTATGGACAAGCAGGAAGGCGACCGCAAGATCGCGGTGTATGACTTGGGCGGCGGCACGTTCGACATCTCCATCATCGAAATCGCTGAAATCGACGGCGAACACCAGTTTGAAGTGCTGTCCACCAACGGCGACACCTTCCTCGGTGGTGAAGACTTCGACAATCGCCTGATCGATTTCCTAGCTGATGAATTCAAGAAAGACAACGGTGGCCTGGATCTGCGTAACGACCTGCTGGCCAAGCAACGCCTGAAGGAAGCCGCAGAAAAGGCCAAGATCGAACTGTCTTCCGCGCAACAGACCGAAGTCAACCTGCCTTACATCACTGCCGATGCGACCGGTCCTAAGCACTTGGTGGTCAAGATCACCCGCACCAAGTTCGAATCGCTGGTGGAAGACCTGATCGAACGTTCCATCAAGCCATGCGAACTCGCACTCAAGGACGCAGGCGTCAAGCTCTCCGACATTCAGGATGTGATCCTGGTCGGCGGCCAGACCCGTATGCCCAAGGTGCAGGAAAAAGTGCAAGCCTTCTTCGGCCGTGAGCCGCGTAAGGACGTGAACCCGGACGAAGCCGTAGCTGTCGGCGCCTGTATCCAGGGCGGCGTGCTGCAAGGCGAAGTCAAGGACGTACTGCTGCTGGACGTGACTCCGCTCAGCTTGGGTATCGAAACCATGGGCGGCGTGATGACCAAGCTGATCCAGAAGAACACCACGATCCCGACCAAGGCATCGCAAGTGTTCTCCACGGCTGAAGACAACCAGTCTGCGGTGACCATTCACGTGCTGCAGGGCGAGCGTGAAATCGCTTCCGGCAACAAGAGCCTGGGCCAGTTCAACCTGTCCGACATTCCGCCTGCTCCGCGCGGCATGCCGCAGATCGAAGTGGCGTTCAACATCGACGCCAACGGCATTTTGCACGTGTCTGCCAAGGACAAGGCAACCGGCAAGGAAAGCAATATCACCATCAAGGCGAGTTCCGGTTTGTCTGAGGAAGAAATCCGCCGCATGGAAGAAGATGCCGCCGCCCATGCTGACGAAGACCGCAAGTTGAAGGAACTGGTCGAAGCCCGTAACGCGGCCGACGGCATGGTGCACAGCGTGAAGAAATCGCTCACCGAGCACGGCGACAAGCTGGATGCTGGCGAAAAGGAAAAGATCGAAGCTGCGTTGAAGGATGTCGAGGAAGTTCTCAAATCCGATGACAAGGAAGCGATCGAAGCCAAGACCAACGCGCTGATGGAAGCCTCGCACAAGCTGGCTGAAAAGGTTTATGCCCAGCAGCCTGAAGCGGGTGCAGCAGGCGCCGAAGGCCCAACCGAGAAAACGGTGGATGCCGAAGTGGTTGATGCCGAGTTTGAAGAAGTCAAGGATGAAAAGAAGTAAAACCAATTAACCACGGGGAACACGGGGCGCACGGGGATGTGACGGGTTTTCCCCGTGATCCCCGTGCTCCCCGTGGTGAAAGTTTTAAATGGCAAAAAAAGACTATTACGAAGTTCTCGGTGTAAACCGCGATGCTTCCGACGACGACATCAAAAAGGCCTACCGCAAGCTGGCCATGAAGCACCATCCTGACCGCAATCCGGATAATCCGAAAGCGGAGGAGCTTTTCAAGGAAGCCAAGGAAGCCTACGAGATTCTGTCGGATGCGCAAAAGCGTGCGGCCTACGACCAATACGGCCACGCCGGGGTTGACCCGCAGGCAGGCGGTGCTGGCGGCTTTGGTGGTGGGGCTGGTTTTGCCGATGCCTTTGGCGATATTTTCGGCGATATTTTCGGCGGAGGGGGTGGCGGCAGGCAGCGTTCCAACGTCTATCGCGGCGCAGATTTGCGCTACAACATGGAAATCTCGCTGGAAGAAGCCGCGCGCGGCACCGAGACCAAGATCCGCATCCCGGTCATGGCCGAGTGTGAAACCTGTCACGGTTCCGGCGCCAAGCCCGGTACCCAGCCGACCACCTGTACTACTTGCGGCGGTCACGGCCAGGTGCGCATGCAGCAAGGTTTCTTCTCCATCCAGCAAACCTGCCCCAAGTGTCACGGCAGCGGCAAGATGGTATCTTCGCCTTGCGGTACTTGCCACGGCGACGGTCGAGTCAAGCAGCAGAAAACCCTGTCGGTCAAGATTCCGGCCGGGGTGGACGAGGGCGACCGCATCCGTCTCACGGGCGAAGGCGAAGCCGGGGTCAACGGCGGACCGTCGGGCGACCTGTATGTGGTGATCCACCTCAAGAAGCACGCGATTTTCGAACGCGACGGCGGCGATCTGCATTGCGAAATGCCGATCAGCTTTACCATAGCAGCCCTCGGCGGCGAAATCGAAATCCCCACGCTGGACGGCCACGCCAAGATGAAAATCCCGGCAGAAACCCAGACCGGCGCCAAGTTCCGCCTGCGCAATAAAGGCATCAAGCCGCTACGCAGCAGCGACCATGGCGACCTGATCTGCCATGTGGTGGTCGAGACGCCGGTAAAAATTACCGAGCGGCAGAAAGAACTGCTGCGCGAACTGGAAGAGATCAACCAACTGGACTCAGCCAAGCATAGCCCGCGGGCCAAATCGTGGATGACTAAGGTGAAGGACTTCTTCCAGTAAGTTGGAACGTGTCGATTAAAAAGGCCTGATTGATGGTGGCGTCAATCAGGCCTTTTTTCTGGTTACGAGCAATAGTAGGTGGTTAACGTTGAAGTTGTGGGGCGCAAGCGCGACAGTGCGCAGCGTCCCACACGAGCGACTAGTTAGGAGTGACTATTG
>WBZX01001023.1_pt1 | contig 22405 bp, 23 predicted proteins | sample 5204211 | NCBI WGS metagenome assembly WBZX01 (sample SAMN12344362, study PRJNA552823) | activated sludge metagenome | biome: Activated sludge suspended growth; feature: Nitrification reactor; material: Wastewater; isolation source: activated sludge from nitrification reactor of wastewater... | reverse complement strand
AAGACAAGATATCAGCGAAATAAAGCAAGAAATAGCGCGATTCAAGCCAGAATATCGCAAATCTTAACCCAATATCCCAAAACCGCTCGCTTTGCCCTTGGGGTGCGGTGAATTAATCAGTGTTTCCTTAGTTTTCTTTTTTTTAACTGTCTTGTGATCCACTATCTGTGTTTCGGTAGGTAATGGTAATATATGTATTTTCTCGGTTTCCAAAAAATTTTAAAGGATTGGTATCACCATGTTTTCTCAGAAACATACGATAGAAAATGTCGACCCAGAAGTATGGCAAGCGATTAAAGGCGAGGTGCAACGCCAAGAAGAATATATCGAATTAATTGCATCGGAGAATTATGCAAGTCCTGCTGTTATGCAGGCGCAGGGTTCCGTTCTAACCAATAAGTACGCTGAAGGTTATCCGACTAAACGCTATTACGGTGGTTGTATGTATGCCGATCAGGTGGAGCAACTGGCGATTGATCGCTTAAAAGCACTCTTTGGTGCTGAATATGTCAATGTGCAGCCACATTCCGGTTCCCAAGCTAATGCGGCAGTTTATTTATCTGTGCTGAAACCTGGCGATACCTTGCTGGGCATGTCGTTAGCGCACGGCGGTCACTTGACGCATGGTTCCAGCGTTAGTATGAGTGGAAAAATTTTCAATTCAGTTTCGTATGGGTTACATCCGGAAACTGAGGTGCTTGACTATGATGAAGTGGAACGATTAGCTCATGAACATAAGCCAAAAATGATTGTTGCGGGTGCTTCGTCTTATGCACGAGTCATTGATTGGAAACGTTTTCGCAAGATTGCCGATGCGGTGGGTGCCTACCTGTTCGTCGATATGGCGCATTACGCTGGATTGGTAGCTGCCGGTTTTTATCCCAATCCGGTGGGCATTGCGGATTTTGTGACGAGTACTACGCACAAAACGCTACGTGGTCCACGTGGCGGTATTATTATGGCTAAGCCTGAACATGAGAAAGCACTGAATTCCGCCATTTTTCCACAAACCCAAGGTGGTCCTTTGATGCATGTGATCGCGGCTAAAGCAGTTGCATTTAAGGAGGCTGCCACTAAAGAGTTTAAGGATTATCAAGAACAGGTTATCGAAAATGCGCGTGTCATGGCAAAGGTACTCACCAATCGAGGTTTGAGAATTGTGTCCGGTCAGACAGATTGTCATATGTTCCTGGTTGATTTGCGTGCGATGAACCTGACGGGTAAACAGGCAGAGGAATCGCTTGAATTGGCACATATTACGGTTAACAAGAATGCCATTCCCAATGATCCGCAGAAACCATTTGTCACCAGCGGGATTCGTGTCGGTTCGCCAGCAATAACCACGCGAGGTTTTAAAGAGCTGGAAGCAGAACAATTGGCCAACCTGATTGCCGATGTGCTTGCTGCACCTGAAGATTCGTCAGTGTTGTCACGCGTGGCTACTGAAGCGAAACGATTGTGTGCAAAATTTCCAGTTTATGGATAGCAAGGCTGAATAGTGACTGGAATGATGCGTTCAGCTGATTATCGCTGGCTTAGCCTGGTATGAAATGTCCTTTTTGCAACGCAGATGATACGAGTGTGATCGATTCACGGGTGAGCGAGGATGGGCAAAAGATACGTCGGCGGCGGCGTTGTCAAGCGTGTGACAAACGTTTCACAACTTATGAAACCGTCGAATTACGTTTGCCTCAGGTTGTAAAACATGATGGTAGCCGGACGGAATTTGACCGGAATAAATTGCTGACGGGGTTTAAGCGGGCGCTTCATAAGCGTCCGGTTCCTACCAGTTATGTGGATGCTGCAATCGACCGCATTGTGCAGAAATTTCTGGGTACGGGAGAACGTGAGGTTTCATCGCGCAGCATTGGTGAAAGTGTGATGCAAGAGCTTTATCAGCTCGATCAAGTTGCTTATATCCGGTTTGCATCCGTTTATAAAAGCTTTCAGGATGTGGATGATTTTCGTGATGCCATCAAAGAAGTGCAAAAGCCACCTCAGTAATTGCGATCGAAGAAAACATAATAAATCAGTCCGGTCTGGTGGTTATTTTGTCATTTACCATTGGTGATGTGACTGGATTTTAATCACAATCATATGCAACATCCTTAAATGTTTTCTCCCACTGATTATGACTTCATGTCAGCCGCGTTGCGATTGGCCGAAAAGGGGCTCTACAGTACAACGCCCAATCCGCGCGTTGGGTGTGTAATCGTTCGGAATGAACAGATAGTTGGGAGCGGTTGGCATGAATGGGCTGGACAACCACATGCGGAAATTAATGCATTAAATGCAGCTGGTGAAGCAGTACGTGGTGCAGCCGCTTATGTTACGCTGGAGCCTTGTAGCCATTATGGACGTACACCGCCATGTGCCAATACCCTGATTGATGCGGGTATTGCCAGGGTCGTCATCGCTATGGAAGATCCTAATCCGATGGTATCCGGGCGTGGTTGTGCATTATTGCAACAAGCTGGCATTTCAGTACAGACAGGCCTATTACAAGCAGAAGCGCATGTGCTGAATGTGGGGTTTGTCACCCGCATGATTCATAAGAAACCATGGATCAGATTAAAAACTGCGGCAAGCCTGGATGGCAAGACTGCGTTGAATAATGGCGCCAGTCAATGGATTACCGGTGAAGCGGCACGACAGGATGGACATCGCTGGCGAGCACGTTCATGCGCTATTATGACGGGTATCGGTACCGTGAAATCCGATAATCCGCAATTGACGGTACGTCACGTCCAAACATCTCGTCAACCCAAGAAAGTCGTTGTGGACAGTCATTTGGCCATTCCATTGGATGCGAAATTGCTGCAAGGCGGAGAGGTGTTTATTTTCACTGCCAATAGCGATAATCAGGAGAAAAAAGAGGCTCTCAGCAGGCGAGGTGCTCAGGTCATTGTTTTATCCAATGCCGAAGGTGCGGTTGATCTGGAGAAAATGATGACGATGCTGGCGACTGATTTTGGAATGAATGAAGTGTTGGTGGAAGCCGGGAGCGGATTGAATGGCGCTTTAGTGAACGCAGGATTAGTGGATGAGATGGTTATTTTTCTTGCGCCTCATTTGCTTGGTAACAATGCGCAAGGGATGATAAATTTGCCTGAATTGGTGCATCTTGAACAAAAGAAAGCACTTGTAATTCAAGACCTGCGTATGGTCGGGCAAGATATTCGGATTGTTGCGAGATTTCTATAACAGGGATTTTTATTCGCGATGCGGTCTTTTAGCAAGCTTGCGCTGCAAAGTACGGCGATGCATGTTCAAGATTCTTGCGGTAACCGATATATTGTTGTCATTTTCCGTAAGGATGCGTTGAATATATTCCCATTCCAGTCGACCTACCGATAGAGGATTTGCACTAATAGGTATGCCGGATTCGCCGACGGTACGTTCAAAAGCAGCCATGATCTCATCGGCATCAACCGGTTTGGCGAGATAATGCGTAGCACCGAGCTTGATAGCCTCAATCGCCGTGGCGATACTGGCATAACCCGTCAACATGACAATGCGTGTACCTGGATCCAGGGTTTTCAATTTCTCAACTAGAACCAATCCGGATTCACTGGATAACTTCAGATCAACAATTGCATACTCCGGTGTTGAAGTTTCAACCAGATTTAACGCATCTTCAATCGTATGTGCACATGTTACGCAGAAACCGCGCTTTGTCATGGCTTTTGCCAGTACATCACAAAAAACGATATCGTCATCGGTAATGAGTAAACTGGGAGACTCATTGCTATCGATAAATGAAGACTCGGTCATGACATTATCCTATCAACGGTAAAACGACTTGTGTACAGGCTCCGCCCTGTTCAAGATTAAACAGGCGAACACTGCCGCCAAAGCGCTCAATATTGGCGTTCGCCAGAAATAAGCCAATACCAAAGCCTTGGCCTGGCGTTTTACTGGAGAAGAAAGCTTCGCCGGCACGTTGCATGGCTTCTGCCGATAAACCTTCACCGTCATCAATAATCTCAAGATGTAGCATCAAATTATCCCAGCTGCTCTTGATCTCAATACATTTTGAAGAGGCATCGGCAGCGTTATTAAGTAGATTTAAGATGGACTGACTCAATAATTGATTGTCCATAATCTTGGGAGCAGGTTGTGTACCTGTACTATGATAAGTAAATTTAACAGAGGGGCGTATCAGCTTCCACTTATCAAGAATCTGGCGCAGAAATTCATCGACAGGTAGTTCACTGCCATGTTCAGCTCGGGTTTGACCTGCTTTCGCCAGTAATTGAGTTAAAGTTTGCTTGCAGTGAGTGATCTGGTCTCGCAGGATACGAATGTTGTTTTGGAATTCACTATCTTGTGTGTATTCCTGCTGTAATTCTCTGGTTACGACAGCCATAGTTGAAAGGGGCGTGCCAAGTTCATGCGCGGCCCCGGCTGCCAGTGTTCCCAGAGCAATGATTTGTTCATTGCGTAACGCATGTTCCCGTGCTTTAGCAAGATCTTGATCTCGATCCCGGATAGAGGCACTCATTCTAACGACAAACCAGGCGATGATGACGGTGCTTAATACAAATGCCAGCCACATACCTGAAACATGTACTGTAAATTCAGTGAGGTGATTGTTGTGGTCGTGGGGTAATGGTATATAGTTAAATAATAAAAATGTATAACATCCGATCGTAATAATAGCCATGACCCATGTATAGCGCCAAGGTAGCGTGGCAGCAGCAATCGTCAGAGGCAATAGATAGAGTGAGATAAATGGATTGGTTGATCCGCCACTGAAATACAGTAACGTGCTGAGCGCTAATACATCGATGAGTAATTGCAAAAAGAATTCTATATGGGATACCGGCCATTTGCGGTGTAAGCGTATCCATGTCAATAGATTTAACAGCGCAAGTAATACAACAACAGAGATCATCTGCGTCCAAGGAATTACTATATCGATAGTCCAATACACTAACGCAAATGTCAGGCACTGAGCAGAGATGGCAATGTTGCGGAGCAGGAATAAGCGTTGTAAATTTTTGCTAAGCGGTGATTGACTGAGGTCACTGAACATAATGAAAGGGAGCTTAAATTTTTAGCTTGGTTAACAATAGAACATTAGCTTAAATTTTCTTATATAGCCATGTGACAAATTGTCTCAGGCTGATTCAATTGGCATTAAAAATACCAACGTTATTTCGTGTGAGAGAATCCAATTCTCGCGGGATATTTCTAGAATCATAGTAACCAACAGTTTTTTCGGTTAAAATCGTTAGCCATCTTACCTTATGCCAATGAATTAGCATTATCTTTCTGAAAATATTTTATGATACTTATTCTTGTTCCAAATACCCGGTCCGATAGTCCGGAATATAAGCAGTTACTGGCGCATTTAGCTAATTTCTCGGGGATATCAACGCGTATACACACCGAGGTTGGTACTGAGCAAACACTTACGGAAATATATTTGATTGGTAACACGAAAGTATTATCCATTGAGGATGTTAGTTCCCTACCTTGTGTTGATCGGGTTGTTCGGGTTTCTGAGGAATATCGTGTCTTAGGGCGGCACAAAAATGATGACCGACCAACCTATTTTGATTATAACGGTGTCCGTTTTGGGCAGGATACACTCAATGTTTTTGCCGGATTGTGTGCGGTCGATACCATCGAGCATGTTGAGATGATGATGAAGGCATTGCGTGAGCACGGACAAGTTTGTACGCGGATGGGTGCATATAAACCGCGCACCAGTCCCTATGCGTTCCAGGGACATGGTAAAACCTGCCTGCCTTATGTATTCGATCTGGCCGGGAAATACGGTATAAAAGTGATTGCTATGGAGATTACGCATGAATCTCACCTGGAAGAAATACGCAATGCACTTTATCAAACGGGTAATGCAACCGGTGTCATGCTACAGATTGGAACAAGGAATACACAGAATTTTGAGTTGCTGAAAATTGTCGGTCGCCAGCAGAATTTTCCAGTACTGATCAAACGCGGTTTTGGTATTACTCTGGATGAATCTCTGAACGCTGCTGAGTACTTAGCCTCGGAGGGAAATCGCAAAGTGGTTTTTGGTTTGCGCGGCATGAAAACAAATATGGGGGATCCGCATCGTAATTTTGTTGATTTTTCACATGTCCCCGTTGTCAGACGTTTGACTCGTATGCCAGTTTGTATTGACCCTTCGCATTCCGTAGGTACGCGTGCGAGTTCGCCAGATGGTATTCTGGATGTTATGCACGTGACGATTCAAGGTGTAGTGGCAGGTGCCAATATGGTATTGGTCGACTTTCATCCGGCGCCGAGCAAAGCGCTGGTTGATGGTCCACAGGCATTGCTCATGAGAGAGTTACCGCAATTTTTGGAAGATATTCAAATTGCACGGGAAGCTTATGAAAAACGTGTCGCATTGGCTGAACGTTATCGAGCGGAATAAAATACTGTCAGAATTTCAATGTGCGATATTCGTAAAGTTAAATGCGAAATATTGATGAGTGAATTAACCATAAGCATAATATCCATTATTGGAGAATCAATAGATGATCAAAGTATTACTCTCAAATCCCAGAGGCTTCTGTGCCGGTGTGGATCGTGCGATAGAAATTGTTGAGCGGGCGCTGACAATGCATGGGGCGCCAATTTATGTCCGTCATGAAGTGGTACACAATCGGTTTGTAGTTGAGAATTTGGAGAAAATGGGCGCTGTTTTTGTAGAAAACCTGGATGAAGTACCGCAGGATAGCATTCTAATTTTCAGTGCACATGGTGTATCTCATGCGGTACGACGAGAGGCGGCAGATCGCAAATTGAAAGTATTTGATGCAACTTGCCCATTGGTTACCAAAGTTCATGTGGAGGTAGCCAAGATGCGTAAGGACGGGAAGGAGATCATTATGATCGGTCACCAAGGCCACCCGGAAGTCGAAGGTACGATGGGGCAAATCGAAGGCGTAGACAGAGGAATGTATCTCGTTGAAACCGAGATGGATGTTGAAACTTTACAAGTTAAAGACGTCACTAATTTGGCTTATGTGACACAGACGACGCTGTCGGTCGACGATGCTGCGCGCATTGTCGATGCATTGAAACGACGTTTTCCCATGATTACCGGTCCCAAGAAAGATGATATTTGCTATGCCACGCAGAATCGTCAAGATGCCGTTAAAAAAATGGTTAATCAATGCGATTTGGTCATAGTAGTGGGTTCTCCCAATAGCTCGAATTCCAACCGGCTATGCGAAGTGGCGCGAAATGCCAATGTGGAAGCCTATATGGTGGACCGTGCCGAGCAACTACAGGAAAAGTGGTTTGACGGAAAAAAAGTCATCGGTATAACTGCCGGAGCTTCAGCTCCAGAAATACTGGTGCAACAGGTCATATCGCGACTCAAGCAAATCGGAGCCGAACAAATCGGTGAAGATGTGTTAATCGAGGAGTTAAGTGGTGTCGTTGAGTCGGTTGTGTTTCCATTACCGAAAGCCTGATAGTTAGTCAACATTCCATCCCGTTTGATAAGCGGTGATATCAAACGGTTGTGGTGCACCGATTATTTCATTAACCAGGATTTCAGCGCTGGCGGGCGCCATAGTGACGCCATAGCGGAAGTGGCCGCTATTGATCAATAAGTTGCGGATAACCGGGTGCTTGCCAATAGTCGGTACATTGCTCGGCGAAGCTGGTCGCAATCCTGACCAATGCCGGATGACGGGCATTTCTTGAAGTGATGGTAGAATTGCCTGTGCATGCGTTAACAGGTGATCACGTGCTGATGCCGTCGTTTTTTTATCAAACCCAACATCCTCGAGTGTACTTCCAATGAGTAGGTGACCATCCCGGCGAGGGATGATGTATAAGTCATTCTGCACGAGAATAGTGCGTAATGGCGGTGTATCAAACTTGAATAACAGCATTTGTCCTTTGATCGGTTTGATATCGAGTTTAAGGGCATGTACTCCCAGTATTTTTCCGCTCCAAGCACCAGCGCTAACAATAAAGTAATCTGCAACAAATTCACCGCAGGATGAAGTAATAGACTCTACTTGTTGATGTGCAGTTTTAAGATGCTTGACTGTACAATCCTCTACGATTTTTCCACCTAATTGCAAAACTCGTTTAAGTAATGCGCGTAATAGTCTTGGATTACGCACTTGTGCAATATCCGGCAGAGATAAAGCATGACTGTGTGTTCTGCTACTTCTGATGGGAATATCTGATACTGTGCATTGTTCTATTTTAATTCCTCGCATTAAACACCACTGTTGTGCGATTTCACTATTGTAGGGCGGCAATATCAGCATGCCGGATGTTTCGTATTCCGGATCAATTCCAGAAGTTTTTTGCAAGGTTGCAACCCAGGTTGAAAAATGCTTGGCGCTGTAGCTGGTGAGCCGCGTGACATCGTCGGAATAGTCCCATGGACAAAGCGGCGATAAAATACCACCACCTGCCCAGGATGATTCTTGTCCGGCTTTATTACGCTCAAGTATCGTGACTTTTGCGCCTTGTAATAAAAGACGCTCCGCTGTTGCAAGCCCGATAATTCCCGCACCAATGATGATGACATCTTGTTTCATGATGGATTGATTGCCTGCGCATGTCTTAAAACATTAATTGATAGCACAGATTGTAGTCTACATCGATCATATAGATCCCTTTATTGAATCGGAACGCACAGAAAAATCAAATCTGTGTTTGAACATTAAAGTCGACGGATGTGGTAACCGTTATTTCTAAAACTCATTGGATTGTACCAATTAAGATCAAAAGCAATTTTCTTGAAAATTTCCTGGATGAAAATGAAACTAGATTTAAAGGAATTCAATCAGCAGGGCTTTACATTAATCGAGCTGCTTGTCACATTGAGTGTGGCAAGCATCTTGTTGTCCGTCGCTGTGCCAAGTTATCGTACTTTTGTACAAGATAGTTTGCTAATAACCCAAAGCAATAGTTTTGTCGCTACGATAGCCTTGGCAAAAAGCGAAGCCATTAAACGTAGTAGTCGAGTTACGATATGTCCGAGTACCAATGGCACTAGTTGCACTGGAGGTACAGTTTGGTCGAATGGTTGGCTAGTGTTTGCAGATCCAAATAACCCTGGTGTGGTTGATGCGGGCGAGCAGATTATACAAGTTAATATGGCATTATCGGGTGGAAATACGCTGAGAGGAGGAAATACTAGAGTTACATTTACCGCCGATGGCTTGTCAATGGGATGGAACGATACTTATACGTTATGCGATAGTCGTGGAGCTACGTATTCCAAAGCCTTAGTTTTAAATAATCAAGGTCGCTTACGTTTTCAAACAGGAACAGTATGTTCATGAAGAATATATTTCTTCCAAAAAGACAGATGCCATGCAATGGTTTTAGCTTATTGGAGGTGTTAATTACGATTCTGGTCGTGTCTTTGGGTTTGCTAGGGATGGCCGCATTGATTATATCCGGGGTGCGAAGCAACAACATTGCGCATTATCGCTCAGTGGCGACTAAACAAGCGGAGGATATCGCCGATCGCATGCGTGCCAATCTGGCTGGAGTGACTGTTGGCGCCTATAACGATCTTACAGCGAATATTCCTACCAGTAGCGATTGTATGGCAACTGTTTGCAGTGCGGCGCAGATGGCAGCTTATGATCATTCGCAATGGAATACGGCAAATTCAAGATTGCTACCGGGCGGACAAGGAACGGTGAATGGTAATGTAACAGCGGGCTATACAATTACATTGATGTGGACCGAGAAGGATATGAATGGTGAGTCTGATCCAGGTTGTCCTGTCAATACGCGATGCTTTGCAGCAAGGTTTGCACCATGAAGTTTGCTGCTGCGGTTTATCCAAGTGGATTTAAGGTCAAACAGGGGCATTTAAGATCCAAGGCACAACAGGGTTTTACGTTAGTAGAACTCATGATTTCTATGACGCTCGGCTTGATATTGCTATTAATTATTGGTACTGCTTTCGTCAGCAGTCGGCAAGCTTTCCGCGAACAGGAGGACAATGCCCGTATTCAAGAGAGTGGGCGTTTCGCATTGGAATTTATTGGACGCAATATCAAGCAAGCTGGTCATGCAGAGGTTCCTTTTGGTGGTATAAAGGCCGAATTCGAGGGAACTGCAATCAGAGGTACCAGTGGTGCTGCAGGTGTGGCTGATACGGTGACCATACAATACGATGGTGCTATTGGAGATCAAGATTGTGAGGGTGCTGGGTTTACGGCAGCTGATATTACTGCCCAGAATATTGTTATCCAGAATTCTTTTAATATTGATGCCACAAATGCAGAATTGCGGTGTGATGGTCAGTTTGTTGCGGCACTCACTGAGCCAGTGCCCACATCCGGTTCAGTACTCTTGGAAAATGTGGAAGATTTGCAACTTCTCTACGGCATAGACACGACGGGTGAGCAATCGGTAGATCAGTACGTTGCTGCACCTGCTGTGCCTGCTGATTGGGGTCGAGTAATCGCTGTACGTGTTTGTGTTCTAATCCGCTCGGATAAAACCAATATCGTTTCCCCGGGCTATTATCTGGACTGTAATGGTACTTCAGTGGCGATCCCTGCAGACAGACGGCTCAGACGTGCTTTCACAGCCACCTTCAATTTGCGCAATCGCGTCAATATCCAACCCTAGCCATGATCACGAATTTTAATCTACGGGCTAAACAAAGTGGCGCTGCATTTGTCACTGGCCTGATATTTTTGGCGGTTCTCACTCTGCTGGGCGTATCGGCGATGAAGATGTCAATCATGGAAGAGCGAATGTCCGGCAATATGCGTGATCGTATGCTTGCAATGCGAGCAGCTGAAATGGGGCTGCGTTATGCAGAGCAGCATGTTCGGGATAATGATCCGACGACCAATACACCTAAGCCGATTGATGGAGTAACGGATTTTGATACCTCCTGTACCGATGGGATTTGTTATTACGGTGCGGGAGTTGAATCGCCTATACCTGCATGGACCACCTATTGCACTCCAAATTGTCCGATCAGTTATGTTGAAGGGGGTGTTTTTAGGGTTAATGGCGCAACCTATACAGCCCCAGTGTTACCAGTGGGAGTGCCTCCGCCGACTTATCTGGTAGAAGGTATGCGTAAAGCGGCACCAGGTGGTGATTGGCGATATTACTACCGTATTACCATACGTGCACAAGGCGCTAAACCCGGCACCGTGGTTTGGTTGCAGGAATTATTCAGGCCATAAATTTAGATAGTGTATTTACATAGGATGTGAGAATCATGAAGATAAGATCTTTACACCATTCTTTAACATTAAATCATGCAGTAGTTTTATTAATGATGATGTTGGTGGTGGGGGCACATGCGGCTCCACCTTTGTCGAATGGTCCGCTCTTTTTGGGTGGGAATATCTCTCCCAATGTCATGTTTACACTGGATGATTCCGGATCAATGCACTTCGAGATTATGCCGGAGAACTTGATTCTTCAAGATGTGCGCTACATGTTTCCGCGTGCGTCCGGTGTTTATGGTGCAGATGACTACAGCAACTATGTTGTCGATTTTGACCCTACTAATAAATATACTGCTTCGTTACGCTCCAGCCATGTCAACAAAATTTATTATGATCCTGCAGTAAGATACCAACCCTGGAGCAACTCTGACGGGTCGTTGATGAATAATGCCAGTCCTACTTGCGCGTACCACAATCCACTTAATACCGGGGCAGGCTGTCGTAATCTTACGACCAACAATACACAGACTGCGCGTTGGTTGCAAAATGATGGGACTCGTTCTTCCAGTGACTCAGAAACTTTCTATCCTGCCGTGTATTTCAAATATAACAGCGGCAATGTCAATTTGGCGAGTAGCTATACACAGGTTGAAATCAAATCCAGCACTTCTTCTTATACGGGCGGTTCAAACCGTACAGATTGTGTTGCCGCACCGACTTGTACCTATAACGAAGAAATTCAGAACTTTGCGAATTGGTATACCTATTATCGTTCTCGCATATTGTTAGCTCGCGCGGGCATAGGCCGGGCGTTTTCCGCACAAGGAAATACCATGCGAGTTGGCTTTGCAGCCATCAATAAAGGTTCTACCACGATAGATGGTGTGGCGACGACGGTAGTAAAAAGTGGTGTCAGGCAGTTTACGGGTACAGACAGAACTAACTTTTTTACCAATCTGTATGATCACGATATTCCGGCTGCAGGCACACCGCTACGGGAGGCAATGATTGCGGTTGGCGAATACTTCAAAAGAACGGACGATAAAGGCCCTTGGGGGCAGACTCCCGGTTCGACTGGGGGTACGCAACACGAATGCCGGCAAAATTATAATATTCTAATGACCGATGGTTACTGGACTGAGGGCGCTATATCCGGTCTGGATAATTCAGATAATCAATCGGGTTCCACCATTACCAATCATTCTTCACCAGCGATTCCTGCATCTTATACCTATACCCCAGCACTTCCTTACTCGGATGCTTATAGTGATACGTTAGCTGACGCTGCAATGCAATATTGGAAAAATGATTTGCGCACGGATTTGCAGAATAAGGTGCCAACCAATCCTTACGATCCCGCCTTCTGGCAACATATGGTGAGCTTTACCGTGGGCTTGGGGGTAACAGGTACATTGACAACTTTACCTGCCGGAGCGCAGTCCTGGCCGGATCCAACAACTAGTAATGCAGCAAAAATAGATGATCTGTGGCATGCTGCAGTCAATAGTCGGGGAGATTTCTTTAGTGCTTCAGATCCGACTGCATTTTCCAATGCATTGTCCGATGCGCTTTCAAAGATTGCGGCACGTACGGGTTCCGCTTCTGCCGTGGCAGCCAATTCCAATACATTGATGACCAATGGGCGTGTCTATCAGGCCAAGTTTAGCAGTGGTGATTGGAGTGGGCAGCTATTATCAATCCCGATTGATTCCACAGGCACTTTAGGTGTCACAGAATGGGATGCCGGAGCAATTTCTCTGGCATCAGGGACAATTACACCCGCTTCCCGGGTTATCATCACAAAAGGCAGTAGTGATGGCGTCGCATTTCAGTACGCCAATTTATCGACTACTCAAAAAGCGTTACTGGATAAAAATGCTGCGGGTACGGTGGATAATTGCGGTTTGGAAAGAGTGGCTTTTCTGCGTGGAGATGCGGCTCATGAGAGCGCAAGCGGAACGTTTACTTGTGCCAGCGGTACGACGATCAATAATTTTCGTACTCGAACGGTTAGTAAGCTGGGTGATATTGTTAATTCAGGCCCTCTGTATGTTGGCAGACCCAGTGCCGGCCATTCAAATGTCGACCACGCCGGTTATTCAGCATTTAGGAGTAATTATAAGGATCGTACGCCGGTAGTCTATGTGGGTTCGAATGATGGTGCTTTACATGGCTTTAATGCTTGTATTGTAGGAGTAACCCCTGGATGCACCGCTGTGGATGCGGGTAAAGAGCTATTAGCTTATATACCCAGCCAGGTTCATGCGAATCTGAGCCGATTGATGGATAAAAATTATAATACGGCCCATCGCTATTTTGTCGATGGTTCGCCTATGGCGGCTGATATTTATGTAAGTACCACTTCCACTTGGAAGAGTGTACTGGTCGGCGGTTTGAATGGCGGGGGTCAGGGTTATTATGCATTGGATATCACCAATCCTACGGACGTATCGAAATCAGCACCTACATTTTCTGCAGCCAATGCAGCGAGTCTATTGTTGTGGGAATTTTCCAGCACCGATGACGCTGATATGGGTTATAGCCATAATCTGCCACAAATTAATTCATTTACCGGTCAAGCTAAACAGATCGTTAAAATGGAAAATAACAGGTGGGCTGTAATTGTTGGTAATGGCTACAACAGTACTGGTGGCAAGGCGGTGCTGTACATATTGTTTATTGACGGTGGTGACGATGGCACTTGGACAGTTGGGACCGATTACATCAAATTGGTCGCTGATGCGGGTTCTGGTAATGGTCTTTCCACGCCAACGACGTTTGATAACAGCGGCAATGGCTTAGTTGATGTGATATACGCAGGTGATATCAAAGGTAATTTATGGAAATTCGATGTCAGTTCCGCTACTCCGTCGAACTGGAATGTAGCCGTCAGCGGCATGCCCTTGTTTGTAGCAGGTACGCAGAAGCCGATTATTTCTCCGCCTGTTGTCAGCTTTCATCGCAAGGGAGGGCGATTGGTTTTGTTCGGAACCGGTAAATATCTGGAGACGGGTGATACTACCACTACCAATACGCAGACAGTTTATGGAATATGGGATAACAATGCTACAGCATCGATATCAGCAGGAACACTTGTTCAGCAAGTGATAACAGATGACGCAGATAAAAGGACTGGAACGATAAATCCAGTACCGTACTCCGCAACTATTAAAGGGTGGTATATCAATTTGCCGGTCAGTGGCGAGAGAGTGACCGGTGTGCCCACTCTGGTAGACGGGATTTTTTTGTTTAATACGATTATTCCTACCGCATCGCCTTGCGACTTTGGCGGCAGGGGATTTGTCAATGCGATAGATTTTTTAACAGGAGGCATGCTTGCTATGCCAGCATTTGATACGAATAGGAATCGAGTCCTTGGAGTAGACGATGGATTGTCGGTAGGTATAGAGATAGGATTCTCAGTGGGTGGTTCCACACGCATAAAAGGTCATTCGGACGATACAATAGTTAGTTCGGTGAGTGGCAGTGGTGACGGTAGTGTCGGTAATCATGAGAATCTTGACACTAAAAAAGTTTCACCAGGTCCCGAAGGATTGAAGGGTAGAATTACATGGAAAGAGTTCTTGCCTTAGAAATTTTACTAAAATGTTATGAGTAGAATGATTAATAGATTTAGGTTTTAAAAGGACTGTAAAATTATGAAATTAGTTTCTAATTTATGTAGATCAAGAGGTTTTACTCTGATTGAATTGATGATAACAGTTGCAATTGTCGGAATCATCGCTGCGGTTGCTTTTCCATCGTATCAAAACTATGTGAGGCAATCGAACCGCGCGGCTGCAAAAGCAATCCTGTATGAGAATGCGCAATTTATGGAACGGTTTTATACCCAAAATAATCAGTATATTGCCTCAGTAGGGCCAAATGGTATCGCTAATGGTGGCGGGGGTGATGATGTCGCTGTCGTATTGCCTACTACGCAATCACCAAGAACTGGTGCGGTAGTGCAATATAATATTTCTTTTCAAGGCGGAGCTCCGGGAGTTGCTACTTTTACACTGCAAGCAGTACCGACTGGTTCTATGGCGGGAGATCCCTGTGGCACGCTGACGCTGACAAATACGGGTGTTCAGGGTGCCGGTGGAAACGTTGCAGACTGTTGGAATCGTTAATTTGACTCGTCAGTTTTATTCCCTGATTTCCTGCTCAATCTGATCGGCTGTCACATGGCGTACATCCTTTCCTTTGACCATATAAACAACGTACTCGGACATGTTTTTTGCGTGATCCCCAATGCGCTCGATCGCTTTGGCGACAAATACGATTTCCAGGCAAGTGGAAATTTTTCTCGGATCTTCCATCATGAATGTAATCAATTGACGCAGGATGGAACGAAATTCTTCATCGACAAATTCGTCCTGTCGCACAATTTGCGCCGCTGCATTCAAGTCTAACCGGGCAAAAGAATCCAGCGCCTTGTGCAGCATGTCCATGGCGATACTGGCAACATGCTTGATTTCATTAAAGCGCGGTATATGCATACGGTCTGACGCATATATCAGCTTTGCCATGCGTGCAATTTTCGCCGCTTCGTCGCCGATGCGCTCTAAATCAGTAATCGTTTTAATCACCATCATGATTAAGCGTAAATCACTCGCAGTGGGTTGTCGGCGCGCAATAATCTGATTACAAATCTCATCAATGGATACTTCCATGGCGTTGACACGATGATCACGGGTAATGACTTGATCAATCAATTCTTCATTGCCGGTAGTCAGTGCTTCAATAGCGTATTCGATCTGTTCTTCAACAAAGCCACCCATTTGCAAAACACGTGTACGCACTTCTTCAAGATCAGCATCAAACTGCTTGGAAATATGTTCTTTGTTAACCATGGCATGCCTTTTTTTGATAAAGAAGTATGTGATGCGTCGGGGATCTGTTAGCTACTCAGAATATAGATCAGATAGTAATGGTGCGAACCCCATTATCTGTTCCCAGTAATAGCGTATTGGCTGAGCGTCGTGCAAAAAGACCATTGGTAACAACACCGGCGATTTGATTAAGCGTTGCTTCCAATTCAACCGGATTCATGATTTGCAAGCCATGCACATCCAGGATGACGTTGCCATTATCAGTAGTGAATCCTTGGCGTAAGGCCGGATGCCCTCCCAATAACACAATTTCCCGCGCAACATAGCTGCGTGCCATAGGTATCACCTCAACTGGTAATGGAAAATTGCCAAGGATATTTACTAACTTGCTCTGATCGGTAATGCAGATGAATTTTTGTGCAACCGCAGCAACAATTTTTTCCCGGGTTAAAGCACCGCCGCCACCTTTGATCATATGCAAATGCTCGGTAATCTCATCCGCACCATCGACATATATGGGAAGATCGTCGACATTATTGAGATCATGCACTTCAATACCGTGACTTTTAAGGCGTTGCGCAGTTGCATCCGAGCTCGCGACCGCACCTTCGATTTTATGTTTAATTTTGGCCAGTTCATCAATAAAGTAATTGGCCGTAGAACCTGTACCTACCCCTACTATGCAACCAATCGGAATATGTTGGATGGCAGTTGCTGCAACCGCGCGTTTTTGTTCGTCTTGAGTCATTGTGCCCTTATTATTGACAAAAAATTAATATTGCTTATCAGGATAGCGTTATCTGTTAATTTAGACAATGCCTCTATACCTCGAATCTGAGATTTGGAACACCAATACAAGAATTATGTGCAATTGCCGCAATGAACTATCATGATTGCAATTTGAGATGCTGAATAAGAGACAATTTTTGCATAGGATGATGAAATAGGTATGACAGTCTTGTTTCTAAACTGAATAGTTCACCGGAAAATCAAGTTATTTCTATAATCCAGAGAACTTTAAAATTAAGTGCGGCGTTGAGAAGTTATCAAAAAAACGGATTGAACTCAGGTTCGGGAATCCGGTAACCTTTGAGCCATGACTTGAACTGCTTAACATCGTTGAACAACCTCAAGTCATGTTGAATGCGGCTGATCTGATTTTGTAGTCTGCGAATATCGTCATTCAGCAGGGTAGACAATCGCTTGGGCGAAAGGGGCTCATAGGGTGCAAGCCCGGCCATTTTTCGCATGTCCTGTTCCATCAATTTCACTTCTTGCTGGAGCTCTTCCAGTTGATTTTGCAAGATGATGTTGTAATGCCTCAGGCGATCGTCGGCAATATTGTTGATTCTGCGCTGGTCAATTTGTTCGACACTCAGTTGCAATTCCAACAGTTGTAATAAATCTCTTTTCCCATAGGCCACGGTTACTTTTTTCATCAGCTCAGTTTTGCGTTCGCGCTCTGCTAAATCCGGTTCGCGGTCAGGATGCAGAGCCGCCACCAGTTGCCGATAAACCGCTTGGATCGATTTACTGACATTGGCTTCTTCTTCCTGTTCAAGCACTTCCTGAGCCAACTGTTTGGCGGATTTCTTACGCTTGCGGCGGGATTCTTGAGCCTGTTGTTGCTCTTGCACTTTCTCCGCCAAGCGTGCTGATGTTCCCTCAAGGTCGGAAAAATCGAATTCATCATCGTTCAACTCGACGCCGAATTCCTTCTCAAATAGGGTTTTCAGTAACTCACTCGCCGCTTCATGGTTTTCCTGCGCGACGTCATCGTAATTTTGTCCACTGTAATAGTCATACAGTGGTTTCAGCTCTTCGCGTCCGTGCTGGTTGATCAATTCCTCACACATATGGGTAATCAGGTGTGCAATCTTATCTTGCTGATGATGGGTAAACTTATGGGTCGTATACAAATTATCCAGCATTACCACCATCTCAATCTGATACTCGCAGAATGTATCGTGTAACGGACTGAGTTTCCTGGCGATTTCCTGCTGGCATTGCGGGATTGTTTCTTGCCATGTGGCTAGCAGTTTTTTCTGTGCATCAATTTTCCGGATTAATCCGTTGAATTTTTTCTGCGCAGGGGAGAGATAAGCCTGCTGCTGGCTTTCCTCGATGCGGACGACTTTGATTTTGGAATGCAGCATAATTTGACGAGGGTAAATGCGTGAAATTCTAACCTAACTCGGATTATTGTTTACAGAAATTACGAATCTTATTTGAGTATGCTGTGATTTTTCCTATAGACTTCTGAGGTTGGTATTAAGCTATTCTGGTATATCGATGTATTCGCATTAGCTAATCCTCCGGTTTGCAAACCGCGATATGCTTGATCAGTCCATCCGGAGTGAAATAGATACGTTCCAATCCTTGCCGTTTCACCCGCTCACCGGAAGATGCATCCATTCCGGTCATTACAAACGTGAACTCCACGCCATTATCTTCAGTCTCGCGATATTCCGTGACTTCCCAATGCGCATCGGGGAAACGAGCGAAGAAGCTGGTCATCATCGCATGAATGGCTGTGCTGCCTTTGTATTCACCGAAATAGGCGGAATGATAAGTGGCATCGGCGGCGAATAAGGGTTTTATGAGCGGGAGATTGTGATCATTGGATAAGACCACATAGTTTTTTGCCCACCGAATCGGTTCTTGTTTATTCATTGGATTATGCTGTTAAAAGCGATTCATAAAGTGATTGAATGGGAAGAGTCATGATTTAGATTCCGCGCGGGTGAAAATCCATGCATCAGTATCACTGTCATTTTCACTAAAGCGATACCCTGCCACATCAAAGTGCTTAATATCCTCCGGGTTGGTGAGTTTGTTCTGAATAATGTAGCGACTCATTAAACCACGGGCTTTTTTGGCGAAGAAGCTGATGATTTTGTAGATACCGTTTTTCTCGTCTTTAAAAATTGGTGTGATGATGCGTGCGTTTAATTTACTCGGTTGAACAGACTGGAAATATTCAATGGAAGCCAGGTTGATCAGGATATCTGATTTTTGTTTCTGCAGATCCTGATTGAGCGCCTGGGTGATTTTCTCCCCCCAGAATTCATAGAGATTATTGCCACGCGGATTCTTAAACTGGGTGCCCATTTCCAAGCGGTAAGCTTGCATCAGATCCAACGGACGTAATACGCCGTACAAGCCAGACAAAATGCGCAAATGATCTTGCGCAAAGGCCAATTCTGCATCAGTCAATCTATCTGCATCCAGACCCGTATACACATCCCCTTGGAAAGCGAATATGGCTTGTTTGGAATTTTCCAGGTCGAACGGGCGCTTCCAAGAAAAATAGCGGTTTGAATTCAGAATCGCTAGCTTGGCGCTGATCGACATCAGCTTGCCGACTTGATCCGGCTCCAGTTTTCGAAGCTCGTTGATCAGTTCAGCGGAATCGTCGAGAAAACCGGGCTGCGTATGTTCATGCGTGATGGGCGGTGTTTCAAAATCCAGTGTTTTCGCCGGTGAAATGACAATAATCATATGTTTTCATCCTGAAATAAAAAATACTATCAGATTTGTTCTCTAAACAAAGGGTATTGGTGATTGAGCAAATAGCCTTGATCCATATTTGAGTCTCCGATTTTATGATGTATGCTGGTCTTTCGATACCAATAACTCACTGATTGACTATGAGCATTCATCCAGAAATTCTAGCATTACAGATCGATATGCGCCGCTGGCGCAGACAGATCCATCAATACCCGGAAACTGCATTTGAAGAAACCGCAACGGCCCGGATGATTGCTGCGCAACTGCAGCAAGCCGGTATCGAAGTGCATCAGGGCTTGGCCAAAACCGGCATTGTCGGGATTTTGCGTCGTGGCAACAGTACCAACAGCATTGCGTTGCGTGCCGATATGGATGCACTATATATCCAAGAGCAAAACCGGTTCGAACACGCATCCTGCAACAGCGGGAAAATGCATGCCTGCGGCCACGATGGGCATTGCGCCATGTTGTTGGGCGCGGCCCATTATCTCGCCAACCACGGTCGTTTTGACGGGACAGTGTATTTTATTTTTCAGCCAGCGGAAGAATGCCGGGCCGGTGCCCATCAAATGATCAGTGAAGGCCTGTTTGAACAATTTCCGGCGCAACGGGTTTTCGGCATGCATAATTTTCCGGATATTCCAGTCGGCCATTTCGCGGTTAAAGCCGGACCTATGATGGCCTCGTTTGATTGCTTTGAAATCAATCTCAGCGGCCAAGGGACACATGCCGCGATGCCACATTTGGGTAACGATGTGCTGGTCGCTGCGGCGCATTTGATCACCCAATTACAAACCATCGTCAGTCGCCAGATCGACCCCGCCGATGCAGCCGTGGTCAGCGTCACGCAAATTCATGGCGGCAACACCTGGAACGCGCTACCGGATTCGGCAGTGATACGAGGAACATTTCGCAGCTTTAAAGATTCCGTGCGTGTGCAACTGGAACAAGGCATCAACCATCTTGCTCAGAGTGTTACACAGAAGTTTCGAGTATCCCGTCCTACGATTTATAAGGTAATTGAGCTAGCGAGGAAGCAAGAATTTTCTCCCCGGAAATCGACCAACAAGCGTTTCTCAAAGGCAAAGTATGGGATGAAGCGTCTGGCAAAGGTTGAATTCTCTCTTGAGATCAAGAAAAAATTGGCAGCTTGTCGCTATAATAAAAGCTATCCCGGTGAGATGGTTCATTTTGATACAAAATTTTTAACATTCAAACGAAATCCCTGACGAGTTAACCGCACTATCAAAATTGTAGTGAGGAGATAAATAGCAAGAAGATATGCCATAGTAGAACCATCGATCAACCCTAAAGAACATGCAATGAGTGGTGCGATGGCGGCGACAATGCTCGGTGCTCCGTGTGATACGAGGTACATATTGAATCTAAGTTCACCAAGATCAAAATACTTTATTCCTTCGTATTCGTTTATCTTTGTTTCAAGATGTTTGAGAACAAGCACTGCTTTTTTGACTGAATAAAACTGGTAAATAGTAAAAATGTGCATCCACAGCAATAGAAGAAATACGCTATAGACAATTGTTAAGTCAATGCATTTTACTTGATTCGTAGGATCGTACTTGGTGGCAAGTATTCCGCATCCGGTTATAACAAGGCCGCTTATTGCCGATTGTAGATTCTGAACATGATTAATTCTCGAATGAATGATTTCAGCGTATTTGTCTATGTGCATGTATGTACTCGCAGTATTAGTTTCTTGGGTGAGAGTTTTGGAATAAAATTTAAGAAAAGTACTTATCATGTGCGTAATAACCGAATTTATCTTGCAGATTTATCAGCATACACTTACTTCCTGGCTCGATTATAAATAGCAACACCAACTCGATCGATATGCGCGATCAGGTCGGTGTTTTCAAGCTGACGGTATTGCGATAAATCGACGGTATACGGCAACATCAGATCGTCAATCTGGTCTTCGACCTGCATGAATTCGGCGAATGAAATTTCGTTGCCTTTGATGGTCAGATCGATATCGGAACCTACGCGGTAATTTCCTTTGGCGCGTGAACCGTAAATCAGCACTGAATCGATAGCGGCATGTTGTGCAAATACGCTGTTGAGCTTTTCCATTGTGATGGGTGGCAAACCAAACGGATGCTCCGCAGTCATGGCAGGTATTTTTCCATTTCAGTTTTTAACCGCATCGCGAAAATCTCGGGGGCTTGCCCCCGAGCTGGATAGTCTACAATGGCGATAGGCCATTGTAGACTATCCAGCTTATGGAACTGCAGAGAAATAGTCATTATGTATTCAGGTTGATGTATCACTTTGTGTGGATTCCGAAGTATCGTCATAAAGTATTTATGGAACCATATAGAAGCGAGTTAAAAGGCATTATTGGGAAGATAGGGTATGACTACAATATAGAGATTGTGGAACTAGAAATTCCAATAGATCACATTCACATGGTGGTGAGAACGGATCCGAAGGTTTCGCCAGCATATGTTATGCAAGTAATAAAAAGCATATCAGCCCGAGAATTTTTTCGTATTCGCCCAGAGATAAAGAAAAAGTATTTTTGGGGAGGTAAGTTATGGACACAAAGCTATTTTGTTGAAACTATAGGTAATGCTAACGAGGAGGTTATTCGTCAGTATGTACAAAATCAACTCAAAGTGATGGATGAAATGGAAGAGAGGTTTGGGCAACTACCCCTCTTCTAAAACTCGGTCGCTTGCGGCCGAGTTCTTTATAAGAGAAGTGGCCTCACTTGATTGAGGGTGTAAATAATTTTGTGTAAATGGTCAAATTGATAGCTTGCTGGCGGATTACAAAAAGCCAGAAGATTTAATCGGTGAGCATGGTCTTCTCAAGCAACTCACCAAAGCGCTGGTTGAACGTGCTCTGCAAGCAGAAATGATTGATCATCTTGGT
>WBZX01000898.1_pt2 | contig 22458 bp, 18 predicted proteins | sample 5204211 | NCBI WGS metagenome assembly WBZX01 (sample SAMN12344362, study PRJNA552823) | activated sludge metagenome | biome: Activated sludge suspended growth; feature: Nitrification reactor; material: Wastewater; isolation source: activated sludge from nitrification reactor of wastewater... | reverse complement strand
CACGCGCAGCTCCGGCAGCGAAGGATCGAGCGCGGCGATCTCGGCGAGCGGTCGCTGCAGGTTGATCTGCACGTCATTCGACAACGCGCGCAGTGGCGACACGTAGAGCACCTGCGTGGTGTTGGAGAGCGAAGTGCCCTGCCGCAGCAACGCGTCGATCGCCGAGAGGAACCCCGCGAGCGTCTTGCCCGAGCCGGTCGGGGCCGCGATGAGCACGTGCTCACCCGCCTGGATGCGCGGCCAACCCTCGGTCTGGGGCGGCGTGGGCTCGCCCAGGCGCGCGCGAAACCAGCCCGCGACCGCCGGATGGAACCCCATGAGCGCCGACATACTGCGCATCCTAGCAGAGCCGACCGCCCGATCCCCTGGCCGCCAATGCGCTCGAATCGTTGCGGTTCTTCATTTGACCGACTGACCAGTCAGTGCTAATCCAAAGTCGACCGGTCGGCCAGTTTGGTTTGACCGGGCCCAGGGGACCCGTCCATGACTCGCTCCGCACCTCGCTCCGCACCTCGCTTCGCACCTCGCTTCGCACCCCAGGCTTTGGGCCTCACCCTCGTCGCACTCGCCGCGGGCTGTGGCTCCGACGGCGCCGAGGACGACGGCACCGCGCAGGACCGCGTCACCTTCTACGAGCACGCGCTGCCGGTGCTCAACGAGCACTGCGGTGGATGCCACCAAGAGGGGGGCATCGCGCCGTTCTCGACCGGCGACTACGCGACCAGCAAGCAGTGGGCCGCAGCGATCGTCGAGTCGACCCAGTCGCGCACGATGCCGCCGTTCGGCGCCAACAACGACGGTAGCTGCAACGAGTTCACCCACGCGCGCTGGCTCGACGACGAGGAGCTCGACACGTTGGCGAAGTGGGCCGAGCAGGGCGCGCTCGAGGGCGAGCGACCGGCCCAGATCCCGCAACCGCCCGCGCTGCCGACCCTCGTCGGCGAGGGCATCGAGGAGCTGCACACGCCGCAGTACCAGCCCGTGGGAGAGGCCGAAGCCGGCTCCGAGTACGAGGACTACCAGTGCTTCCTGCTCGATCCGGGCCTCGATCGCGATCGCTACGTGGTCGGCTTCGAGGTGTTGCCGGGCAACGACCGCATCGTGCACCACGTGCTCGGCTTCCGCGTGAACCCCAACGTCTTCGACAACGCCAAGACGATGCAGGCGCTCGACGACGCCAGCCCCGACCAGATCGGTTGGGACTGCTTCGGCGCCGCCGGCGACGACGTGTTCGTGGATAGTGTGCCGGTGACCTGGGCGCCGGGCACCGGCGCGGTGAACTTCCCCGAGGGCACCGGCATCCCGTTGCTCGCGGACGACGTGCTGGTGGTGCAGGTGCACTACAACCTCGCCGAGACCGCGGGAACCGACGCGACCACCGTCCGCCTGCAGTACGCCGACGAGGTCGAGCGCCCCGCGGTGCAGGCGCTGTGGGACCCCTTCCTCTACTCGACGATCTTCGGCGACGAGCCGGCCAGCCTTCCGGCGGGCCAGGAGCACGCGACCTACGCGTGGAACGAACAGATCTCGACCATGACCAACCTCGCGCCGAGCGGTGAGGTCGACATCTACGGCCTCCTGCCGCACATGCACAAGCGCGGTCGCACGATGTCGGTCCAGCTCGAGCACGACGGCGAGATGTCGTGCGCCGCCGACGTCGATCGCTACGACTTCAACTGGCAGACCGCGTACTTCCTACAGCAGCCGCTGGTCGCCAACGCGACCGACCGCGTGCACGTGACGTGCGACTGGGACACCCGCGGCGATCTCCAGGCCGTGACGCCGGGCTTCTCGACCGCCAACGAGATGTGCCTCATCGGGATCTACGTGGTGCCGCGCTAGGCCCCGTGGGCGAAGCCGATGCACGAGCGCGGCCGCATGCGCCGCTGCTAGACTTTGGCCGCATGCGGTGCGCATCCCTCCTGTTGACCGCGGCGTGGGCCTGCACGCCCACGGCGTCGTCGAGTCCGCCTTCGGCGACGCCGCAGCCAGCCATGCACGTGGTCGCGCCGCCCACGAGCCCGCCCGAGGCGCCCACGCCGATCGCCGCATCGCCGCGCGGCTGCCGGCTCACCGCCGGCGATCACGAGCTGGATCTCGAGGTCGACGGTGCCCCGCGCCACCTGCTGCTCGAAGTGGGCGACGAGGTCCGATCGACGCCACCGGTCGTGTTCGCGTGGCACGGCTTCGGCGACAGCCCATGGTCCGCCAAGGCGTCGCTCGCATCGGAGCCGGGCTGGCGCGACGCGATCATCGTGGCGCCACAGGGCGGTCCCCGCACCTTCGATCAGTTCGGCCCCAAGCCCCGCGCGGGCTGGCAGGTGCGCGCCGGTGAGCTCGGCGATCGCGACCTGGCATTCTTCGATGCGATCGTCGCCGAGCTCGCGCGGCTCGACTGTCTCGACCGCAGCCGCGTCTACAGCACCGGCTTCTCCAACGGCGGGTTCTTCACCAACGTGCTGGCCTGCCACCGCTCCGAGGTACTGGCCGCGGTCGCACCCGCCGGTGGCGGCGGACCGTTCGAGGCCTGCGACGGGCCGCGGGTCCCGACGCTCATCACCCACGGCCGCAAGGACGGCGTGGTGCCGTTCGCGATGGCCGAGACCTCGCTGACGCGCTGGGCGACCCGCAACGGCTGCTCGGCCAAGCCCAAGGCGCCCACACAGGGCTGCAGCGCCGTCCCCGGCTGCGATGCCGACGCGCCGGTCGAGATGTGCGCGCTGGCGATCGATCACGTGTGGCCCGAGGGGCAGTCGCGGCGCGTGACCGAGTTCCTGCGACGCTTCCGCAAGACGACGAAGGGACCCGCAGCCGCCACAGGCGGCCACGGATCCCCGTCGTAGCTCGAGCCGACGTCGCGTGACGCCGGCGCAGGGCTCAGCCCATGCTGTCGTTGCCGGTGCTCGCGTCGTCGTCCGAGTCGTCGTCGTCGTCGTCGTCCGAGTCGTCGTCGTCCGAGTCGCAGTCGGTGTCCTCGTCATCCGAGTCGTCGTCGCCCTCGGTGTCATCCGAGTCGTCGTCGTCATCGTCGTCCGAGTCGTCGTCGTCGCCCTCGGTGTCGTCGTCGTCCGAGTCGTCGTCGTCGCCCTCGGTGTCATCCGAGTCGTCGTCGTCATCGTCGTCCGAGTCGTCGTCGTCGCCCTCGGTGTCGTCCGAGTCGTCGTCCGAGTCGTCGTCGTCGTCGCCGTTGCGGTCGGAGCTGTTGCCATCGTCGATGCGCTCACAGCCCGGCAGGCCGAAGCCCAGCAAAGCGACGACGCCGAGGACGCGGGTGAGGTTCCAAGCTTCAGAGGTCTTCGAGATCTTCATGGTCGGGTGTCCCTCGCCAGCAGCCGTCGGTCGAATCCGCTCCGGTGCTCGCGTGCCCTGGGATGCCCGAGCCTGCGCCTCGTTACAGCTCGGGGGAGGCTTTTTTTCGTCGCACCCGAAGCCGTTGAACCGCGCGTAGGCAGGCCTACGGCGGCAACAATCGGCGAATCATCGATGGGGATCGAGGCGCGCGCGCTCGGCCTCGGCGCGGTACGAACCGCGCGGAAGCTCGACCAGGTAGCGCTCCCAGCACGACGACGGCTCCGCCGCGGTGCGGCACAGACCCGCCCGCGCGTCGTCGACGTAGCGACCGCGGGGAAACGCCCGCAGGTAGCCACGCCACCGCTTGGCGAGGATGACCGTGTCGCCGCGCTGGGCCGCCAGCGCGAACAGATCGCCCCACGCGAGCTCCGCGAGCATCGACCGGCCGGCGACGCGCGTGACCTCGAGGTAGAGCGACTCGGCGAGCTCGCGATCACCAGCGCGCCACGCCGCCGCAGCGCGGTCGCCGAGCTCGCGGGCGCGGTTCGCCGGCACGGCCGCCCGCGGTCGCGCGCGCATGCTCGGCGCAGCAGTGCTCGCCGGTGCCACCGCCGGCTGCACCACCGTCGGGGTCGACGACGCGACACGAGGCGGCATCGACGCGACCTCGCGCCGCTGGACCAGCGCGTCGGCGGCATCGACCCCGCGCTGGTGATGCGCCTGCGTCGGCGCGGGTGCGGGCCCGGCCTCGCGCAGCGACTCGTCGGGCACGATGCCACCGAGGACCGCGACCACCGCGGCCGCGGCCAGCGTCACCGCGGCCACGAGCGGCCAGCCGCGACGCGCTCGGGGTCGCAAGGCAGGAATCGGCTGGGCGCGACGCGCCTCGATCGTTCGCGCCAGCGCGGCTCGGGCCGCGAGCACGAGGGGATCGAGCAGCGCATCGTGGGGCTCGGCATCGGCCTGCCGCACTGAACGAATGTCGATGACCTGCGAGCACCCCTGCTCCACCGCGACGAACCCCATCGCACGTGCCCGCGCGAGGACCCTGGAGAAGTCGCGCCGTGCATCCGCGATCGCGGGGGGAACCGCCCCGTGGACGCACTCGACGAGCACGTCCAACGGGGCGGTAAGCTGTGAACGAGGGGTCATGGGACAAGCTTCGAGCGCGGAGCCCTCGCCGCCGTCGATGACCGCGCGGGGTGGCTCCAATGCCCCTGTTGCGCCGACGTGCTTCCGATTACGTGCGCGGCTTCGCGTTCACGCGCGCAGAGGTTCCCGGCACACGTGAGGGGGACCGCACGCGGCCACGCGTCCGGCGGGCCCACCCTTCTGGCTTTCGCTGTGGCAGGTTCCGGTGCGGAAATGCGAGTCCCTTGCGGACGCGCGACCTGCCCTGGGCCTGACGACCCGCGACCACGCGGACCACTGGAGACAACGACGATGAACCGCAAGCTTGCTTCCTCTCTGTTTGCCCTCGCCCGCATCGGCGCCCCCATGGCGCTCGTCCTCGCCGGCGGCTGCGCCACCACCGACGACGGCGACGACACCAACGCCACGACGATCAGCACCAGCGTGTCGACGACGATGACGACCACCGACAGCGACAGCGGTGAAGGCAGCACCTCGGGCGGCGGCACCGCATCGACCACGGCGTCGACGACCGCGACCTCGACCGATCCCACCATCGACCCGACCACCGACAGCAGCGGCGGCAGCCAGTGCTCCGCCACCGACGAGTGCATCGACGACTCGATGTGCAACGGCGGGTCGTGCATCGAGTGCGTGTGCATCGGCGGTGGCGAGACCGGCGCGACGATGAGCGACTACAACGCTTGTGACATGTGCGGCGCCGGCGAGACGCCGATCTCGATCATGGGTCTCGACGGCTTCTGCTTCTGCTCGCCCACGTGCGATGGTGCGATGTCGGCGTGCCCGGAGCCGACCAGCGGCGGCGGCACGCCGGTCTGTGCGCTCGGCACCGACGCGATGAACCCGACGCAGTGCGTCGTGATCTGCATGGACGACTCGATGTGCCCGACCGGTGGCACCTGCCAGGTGCTCACGACGCCGCAGGGTGACGTCGGCCTGTGCACGCACCCGACGCCGATGTGATGATGGCTCGCGTGGGTCCGGAGGAGCGCGCCGCGTTCCTCCGCGCCCACTACGCGATGTGCCAGAGCGACTCGGCCCTCGCGCGCACCTTGGCGATGCGCTCCGGGTATGACGGGAGCGCCCGCACGGGCGCGAGCACCGGGCAGTGCTCGAGCCAGTCGACGTCCATGAGGGTGTCGTCCACCGCACGACCGACGAACTCGTCGACGACCTCGGGGCGGCCGAGCACCCCGGCGGTCTCGGCTGCGAGCTGACAGACCAGCGCACGGAAGCGGGGGCTGAGGGCGTGGAGGCGCTGACGCAACGCGTCGAGCAGCGTGTCGTGGGCGACGTCGTCGAAGTATGTCGCGAACAACAAGTCGACGAAGGTCGAGGCCTCGCCGACGCGGTCGTAGCCCTCGCGGAGCTTCAGCAGGGTCTCGCGATCGCCTCGCCAACTCGCGATGCGGGCCCGCAGACCGACGACCGCGATGTCGCGCGCGTCGTCGCGCTGGGCCAGCTCCGCGAGCACCGCGTCGGCCCGCGCCGAGTCACCACGGAGCTCGTGGTAGCGCGCCTCGTAGATGAGTAGCCGCGAGTTCACCGGATCGAGCTCGTAGGCCAGCCGGATGTGACGAATGCCCTCGACGGCTCGACCAGCCTCGCACTGCAGCGAGCCCAACACCTCGTGCGCAGCTGCGAAGGTCGGCGCGATCGCCAGCGTCTGCACCAACTCCGCGGCGGCGGTCTTGTAATCGGCCTGCTGCATCGCCAGGCGGGCCGCGGCGAGGTGGGTCTCGGGCATGCCGGGCGCGTGCTCGAGCGCCTCGGCGACCGCTCGCTCGGCTCGCTCGCGGCGCCCCGCGGGCGCACCGCTGGGGACGAACCAGGTGCGCTCGGCCGCCACCGCGCGGGTGGCGATTGCGGCCTTGAAGTGCGGTGCGATCGCCAGCGCGCGCTCGAGCAACGCGATGGCGCCGTCGCTGCCGTCACCCCCCGCGTCGACCCGGCGTAGCGCCGCGCGTCCGCGCAGATACAGCTCGATCGCCTCGGCCGGTACGTCGCCGGCGAGATCACCGACGAAGAGCTCGACGCGCAGCGTCTCGGCCACGCGCTTGGCAACGCGGTCCTGCAGCTCGAACACATCGCCGAGCTTGCCGTCGAAGCGGTCGCTCCAGGTCTGCACGCCGGTGCTGGCGTCGACCAGCCGCGCCGAGATGCGGATGCCATCGGCGCCGCGCTGCACGGTACCGTCGATGAGGGTATCGACGCCGAGGTCCCGCGCAAGCATGCGTGGATCGACGTTGGGATCGAGGCCGGCGGTCGAGCCCCGCCCGATCACCCGCAGGCCGCGGGTGCGCGAGAGCAGATCGATGAGCTCGTCGCTGAGCGCCTCGGCGAGGTAGGCCTCTTCGCTGGGTCCGCGGTAGCGAAACGGCAGCACCGCGATCGTGCGGCCGGTGCTCGGCACCGGCGCGAAGCCGGCGCTGGTCGGCGTGCGCGTGCGCGCGGGATCGAGGCCGGTCGTGCCCACCGCGCGAGCGGTCGCCGTCGGCGTGCGCACGGCCGCCGCGGGCAGGGTCTCGCGGCGATCGGCGAGCGCGGCTCCGACGACGTCGAGCGCCAGCAACCGCTCGATGAACTCGTCCACGCTGCTCGGGCGGGCGTCGGGCGCGGCCGCGAGGCAGTCGAGCACCAGCCTCGTGAGCTCGTCGGGCAGCAACACGATCGACGACGGATCGATGGGCGCGCGATCGAGTCGCGCGAGCGCGAGCGCGAGTGGGTTGTCGGCGACGAATGGCAGCTTGCCCGTGAGCAACTCGAAGAACATGACGCCGAGCGCGTAGACGTCGCTGCGCGCGTCGATCGCGACGCCCTTGACCTGCTCGGGGGCCATGTACGCCGGCGTGCCCAGCCACGCGCCGCCCTCGACCGTCAGCCGCACGTCGCCCGCGAGCGCGCACGCGATGCCGAAGTCGGTGATGACGGCCCGGCCCGCGGCATCCACGAGGACGTTGCCGGGCTTGAGGTCGCGATGCACGATGCCGGCCTCGTGCGCGGCCGCGAGGCCGCGCGCGACCTGCAGCGCGAGGTTGGCCGCGACGCCGACGGCCATCGGATGCCCCGCCATGCGCGACTGCAGCGAGCCACCCTCGACCAGCTCCATCGTCAGGAAGTGGGTGCCGCGGTGCTCACCGATGTCGAAGATGCGCGCGACGTTGCGGTGCGTCACGCGACGCGAGAGCCGAACCTCCTGACGGAAGCGCTGCACCGCATCATCGCTGCGCGTGTGCTCGAGCAGCTTCAGTGCGACGCGCTCGCCCAGCTCGGCATCGAAGACCGCGTGGACCGAGCCCATGCCGCCGCGGCCGAGCAGTCGTTCGATCACGTAGCGACCAGCGAGACGGCTGCCGGTTCCGAGCGAACCTGTGCCGTCGGAGGCCATGGTGTCGGTCGCGGACTCGTCCCACGCGGTCATGGTGGTGCCCCCTGCAGCGGCCCGCTGCTGCGCCAGATCACCCGGCGCCGCGGACTCGGGCTGACGTGAACCGCAACCAAGGGCAACCAGGTTAGCACCGGCATCGACGCGGGTGGGGCTCCGCAGGCTGGCAGACGCCGCTCGCCGGGTGGATGGTTACCGTTGGTGGACGCCGACGCAGGCGGGGCTGGTTGCGCCGGCCGGCGGCGTCGCTTGCCGACACGCGGCGATTTGGCGACGATCGCGAGGAACCGTGGGTGAAGGCATCGACGACGACTCGCAGCGCGAGACCATCGACGCCACACCTCCCACCCATGGCGACCCGCCGACGCCGCTCCCCTCCCGGCTCGAGCTCCCGCTGGGCCAACCCGACGGCGAACTTCCCGCCCGCGTCGGCCGCTTCGTGCCGATCGCCTGCATCGGCCGCGGCGGCATGGGCGAGGTCCATGCCGCCTACGATCCCCAGCTCGATCGGAAGATCGCCATCAAGCGCATCTCCCAGCACCGCAAGGGCGCGACCGACCCCCGCGGACGCGAGCGCACGCTTCGGGAGGCGCGGGCACTGGCGAAGCTCACCCACCCCAACGTGGTCGCGGTCTACGACGTCGGCACTGTCGAGGGCGACATCTACATCGCGATGGAGTTCATCGACGGGCGGCCGCTCGACGCATGGTTGGGCGAGCGACCGCCGTGGCGCGCGGTGGTGCAGGCCTTCACCGCCGCCGGTCGCGGGCTCGCGGCAGCCCATGCCGCAGAGCTCATCCACCGCGACTTCAAGCCGGGCAACGTGGTGCGCGCGCACGACGGTCGCGTGGTGGTGCTCGACTTCGGGCTCGCGCGCACGCCGACGGTGGGTGGCATCGAGCTCGCTCCGGCGAGCGTGCTCGACCCCAAGGCCACCGAGGGTGGGGCCTTGCTGGGCACGCCCGCGTACATGTCACCCGAGCAGTGGCGGGGCCTGCCGATCGATGCGCGGTCCGACCAGTTCAACTTCTGCGTGGCGCTGTGGGAGGCGTTGTGCCGCAGCCATCCCTTCGATCGCACCTCGACGCTGACCCTGGCCAACAGCGTCTCGACCGGTGACGTGCGCGCGCCGCCCCACGACGTCGAGGTACCGCGCCGCGTGCTCAAAGTGGTGCGACGAGGCCTCGCGGTCGCACCCGAGCGACGGTGGCCGTCGATGGAGGCGCTGCTACAGGCATTGACGGCCGCCGCCGCGCCACCGCGATGGCCGCTCGCCGCCGCGGGTGTCACCGCGCTCGCGGCCACGGTGTGGTTCACGCGCGAGCAGGCCCCCACCGCGCCCGTCGATCCGTGCATCGACGCGGCCGCGCGCATCGATACCGCGTGGAACGACCAGCGCCGTGGGTCGATCGCCGCGGCGTTTGCTGCGATCGACCTCGGCTTCGCACCGGACGTCTGGCTGCGCGTCGAGCCCGAGCTCGACGCCTGGGCACGCGCGTGGTCAGCTGCCGCCAGCGATGCCTGCGTGGCACGACAGCGCGACGACGAGGACGCGGTCCAGCTGAACCGCCGCGACGCCTGCGTGAGCGCGGCGCTGCACCGCTTCGATGCGCTCGTCGAACGCCTAGGACACGCCCAGGCCGACACCGCCGAGCGGGCGACCAGCTCGGTCGCGGCCTTGCCCGCGCTGGAGCGATGCGCCGATGCCAGTCGCCTCGCGCCGGTCACCGCCGCGACGACCGGCGAGGCGAGCCCGCCGGGCGAGCTCGAGCCGCTGCAGGCGCAGCTCGCCGCACTGATGGCCGCGCTCGACACCGCCGACCGCGACGCCATCGCGACGCTGTCGGGGCCGGTGCAAGACGCGGTCGATGCCGTCACCGACGTCGGACTGCAGGTCGAGATGCTGCGTGCGCTGGGCACATCGGCGTGGATGCTCGGTGACGCTACGCGGGCGCGCGAGCAGCTGACGCGCGCCGCGACCACGGCGATGGCGAGCGGACTCGACGAGCCCTTCGTCGAGACGGTCACGGAGCTGGTCGGCTACATGACCGTGCTCGGCGCGGGGCTCGACGTCGGACAGACCTGGTGGAGCGTCGCCGAGGCGGCGCTGCGCCGCGGCGGCGCTTCGACCCGCGCCGAGGTGGGCCTGCTGCGCGCCGGCGGCTTCCTGGCCATGACGCACCAGCAGCTCGCGCGGGCCCACGAACTCGCGGCCAAGGCGGTCGCGCTGGGCTCCGAGCAGCTCGGCGACGCCCACGTGCTCACGCTCGAGGCAAAGGCCGATCTCGCCCGCATCGCGCTGCTGCAACACGACTACGACGCGGCGCTGTCGACCTACGCGAAGCTGGTCGAGGGCGCGCGCGACACCTTCGGGCCGCTGCATCCCAACACCATCGAGCTGCGGAGCTTCGAGCTGCAGGCGCGCATCGAAGCCGGCCGCATCGACGGCGTGGTCGAGGCCGCGTTGGCGCTGCCGGCCGCGTTCGAGGCCTCGCAGGGCCCGCGTGCCGGCGGCATCGTGTGGTCGCTGGCATTGCTCGGCAGCGCCCACCTCGCGCGCGGCGACTACCGCGAGGCCGCCGCGGACTTCGCAGCCGGGCACGCGCGGCTGCTCGCCGAGCACGGTCCCGACTATCGCGCGTCGGGCTTGTCGGCCGAGCAGGCGGGTGCGTTGGTGCTCGCCGGTGATCTCGAGGCCGCCTGGGCCGCGGCACAGACGTGCGAGATCGAGGCTCGCGACGCGCTCCACGATGCCGGCGACGACGCAGCCGTCGAGCTGGCGTCCGCGCTGATCGACGTCACACGGGTCGCGCTCGCGACCGATCATCGCCGTCGCGCGGCCGAGCTCGTCAGCGAGATCGACGCGCTGCACCAACGTCGCGCCCCCGACGACGACAGTCGCGCGGTCATCGACGTGCTCGCTGCCCAGCTCGCGCTCACCGAGGGTGACGCCGTGCTCGCGCGCACGCGGGCCCGCGCCGCGCTGCAGTGGCTCGACGAGCACGACCTCGTCGCACCAAGCCTCGAGGTCGACGCGCTGGCGCTGCAGGCCCAGTCCGAGTGGCGCTCGGGCGACGCGCGCCGCGGTCTCACCACCGCCCAGCTCGCGCTCTCGCGGGCCCAGGTCACCCACCACCACCGCGCGCGCAACGTCCAGCGCGCCGCCGCACAGGTCGTGCTCGCGGCGCTCGCGACCGGCGAGCTCGCAGCTGCCGACGACGCGCTCGCCACCGTCACCGCCCATCCCCACGATCCCCGACACGACGCCGCGATCGATCCGACCATCGTTGCCGAGCTCGCGTTCGCCCGCATCGCACTCGCGGACGCCCGCGGCGCCGCTCGCAGCGCGACGCGGGCCGCCCTCGATGCGCTCGCGCTACCGAACCACGCGGTGCTCGTGCGTCACCAAGTCGACGCGCTGCGTCGGCTGCCGTGACGCGACGGCCGAGCGCTGCGATTGTTCGTGCACGCCGTGCGATGCGGCGTGCACACCGGCGCGTTCGGGGCGCGAGACTGTCGTGCGGATGCAACACCATGAGCCGAGCATGTGCAGTTCGCGTGATCTCGCGCGCTCGCGGACGTGATGAAGCCGATGCTGGAATCAGCCGGCGTGTGGCGACGCGCACTTTTCGGTCGCGGATGCTGGCGCTCGATCGCGAAACGGGTAGCTTCATCCGCCGCAATGACGACCTCGCGCGACTCCAACGCTTCCATCACCGGCGCTGGCCTCTCGGGCATGGCGCTCCACGTTCCGCGTCCGCGCGTCGACCTGCATCGCTTCGCCGAGTGGACCGGTGCCGACGCGTCGAAGCTCGACGCGATCGTCGGCTCCGCGTTCCGCGTGGCGCAGGCAGACGAGGACGTCTACACGCTCGCCGCCGGCGCGGTGCTGCGGCTCATCGACGCCTACGCGATCGATCCGCGTCGCATCGGCATGGTCGCGCTCGGCACCGAGTCGAGCAGCGACAATGCCGTCGGTGCGGTGATCGTCCGCGGCATGGTCGACGACGCGTTGGTGCGTCGCGGCGGCGTCGGGTTGCCGCGCGACGTCGAGGTGCCCGAGGTCAAGCACGCCTGCCTCGGTGGCATGTACGCGCTCAAGGCCGCGACCCGCTACGTGCAGACCGACGGCACCGATCGCGTGGCGATCGTGATCGCCGCCGACATCGCGCAGTACGAGCGCGGCAGCAGCGGTGAGCCCACCCAGGGCGCCGGCGCGGTGGCGATGCTGGTGGAGCCCCACGCGAAGCTGCTCGAGCTCGACTTCCGCAAGAGCGGCAGCTCCTCGGACGAGCGCGGCTGGGACTTCCGCAAGCCGTTCGCGCGCCACTTCATGGACGAGTATCCGCAGGGCGCCCGCGGCACCCACGACTTCCCGGTCTTCAACGGCCGCTACTCGACGGTTTGCTACGTCGACGCCGTGCTGCACGCGCTGGCCTCGCTGCACGCCCGCACCGGCGTCGACCCGCGCGCGCTGCTGCGCGAGCACGCCGCGGTGCTCATGCATCGCCCCTACGAGAAGATGCCGCTGCAGGCGCTCGGCGTCGCGTGGGTGTGGGCGCTCGTGACCGCCGGCGAGCGTGCGCCGCTCGAAGACGCGATGAAGAAGGCCGACATCGGCTGGGACGCGCTGGTCGCCGAGCTCGCGCCACTGGCCGATGGCTCGCACACCGGCCGTCTGCGCGCGGGCGTCCGCAACGACGGCCCCGAGTACGATCCCTACCCCCGCGCCAGCGCGATCGCCCGCGCGCTCGGTCGCAGCGAGTCGTTCGCGCCGGTGCTCGGCGCCACCGACTTCGGTCGCGCCGCCGTCCGCCAGCTCGGCAACCTCTACACCGCGTCGCTGCCGGCGTGGATCGCCGCCGCGTTCGACGACGCTGCCCGCCGCGAGCTGGCGTGGGACGATCGCGAGCTGTTGCTGGTCGGCTACGGCAGCGGTGACGCGGCCGAGGCGTGGAGCGCCCGCGTGGTGCCGGGCTGGCGCGAGGCGGCCGCGAAGATCCGCATCGACCACGCGCTGTCCGACGCGATCGAGCTCGAGCGCGACGACTACGAGGCGCTGCACGATCGTCGGCCGACCGCGCGCGAGCTGCCGCGTGCGCGGCCGTTCGCGATCGCTGGCGTCGGCCGTCGCCACGACGCGGCCTGGCAGGACACCGGCATCGCGCACTACGAAGCCACGGTGTAGCTCACGCCGTGCTCGCGGCCACGCGCGCCGGCCTCAGGTCGGCGCGGCCGCGACGTTGGCCAGCACCAGCTTCGACAGCACCTTCAAGGTCTCGTAGACCCCGACCCCACTCTTGGCGGCGGCCTCGACCTCGGGCACGCCACGCGGGTTCAGCTGCGCGCGGAGCTCTTCGATGGTCGCGACCTCGGGCATGTCGCGCTTGTTGTACTGCAGCACGAACGGCACCCGCGCCAGCGACTGCCCGAACTCGGCGAGGTTGGTCTCGAGGTTCTCGAGGCTCTCGATGTTGGCCTCGGAGCGACTCGGCTGCGAGTCGGCCACGAAGATGACGCCGTCGGCCCCGCGCAGCACCAGCTTGCGGCTGGCATCGTAGAAGACCTGGCCCGGCACCGTGTAGAGGTGGAATCGGACCTTGAAGCCCTTCACCATGCCGAGCTCGAGCGGCAGGAAGTCGAAGAACAGCGTGCGATCGGTGTCGGTCGCCAGCGAGATCATCTTGCCCTTGGCGTCGGGCTTCGAGCTCTCGAAGATGTACTGCAGGTTGGTGGTCTTCCCGCACAGGCCGGGGCCGTAGTAGACGATCTTGCAGTTGATCTCGCGCGCGAGGTGATTGATGTACGTCATCGATTCGCCTCCAGCCGGCGCACGAGCCCGCCGACGACCTCATCGATGCGCGAGCGCACCCGCGTGGCCTCGAAGCCGAGCAGCTCGCCCAGCTCCATCAGCGCCGCATACTCTGGCCCCGCCAGCTCACCGTCGGCGAGTGCGACCAGGGTCGCGACCGCCAGTGCCTCGTCGACCGCCGCCGAGCCCTCGATGTCGGCGGCGAGCCGGGCCATGCGTTCGCGTCGACCGAGCGCGTTCACGGCGGCATCGAGCTCGGTGAAGTGCAGCTCGAGCGCGCCGCGATCGATCGCAGCCTCGGTGATCGACTCGAGCAAGCGCGCCAGCTGCACGCGCTCGGCGTCGGCGAAGCCGTCGGCCGACGCGACCAGGAAGCACAGCTCGAGCACGGTCTGGAAGCGGCGCGCCGCCGCATCCTCGGCCCCGTGGGCGATCGAGGCCGCGGCGCCGGCCCGCAGCCACGACGCTCGCGCGGGGTCCTCGGTGAGGGCGGCCTGCACCGCATCGGCAATCTGCGCCGGCGGCAGCGCGGGGAGTCGGATCGACGGGACTTCGGACATCGTCAGCCCGGGAAGCCTACGCCCACGCGTGCGCCGAGTGAACCGCGAAACGCCCCGTGGCGGCGGCCCCCTGCGACCGGCGCGTCAGAGCGTGGGCAGGCCGCGCGCATGGCCGCGCTCGAACGCGCGATCGATCGCAGCGATGTCGTCGTCACCCAGCACCAGATCGCCGGCGGCCGCGTCGTCGCGCACGTGCGTCAGCGCGGTCGCCTTGGGGATGACGAACACGTCGGGCTCACGCGCCAACCACGCCAGCGCGACGCGGGCCGGCGTGGCGTCGTGGCGCGTTGCGATCTCGGCGAGCAGCTGCCCACCGTGGGATCGTGGCGACACGAACGCGCCGCTGCCGAGCGGGCTGTAGGCGACGGTGGCAATGCCACGCTCACGGCACCATGGCAGCACGCGATGTTCGATCGCCCGCTCCTCGAGGTGGTAGAGCACCTGGTTGCACGTGATCTCGGCGGGGTCGACGATGCGCGCCAGCGCCTCGAGCATGTCGACGTCGAAGTTGCTCACACCCCAGCGACGGATCTTGCCGTCGGCGATCAGCTGGTGGAACGCATCGACCGTCTCCTCGAGCGGGTGCGCACCGGGCCAGTGCAACAGGTAGAGATCGAGATGGTCGGTGCCGAGCCGCGAGAGCGAGCGCTCGCAGGCACCGATGGTGCCGCGTCGCGACGCGTTGGTCGGCAGCACCTTCGAGCACAGGTACACCCGTTCACGGCGATCGAGCAGCGCACGCCCGACCAGACGCTCGACCTCACCGCGCCCGTAGAGCTCGGCGGTGTCGACATGGTTGATGCCGAGATCGAGTGCGAGTTGGATGGCGGCCACCGCCGAGGCCTCCCGATCGCGCTCCATGTTCCACGTACCGAGTCCCACGATGGACAGTGGCACCCCGGTGTTCGCGAACGGTCTGCAGCGCATGAACGGCGGTCCTGGAGCGGATGCGCAGCCACGAAGACGGCCGCACCGTGCCAGTGTCACCGCGAGGGTAGCGATCGCGCAAGCTACAACACGGCGCCGAGCTGCAGTGTGAAGGCCCACGGCCGCGGGAAGAACTGCCCCGGATCGAACGACTCGATGTTCTTCAGATCGGTGCACGCGTGCTGGCCATCGCCATCCACGCACCAGCGACCGGCGAACGGCACCACCGCATCGAAGCGCGGGCCGAGGAAGAACCGCCGCCCGAGGCGGAAGTTCAGCCCCAGGATCACCCCGATCGATCCGCGGTGCGTGCGGCTGCGGACGTCCGTTTGGCCGCTGCCCGCGGGGCCCGTGATGCGCGCCGAGAAGCGCGTGCTCGAGCTGAAGTAGCCCACCGTGAGCCCGACGTAGGGATCGAACATGGTGCGCTGCAGCAGGTGCAGCAGCACGCCGCCCGCGACCTGCACGAAATCCTGCGTCGAGACCGTGTTCGAGAACACGTAGGTCTCACCATCGATCTTCGTGCTCGTGGGTGAGGCGGGCGCTCCGACGCCGCCCTGCACCACCAACACCGGGGCCACCCTGCCGAAGCGATAGCCGCCGAGCACACCGAACCACCCGGCGGCCTTGAGCGGCGCGCACTCGTCCTGGCCGCAACGCGCCACGCCGAGCCCGCCTTGGACCAACACACCGCGGCGCATCGGCTCGGGCTTGGTGCCACGGTTCGACGCAGGTGCAGCGCGACCCGCGGGCGTCGCGGCTGGCTCCGGCGTGGCCGCAGTGGCGGCCGGCAGCGTCGGCGGATCGATCGCCGCCGCTTCGAGCTCGACCTCACCGGGCTCCGCGTCGACTTCGGCGGGCTCCTCCGTGGGCGGCGGTGTCGTGGGCGCCTCGGCGGCCGATGGATCGACCGCGTCGGAGGTCGTCGCGTCGGTCGGCGGTGCGGCGGTCGGCTCGACCGCAACGGGCGCGCTTGCGTCCGCCGGCGGCGTGACCTCGTGGGGCTGCAGCGCCTTGGGCGTCTGCACCGGTGGCGCGGGGCTCAGCGCTGCCGCGACGAGCCACGCGTGAACGCCCATGACGTACGTGGAGACGGAGACGATCACCCTGGAAACCGCGTGCGGCTAGGACGCTGCCACGTTCACAACGGCAGGTCCAGCGCGTCGCAGAGAAACTGCACGTAGCTCCGCGCGGCGGTGAGTCGCTTGGACACGAGCTTGGTCAGCGCTGCGCTGCGGACCTCATCGAAGGACAACGGCGACAGCGCCAGGTGATCCTTGCGACGCAGGTCGTCGGCGTGGGGATGCGCCGGATCGAAGCCCTTGGGCACGCGCACCAGCGACTCGCCGGTCGGCTTCCACGCGTTGCGGAATGCCGAGCCGTCGTGCGCGGCCTTCCACGCGCTCGGCCGCTCGACGATGCGACGACGGACCTTGCCCAACACCTCCGGCTCCGGGTGCCACAGCCCGACGCCGAGGAAGCACTCGTCGGCGTCGAGGTGGAGGTACACGCCCGGCGCGTGGATGTCCTTGCCGACCGCGTGGCGCACGTGCATGCCGACGTTGGTCTTGTACGGGCTCTTGTCGCTCGCGAAGCGCACGTCGCGGTGGATTCGCATCAGCGATCCACCGACCGGGCGCGGGTCGGCGACGAAGCTCGGCAACACGCGCTGGATCGCGGGTCCCACCGCCGCGAGGAACGCCAGCGCCGGCTGCCGCACGCTCCGCTCGTAGCGCTCACGCTGGGACTCGAACCACTCGCGCTCGTTGTGGAAGGTGAGCTCGCGCAGGAACGCGAACAGATCGGCGTCGAAGCCGGCGAAGCTCGGCGCGCGCGTGGGCTTCGCCGCCGTGCTCGCCGGGCGTGCACGCGGGCGCGAGGTCGCCTGCGCCTTGGGTTTGCTCGCCTTGCCGGTCTTGCGTGCCACCATGCGCCGTGATGCTACCCGTTCCCGTCGCACGCGGTGCGTGGCCAGCAAATGCCGTGAGCGGTGCTAAGGTCCACGGCGGATGTCGCGAGCTCGGTCCCACCGGCGCCGTCGCCTCACCGCCGCGATGACGCTCGCCGCGTGGGGGCTCTGCGCCACCGAGGTCCGCGGTGACGTCCCCGAGTCCGAGGCGCAGCAGCTGCACCGCCGCGGCGTGCAGTGCATGGACGTGATCGAGCGCCCCGCCTGCGCGATCACCAACTTCGAGGCGCTGCTCGAGCTGCGCACGGGCGAGCGGGCGCTGCACGCCGACGCGATGCTGCGGCTCATCCGGCTGTACCGCGGCGCCGGCGATCTCGACGGCGCCAAGCCGCTGCTGCGCCGCTTCTGGGACGCCGGCGTGAAGCGAGAGACCCGCGGCCACGTGCCGTGGTCGGTGCGTCACCTGCCCGCCGAGGTCGACGTGTTCTTCAACGTCGACATCGCCGGGGTCGCGAGCGCACCGCTGCTGCAGCGGGTTGGCCACGATCTGTTCGAGAGCGTGTTCACCTGCGACCCGGCCCGGCGGCAGGATCTCGAGGACGAGCGACGCTTCGAGCGCGCCCATCGCAAGGCCGCCAAGACCGGCCGCGACTACAAGGCGATCCTCTACGAAGAGCTCGAGCGCGATCAGGCCCGCGAGGCTCGGCGCGCGGCCGACCGCGCGCGTGGGGCCAAGGGCCCGCGCGGCCAGCCGACGCCGATCGTGTTCGAGGCGACCTGCCCGGTCGCGCGCCTGCTCGGCTTCGACGACCTCGCCGGCTGGCAGCGGCTCGCCGGCGGCATGAACCACCACGACTTCGGACGCTCGATCGCGATCGCGCAGCTCGACGGGCTCGAGCCGCGCCTGGCCCGTGCGGTGGAGCGGGCCCAGCTGATGGAGATCGAGCCCGAGCACTGGCGCGTGCCCGAGCTGCGCTACGAGGGCGACGACGTCGACCTCGTGCGCCTCGACGTCGGCGAGCTGGTGATCGCACCACCGGCGCTCGCCGACGCGATGCTGGCCGCCAAGCGCACCCGCGAGCGCACGCTCTCGCGCACGCTCGATGGCCTCATCGCCCGGGTGCCCCGCGACACCGCGTTCTTCCTCGTGCTCGGCGAGCAGGCGGTCTACGACTTCGGGCTCGCGGGGCTCGAGCCCGCCGCGCGCAACGTGCTGACGGCCCTGTTGCCGCGGCCCAAGGGCCTGCAGATCGCCGGGCTGATGGGCGACGACTTCGGCCTCTTCACGCGCATGCCCACCGACAACCCGGTCAAGGGCCGCATGCTGGTCAGCTTCGCGCGCTCGCTGCTCGATCGCAGCGACGACGCCGACGATCGACGCTTCCTCGATGGGCTCGACATCGCGGAGACCAAGGACCGCCGCGCGTTGCTCGCGAGCTATGTCCTCTCGGCCGCGCAGATCGAGTCGCTGTTGCTCGACTGACGCGATCCGCACGCGGCCGCATCGCCCACTGTGCGAGCGCGCCGCACCCAACTGGCGCCGCGTTCGTGCGCCATGCTACGAAAGTAGCATCGGCGACCGACGATGGCTGCGAATCACCTGGGTCGATCGTGCAGGGGCCTGGAATTCGCACCCGCGCCCCGGTCGGAGACCCACAAGATGCGTCGTCGCGCCCGCGCCCTACTCTCGACCGTCACCTTCGCCCTCGTTGCGAGCTCGAACCTTCCCGAAGCCGAGGCCGCCAAGCCTCGCGGAAGCCGACGCATCGGCTTGGGCGGGGGCCTCGGCGATCCCACTGGCCCTTCGCTCAAGCTGTTCCTCGCGCCCCAGCACGCGCTGCAGTTCGACTTCGGTTGGGCGCCGATGCACCACGGCAACGGCATCCTGCACGCCAACTATCTCTTCCACTTCCCAACCTTCGTCTCGAACAGCGTGATGGACTTCGGGCTCTACCTCGGCGCCGGCTTGGGCATGGCCTTCTGGTCGGGCTACTCCGGCTACAACTGGTACGGCTATCACAACTACGGCTACTACGGCCGCGGTCGCTGCTACGACCCACCGGGCCCGGACCCGTACTACTGCGATCGCTACCACGGTGGTGGTGCCGCGATGATCGTGCGCGCGCCGGTGGGCCTCTTCTTCCACTGGATGAAGGTGCCGCTCGACACCGTGATCGAGGGTGGCTGGTCACCCTACGTCATCTATCCCGATCTCCCGCACGGTGACTTCAGCGTGAAGGTTCGCTACTACTTCTAGCCCCCGAGGTCGCCCCACGTGATTGCAAGACCGTTCCGATCGCTCGCCCTCGCGCTGTCCCTCGCCACCGGCTGTGCCGGCAACCTCGAGGTCACGCGCATCAACTCGGATCAGGCCAAACCCAACAACGTGTGGGTGTTCTTCACCGTCGAGAAGTCGGATGAGCCCGTCGCGGGGCTCACCGCCGACGACTTCGAGATCTACGAGGACGACTCGCTGGTCTCGAAGTACGAGAGCCAGCAGGTGATCCAGAACCCCGAGGTCGCCGCGGTGATGTACACGCTGCTGCTGCTCGACATGAGCGGCAGCGTGACCGAGTCGGGCCAGTCCGACCTGCTCGCCGACGCGGCCACGGTGTTCAGCGAGCGCGTCGGCAAGACCCAGAAGGTCGGCGTGTACGCCTTCGACGGCGCCGAGAAGATCCACTCGGTCACGCCCTTCACCGAGGCTCAGGGCAGCGTCGAGGGCGGCATCGACGGCCTGCGCAGCTACAAGGCCAAGGACCCGTCGACCAACTTGAACGGTGCCGTCGGGCTCGCGCTCGAGGAGCTGAAGGAGGCCCTCGACAAGGACAAGCGCCCGCTCAAGTTCGGCACGCTCGTGGTGTTCACCGACGGCACCGATCGCGCCGGTCGAGTCTCGCGCGAACAGATGCTCGAGACCCTCGGCAACGACGAGTACGGCCGCTACGAGATCTACGCGCTCGGCGTCGGGGCCGAGCTCGAGGAGAAGCAGCTGTCGGAGATCGGCCGCGACGGCACCGAGCTCGCCAGCGACCCGGGCAAGGTCCGCGAGGCCTTCGAGAAGGTCGCGGCCAAGATCGAGGCCCACACCAAGCGCTTCTACCTGCTGAGCTACTGCACGCCGGCGCGCAAGAACAGCCACAGCGTCCGCATCGAAGCCCACACGCGCGACGCCAAGGGCCGCAAGAACGGCAGCGGCGCGCTGGACTACGAGTTCGACGCGACCAACTTCGGGCCGCCGCCGGCCTGCGATCCCAACCGCGCGCCGAAGTTCAGCCTCGAGCGCGTCGATCCGCCGCCTGGCGCAGAGCCGAGCAAGCGCGGACGCTCGCGATCGCGGTCGAGCGCCCGCTCCCCCGGCAGCAGCAGCGCCTCGGGCTCCGCGAGCGTGCGCGCGGGCGGCTCGAGCAAGTCGAAGCCGAGCAAGAACGCGCCGCGATCCCCCGGCGGCTAGCGTCGGTGCGACGTCGGGCCGTGCGGCCTGAACGCGTCGAGCCGCGCAGGGCGAGGGTTTCACCCCGTTGCGGAGTCGCTGGCCACCGGCGATACACCGTGGCGAAATGTTGGCTTCGCGCGTCCTCGTCCCCGTGTTCACCGTGCTCGCCCTGGGCGGGCTCGCGCTCTCGTGCGCGACCGACGATGCCGGCCAGGGCGACGGTGCGGGCGACAGCACGGGCACGTCGACGGCCGACGCCTCGGCCTCCGCGAGCATGACCGCGGGCTCGGGCGGTGCGGACTCGACGGGCCTCCCCGGCGATCGCTACCACCCGCTCGACTACGCGATGGCGAGCGTGCACGGCCCGGCGATGAAGCTCCACGAAGAGGATTGCCGCACCTGCCACGGTGACGATCTGGCGGGCGGCACCAGCGAGGTCAACTGCGACAGCTGTCACACCGCGGGCTGGCGCACCGACTGCGTGTTCTGCCATGGCGGCGACGCCGAGCCCAGCGGCGCACCGCCGCGCGACATCGACGGCACCACCGAGACCTCGATGCTCAGCTTCATCGCGCACACCCGCCACGTCACGCAGTACCAGCACGCGCCCTACGACTGCTCGCAGTGCCACGTGAAGCCGGTCGACGTGCTCAGCTCCGGCCACGTCTTCGACGACACCGATGCCCGCGCCGAGGTCTCCTTCGCCGGCGGCATCAGTGCGCAGGGCGTCTGGGACGGCAACGGCGGCTGCCAGACGCTGTGGTGCCACGGCAACGGCATCAGCAACGACGGCGCCTACCAGCACGACGACGCGCCCCCGACCTGCGGCGGCTGCCACCCCTACCCCGGCACCGAGAACCTCGACTACACCGCGATGTCCGGCCAGCACCGGCGCCACATCAACGAGGGCATCCAGTGCGCCGAGTGCCACGACCCGCTCGCGATCGAGAGCCACGTCGACGGCAAGCCGGATATCGCGATCACGGCCGCCGGCTTCAGCTTCAATCAAGACAGCAAGAGCTGCACCGGGCTGTGCCACCTCAAGCCCCACAACGAGCACTGGTGAGCCGCCGCAGCGAGGGCCGCGATCACGGGCACATCGCGCCCATGTTGATGCAGATGTCGTCGCCGGCGCAGCAGTTCTGATTGCCGTTGCAGTGGTAGACGCAGCTGCCGCTGCCGTTGCACGTGCGGCAGTCGCCGCACTCGCTGCCGCTGGGATCGTTGCCGTTGCACTCGTCGGCGGTCTCGTTGCAGACCTCGCTGCAGTCGCCGTCGCCGTCGGGGCCGGGGCAAGGGTTGCCCGGCGAGACGCAATTCCCCATCGCATTGCAGGTCTCGGCGCCGTTGCAGAACTGGCCGTCGCTGCACGAGGTGCCGACCATCGCGGGCACGATCTGGCAGCTACCCCCTTCGCATGCGCCGACCATGCACGGGGCGTTCGATGGACAATCGGCGTCGTCGAGGCACTCGACGCAGGCGCCGGCGCCGTTGCACTGGCCGCCGGGACACGCGGTGCCGATGAGCGCCGCCGGGTGGCCGGCGACGCCGCCGTTGCAGACCTCGTCGGTGCAGACGTTGCCGTCGTCGGCGGGCTCGTCGTCGCCGTCGATCGCATCGACGATCGCGCCGCGTCCGTCGCAGCGTCGTTCCTGACAGTCGCCGGAGGTCTGCACGTCGGCCGGCAACGCGACCCCGGCCGCCACGTTCATCACGCCGCACACGCCGGCGTCGCAGGTCACCGTCGCGCACGCGCTCGACTCACCGCCGCAGTCGCTCGGGTCGGTGCAGCCGGTGCACGCACCGCTGGCGTCGCAGGTGCCCGCCATGCAGGCACTCCCACGGGGCAGCGGCGCGTTGCTCGGTGTGCCGTCGATGCACGCGTCGACGGTGCACTCGGAGGCGTCGCTCGGGGTGTCCGCGTTGTCGTCGACCACCCGCGTGCCGCCGAGCCCGTCACACTCGACACGTCGGCAGTCGCGCGGC